>QWCB01000019.1_pt1 | contig 176462 bp, 199 predicted proteins | sample 1972511 | NCBI WGS metagenome assembly QWCB01 (sample SAMN09866719, study PRJNA288562) | Human gut metagenome isolate term5_stool, whole genome shotgun sequencing... | isolation source: gut | host: Homo sapiens | place: USA: California | reverse complement strand
GTTCATGATCTAGACTAAACCGCTCCGCAGTCGTCCTCACCGTCGACTGCGGCGTGCACTCCGTCCTTCGAGCCGTAGTGCCCGATGGCGAGGCTCGGTGAAACGCTAGCCTGCGTCGTGATGTCACGGACTGGGACCGCGTCGAGGCCTGCTGGAGCGAACAATCTAACGCCTCGTCCCTTGATTCTCACTTCGGATTGTGGTGACACGATCGTACCGTTACGGTGGTGGCATGCCGAAGCTGACTGATCATGCCCGTCGCCGTGAGGAACTGGGCGATGCTGCCTGGCGGGTCCTGCTGAGGGACGGTGTTGGCCGGGTCTCGGTGCGCAACGTTGCCGCAGAGGCCGACCCGACGGTCAGTTCCCTGCGTCATGTCTTCGCGACCCAGGATGAGCTGCTGGTGCTCGCCCTGGAGCTGGTGCTCGAGAGGGTGCGCCGACGCGTTGAGCCGTTGCTCCCTGTGACTGATCGCCGCGGAGTCGAGGCCGTTGCCTGCGAGTTCCGGCCGCTGAGTCCGGAGCGGTGGGCGGAGATGGAAGTCTATTTGTCCCTGTTCATGGCGGTCGGCAAGAATCCTGAGCTCGCGCCGCACCGCGATCGGGCGCCCGGGCCCGCGCTGGTAGAGTGCCTCGGCCAGTTCGGGGAACCGTTCGGCTTCGGCGATCACCGTGCGCCGCAGACGCACCAGCTCCGGGGTCATCACCAGCTTCAACTGGTCGCATGCCAAGACGAGCAGGTCACCGGAGAGATCGCCGGAGGCCTCCGTCCGCCTGATCTGCTCGGAAGGACGTAAACGGTTATAATCATAAAGTAACTCTTTTGCACGCTCACGATCCGCCAATATTTCTGGATCATAATTAGCATCGTACAACAGGCCGAGACGGCATTTTTCTTTTTCGGTCATTGTTTGTTATTACTGATTCAACACATGTATCGTATGGCAAGCGACCAATGCCGCCGTTTCCGTACGCAAACGACTTTCGCCTAACGAAATAGGTTCGAATCCACATTTTAAGGCAAGCGCTATTTCTTCGGGACTGAAATCGCCTTCCGGACCGATCAGGACAAGTGCGTTTTCTCCCAGATGATACGTTTGTTTCAAAAGAGGTTTTACCCCTTCCTCGCAATGGGCAATAAACTTACGACCGGCAAAAGGCAGACTAACGAACGTGCGGAAATCGGTCATTCCGTTTAGTTCCGGCAAAGTCGCTTTCTGTGATTGCTTCATTGCACTGACCAAAATCTTTTCCAAGCGGGCAGGCTTAATTTCCTTCCGTTCGGAAAAACGACAGTTCAAACAAGTAATGGCATTAATACCGATCTCGGTCGCTTTCTCCGCAAACCACTCCATACGGTCCATATTCTTGGTCGGAGCCACTGCTATATGAAGATTGAAGTTCCATAAAGCAGGCTGTTCCCACTGTTCCAGAATATTCACTTCGCAATGCTTAGGATGGGCACGGCTGATTGCCGCTTTAAAAAAAAAGCCTTTACCATCCGTCAACAAAATCTCGTCACCTTCAGTCAACCTGAGTACACGAATACAATGCCCGGCTTCTTCTTCCGGAAGCTCTAGGTTCACAGCTATCTCCGGCGTATAAAATATCTGCACTTGAATAAATTAAAAGTTAAAAATTAAAAGATTTCCCCATTGTCAATTGACAATTAACACCATTCCTATTATCGTAGCCGAAAGTACCGATACCAACGCACCGGCAATCATAGCCGGAAAGCCGAAACGAGTGATCAGTTCCCTCTTTTCGGGAGCCAACACGCCCATCCCTCCCAGCAAAATACCAATAGACGAGATATTAGCAAAACCACATAAGATATAGGTAGACATTAAAATAGATTTCTGATACAGAAACAAACCGGCATCTTTCCATTCCTGTAACTGGAAATAAGCGACAAACTCGTTTAAAATGGTTTTCTGTCCCAACAAAGAACCGACCAACATCACATCCTGATAAGGAACTCCGATCAGCCACATAAAAGGAGATAAGATCACTCCCAATATAAACTGGAATGTCAGTCCTTGAGCCTTCCCGCCTGTAATGGATACGATCCAGTCATTCAGTCCGGTATAGCGTCCGATCACACCCTCCAAAATATAATTGGCAAGTGCGACCATTGCTATGAATACAAGCAACATCGCTGCGATATTCACCATCAGACGTACCCCCGTCGACGTACCGGCAGCCAACGCATCCAATACAGTGGAATGCTGTCCGACCTTCTCCATCTTCACCAAGCGGTCGTCGACCTTTTCTGTTTGCGGACAAAGAATTTTAGCCAGAACAATAGAACCCGGAGCAGCCATCAGCGAGGCCGAAAGCAAATGTTTCGCAAACAGAACCCTCGACACAGGATCACCTCCCGCCAACATACCGATATAAGTTCCCATCACTGTTCCGGCTATCGTCCCCATTCCGGAAACCATAACCAGAAATATTTCCGACCGGTTCATCGCCGGCAGATAATTCTTGATCAAAACAGGGGATTCCGTCATTCCCAAAAACACATTGCCAGACGCAACCAATCCTTCGGCTCCGGAAATATTCATGAAACGTCGTAGCAGCCAAGAAAATCCTCCCACTACGCGCTGGATAATCCCCCAATAATAAAATAAGGAAACCAAGGCCGAGAAAAAAATCACCACCGGAAGTGAGTTCAACAAAAAGATAAACCCTTCACTTTTAGTTACCAACGGCCCTAAAAGGAAAGCAACCCCGGACTGAGTAAAATCCATCAACTTAATAAAAGCCTTGCCCACCCATTCCAGAACAATTCCGACTACAGGGACATACAATACGGCAAGAGCAAAGACAAACTGCATAAACAATCCGCCACCCACCAATTTCCAATCGACCCGTTTCCGATCGTAACTCATCAGATAAGCAACCCCCAACACCGTAGAAATCCCTACTATACCACGTAAAAAAGACTCAAGACTAAAACCAAGTTGTTGTTCTATCATCTGGACCTGCCCTCCTCTTCACGACGCCGGATTTCATCTTTGTACATCTTTGCATACTCGTAGTTCTCATCGGCTATCGCTTCATCCAAACGATCCGACAATTCATCGACATCCAAAAGAGAAAGCCATTTTTTCAGCTTTGTTTCATCATGTATTTCCTCCGGCTCCAGAGCCAATATAGAATCATCATCCTTGTCTTTCTCCTCTGCGGAATTTTCAAGCACGACACCACATTCACGGACAATCTCAGGTGTCGTATAGATATCGCATTTCACACGCAAAGCGATGGCGATAGCATCGGAAGTACGCGAATCCAAGCGAATCTGTTTTATTCCATCCTCAAAAAGCAGTTCGGAATAAAATACACCATCTTCAAACTTATAGATAAAAACCTCACACAAACGAACACCGAATGCCTGTGCAAAAGTTGCAAACAAATCATGCGTCAAAGGACGAGGAGGCGTGATGCGTTCCAAAGCGATCGCAATAGACTGGGCTTCCGACGTCCCAACAATGATAGGTATGCGGCGAGCCCCATCTTCTTCAGCAAGAATCAAGGCATAAGCACCTGACTGTATCTGGCTGTTCGTTAAACCTTGCACCCGCAATTTTATTCTTGTATCCACACTATTTAGTTTTTTAGTCAATACACAAAAGTAATATTATTTCGGAATCTTAAAAACTTTCGAAAGAAAAGAAAAATACAAAGGGCCTAAAAAAAGAAAAGGTTGTCATCACGACAACCAATCTTCATTGCTAACCTTAAATCTAATACCATGAAAAACACAGTGCAAATATATAGATTTTATGTTATTCAGCATAGTTTTACGGCAGAATATTTAATTTTTTAGCATTATTTTAGCCTGCAAATCGACTGTTTAAAGGTGATTAACAGTTTATTGCTGATTCTTTGTATATTCATCCGCTTTTTCTTTCATCCTTTTGACACGCTTTTGTGTTTCAGGATGACTCGAAAACAGTTGGCGGAACTTAGATGATTTGGGAGCTTCCACACTTAATTCCAAGAGTTTATTAAGCGAATTATACATACTATAAGGATCGATACCGTTCGCGATACTGAACTCAAAGCCATAATCGTCTGCCGCATTCTCCTGCTTTTGCGAATACTGTGCACAGGCAAGCGTTTCGGCCAAGCTCCCCAATTGCGAATCGGTCAGCTTGGCAACCGTATTGTTGGCAGCCCCGACAGCATTCTTGGAGGCCGAAGTCAGATAAGCCTGCTTCATGGCGTCTTTCGAATCCGTATGTAAAACATGACCGATCTCATGACCGATAACGGCCAGCACTTCATTATCATCCATAATCTTCATCAAGCCTCCACAAACACGAACGCTTCCGTCGCCGCAAGCAAACGCGTTCACGTCGATCACATTATACACCTTAAAATTCAGATCGAGACCTTCGACCTTGATATCTTTCGTCAGATTTGCCAAACGCTGTCCCATCGCCGTTTCCGGTCCGGCAATCTCATTATGCGTATCCATCCACTGGATATACTCGCGAGCCATGGCAGCCACGTCCTCGTCCGACAAAGTCACCGCTTTTGCTGCATCGGATGCTGCATTCACTAATTTTTTAGTATTGATGGATTTACCTCCGATTTTAAACTGAGCCGAAGCATTCAGGCTGACTCCGGCAACTAAAACCATTGATAATAAAATAGTCCTTACTTTCATATCGTTTGTTATTGTTTTAAATAATTCTCTACCTGATTAAATGTCACATCCTTCAATACAACTTTTTTATCCTTGTCCAACAGATAAAGGGTCGGTATCGCTTTCAGATCATAAATCTCATCATTTTTCAAACTCACCGTACTGTCATAAGAATTGATCCAGCCTGCAGGCATATAGGAAATATGTTTTTTCCAGGCCTCCAAATCCTCATCCGGGTAAACAGCCAGGATTTTAAGCTTGTTATTCTTGATCCACTCCGTCACAAACGGCGAAGCAGCGAGCTGATCCGTAATTTCCTTACAGGCATGGCAATCCGGATTATAGAAAAACAAGAGTAGACAATCAGCTTTCGTACGATACAAAGTTCCTTTTTTACCGTCCACCAGCGTGTACGTGAAATCTGTAGCCGGTTCTCCCACCCTGTTCTTAAGAGCTAATTCGAGCAAATGGGCCGGACGTATTTTACTGACTTCATCCAGAAACGGAGCTTCCAATACAGCATCCAATACATAAATATACAAAGACTCATCCCTCATGGGAGAATTCGGATCATAAAGATATTTTTCATACAGGCCGGAAAAATAGACGAACATCGAACTATCGGTCGACGCTTTACTCATCATCTCTTTGATAGAAGAAGCAGCCACTTTCGCCGGGACATATTTCATCATATCGATATAATTGGAAGTCGCTTGCTCCGTAATTTCCGGGAAATGAATCAGAGTTGTATCCGTAAAATCGAACTTATCCCAATAATGTTTTACCAAGTAAGCGGCGCGTTCTTCCGGTTCTGTAATGACACTGGGAACAGAAACCATTTGAAAAGTATGTTCTTTCGTGTTTCCTGCTTCCGTTTTCTCCACCTGTTGGCCGTTGCAGTTGCAAAAGATCAATATAAAAAATAATAGGTAAAGTATTCTTATCCTCATAATATCTTGTTTTTATTCCCGCAAAGATATGATTTATCAGCAATTAAAAAACCAGAGAAACAAATAATTAACGGTCTTATAGAAAAAAGTAAGAGGTTATCCGAAAACCGACTGGCTCATTCAGAAAAAAATGTCGGTGTTCTATAGATAACCTCTTACGAGCTACAGGTTAAAATTCGAGGTACCTTATATTTTTTTACCTTATCGATAAATCAAAATAAATTATAGTTCGTCCGCAAGACTTTAAATTCCGTCCGACGGTTTATCTGATCTGCAATCTCTTGCTGCTCAGGAGTCATTCTTTCTATGAATTCTTCGGTCAGGACATCTCCTTCATTCAGGAAATCATAAATCAGATAGTCGACAACCGACTGTGCTCGCCGCTGCGCCAACCGTTCGTTGTACTGCTCCGAACCTTTCCGGTCAGTATGCGCTCCTAACTCGATCGTTACATTCGGATTGTCGTTCAGCATCTTAATCATTTCATCCAACGCTTTCTTCGATTCCGGACGCAAAGTCGCCTTGTCGAAATCATAGAAAATATTTTCGATCACGACAGGTTTACTGATCGGGGAAAGGAAAAAGTCCACGATATATGTTTCGTTCTTCTCCTCCGGCCCTGTTTTCAACTCAAAATTCTGATTCAAGTATCCACGTGCGCTTGCCATCATCACATAGCGGATATCACGTTCCAGTTCAACCCTGTACTTACCGTCTTTCTTTGCCAAAACTTTTTCGTTCAAACCATCCCTTCCGACAATACGGACCGTAGCATCTTCTATCGGGTTCTCGTCCACATCCGACACGATACCTTCGATAAAGATAGTGATAACCGGCAATTCGAAAGAATACAAATGGTCATATCCACGCGCATCATTGCGATTGGAACTAAAAAAGCCACTTTCTTTATTTCCGGCAAACGTGATACCGAAATCATCGCCGGACGAGTTGATCGGCGCCTTCATATTCTCGACATTCCACTTGCCCGTGCTGTCCAAGGTTGCTTTGAAAATATCCAACCCACCCATTCCCGGATGTCCATCGGAAGCAAAATAAAGCGTTACGGAATCCCGCACATAAGGAAACATCTCATCACCAGGCGTATTAATATCAGGCCCCAGATTTTCCATCGGTCCGAAGTCACTGCCCACGACACGCGCCCGAAACAGGTCTTTGCCTCCATAACCACCTACGGCATCCGACACAAAATACAGATACTTGCCGTCCGGCGATATCGAAGGGTGGCCGAGAGCCGTCACCGAATCTTTTACGATATTCGCCCTGGTTCCTTTTCCCCATTTGGCACTGCTGCGGGAAGATATATAGATTTCAGAAGTACGCGGCCCTTCCGGATCCTGTGCGCAATAGGTGTAATACATCGTATTCCCGTCTTTGGAAAAAGAAGGCGTTCCCTCGTCAAACTCGGTATTCACCTCGTCTTCGAGTTCGACCGGAGCCAACCAAGCTCCATTCTCGTCCTGCTTTACCAGAAATAAATCGTTGTTACGCTGTCCGGTGATGGCACTATTCGTTTCTTCCTTATCTTTCCCGGCTCCTTTCGGGGTACGGGTAGAAGCAAAATACAGTTGATCGTACTTTTCACCGTACAACATCGGACTGAATTCGGAACGGCGGGAGTTAAACTTGTCCATCCGCTTCACCGTATAGCGGGTCGGCGACTGTTTCCATTTCACGGCCTCCTCGCAACCGGTCACGCCGTTAAAGGCCAATACGCTGCCCGGTTCCGCCAGCAGGTAGTCGTTGTAATATTTGACTGCTTCTCCATAACGTCCGCTCTTCTGGTACATCTGTCCCAAGCGAAGATTCACGATACTGTCCGGATACTTATACCTGAGCGCGTTCATATAAGCACTGGTCGCACGCGGTGTATTGTTGATCAGACGGTTACACTCTGCCATCCTGAAAGCGATATATCCACGCAAGTCTCGCTTGGCAGGAGGAGTCTTCGTATATACTTTCCGGTATATGGCCGCCGCTTCAAAATATTCGCCGATACGCTGCTTCTCTTCCGCATCGCTCAACTTCGCTGATTTACAGGAATACAGAAAAGACGCAGCCAACAACAGGAACAAATATGGGGTAAATTGTCTCATTTGCTATAATCTATGTTTTATATAAACAGGATTATGTACTATTTATTGTATGATCATTACAACAACAGCGAGCTGTCCCCGTAACTCAAAAAACGGAAATCATGCCTTAAGGCATAATCATAAATATTTTTCCAATCCCCTTTCACAAAAGCGGATATCAGCAACAACAACGTGCTTTTCGGCTGATGGAAATTGGTCACAATACCACGTACGATCTTGAACTCATAGCCTGGAGCGATAATGATCCGGGTAGCCGTCACCAACTTGTCCGCCTGGTGTCGGTCCAGATAATCCAAAATATTTTGCAAAGCTTCATCAGCTGTTAACCTGTTATTCGTCTCTTCGTAAGGCATCCATTGTTTGACGATCAGTTCATCGGCTGTGGCATCCGGATTCGAAGCCAACGTGACACCCATATAATAGAGGCTTTCAAGCGTACGGACCGAAGTCGTGCCGACCGCAATAATCTTACCGAGGTTATTCTTGATCCGTTCGATCGAACTCCGGCGCACCGAAATAAATTCGGTATGCATCTCATGCCCTTCGATCGTCTCGCTTTTCACGGGTTTGAACGTCCCGGCTCCGACATGGAGCGTCAGTTCTTCCCGTCCGATTCCCTGAGCATCGATAGCAGCCAGAACTTCCGGTGTAAAATGCAAACCCGCTGTCGGGGCGGCCACCGAACCTTTTATCTTGGAGTAAACCGTCTGGTAGGTCTGCAAATCGCTTTTCTCAGTTTCGCGATTCAAATAAGGAGGAATCGGCAATACGCCCGCTGCATCTAACAGATCAGCAAACGTACAAGTCGGATGATCCCACGTAAACTCGATGAGGTAGCTGTCCCCGCAGGTCTGCAATTTTTCCGCTTTCAGTATAACAGTCTCACCGTCGAGCTGCACCTCCTTCTTCAAAAGTCCTTCTTTCCATTTCTTCAGATTGCCGACCAAACAAGTCCAGCGGCAACATTCAGTCTGTTGAAAAACCAAAGCATAATCATGCGGCTCGACCGGCTCCAGACAGAAAATCTCGATCTTCGCCCCTGTCTCTTTCTGAAACAGAAGACGTGCCTGGATCACCCGTGTATTATTGAATACCATCAGAGAACCCTCCGGCAAATAATCCGTAATATGCTTGAATATACTCTCGCTGACTTTTCCTTCTTTATATAATAAGAGCTTCGATTCATCCCGTTTGGGTAACGGGAACTTGGCGATCCGCTCGTCAGGCAGCGGATAATCAAAATCTTCGATGCGTATCTGTTGCGTCTTTGTTGTCATGACTTTTACTATTACAGGCTCTTTTAATCGAACCGGATTGCAAAAGTACAAATTTATTGACATTTTGTCGTATTCTTCTTATCTTAGCAGAAAATTATAAACCTAAAGATATAAACCGATGGATTTCAATATCAGACAAGAACAGATAAAAGACTATGAAGCAGTTCATAAAGTAGTAGAACTCGCTTTCAGAGATATGGAAGACAGCGACCATAACGAACCTTTTTTAGTAGATCAACTACGTCAAACAGACGCTTTTATCCCAGAGCTTTCATTGGTTGCCGAGGTTGACGAAGAAATTATCGGCCATATCCTGATGACAAAAGTCGAAATCGTTTCAGAAAACAAATCCGTCACCTCTTTAGGGTTAGCTCCCGTTTCAGTTCTCCCTGAATATCAAAATCGGGGGATCGGATCAGCCTTGATCCGTGAAGCACACAAACGAGCCACCGAACTGGGATACGGTTCTGTCGTCTTACTAGGACATAAGGACTACTATCCGAGATTCGGCTATAAACAAGCCATAGACTCCGGCATCGAATTTCCTTTCGATGTTCCCCACGAATATTGCATGGCAATCGAATTGCGTCCGAAAAGCCTTAAAGACGTACAAGGCATGATCCAGTATGCCAAACCATTTACGGAATAACCGAGAAGAGAAAGCAGGGAAAAAACTATCCGTTTTCATATTGCATGGAGATCAATATCCCGAAAGAACTCAAAAAATAAATACGAATAGTCAAAAACCCTTTCTGCTTTATAAGTGGCTCTTGAAGTTCCAAACCGTTTCATAAGATGAAACTTTTAGTCGGCAAGTGCATTCACCAGAAAATATCAACAAGAACAGGTATTACTCTTCAGGATTTACTACTTTTGTAGCAAATAACAAAAGTAAATAGAATGATGAGTAACATAAAAGTAGGAGACAAAGTGCGCTTCCTGAACAGCACCGGTGGAGGTGTCGTTCGTAGTTTCAAAGGGAAAGATCAAGTTTTGGTGGAAGATGAAGACGGATTCGAAGTACCGGCATTGATCCGCGAATGTGTAGTCGTAGGAGACAGCGAGATGCAGGTACACAGCTCCCGACGCTCACCGCTGCCTTCCGTGACACAGGCTGCTGTCCCGCAACCTAAGAAACCGGAACCTCAACCCGAAGTAGAAAAGGTAACGGAAACCATAGAAGGCGAACGGCTGAACATCTATTTGGCTTACCTCCCGATAGAGCCTGCCAAAGTGATACAGGGAAGCGGCTATGAAACCTATTTTATCAATGACAGCAATTACTATCTGTTTTTCAACTATATGAATCGCCAGAACAATAGCTGGATCAGCCGCTATAACGGCATTGTGGAGCCGAATACACAGATCTTCCTGGAAGAATTCGGTAAAGAAGAGTTGAACGACTTGGAACGTATTTGCGTACAACTGATCGCTTTCAAAAAAGACAAACCTTATTCATTGAAGAATGCCATTTCGGTAGAACTCCATCTCGATACGGTCAAATTTTACAAACAACACTGCTTCATGGAAAATGATTTTTTCGATGAAGATGCAATGGTATACCCAATCGTACGCCAGGACATCCCCGAAAAAGAATTACTGATCTCTGCTGCCGAACTCCAGCAAGCCATGCAGCAGAAGGTGCACGAAGACCGCCGTGTCCCCCAAACGATCGTCAAGAAGAAAGTAACCGACAGCTCAATTCTGGAAGTGGACCTGCATATCACCGAACTGCTGGACAACACCAACGGGCTGAGTAATGCGGATATGCTGGATTACCAGTTGGAGAAATTCCATGAAGTGCTCGCCAAATATGCCGCCAACAAAGGACAGAAAATCGTCTTCATCCACGGTAAAGGTGACGGGGTACTGCGCAAAGCAATCGAGAAAGAACTGAAAACAAAATACAAACAATATTATTACCAGGATGCCTCTTTCCGTGAATACGGCTTCGGGGCAACGATGGTAACAATCAAATGATCATGGCGATTGAAATTGAAAGGAAATTTCTGGTAAAAGGGGATTTCAGCAAACAGGTTTCCAAATCCGAACGTATCATGCAGGGATATATCTGCTCACAACCCGGACGGACGGTACGGATACGCATCCGGGGGGAAGAAGGATTCCTCACGATCAAAGGTGCATCGGACGAGAATGGGTTGAGCCGCTACGAGTTCGAGCAGAAGATACCACCCGCGGATGCGGAAGAACTGTTGAAACTCTGCGAACCCGGTATTATCGACAAAGTACGCAATCTGGTCCCTGTCGGGAAACACACCTGGGAAGTCGACGTCTTCCACGGCGACAACGAAGGACTGATCTTAGCGGAAATCGAATTGGCTTCTGAAGACGAACCTTTTGAACGGCCGGACTGGGTCGGACACGAGGTCAGCGGAGATCGTCGTTACTACAACTCGATGCTGACAAAATATCCGTACAAACAATGGTAAGATTTATGATTTCAGATTTATGAAGACGATAAAGTCATAAACCTGAAATCATAATTTATAAATCACAAATTATAAATCAATGAACAAACTCATCATCTCCCTCGCGGCAGCCATCCTGTCGCTACCGGTAGCAGCCGATGAAGGTATGTGGCTGCTGCCTCTACTGAAAGGACAAAGATTCCCAGAAATGCAAGCTTTGGGACTTAAATTGCAGGATTATGATATCTATAGCCCCGACTCAGCTTCCTTGAAAGATGCCGTCGTCATTTTCGGAGGCGGTTGTACGGGCGAGATCGTTTCGCCGGAAGGATTGCTCCTGACCAACCATCATTGCGGCTACGGTTGCATCCAGCGCCACAGCACGCTGGAACATGACTACCTGACAGACGGCTTCTGGGCCATGTCGCGCGATCAGGAACTTCCGAACCCCGGCATGACCGTCACTTTCATCGATAAAATAGAAGACGTGACCGACTATGTGAAAAAGGAACTGAAAAAAGATACCGATCCTAACAGCATGAACTTCCTATCTCCGAAATTTCTGAACGGACTGGCAAAAGCAAAAGTCGGAGAAAAGTTCCTGCAGGACAATCCAGGCACAGAAGTTGAGATAAAGGCGTTCTATGGCGGTAACCAGTATTTCATGTTCACAAAGAAAATCTATTCCGATATCCGCCTGGTAGGAGCTCCTCCCTCATCGATCGGAAAGTTCGGCGCAGATACCGACAATTGGATGTGGCCGCGCCATACAGGCGACTTCTCCGTTTTCCGTGTCTATGCCGATGCGAACGGCAATCCGGCTCCTTACTCTGACAAGAATGTCCCGCTTCGTCCGAAACGCTGGTTCAAGATCTCATTGAAAGGCGTCCAGGAAAATGACTATGCCATGATGATGGGATTTCCCGGCCGTACCAATAAATATTATACTTCCTGGGAAGTGGCGGAACGCCGTGATATTGACAACACGATCCGTATCCACATCCGTGACTTGCGCCAGAAAGTTATGTTGGACGAGATGTTGAAAGATCCAGCTGTCCGGATTCAGTATGCCAGCAAATATGCAGGCTCAACGAATGCTTACAAAAATGCGATCGGTAGCAACTGGGCCATAAAAAAACGTAATTTCGAACAAATGAAAAAGGAGGAACAGGACAAACTGATTGCCTGGTCCAACAAAATGTGCGAACCGAGCTACCCCGATGCCCTGATGGCGATCGAACAGATCGTATCGGACCGTAAAGACCTACGTTTCCGCAGTTGGATGTTGGATGAAGCGATCCTGCGAGGAATTGAATTTACAAGTGTGCCAACCCAAATGGATATGGTCATAGAAGCCTTGAAAGGGAAAGACAAAAAAGCCAGACAGGAACAACTCCGGCTGTTGGAACGGGCTTATCATGGATTTGCCAACAGCAATTACTCGGCCGACGTAGATAAGAAAATCGCCAAAGTGATGCTGAAAGAGTACCGCAGCCAAGTCGATCCGAAAGCGCAACCGACCTATTTCGAATTAATCGACAAGAAGTTCAAAGGAGACACAGACCGATTCGTCGACTATCTGTTCGAGAAATCCATCTTCGGCAGTGAGGATAATTTCAATAAATTCCTCTCTCGTCCGTCTGTCAAAGCACTGGAAAACGACCCGATGATTCTTTTTGCCAAGTCTGTCCGTGCAGAAGAAGCCAATCTGAAGAATGCGTTAAAAGGATTTGAAGATGGGTATGCAATGGCTCACCGTAGTTATGTAAAAGGTTTGCTGGCCATGTACGGCGATCGTGCCAATTTTCCCGACGCCAACTTTACCCTGCGCCTCACCTACGGACAGGTAAAAGGGTACAGCCCGCGCGACTGCGACTACTATGGCCATCAGACAACACTGGACGGAGTGATGGAAAAAGAAGATTCCACCAACTGGGAATTCGTAGTACCAACCCGCCTGAAAGAACTGTATGCTGCCAAAGATTTCGGACGCTACAAAACTTCCGACGGAAAAATGCCAGTTGCCTTCAGCACAACCACCCATTCGACCGGTGGGAACTCCGGTAGCCCTGTGATGAATGCAGACGGTGAATTGATCGGTATCAATTTCGACCGCAATTGGGAAGGAGTCGGCGGCGACATCCAATATCTCCCCGATTACCAACGCAGTATCATTGTCGACATCCGCTACGTTCTCTTCATCATGGACAAATATGCCGGAGCGGGATATTTGTTGGATGAGATGGAAATTGAAGAATAACTTTACACCAAGAGAGACTTGGCAGGTCATAACGCTATGCATTAACTACCCTAACTCATAAAGATAACACTATGCTTTACGGGTGTTATATTTTGTTTTTCATAAAACAAACTGTCGGCAGCATTCTCAAAAGGGTATAGGCTATTTCCGAAAAGCCTATACCCTTTTTATCATCTCCCTATAGCCTGTCCTCGTATAGGTCATAGGCTATATTTTTTCACCTTTAGGCTATCTTCCAAGGGACAGGAAACCTAATAAAACGACTCACGACTACTTTTGAATAAATGTTTTCGACAACTTTATGGTTTACCATTCACCTTCTAATCATATGCTTTGTTTAACAAGGCTTATGGAAGGTGAAGGTAATTCGTAAGAGTGAAGGAGGACATGAGCTTACCTTCATCTCTTAAACCTTTATGAAACAAAAGGTACAAGCAAAAGGTGACAACAAAAGCTATCAGTTACACCAGCAAAAGCTATGACTTATGGGATGAAAAGTCATCGGTTATTGCCAGAGAAGCACTTTTTGCCATCGCTTTCCGGATATTATACCTATAAACCAAACATGCCGTCACAAAATAAAATGCACACTGTACCCACAAGGTAATATATTCGGGTTGTATCTCGCTCATCGAAGCCCCCATCGAGTTCAGCTTGACATAGGCCATTGTCGCCGGGGCTGCCGGGATGAGATAATGCACCAATTTCCAATACCAAGGCATCAGTTCCATCGGGTATGAGACACCGGAAAGAAAGATGAGACCGACAGAAAAGAAGGCGATCATCAGAAGCGGCGCATCGGAGTCCGTAAAGAACAGGGACGCCGTAAGCCCGAAAAAACTAGTCGCCAACAAGAAAGGAATCATCAGCATAATGACATATAGCGGGTTGCCGATATCTGGGAGGCCGAACATCAAGGGGATCAACCCTAATAGGAACAAAGCGAAAACCGCATACAACATACCATAGACAAATGTCTTGCCGATCACAACCTGCGCCATCCGTTCCAAAGAGAGGTTCACAGGATTGCCGGCAAAACGGACAATCAAGCCGCTATACCGTTCGTCGCCACTAATCATAGCGATCACCATCATCAACGTCTGGAAGATGATCACGACCAGAACCGAAGGAATCAGGTAAGTTCCATAACCCTCAGTCGGGTTGTAGAGGGCAGTCCCGACCACCTCGACTGCCTGGGCAGAGGCTAGCTTCGTGGTAGCCTCCTTAGGCAGGAATACCAACATCTCCGGCCGGTAGTCATCGTTCAGCGCCAACATGGAGGCGGCCGAAGCTTCCTGCATGGCAAGGTAGTAAAGGAAAGCACTTGTCGTCTCGTACATGATGAAAACAGACTCTTCACCACGGGCAACACGATCTTCGAAGTCATCCGGCAGATAGAGAATACCAGCCACCCTGCCCGACTTCATCATATCCTGGGCTTCCGGATAACCGGTAGCCGTAGTCACGACATTGACCTGCGGGGTAGCGTCAAGCAGGCGGACATAGTGGCGGCTCAGTTCACTATGAGAATGATCGACAACGGCAACCGGAACTTTACGGACCAAGTCGGGAGCGTACATATAATTGTAGAGCAAGCCGTAAACAAAGATGCCGCCCATCAGTACAAGCAGGATGGCATAGCTGCCGGCAATCGTCTTGAACTCATCGTGTATAACAGATATTACCTTCATATTCATATTTCTTTTTTAAGAGACGAGATGCCTCCACATCTCTTCGTTCACAATCGCTTTCTTCAGACGAGGCAACATCAGCAGCGCAGGAAGAAGGAAGCAGAGCAGCGCAACGTAATTCATCCAAGTCCAAGCAAAGCCGTAATCCCCATAAAGCAAGTTCTGATATATCTCAGTGAAGTGACGAACAGGGAACAAGTAGGAGGCATAATGCACCGGAGCGTACATCGAGGGCACGGGAAAAGTCACCCCTGACAGCGTTGCACCGAGCGAACCGACCATCGACACGATACTGATAATGATACTAAGCACGGGAAAAACGGAAAAGATGAAGACCGCCAACGCTTGTGTCGAGACGACAAACAAGATCGCCGTTAGGTTGAGCGGCCAGAAACCGCATGAGAACGGTATGTGCATAAGGCCGAACATGACGTAGTTCGCCAATATGCTCATCAGGCTAAAGATAACGGTATAGGGCAACAGCTTTCCCACTACCGCCGTCATGATATTACCGCCTGCTGTTGAGAGCCACTCCGCCCCTGTCCCGAACTTGACCTCACCACCAATAACATAGACCGTTGTCAGCAGGATAATGACCTGGAAAAGGATAAAGAAGAAAGGATTGCTCAAGTAGACCGAATAGTCCAGATCGGGATTGAACAGAGGATGACTGCTCGCCTTGACGGGGAGCAGAAAGGTGGCAACCCGCTCCTCCCCGATACCCAAGGCGGTGGCTTGCATTACGACCGGAGCCATCGAAAGTTGACGAAGGACGACTTCGAAAGCGCCGCGCACCTCACCGCCTACGCTCAGAAGAGCATAATGGTAGTAGTAGGCAAGCGTCGCCTGCCGTCCAGCTATAGCATCAGCCGTGAAGCCGGTGGGGATCACGAGGTAGCCGTATATCTCTTTCGATTGGGTAGCACACCGGGCTGCCGTCTCGTCGACATAGCGGTGTGTAACCTTGAAAGTGGGAACGGCTTCGACAGTCCGCACGACTTCCCTCGACATGGAGGTATTGTCTTCATCGACGACACCGACGGGTATGTTCTCCATCTGTCCGTTTCCGAAGATAGTGGACATGAAGAAGATACAGAACAGTGGCAGCACGACGCACACCCCGAAATAGAGACGTCTCGAGACCATCCGTACAAGTTCTCTTCGAAAAACCCGAACAAATTGACAATTCATCACACTATTCTTAAAATTGTTCATTATCAATTATCCATTGTCAATTCAACCAATACCGACATTCCAGGGCGCAGCCCTTCCACCTTTCTTACAGGCAGAGCATGTACCTCGAACGTACGAAGATCGTAGCTGCCCGTCTGCTTAGTCGATTTCCAAGTAGCAAAACTACCTAAGGGGCTGACATAATTGATCTTGAATTCGATGTTCTTCTTGTCAATAGCCGGGATATCGGCAACAAACGTCCCTCCCATCGGAAAGAACGGCAGGCGGTCTTCACGGACATTCAGTACGATATGCACGTCGTCAAGCACGATCAAGTTCATGATAGGCATCCCTGCTCCTACCAGCTCTCCCCTTTTCGGGAAGATTGTCGATATCTGGCCGGATTCCGGGGCTGTCAAGCGGGCGTCCTGCAAAAGGGCTGCAACCTCTTCGACCGTGCCTTTAGCTGCGTTCACCAAAGAGCGGGCACTCTCTCTATCCTGTATTTGGGCGCCGTCGAGCGCCATCTGGTATTGGTTCCAGGCCGCCCGTTCACCGGCTACGGCAGCATCATATAAAGCTTTCACTTCGTCTCGCCGTTGCGAAGAAACAACGCTGTCCCTATACAGGACTTCAATACGGTTGTAGGTGGTCTTTGCCAGTTCGAGGTCCGACTTCGATTTGTTCCAGAGCTGCTGGACAGTGGCAATGATCTGCTTGCGCGTTCCCCCGTCTACCTTCTGGTTTTGGAAACGGGCGATACTTTCGAGAGCGTTCACTTGCTGGTATTTGGCAAGCGCTTCAGGGCTGTTGATGACAACAAGGGTGTCTCCGGCCTTTACATTCTGTCCTTCCTTTACTAGGAATGTATCGATACGGCCAGGCAGTTTTCCGGAGATACGTATCTCGGTTGCTTCGATTTGTCCCTGCAAGATCACAGGTTTATCCTTCAACAAGAACATACCCACGAAAGACAGGATGATTACGGCAATCAGCACTACTATAAAGGAGATCGCCAGATATTTCTTCGATTTGTCCATGATTATACGGTTTTATGTTTATAAGATCTCTGTTTTACCGTCCATCCGGTATTGGTGGAAAGCTTCGGGAATACCACAAATGGACAGGAGATTGGCAAGCGCCACATCGTATTGGTAGTAGGCGAGCAAGAAGGCGGTCTTCACCTTCGAGAGCACCACCTCAGCGTCTACCACATCCGACGAGGTCGCCATTCCTTCCTTGAAGGATTTCTCGCGGATACGAACCAGTTCGTTGCTCATCTCAAGCGTAGTATTTAACGCCTTGACATTGTCCATCGCATTCTGCATCTGGGAGTAGAACTTATCGACTCCTACCTGCAAATCGGTCACGGCTTTCTCTTTCCCGATGGCTAACGACTGACTGGTCAGACGTGCCTGCCGGATACGTTTTTCCCGGTCGAGTCCGTCGAAAATGTTCCAGGTAAAGCCAACCCCGATCATCGTGCGCGGCATGAGATATTTGTCGACTCCATCCGCATAGAGAGTCTGCTTGCCGATCAGGGCGATATTGGGGAGATAACCTGAACGACCGATCTTCAACTGGTCGCCGGCGATATTTTCCTGTAGCTTCAGTTGGTTGACCAAGTAATTGTTAAAAGGGATCATCTCCTTGAAATAGTTGGCCGAGGGGATACTCTCGTTGATAAAAAGGGAAGTCGTCGTGCGGATCACCTGTTCTTCTCCTATGTTGATCAAGCTCTTGAGTGCCTGACTGGCGACTTCGAGGTCTTTCCGGGCGGATTCGAGTTCGCGCTTCGCCTCTTCCATGCTTACCTGGGCTACAAGACGCTCAGCCCGGTTGATCATCCCTTGTTGCTCTAACTTCAAAGCCTGGTCGTAATGGATTTTCAGGGAGTTGTAAGTTTCCGTCTTGACCTCGACAACCCGCTGGCCGAGACGTAAGCCAAAATAACTTTCGATCAGCAAAGCCTGTTGGTTCGCGCTTACCTGTTCGCGGTTGACTTCGGCAACGGAGACAAGTTTCTTGCCGATCTTGCCAGCATAGATGCGCTTGCCGCCAGTAAAAATGGGCCAGGTCAAGTTTGCATCGATCGACGTGACATTTTGCGAGATGAGCGGCAACGTCAATGTGTTTTGTCCGATCTTATCGAGAAGTGATGAGATAAACTGGTCGTTGGGCAGGATGGAATGGACATATTCTTTCGCCGGATCGGTGAACTGGTTCAGGGATTGGCGTACCTCGATCGGGTTTGACATATGCACATAAGCTCCCGCAGCACTGATAGTGGGATACCAAAAAGCATTGAGCTTCTGGTGTTCATTCTTCGCCAGCTCCACTTCCTTCCCGGCAATCCTGAGGCTTTTGTTCTCGCTTCGCAAGAGCGTAAGAGATTGCTCCAGCGACAAATCCATCGGCTCTGTCTGGGCAGAGGAAAAGGCAGGAAGAAACCACAGCAGGGCGATGCTGAAGTGAGTAAAGTTACAAATCATAAATGTGTCTAAATTTAGTTTGTGCGAATTTTATGACTTATAACAAGGCGATCGCCTTTATTGTTCCCCAGCTACTACCGTTTCTTCTTAAGGTCAGGCAAGAACCACGTGACCAATCCGATAAGGGGCATATAGCCACATACGTTATAAACCGCCTCTATGCCATACCGATCAGCCATATTCCCCAACACAGCCGATGCAATCCCCGCTACCCCAAAGGCAAAACCGAAAAAAAGACCGGAGATCAGACCTAATTTATACGGTAATAATTCCTGTGCATACACTAGAATAGCCGGGAAAGCCGACGACAAGGTCAAGCCGACACAGAAGCTGAGAACCGTCGTCAGATATAGGTTTTCCACGTGAGGCATGATTAGTGTAAACGGGGCTGCCCCTAAGATAGAAGCCCAGATCACGTACTTCCGTCCTACCCGGTCACCGATCGGTCCGCCTAACAGCGTTCCAATTGCCGTCGCAATCAGGAAAACAAAGAGATAAAGTTGAGAAGCTTGCACACTGACCCCGAACTTATGAATCAGGTAAAAGGTGTAATAGCTATTCAAACTCGCCATATAAATATATTTGGAGAAGATTAGGATCAACAGGATCGCTATCGAGAATACGGTCTTTCCCATCGGGAGTGGTCTGCTGACACTCGTCTTAAGCGTTTCTCCTTCCGCTTTCCTCAACCGGAGCAGGAAACTTTTATACCAATGCCCAACAGGGATCATCACCATAATCGCAGTAAAAGCCAGGATCGTAAACAAGGCGATATGCCTCCGCCCGTAGGGGGCGACAAAAACGGCTGCAAGCAACGGTCCCAACGATCCTCCCAAGTTTCCTCCGACCTGGAACAACGATTGCGCCAATCCTCGCTTTCCACCCGATGCGAGTGAAGTCAACCGGGAGGCCTCCGGATGGAAGACCGACGAGCCGATCCCTACCAATGCCACCGAACAAAGGACTAATGGCAGCGTATTGGCAAAAGCCAAGCTCAACAACCCCACAAGCGTAAAACTCATCCCTGTCGGCAACGACCATGCCGAGGGCCATTTGTCAAAAAAAGTCCAGTCAACGGCTGACATACGGATGCAGCCGACTGGTAGACAAGCGTTATCAACCCGATCTGGGCAAAGCTCAACCCTAAATCTTCCTTAAATAGTGGATAAACAGCCGAGATAACGGACTGTAATGTGTCATTCAAGCAGTGACATATGCTCAAAGCGACCAGTATACGGAAAGTGATCCCCGTAGTGGCCTGTACCTTGTTCTGTTCCATTAATTAACCTCATTGCCTCTTTCGATTACAAAAGTACATATAAAAAAGAGATCTGTCAGAAAGATTGTTCGAAATATCCGATTTAACACTTACATTTTAATACAACGCCAAGATTACAGACTAACTGATAGCCTTTTAAGGTCTATTTGACCATAATTTATGAAACTTTCGTTTAGTATATTTGTAGTTCTTTATGTAAAAGGGCGTGAGCCAAACCCGATATGAGTTGTTTTTATTCGAAGTCGAATACAAAAGCATGAATAATGATTCTTTAGCTTAGTTTACTGCCCCCGGAGTCGAAAAGGATTTTTGCATCCATCTCTCCCGAAACCTACGCCAATTTCCCTATCTCCCTTATCGCCTTGATGTAGAGGTCAGTTTCACTCCGGACAGTATCTAAGTTCAAATAGAAAAGGCTACTCTTCCTCCCCTCCCGGTACATGAAGAATAAAGGTGGTAGCACCGATCGTTACAATGGCGCCTTCTCCAACCCGCACCTGTTCTTTCTTTCCGACAAGTACGCTGCACAGAAATGTTCCGGTAAGACTCGGGAAATCGCGCAATGTATAAATGAGCTTTCCTTCCTTATCTTCTTTCACATTGATCACACAATGTTTACGCCCCATGCTAGGATCGCTCGTGATGATGGGGACATCGACCCCGTCAGTATCTTTATTGCGGCGGCCGATCACGTTATCGCCCATTACAAGTGGAAGTTCCTGTTTGAATCCAAAGACATTTTCGATTACCGTAATATAGCCGCAGGAGAAGTCAGGTTCCTTCACCTCTTTTTCCTGTCCCGATTCGGTACGGACTATTTTTCGTCCTAACTTGATCTTAAACTGAGAACCACATTGCGGGCATACGAACGCCAACACTTTACCTTCCGGATATTTCGTTTCGTCAAACGCTAACTGATTATCACACTTGGGGCAGAAAACTCTCTTCATATCTTATTTTTGGATATCGACATATAATTCTGCGCAAAGATACGGTTTTTATTCATAAATAGATTTCATCTCGCAGGTGAAAGAAAGAATATTGGATGCGATTTGGGCTTGATCCGGAATCGCATCCTGTGAATTCTGACAAATTTCCTTTTATAGTTCCTTAATTAAGGAGTAAATTAAAATCGATAAGCAAATCCCAAATTAAAAACAGCTTGATCAAAATCACTAACTAACTGATATCGCAATTCGAAATTCATAATCCAATTATTTGTCAACACAAAATCGGCTCCACCACCAATATTCACTCCTACTCTACATTCATTATGATGGTCATCGTCCTTGTCAATATGAATATGATCTCCATCCACATCTATATCAAATCCATCGCCCAAATCAAACATCCAATTGGAAAATGTAAAACCAAATAAAGGATATAATTTGACACTCCTCCCCACAGGACATAAGTAATGAAGATTCATATTCACGTCCAACATACTAACATTGTCATTTTCTATAAAATAATTCAAAGACGGTTCGAGACGTATGGGGTTAGTTATGTTATATTGGTATTTCAACCCTAAACCAATACTTTCAATTTCTGTCCCATAACTCAATCCGAATCCAATCGCTTGTCTGCCTTTTTGAGCATAAATGTTACTCAACATAACAAACAATAGTCCTAAAAAAATTAAAATCTTTCTCATTTCAATATACTTTTATATCTATAAATGTTAATCATCATCGTCATCCCAATCATCATCGTCATAGCCATCGTGCCATTTATGATGTTTATGATGTTTGTGGTGTTTATGTTTTTTATGATGCTTATAATGGTGTTTATCGTGATGATCACAATACGAGCAATAATGTTCATGCCAACAGTTACTATGATAATGAATCCTGTCATAAAAAGGCTTGTAACATGTTGATCCCGGTCTTATACCTATCTCTATCAATACGCGATCCCAACCATGTCGATGATAACGTTTATAATAATCACAAACATCCCGCATATGCCTACCGGAAGTTCTGGCTATTTCAAGAGCCAAACCGACATTCCCCCAATTTCTTCCGCACCGCCTGTAATAATCATCCAATGAATTATTGGACATATTATATTCTACACATAAACGCTTTCGATAATCTGATAGCTCCACTGAGGCATATTTATTTGCCCTGCTTATAAACAGAGATAACCTATCCTGTGCAAATACGGAACAAGAAAAGGCTACTAATAATAGTATGATTTTAAGCTGTCTCATATTTCGCAAAATTATTGAATTGATAAATACTATTAAAGTTGCAAACATAAGCATAAAAAAAACAATAAACAATCTTTTCTTACTAATCACGGCAAGTCTTAACCATCAATAAAAATAAATATCCAACAGCAGCAATATCATTTTTTGCATTAATCTTTAATATTCAAATACAAACAAAAAAGGCTATCCTAATTTAGACAGCCTTTTTTGATTTCTTATTAAAACAGTATCAATAATACTCCTTATTTACTTTGCAGTTGTCGATACACTAAAATTTTCTATCAATATCTCACCTTTAGTTTCATATTCTTTCACCAATTGGTTTACTTCTTTTCCATCTATATAAGCAGTAACCAGCACCTTCAGTTTTTTACCTGATACATCTGAAGTACTTGTTACAGAACCTGCACAAGTCATAAAGAAAGCATCATCCCCTGTCTGACAGGATACCTTAGCATCTTCCATTCTTGTTACTGAGTGCGATTCTCCTAAATACTTACCGTCCTCATCATACAATTTCGTAGGCCCACTAGTCGTATTAACCGCCCCAAAAACAAGTCCTAATTCAAACGCGTCTATATCACCAGATTGTTCCACTACAATTTTGTGTATACCTGTATCAATTACTCCTCCCTGATCATCATCGTCACTACAACTAACCAATATCAGACCTAAAAACAAAGCAACAATGCCTAACAATGAAAATCTACCTTTCTTCATACTTTTGTCTTTTTTAAATTTACGGCACAAAAGTAATACATTCATTCAAGAATGCAACATTATTCAATTTTAAACAACCCACTTATCTTCAAAAATATAGAAACAAAAAATAACCCTCCCTTTTACATATTCCAATAACATTTGATTATCCGAATATTTCATTCGACCATTTTAAAACATCTATATAAAGTTCCTATCTCTTAACAAAGAACCTACGCTAAAAAAATATTATATACCCAAAATAGCAAAACAAAAAAAGGCTATCCTCACGGAAATGAAACTTTCTCCACCAACACACTGATTCCCAGATCAATCAAAATTTTAAAACCCTAATAACCTACATATAAGGGTACATGGACGTGTTAATCATAATTTTTTATCTCAACAAAGGTAAAAATATTTTGCAAACACGTATATATCTGTATATGTGTAATTTATAAAATTTCCTTTTAAAACGAACATGTAGGTTCAAAACTTACCTACACAAAAGCCTACATGGAATATCACACAAAGCTGTATATCAATGAAATACATACAATTTTCACACACAAATATAGCAATCTTATTCAAAAAACAAACCAAATTGCATGTATTTATATCAGACAAAAGGTCGATTCTTATTTTTCAGCAGCCTCAATATTCAAAATTAACATTTGTTACCAATAGATAAATTCTTCTTCAACATACGGGGTTTAAAGAGATTTTCGTGAAACTTGTAATAGTTTATGTTTGAAAAATCAAACAAAAGAGTTATGTTTGTAGCAACCAAAGATCATTTAATACATGAGTAACCCTTTACACATAAACAAAGTTTTCAATAACTTTTGTTTATCATATTGTATAAAATAATTTATTCTTAGAGCTGTTAGCCTGTGAAGATTGGGCAGCTCTTCTTTTTATGGAATGACACAAACTTCAGTCTATAATCAAAAAAAATAGCTTATCTTTGTAAAGGATAAGTTTAATTCAACAAGATTGCTATATCATTTCTATATTTTATCCAATAGCAATCTTTAATTTATGGTCTACTTATACAAAGCCATTCTGCCTGTGATAGTTGGAATGGCTTTTATTTTTAAATCAATAAATATTTGCTATTGTCAAATTAAACATATACATTTGTGTTCATAAACGAACAACGTTAATGTATTAATGCAATATCGATTTATTTGCCTATATTCATTAATTACAAAACGACTTGACCATCTTTGCTTGCGAAAGTGAAGATGGTCATTGCATTAAATGTTATCCTAAGATATTATTATACAAAACACAACCAAAACTTGTTTTTTTTAAAAATACAATAATTTTTATTGTAATAAGAAAGTCTGCAAACAATACATAACGATCAGATATTAGCCCATAAACATTGTTTGCAGCAAACATTAAATTTGATAATGTTTATAAAGTCGTTCATCTGTGACAGATATAGCGACTTTGTATATTTGAGATTTAGATATTACTTATTTTTATCGCTTAATACATTTTTATAGTTATTTATCAGCCACCTCTATTCGAGAGAATATGGGTGGTTTAAATCAGATTGATAAATATTTCAACAGATACTTGTACTATAAACTATCATAAAAAAAAGAGAGAAACAGAATACTCCGTTTCTCTCTCGTAATTTATACATTAATAAGTTTTATTGAATTATAGCTACCTTATAAGTTGTATTAGCATTGGTAGTAATCCCATTGTAATAATCCTCATAAGGATATGAATGTTGACTTCTAACATATCCAGAACCGCTTCTACTCCAAGATACAGCAAATCCAGAGTTCTTATTGTCTTTATTTTCATCATCAATTCCTATTGTTATAATAGAGCTTGTTGTAGGGCCATTATCAAAAAGCACGCCATAGCTAAATCCAGGATGAAACGGTTTTATGGGATCGTATACTGGAAACATCCAAGTTAACAATGTGTTTTTTACACCTTCTCCAACAGCAGTTGGTCTTGGAGTTAGATGTGAATATCTGTCCCCTAATTCGTTTGAGCTTCCAGTAAGAAGAACATTATTTAGAGTTGCGGAATTTTTATTACTATGATCCTCATTGTCATGCCATATTTCGACAAATTGCATACGAGGCATATTCTTAACATCGTTAGGATCGACAAAGCTACTTTGCTCAGTAATTAATTTTTTGCAATTTTCCTGAATTAAAGAAGCGTTTCCTCCAACTAAATAAAGTGCTCCATAGCCTACAGGAATCATATACGACTGATCGTTCATTACTACACAGAAGGTCATTGTGATATTTTTGTTTTTATCAGACCAAGTGCCCGGAAGTCTACTGTCAGTTAATGCGCCATTAATATTAGTGTTTCCTCCATCTTCACAGTCCATAAAAACCTTCAATTCCGGATAATTTCCACAGGTTTTTACCTTAAATACTCCCATATAGGGAAGCAAACCATTGATAGATCCTGCTCTTGTACTTGTTTTGGAATAAGAATTTTCAGATGCTTCCTGAAGCAATTTTGCAAGTTCCGGATCTGCTTTGGTTTCCGGAGTTGTAGTTGGGGTCATTTCATCTTTCGGAGCCGCCATTTCTTCAGGTGTGTAACCCTTCAGAATTTGCTCATAGGTCATTTCGGTATGTGCCAAGGCAAGACCTTCAGATTCCTCAGTTAAATTCTCGTCTTTTGAACACGATGTAACCAACAACATGGTTGCCGACATCAATAACAAAAACATTTTTCTCATTGTTTAAAGTTTTGATTGTTAATAAATTGATTAATAAAACACTTTATATAACCGCTTATTCAGCAAGTTCTTTCTCCAATAAATGAGCGATTTCCTTTGTCGAGCCGGAATCAAAAATTAACCGACCATTGATAATGATTGTTGGAGTTGCGAACAATCCTTTCTTTACAAGCTCATCGTTCACGTTTTGCAATGATTCCAGTGCTGATTTACTATGCAAATCCCTGTCAAACTTTTCCATATCCAGATTCAAGGTTCTTGCCACACTATATACTGAAACTGAATCAACCAATCCGTTTTTAGTATACAACGAATCTGAGAACTCCCAATATTTATTCTGTTTGTCGGCTGCATCCAAGGCTAAGCTTGACAGCGTAACGGAACCAGAAAAGCCGATTGAACCGAATCTTACACGATCTTTGTATTTCTCATATATCTCATTGTACCGGTCATGGAACTGGACACACTTATCACACTCAGCATCGGATACAACCACCATTGTTACTTTGGACTTCAAGTTTCCCCTGTAATAGATCGGCAAGTCTTCCAGGTTAAATCTGGAGCTTACCGGAGGATAAATGTACTTGTGGATTTCAACATCAGCCTTCAAAGAGTCCAACAATTCCTGCTTCAGTTTCAATTTTAAGGCTGTCTCTTGCATTATTCTGCCTTCATGGGAGGTATTGTTCATATTTACCATAGAAGTACCTTTAATGGCTGGAATACTTGTTATACCATAGAAAGACAAAAGACTATCCACACCTGATTCTAAAATCTTTTGAATGTAATATTTCTCCAGATATTCACTGGCAGTCATACCATGCTTCTGTGCTTCCTGTTCAATTATTTTTCTGTCAATCAAGTAATCCAACGCAACATCTTTCATGCCATAAATCCGATTTAGCACATCAAATAGCTGTTGGGAAATTGCTTGGGTTAATTCAATGGATTTAATTGCAACGCCATCTACTTCCGCTACCACTTCGTTCGAGATATTGTTTCCTGATTGGTTCTGGTGACAGGAACACAAGGACAATACAGATAGTCCTAAAACTAAAGATCTAAACTTCATTCTTTTGATTTTTAAGATTTAATTAATTCTATATACACAAAAGCCCTAAAGAAGCCTTTGAAAACTTCAATAGGGCTGACTTTTATTTTAGCAGGTTTGAAAGATCAACAACAGCGATTTTGCCATTACCGGCACGCAACACATCGCTTATAAATCCATAAGGATGAATAATATGTTCCAGAAAACTCTTCTCTGCTTCCTCTTCTATCTTCTTCAGAAACTCACTTCTCTTCAACAAAGTCTCATATTCCTGTTTTGAAATCGAAACCATATTCGATTTGGCATCGTCTTGTTTCTTATCCGAAGGTTCGCTTTTTGATTCAGAAGCTAATCTGTCTTGAAGAGCGTATCCCAGCAAGAACCAAATCTTTTCCTCAATACGCTGAAGGCAGATACGTCTGCCGATTCTCTCATCGTAATTCTCCGGATCGACACAGGTTGTAGTCTCATGCAGAGTAAATCCGTTTTTCATTCTGACCGAAACATGAGTTACCGGCTTGCCCAACACTTCTTCAGTACGGCAAACCACTTCTTTCATGTTTGCCATCACTTCGCCTTTTGTAACTGTATTCATATTCAAAACTTCTGGTTTTAGTTATGTTGATGAAGAACCGGGACTCGAACCCGGACAAACAAGACCAAAACTTGTTGTGCTGCCATTACACCATTCTCCAGTTTTCTCCGGTCTATCCTCACGAACCGACCGGAGAGTCTTCATCACATTTTAATAACTATACAACTATTATCAACACTCTATGTGGTTTGATGTGCGTCCTACCGGAATCGAACCGATAACCTGATCTTTAGGAAAGACCTGCTCTATCCTATTTGAGCTAAGAACGCTTTTGACATACTTGGCGAAATGAAACGCTTCCCATTTCTGCTGTGCCCTCCGTCCTCGTTGATACCGCATGTCAGAGTATCCGGATTCGTAGTGATTTTTAAACTCCCTTCTACGATTGGAGCATCCACTGTTGTTAAACTAAAAATGAAAAACGCATAGTTAAGGTATTACCTTGTTACGGGGGACGGACTCGAACCGCCGACCTTCAGGTTATGAGCCTGACGAGCTACCAACTGCTACCACCCCATGATTTAAAAGCCAGCTATATTCTCACGAACCGCGCTGGCTCAAAAAGAATAATATGAAATTTTATGAGTATGTTATTGTGGTTTTGGTTAATTACCCCTTATTCCCAAAATCAGCCGGATTCTCACCCCATCTATCAGTATCCCAATGCCTGACCTCTATCGTTGAAACATCGTAGTCCATCACCTTCAAGAATATCTCGGCTTTTTGAAGGTCGAGGCATCTCTTTTTGGATGCTGTCTTCTTGTTTTTGAACCACGTGATAGCGGTTATGCTATCAGTATAAATAATTCTGGGCTGGAAATCGTTTTCTATCACATACTTTATTGCAGCCATAAGTCCCAAGAACTCTCCGATATTGGTTGTCTGGTTGCCTAAATTCTGATAGAACAATCTCTCTCCTGTGCTTAAATCTATAGCCTGATATTCCGTCACTCCGTTTTTCATCGAATGAGCGGCATCGGTGGCTATGCCAACTTTAGGATAATCCATTTCCAAATAGTTTATAGGGGACTGGTTTTGGTTAAACCTCAAAATCAAGCTTTGACATAATATCCATCAGCTTCCATTTGACGAATCGTTTCCAATCCTTTTTCTTTAAAATCTGTAATAACCAGTTCTTTGTTAGCTATATCTTCCCTTACCTCCAGTGCTTTCAATGCACCCTGCAAAGTCCGGCTTGAATCACTCTTGCCATCCAGCGGATCGAAAAATATTGTTTTGTTACCGAACTTAACCGATACCTTGTATACCGCCTTTGGTATAATACATTGGTCAATTTCTGCCTCGAATAAAACAGGAGAAGCCGATTTTACTACATAGCCTTTCTTGTTTTTCATTTCAGTCAAAATAACATTGTAAAGTACATTGGGCTTCAACGAATCTGTCAAATCCGAAGACAGAACTACAATTTTTTTCTTGCAATCCGAATCTTCACGTACACCTTTCAATCTTTTGGCTTTGGTCACACTCACGAAACTAACAAGCTTACCGGTTTCCTGAGAAGTGTAGAACTTTAGTTTTGTCTCTTGCGTCATACAACTTGCTTATCATCATCATAAATATATCAAATCTAAAATAAAACAATCACTTAATAAACTTGTATATTTGATTTTATGCTAAAATCATGATGCAAAAGTAAAACTAAAATTCTTTCACTCCAAATTATTTCTGTTATTTTTTTTCGCTTATTTTACTATCATATAAATATTTAATCCCATATACGTTCATCCTCAGAGAAATGACTAAACCGTTCATCTGTTTTTGATTGACGGGTCAATGAATATGTGCATTTCCAATAACGATATATACGATTATCTCCGGTATCTTCTCTTCTAATATCATCCCGATTGATCCATTGAATCCCCTGCAAAGTTCCCATACTGATCCACTTAGCACTTTTTTCACCGAACCATTTATTTTCGCCAACATATAAATCGTATTTCTCTTTGCCATTAATAAACACCTGATCCATTACCAGATCTTCGTCCAGAACATATTTCTTGGCAATATTGGTAAAATCATAAATATCAACATACAACAGGCTGTTATTGAAATGCTTCAATACATCTTCCGACATCTTATCGAAATTCTCCTGAATATGTTTTCGACTCTTGATTTCCTCCAGACGTTCAGGAGTGACCGGACGATTGGTCGCATACACTATCCTAAAACCACAGCCTATCGAATCATTGACACTGGAATGAAAGCCGATACCGTATTTTGCCATGCTGTCTCCCCTATCAAGTGGGTCGGTATCATCACAGCAATCCTTCATCAAACCGATCATGACAAGTAGAATAAAGAATAGCGGTTTAGCTATTAATAAAACCACATAAACAACATTTTCTTTCATCGAATTAATCTATTTATATTACAATGTACCATTTATTTCCGCAACTATACATTTATCACACACACCCTTGTTCTTGGAAAATTTGTACTTGCTTATTTCCGATCCGCACTTGGAACAAACACAAGATGTAGGCTTGATTTTATCGTAAATTATCGTCTCCACATGGTATCTTGAAATACCGTATTGTTCACCCAATGCTTCCATGATTTGTTTGCCTGTATACTTGTTCTCATCAAGAAGTTTTTTATATTCATTCTTGATTAAAATAGCATGAATATTGACAACATTCAGGGCATCCATATTATTAAGGGAAACAAGATGTTCTACCGGAATATTGGAAATTTCCGCATACTTGTCCAAATCCTTATTCGTCAGTTTTTTCTTCTTCATTTTTCTCTTCTCCTTTCGCTGCTACTAAATATCCGATTAACTCTTCAAAACAACCTGCGGCTTCCTCCAGATTACCGGCTGCTTCAGAAATCTTTTCTCCCATTTCCGATAACTGTATGCCTTCAGGCAAGTTTTCATAAGCTCCACTTTCTTCATCTTTAAGGCTTTCTACCTCAGACATTAAACCTTCAAGCTGTTCAATGATCTCAGAAATTTCCTCTCGTCTCTTCTTGTTCATTTTTCATGCTGTTTTGAATTTTACCTTCGACAAATAATTGTCGTTTATATCTACGATGCTCACGGATTATCCTGGCTCGTTCTTTTCTGGATACATTATACCTTCCGTCCTTTCTCCTTTCCTTAAAAAGCTCACGTGCTCTCTGTAATCGTTCCGGATTAAGAACCATTGCTATCAAACTTCGGCTAACATTAAACATACTTGCCAGCTTTCTTTGGCTATGAACGGAAGTCTTGTATAAATATTTTATTTCCTCACGTTCTTTATCCGTCAGTTTAACCCTGCGGTCATAAGAAGTACCGGCTATTTTTATCTTATCACTTTTATACGGCATATCGTTTAATTTATTGTTTAAATTCTATATTTGCACTAATAAATATCATATCTTTGCCACATCATTTAAATACACAATAACATGGCACGTACAACTAACTATTCAAAAAAGATTGAGAAGATTAAATCCCAATTAGATGAACTGGGAGCGGTTATCAATTCTATCCAGAACAATTCCAATGATGCAGAAAATCCATCACCAGCTATCAATATTAAGGCTCTGGATATTGATCTCGAAAAAGAATCTACCAAAGATTTAATGAAACTCCAGACAAGAATCGTAAGAATCATTAATCAAAGACTGAAGGAACAGAAATAAGGAAGGTTGGCCAGCTTATTCAAATAGGCTGGCTTTCTCTTTTATGGCCTGTCAATTAAAAAGCGTGACTACCTAAGTAATCACGCTTTCAAATGAAAATAATGTATAGTTAAGGAATTATATTGCTTATAAATATTGTCACCACAAAGAAATCTTTCCAGCAACATTCAGAGCTTTAAAACTACGACTCATCTGTATCACTATAAGGTTTCTGGGGAGTAACACCTCGTTCTTTGCATCCTTCAAGATAGCTATCTATTCCTCCTTCAAAATCCTTGCGAAGCTCGTCTACAGTATTACCTTCATAAAGAATCAAGACATTTTTGCCCAATCCCTGCACCTTGCCAAACAGACAATCATCTTCCTTGCTATATTCAATCGAACCTTTATAACCTTTGTACTCTAAATAATCCATAGTCCTTAAACATCTAATCCAATATTAATGTTCAAAAATTACTTGTCATACCCCCAGCACTATGCTTGCATCAATATTCAGTTTACGACTTATTTCACGGGCAACTTTTAATGTTGGCTCGCATTTTCCAGAGACATAATCACTCAAACGGGAAGGGCTAACACCAATCAATTTTGCAAGTGACTTCTGATTAAGTCCCATTTCAAACATGCGAAGTTTAAGTACATCTATAAGTGTGGGTTCGCCTAATGCGAAATGCTCTTCTGAATAATCAGCAACGAGATTAGATAGTAATTCCAACTCTATGCTATTGGGATCATTGAGCGGAGTTTCATCTGTCACTAACGGCAAAAGTTCTTCTACCCTTTTTACAGCCCAATCATATTGATCTTTTGTTTCTATCTTTGTCATAGCTTTATATTTTAGAACAATCTATTATCTTATTATATTCAGCATGAGTACCAATAAAACGAATATATACAAACTTTATCGTGAATTTTATTACCACAATCAGCCTATGGCTGTTTCCCTTAATGTTGAATACATAATGCTGATTTCCAACATTATCTACGCTATTGAATGTTTTTCTCACATCAGCAAAGCAAGTCCATTCACTTTTCTTGACTATAGCAATCCATTCCTGCAAAACAACTTTTGTATCAGGATGTGCTTCTGCATATTCTTTTAAAGTCTGCTCTGTAAATATTCTCATCAGTCACTCTTTTTCGCGTCACAAAAATACAAAACAAATTCTATATTTCAAAACATAGTTTCAAAATTCACAATTTACATTTAGTCAATTCTCGCCCACTCTTCAAGCTCTTCTATCTTAGCATTAACAACATCCATAGCGATAAACATCATATCTCCGGTTCCATCACCCCACCAATCCGAACAATGACTGATAAAATTAAGTTTCTCTGTTTTTATCTTCTTGGAAATTCCACTCATTATGCCAGAGATAGATCTCCGGTTTTTAAAATGACCGCCTTTATAAATATCATTCGTGCAAAATCCCCATGCGTAATGAGTTTCACTAAGCAGACCATCTTTTCCGTAAAACTCCTGACTTGTATCGCCCCATGCACCATAAATTATAGCATCTTTAATCGCTTGTAATTGTTGTGGGGTAAATATATCGAATAGTTCTGTTTTCATAATTCAACTACCTTATTTTTTAAGTTGTTATCAAGCAAGATAAAAATTCCGCTTTACTATAACACAGTGGGTATAGTTATCCAGATCAACCCCATTTTCTTTGAATGTATCCAGAACCCTCTTTTCCACATATTTCAATTTTACTATTATTCCCTTCCTAAACTCTTCTATTAACTTCCCGTTACATTCAATAGGCCCAATAAAACAGTACCTATTTGAAGAACTGTCACATACGCAATATGTATCACACCCAAACATATTGCTTAAAATATCCTCGTTCATAATTTCTCTATTATTTTAATAATGGTACTCTTTATTATATTTCTTCTTCACACCATTCATCCTCCCCTATCAATTGTTTATAATATTCGCTATGCTCTATCGCCAAAACATCTGGAGACAAATATTCTTGTAACTCCAATTTGCGCATTGGAGCAAGGCAATCCAGATGCTTAGTGTTCATTTCTTGCCTATCTTCATCTACCCACACCAACGTGTCGTATCCATAACATTCTGGACATTGGTCAGCTCCACGTGGAAGAAGCATTTGTGCTCCACATTGAGTACATCTCACCCAGTCTCCATGCTGTACCCCTTCGTATGTTCTTGTTTTCATATTTATTGTTTATCATTTATAACATTTACTTCTTCGCTCCACAAATGTCTCTTATATATCGGAGTGATGCCGATCAGAATACCACTATCTTCGCCCCAATACTGAAGTGTTTTAGGCTCAATTTTATGATGCAATTCTTGTATTCCTCCTTTGTTTCTGTCATAAGGAGAAAAATCAGATAATTTTACCGTTTTCATTTTTCTGGATTTTTAGTAGTTCCCAAAAGATATTCATTGCCCTCAAAAGGAATGCAACAATTCCACCACGTTCCATTGGAACATTCATACTTATAAGACAATCCATCAGAATCGTCCACAATTTCCCTTGCAAACAAACTGATATGCCATTTTTCATTTTCTTCGTCTCTTACCAGCACTTTGTCAAACGGCTTAAACTCATATTTCGGCTTTTCTTCAATCCCGAAGAAGCGTTTCAGATACTCTTTAGCTTTAGGTTCTTTGCTTGCCTTTAATGCGTCAACCAACTTTTGTCTTTCAGACTCAGTGGCAAATTTGTATTTTTCTATATGATTCCCCCAAGCACATAGACCATCTTCCATATCAAGATTACCGTCTATATCTAAAGAGGCATACAAAGATGTTAGATATTCTCCATGTGTATTTAAGATAAAGATACAATCACCACCTTCATTACTTAACACATCTCCATCCTTAAATGTCGTATATTCTGGAACCATAAGTTCAAGTCTGTAATTTTTAGAGCCACATCCATTAAAAGAGAACCAATCCGATATTATACCGTGATCAGTATGAACCACTCCCAGAATTGGATACATTCCCTCTTCTTTATAATACACAAACTCTACTCTAAAATTTCTGCCGGATGTCACTATTGTTCCATTATATTCACCATTGTTGATTTTCTTCGCCAATTCCAAGTCAAATGGTATTGTTGTCATATTCTGTTCCATGATCTTATTTGTATTTATTTGGTTTTTATCCTTCTTTTTATAAGGATGAGCACTTACGCCCATCCCAGTTGTTTCGCAATACTTTCCATCTCATTATATGCAATCCGGTGACATCCGGCAGTCAGCATATCGTTTTCATATCGATTGAATGCCCATCTATGACCGGTTACATCCAATGCCAAATCGTGCTGGAACTGACCGCCATTATGGAAGACCTTAATCAATCTCCAAAGTCTTTCAGCTTCAGTTAGTTCTACTTTGATACCCTTACTGGTTTCGATTTTTCCATTCTTAATACGCAACCATACGTTCGGCTGATCATTCTCAAACCAACAATAATAACTCAACTGGGAAATCTCGCCAGACTTCCACATTTGTATCCGTTCTTCCAATGTTTTGTTACGAACCTCTTCCTCTTTCCTTGCCCTTTCAAGGGCTACAACCTCTCTCTTTTCATAACCTTCTGCCCATCTTTGACATCTGATCGTATATTTAGCCCATGTTCCTTCACCACAAACTTCATCCACAACCACATTAACGGTTCCAAGAACTTCCAGTACTTGATGATTCAACAAGATCTGGAAAACACGTTTCAACTCACGGACATATTCACGTTTAATATTATCTGATTTCCATGATAATTCATGGTTAGCTCCAAGCCATTCGTTTGCACTCTTTTTAAGAAGACGCTGGGGAGTCCCCATATCGAAGAACTCAATATAACCCATCAGATTTTTAAAAGCTCCCCAAACATTCTGATAAGGTAATTCAGTTCTGGCTTTCTTGTATTTTTCAATAGCATCTTTAATGGATTCCAACCCACTGGTGACAAATGCCATATTACCAGTATTTGACATATTATATCCAACACTGAATACCTTTGAGCCAGTTGGTATTGCGTCACGAACACAACATTGATGTTTGCTTGTAGAAGAGGAACGATATATGTCATTAATTAAATATGCCTTTTCTCCACGCTTGTTCCGCACGATTCTTCCAACCTCAAAATGACTTCCATAGGAGTAAATACTTTCATCTTCAAAATAGAAGTTACTACCATTTGCAAATTCTTTCATTTCGTTTGCCCATAAGTGAGCGACCATAGAGTTGTTCATATAAGTAAGTTTTTTAGTTATTTAATCGAATAGTATTAATGAAGACTTAGGGGGTGAATATTTATCCATAATTCATGTCACCTCCTGATAAAAAGAAAGCCGACAGAAACAATTTTCTATCAGCCAAACCAATTAATTTGTAAGATTTTATTACCGCTTGTTGCTAAGGGTTGTATGGTTCTCTTTGTTCATATTTTTCAATGCGTTCGGTTATCATATCGCAGAAGGCTTGCCCCTCTTTTTCGGAACCTCTGAAGTAACCGACCATCTTCAGGATATTCCCGTTAAACTCATGGACAAACTTATTGTAATAATGTTCCCCCATAACTTTCCCGTATTTTTCCATGAACAAATCCTTGTCCAGTGATTCATCCTTAAAACAACGGTTGTAATCCCATCTTACAACACGAAGCAATGTTTCAAAATTCAATCTTTCCATATCCAATATTTTATTTAAGCTCAAACCTAATATCTTCCGGCAACTGAGAGCGGTCTACGTTATTTACAAAATCATCAAACTCTTCCTGTGTGATTTTTCCTCCATAATCGTTCCAGTTGAAAGATAAAGTGTTTGAGTGAGGATAATATATAACATTATTAATTGGCAATCCATAATCAAATACACAGAGCATTATCTTTTTGTTCGTTTCCGCTTCCCTGATTTTCTGATTATAATACTCACAAATATTGAATCGTTTTCCCGCCACATCTGCTTTATGAGCTTCTATTTTACGTTTTTCGATATTTTCTGCGAAATAATACCCAGATTTAATGCGCTCTTCAACAAGCGAGCGTTCCTCGTCCGTTAATATCAAAGTAAATCTTTCCTTTTCTGGCATATACGGATTTACCCATTTCTTGCCACACAGATCTTCAAGTTCAACAAGAAGCTCGTCTGATTCACGTTTCCATCTATCCACAATTCCTAAATCGAAAAGCAGATACTTGAAATACATCTCATCGTCCACTGCTTCAGATAATTTGGAATATTCCTTGTCTGATATACGTAAATATTCAATAGCCACAGACTTATCGCTATTCTTTATGTGATACGTGCCATTTTCCACCGGATACATAGGAGCACCATAATGGTTACAAAGATGCAACGATATGAATTTTGCCAATTCCGGAAAATGTTTTGCGACTTCATTGTGACAGCAGCCTCCCATATACTCCCCATACGTTCCACATTTATTTTTCCGTCTAATATCGGCTGTTACGCTCCAGTCACACATATTGTTATGACAATCATCATTTAAAGATACCGTGACTGTTATTCTGTATTCTTCTTTGTTTTCTGTAAAGAATTTTGTACTTAAATAAGTTAGTTTGTTTGTAGTTTCCATATAATTTTGATTTAAAATTTTACTCCCATTCTGTATAATAACTCTGGTCATTACTCTCATATTCTTCTGCCCATTCTTCGTCCGTAAAATCTGTGTGCAAGCATTCGTCACTGCAATAATAGGCTGCTCCTGCATCTATACAGTAGCCCTTACGCATCAGTCTGCCACACTCTGAACATCTTCTGCAAGCCCTGTCTGTGTCCCACCAAAAGTCAGTGAAAGATTCGGCTATGACATCCTCACTGGTGTTCTCGTCCCACTTATCAAGATAAAACTTAGCAAATTTGTTCAACTCCGGCTCTGTGTAGAGCATCTTTTCAGTACCGCCAACAGCCTTGGTCAGTCGGCTTAAAATTGATTCAATTGTCGTCATAGTTTAAATTTTATGAAAAATAAAATCTGCACACTCTCCAGGAAGTGTTCCTGCGTCATTACAATGGTAAAACCCTTGTGTTTCCCAATCTACATCTACCGGATAACCTTCTGCTATTTCTAAGAAGCGTTTTATTTTCTCGCATTCTTTATCTTCCAGTCCGGTATAATCATCATTTATCAGAGCGCAAGCCCAATAAACCGGAAGCCTATATCTTATCACTTCTACACTCATAGTTTCACCAGTCTGCAATGACAATCTTCAAATACCGGAACCATACCCTGTCCCCTGAAATAAGCAGTAGCTAACTTAAAAGCGTACAAGGGATTCACTTTCTCGATTTCCTGCGATGATTTTTGGAAAGATAACGGCTGACATACATAGAAATTTTCATTGCCAAGACTCCCAAAAAGCCAATCCATACTACCTTCATCACAATTAGTGCCACCCAGTATTATTAAATCACATCCGGTCTTCCGGGTTCCCAAAATAAATGCCTTGTTCCGGTTTTCAGGAAGCATAAATATTTCCTGATCAATAAGGAACCAGTCACTCTGGCAACTTTCCACATCCCTGAGAACGATTTCACCAATCTTATAGGCATATTCTTCTTGTGTTTTCATGCTATTTCGTTTAATTGTCCAACATATACGTCTCCATTTTTATAATAAAGGCGGTCTTCATATTGATTGTTATGCAATTCCTCTCGTAACGCACTCTCATCGTCAGCCCAATATTCATATTCTTCATGCCAACTCTTAAAGAAATTGTCATAACATTGTCTCATCAAATCCGGCCAAGAAAAATCTTCCGGATAACTGTTCCATGTCTTGTAATATCGGATAATCGGATCTAAAATATCTTGGTCGTAGCATACTCCGGTTAAAGGACAGTTGTTATTCTCCAGCAATATTTTACTATGTCTGTCTTTATATTGGTATTTGCCATCTACATATTTGCCCTTGGAATAATACCTGCCTTTTGTGATATACGGCATAATATTATTATTGATATAGCGAAACAATAATTTACCACGCAAATCGCTAAGACAAATGTCTTGGCCACAATCATACGGGTCTTCATAATACAGTAGGTCGTCAAACATAAAATCAAAACTATATCCGCTATAACCGACATTCCAGTCACAAGCTTCGGTATCCGTCAGCTTTTCAAAAGATTTCAATGACGCTTTATATTCAGAAGCACAACAATCCACACATCGTTCCATCACATTCCAGCGTTCACGCTCTATAATTTTCTTTTGTACGTTTTCTGATAGCTCATCAAAGCTAAACAGGGTTAGATTTATTGTTTTCATATTATCATTTGTTATTTTTGATTCAACCATTCTTTATATCCGACCTCAAAAGCTATCGGGTCATGTTTTCTAAGCATCCTGCCATAATACAGAGAGCGTGACCGGTCTTTGCCGCCTATTATCCATTCTTCGGAAGACAAGCTGAGACCGATTCCATCCAGATATGACTCAAATGCTTTTCGGGTATCAGCACGCTGTTTCATATTCTTCCATATATTTTATATGCAGACTGAGGCAAACTTCTTTTGCTGTGTAAGTCCGGTAACTGTTTCCGAATATCTCTTCCGCTCCATAATAGGAAACCAAATCATATATTCTTGTAGCGACCGGACGAAGCAACCAGTCATTCCAAGTATCACCGACATAGGAACAAAACGACTTCAAATCATCTTTTGCCCAACCTGTCAAAAACATCTCACGCATATCTTCCTCGCTTATCCAACTGTACGAAAACTTATTTGGTTCATAAGGATTGCGGTATATACATTGCCAGCTTTTTTCTTTGGTAATATATCTCACCAATAACCCATACTCAAAAAGGCTGGTAACTTTGTCACAATCCATACCATGCCACACGGTTCTATCAAATTTCTTTGTTGCCATATTCAACTCTCCATTTTTAGTTTGCACCACTCACATCCTCGTCACCAGGCAGATAATCTATGATGTACGACAAGTGTCCGGCGAATACATCGTTCGGTTCAAATTCTACCACTTCTCTGCTTTCTTTGTCTCTTCCCTTTATTTTAAGCACATTGTTCACAATTTGAACTTCATATATCTCCACATCTGTCGGATTCAGAGATATACTATCCATGTTTACTGCTATGATTGGATATTCGGCTTCACCATCATATATATCCCATATATAGCAACCACCGACAGATTTGATGGCTGCTTTTAATTCACATTGTTCCTGTAACTTGATTTCTTCTATCAGTTTGTAAAAATCGGTATGTTTCATGATTATTCATTTTTCAGTGTTATACATCAAATCTTCTGCTACTCCGTTCGGGCATCGTTCATCAAACCAATGCCATACATCAAACTTGTCTGTCCCTGATGGGAAGTCCAGAAAATCTTCTTCAATTTCATCGTTCTCGTTCACCGGAATATCACTCAGTTCATTCCAGAGTTCTTGTAATTCTTTCAAAGTTCGTTTCATAGTTGTCTAAATCGCTTAATTTCCCATCAATAAATTCATCCACCAAATCGTAATAATCTCCGTCAAATTTATAATCCTCATACTTCTCAGTAAACTCTTTTGCCCATACACGAATCATGGCAAAAGCCACATCACGACTACAATCCTTAGTGTCTGTTAGACGGGATATAGCCTGTGATGAGATTTCCTGCAAATTGTGGATATATCCAAAAGCCATATTGTATGGTAATTTCCCAACTTCTATACACACATAATCACCACATTCAAACGCTCTTTCCATGTCCTTAAACCTCTCAATTACAGCTTCGGATTCATCATCAGTCCGCACCCAATACAATTCTAACTCATGACTTATAACAGAGTTCCAAAGTGCTTCTGCGGTTTTTCTGGATAATCTTTTCCAAACAAATCCGTCACTAAATACTATCAAATCATCGGTTATCGCTGTCTTTTTCATAATCATTGTTTTTAATTCAACCAAAAGACTCTTCAGTCATATCCAAGTTCACATTAATATTCTCGCCAGACATCCACTGAACATTATCAAGGTCATATTGGCAATGCTCAATGAGGAACGCTTCAATGTCCCCACCAAAGTTTTCGTCAATAAACGATTTGTCCACTGTGATAATATCGACATCCAAGACATCGAGACACAATACGGCAATTTTAATTTTTTCTTCCATGATTATCTGATTTATCAATAAAACTTCCAAAAATCCGTCACTATAAAATCTTCCCCACCAAATTCTGCAAGGGATTTCAATTCTTCCAATCCGTTGCAATAGAAAAAGATTGTATCATCCGTGGCTTCATCTACATTCTGTGATAATTTGATTCTCACTCTCTCGTCTTTCCCGTCTTCTTTCCAGACGATTTGGCATTCCGCATAATCCGGCTCTTTCTTCTCGACTTTACAGAACTTCAGGTAACTGATTTCCATATCACATTTGACACCATTTGTATCTACTATCACTGATTCGTCCTTACAATTTTCACAGAAGCCGTACATAAAGGCTCCATCATGATAACTTACCACTTTTTCGGTATTCGGGTTAACAAGGGCTTCACACAAAACATTCGTGCTGCCACATTTTGTACATATTACTGCCATAATATTGGTTATTTGTTATTCTACATCGGTTATTTCATACTCTGCTACTTCCAACATATCCTGCACTATTTCCGGATAGTCAGTCGTATCTAACGAAGCATCTTGAACGTATGCTTCCGCTAATTTCTTGGCTTCTTCAAACGATTCGGCTTGTATATATAAGTCAAGCGTCAATGAAAACGGGTATAACATAGCTAATCGGTTATTCTATAATAATAATCAAGTTCTTCTCCCTTAAAGTTATTCATAGCATACTCGTCAGCTTCTCGCCATAACCGGTCATACAAAGCTGCCAGTTCACAATTGATTTCACAATGTTGCCAGATTTTATGATTCAATACCAGCGTCAATTCTGTAAAGAACTTATAATCGTCTTTCCATTCATTAAACGCTCTTTTGTAGGTATCTTTGACACCTGCTATACCATACTTGTCAGCTATGCTGAAATCTTCCCAAAAGGTAGTTATCAGGTCATAGCCAACCTCCTGCATAAATTCTTGAAATGTCATATACTAACTATTTAAAGGCAATTCCATAATTACTCCAAAACTTTACTTGTTGAGACAGATTCCACGGCATAGTTTTATATGCTTGGAAATATTCCCACTCGATTTTACCCTCAAAGCCGGGACAATGATGCTTGACGTATTCACAAAACTCATCACGCTTCTGTTTTGCAAAATCACCCTCTTCTTCATCCAGCGTGACAATTTTGGGTTTGTTTGCCTCCCGACATTGTTCTGCGGTCTGATAGAATCGCCGAAAGTGTTCGGCATAATACTCGTTTCCACTATAATCAACGAAGGTAACTTCACCTCCATAGATTTCACAAACCCTTAAAGGTTCCCGTGTTGCTCTCTTTACCGGTCTTGAACCATCCCATAGCCAACCACAGAACTGTATGCCATCCCAGACAAGATGCGGTAGGTATCTTAAAGAGAAAGACTCTATATTCAACATCTCATATTGTATAGGATTAGCTTCTTTGGCTGCATCTTCAGCGGTTTTATATATGGGCATACTTGCCTTAAATTTTTCCTCTCCCAATTTGCTGCCAAACCAAAAGATGTGTTCGGTATCCACGTTATTTCCGCAAATACCGGTATCTTTTATTCTCATGCCACGATATTCCGCTTCACGAATTACTCCGTTTCTGTGCATAAATACCCTTGTCCCAAAGGGGAACGGGCAAACTGATACTTTTCTTTCCATATTGTTCTTGTTTATAGATTAAGATTTTGACTGATTATTTATTCCGGCAATGACAAGAATGTTTCAAGGTCGTTATGTGTTGTGCCTTTATAGTTCTTTTCCCATGTTTCACGGACGCTTCCATTATGGTAAAACTCAAACCTATAGGTAAACATACCTTTCTCGATTCTTCCACAATTATTGCCGTTCCATATCACTTCAAGCCCTGTTTCTTCCAGACGCTTCTTAAAGGTTGCAATACGTTCGTCACGGATACGCACAAACTCTGCTTTATCCGCTTCCACAGTATCGAGATAATCGAACCATTGCTGGAGGCGTTTTTCGGTTGCTTTGCCGACTTTATTGGGAGCTTCCAACTCGCTATCGAATCCATCAACGTGCATTTCGTTCAACAAACGGAGATTGAACGTTGTATCTCTGTATGAACCTGATATATAATACAACACCCCCGTTTTTATGTTTTCCAATGCCCAAAACGCAACTTCATGATGCCACATTGGAGGATTTTCTGTCATTTTGCCAAGCTCATCAGAATAATGATTGGCAGCGTATTTTCCAATCTTGCACACTGTAACAAGACGGGTAAAACCGCTTACCTCCAGACCGGCATAGCGTTTTGCCCGGTTATCATAATCGTACACATTTTTCACTCTGAAAAAATCATCACCGCACTCTGAACGGTGCTCGTTCCAAAACTTTTGCAGGTCTTCTGCCTTCAAATACATACTTTCCATAATTCTATATTATTTACTTTACCAATTCAATTTTCCCGTAATAAGGATAAAAACAACCGTCTTGATAAACCGAATATCTGAGCGTTTTATCCTTTGCTTCATAGATGGAAACACAACCGCTGTTATAAGCGTTGGATAGTTCTTTTGCTACAAATCCGCCTATTTGTTTATAGGTTTTAGGTGTGTCGGACTTGGGACGACCACGATAAATAATTGCAGCACTAAATCTCTCATTTTGCAGCACAATATCCTTATTGTAAACCGCAGTCAGTTTCATTTTACACATACTATATCAGTTTTAGTTTTATTATCGAATAGATAAGGCTGGGAGTGAATTGTTACTCACCAAACCATTTTTACCACACATTAACCACATGTAATACATGATAGCTTGCATCACCTAATACAAGGATAACACAAGCGCATAGCTCGTCCAGTTAAGTACGACTCAAAAGCCCCTGACTTACTATGCGGATTATGTTGTTAAAGTAGGTAGGATAATGCGTGTCTCACGACACAATGCAGTTAATGAAGTGCAGATGCAACGGGAATCGAACCCGTATGGCTGGAGAGACACCCCAATTTATCACCATGCAAGCACCTATGAAAAAAGCACCCACAGAAATTTGTGAGTGCTTTTACAGATTGATTGGATTTCGAGAATTATTTCTTCTCTATCTTATTACCATCTTTGTCGTAACCATAGAATTTACGCCCCCACGGGGTTTGTATCCATATAGCTACACCTGCAATACAGGCAAATATCAATAACAAACAAAGTACCGGATTCATTTTTCACCTCCCTTTTTAGAATTTCCAACAAACCACAAACCCCAGACCAATAACAGCAACGAAACAGCAACAGCCGACAATACATACAAATTCATGTTGCTTTTGTCTGAGAATAACGAAGAAATTAGCACCGTAGTAAATACATATTTGGATACATCCAACATATACCTACCAATCTCTTTAAATCTTTCGTCCATACAAATGTAAAGTTTTTATTGTTAAACATCAAATTTCACGGCGAAATTATACAAATTCGCTTGTGTTTGTGCATATCAGTTCCCCGACAAACTGAAGCACGCCACACTCCTACATATCAGTGATATATACAGGCATTCGTGATATGCAGATACGCTTCAATCCTCTTTATCCATGAAGTTTTTTACGTCTTCATAGTCTGTGCCTGATACAAACAGTATTGCAATGAAGATAAATATCATTACTATAAACATACTTTATCCTTTCTTTTAGATTATTATACATTAAAATTCAAAATCTACAATCACGCTTTTATCCCCACGGCAAAAATGTTCGTTGTTCACGTCATTGAAATCATAATACGAATAACGCTTCAAAGAACGTTCGTATTCGCCCCTAACATACACTTTGCCGTTTGGGCGCAACCGGAAGAAGTCACCCACTTTTAATTGTTTTATTGTTTTCATACGTTTATTTTTATTTATCCGAACATTCAAACATCATCATACAGTCGTATTTTAATTCAAACGAATCCCTAACTTCTTTGTGAGTTCTTAAATACTTGTCCCACTCTTTGCACTCAAAGCGTGCTGTATTGGGTGGAAATGTTGCAACCACACAATTATCACTATTACGTACAAGCGTTTTATCTCCCTTTGGTAACATTACGATTAAAGTATATTTTTTCTCCATAGTCAAATAATTTTAAATTGTTATACATTTGCGCATACCAACGCCCCGACACGTTGGAGTACACCACACCCGTAACACGAATGTTTGTAGTATGCAGATAGATACAATAAGGGGTGCAATTATCCATATAGATACATTACACCCTTACACGATTAGACACAATGATTCCACGATAAATTATAGTTTGAGTTCACCACGTTCTATTTTACCCTGCAAAAGTGCATCGAATACACGCATAACAGTAAAATTTTGGTTATACTCTCTCATTACTTTTTCATACACTTTTTTCCCGTCTTTTAAAATATATTCACCTTTGTCGTCTTTCTTTGCGACTTTTGCCGGATAAAGCATTTTTGTACGTTCTTCATTCCAATAGCTTTCAGCCCAAAGCAATACGATATTTTTAAGTTCTATATCTTTAAAAGACAAACCCAAATATCCCTCAAAAGCATCTTTATAACCTTCCTTCCAGAACAAACGAATAGTTTTAATAACGCCGGATAAACTTTTTGTTTCTTTGTTTGCTTCACGAATTGATTTTAAAGCACTTACTTTTGAGTTTACAGACTGGTTTTTTACGTTTTTTGTTACCATAGTTGTATAATTTTAAAATGTTATTAATTAATTTATTTGCAGTGTGTTAGGAAAATTGCACCTAAGAATAACGCTACCTTTGCAAGCTCGTTTCACACTATCAATCAGGGCACAATACGCCTCTGATACCGCTGTTTTTATAGGACTTACATACGCGGTTAACATACCTATCCTCACCCGTCGGTTTTTAGTCGAGTTGTCACGATAGGGCATAATACACCCTATACTCAGTACCTTTGTGAGCTTTCGATATAATTTGCCGTTATCAGTTGAAAAAAGTACATTATACTTAACACGTGTGTACATTTCGCACCTTATAACGTGTGTTGTCGTTTCCTTAATAACGGGTTATATTGCCTCAATACATCAATGAACTATTTGCACTTTTGAAAGTTCCTTACTCTTTCGTTTGTCTGATTCAACATTTATTTTGTTTTCGCTTTTGTTTCGGTTATTGTTTTTTGTTTCGTTGTTTGTTTCCTTAATCGAACGATTCTAATATAATGCCTCAAAATAGACTTTTCCAAATTTTTCGATAACTTTTTTATTTAGCTGCTTTCTCTTTTCTTTTTATAATAGGTATATAGAGACTATTTTAACATTTTAAAACTTGTATTTAGTTGGTTATTAGTTGTTTATATTTGAAATGTTAAATCTTATTTTTCGCTTTTTCCTTAAAATAAGGGTTTCTATTCATTTGTAAAATCAAAAGTTATTTTCTATTGTTATTAAATAACTATGTATCAATATATTACATTTATCTATTTCAAAACATAGTTACAAAATAACCATACTATTTTTATATTTGCTTTCAATCTATTACTATGAATGAAGAAAAACCGCTTAAAAAGTCTTATTTTGCTAAAAAAAGACATTTTTATTTATTTTATCATATTGATTATCAATGCAGTAACAATTTTAAAAAGAAAAGGGAGGGTATTTGGGCTGGTGCGGATTCAATATTTGTAGTAAACCCAAATTTTCAAGTCTCGTTTTTAGCATATATTAAATCACTATAGTTACAAAATAACTATTATATATAAAGGGACATTTTTTCCGGAACCCCATTTTTCAAGTCTCGTTTTTTGGGGAGAAAAATACAACTGATATTGCCTCTCCCTCCAGCTTATCCATAAATCAATATACCTCCCTGAACCCCTTTTTATCCATCAGAATAAAAACGAGTCATTTTAAAGCCCTGTATCGCATTTTATTATCTCGATAACACAAACATACCAGCAAACCATAGAAAGTCCGTATACGCCAAAACAAAGGCTATTTGGGGATATTTGATAGAAGGAACTGGGAAAATGATTTTTGAACCTCGATTTTTTTACTTATTTGTTCAGTTTTGGCGAGATTTTGGCTAAAAACTTACAAAAACCGGATTTTTAAGACATTTTGGGCTGTTATAAGAGCAAAAAATCTAACTTTGCCAGACAAAAACTTGATAACTGTGAGAACGAACCAAGAAATAAAAGACTATCTGAAATTCGTTGTTCCGAGCGATGAAGGAAACGAGTACGCCATTATCCAGTATTGCCTTTCCAACTTTGACTTGAAGATAAAATTCAAGAAGCTGGAACCGGATGGTCATGCTCCTACCGTCACATTTGAACAATTCAGAAAATGGATTGAAAGGGAATATATATCTGCCAATTCATTCATCGCTATAATTTCCGGCCCGTACTCCGGCGTAACCGGAATCATCTCATCAGTCAAAAACGATTCCCTGATACTGGGAGCAGCCCTTATGAAAACCGGAGACTTGGTTACGGATAAAATCTCAATCCCGTTCAAATCGGAAATCAGACAGGCAACCGAAGAGGAACAAGAAAACATCCTCCATTCCCTTTCGCTTGAAGGACTGGAGTGGAATAACGATTTTAATCGTGTTACAGAGCGTTTTGTTCCCCGTGAGTGCAATTATATTAGATTCAGGTCAAAAGTGTCCGAAAAGGGCGGAATCGGCGTTTTTCGGGCATTCTCTGAGGACGGGTGTGTTATCATGTATTGTGTCAAGCTGGAAAACGAACCGATGAGGCATTCTTTAAAGGACAATATCGGAAGGCAGGAAGAATACGACTTCTTTGTGGCCACGGAGATAGAGAGGAAAAATTTCAAGATAGAACTGGCAAAATCCGGAAAGGCTTGGAACGGATACCTCAAACGAATCGAACCAATTGACTTCAGAGTCAACAAAGGCGAATATTACTATTTCATCAACGATAAGTTTTCCCCCTCCAGGGCACAGGATTCTTACAGTACACAAGACAAGCTGAAGTTCAACAGCGGAAATTATTTCAGGTCGCTGGAAGAAATCGAAGAAATGATCGACCATATAAGCGAATTTAGAAAGGAACAGCTTGCGAGACCGAGAAAGAAGGATTAGGAGAACTGAGAAGGGGAATTGCAACATAACCCCTTGACTGAATCTCAAAACTTCAAATCGGACAAAAGGCCGGGGTGTGAGAGCTTTGTTTCTCCACCCCTTACTTTTCCGGCAGATTCCTTACCTGCACCTTCCCTTTCTGCTTGTGGTCGTACTTGTCCAGATAAACCCATATTCCCCGGAATGGCTCGAATCCGCTGCCGTAAAGCTTGTAGCGGTCTATAATCACGTCCAATAGCTGAGAGATAGTATCCCAGTCTTCCATGTCACCGTTCTTGTACCCCATGTCGGAAAGGAGTTTCGGTATTATCTCTATAGCTTGGCAATCCCGGTTCTCTCCTATCGAAATTCTGGGAAATCTATATCTCTCCAGTTTCTTGTAAAAGGGATTCTCTTGTTTTCGGGCATTTTCAGCCTCTTCTCGGAACTTTAATTGGATTTCGATCATCTTACCGCCATCACTGCAAATCGTCTCACCACGGGCTTTATTTTGGCTTCTAAACCAGAGTTTCGTTTCTTTGTCCATCTGAAGTTCCGGAAACATGAAGGAAAGAAGCTGGGGATTGTCGTATTGCACCCTTCCTATCCTCAGAAGTTCCAAATCTCTCATGTACTCCACTACGAACTGGCGCATCTCATCCAATGTCACTTTTTCATCGACTGGGAAAGACTCTCTGAAATCCTCCTTTATCATCTCTATCTTTTCATCGTCTGAGAGTGAGATTAAGCTTTCATCGTAATTTTCGGAAACTGGGAGTGACATGAACTCTTCCCTTATCTCTTCCTCGGTTTTCTCTTTCCATTCCGAATAGTGGATTCCTACCCTGCATCCTCTGCTTTCAAAATACGGGAACAGATCTTCTATTTCCAATTTGGAGAGTTCTTCATCGTGTGAGAAATAATCTTCTTTCAATTCACTGAAGGTTTTCTTCAATTCCATCCATTTAGGGGTATCTCCTTCAGGGTACTCTTCCATCATGTCCCGGATTAGCATGTCAATGAATTTTTGATTTGAACTGGGAGTTTGGGGAACCTCAGATTGAATCGTTTCTTCTTCCTCTTTTTTGAAGCTGGGGATTGAAGGAGCGTCCGAATCCTTTTTTTCTGTTTTTTCAAAGCTGGGAGTGAAGGAGCTGCTTGAACCTTTTTCTTCAAAGCTGGGTGTTTGGGCTTGAACCTCGAATTGAAGGTTTTTGGTTTCTCCTTCCCCCACACCCCTATTCTCTTCCTTTGTAAAAAAGCTTACTTCGTAACCTTTTTTATTAAGCTTTTTAATATCTTCTTTTATCTCTTTATTTAACTCTTTAAACTCTTCTTTAAAATATTCTTTTAAGCTTATTATAATATTATTATATATATATTCTATACTATTGTCGGATTCAGACAAGGTTTTTACGTTTTTCGGCAAAACCATGTCGGATTCAGACAAGGTTTGGGGTGTTTGAACCTTATTTTCACAAAAGCTTGTCGGTTTCAGACAAGGTTTGGACAAAAGTATGTCGGTTTCAGACAAGGTTACATCTTTTTCTTCATTATACCATGTCTGTTTTAGACAAGGTTCATTAGAAAGTTTGTCTGATTCGGACATATAACTTTGTCTGATGGCCAAAAGGGTGCGTATAGTCACATCCAAATCACGGACAGGGTTGTCGGATTCAGACAACGCTCCCATAAACCTTGTCTGATTTGGACAAGGTTCAGTTAAAAGCGTGTCTGTTTCAGACAAGGTTGATTGTTTTGAGAACTTTTTGTTTTTTGCCAACTCACCCAGTTCTTCTTCTGAAATCTCACCCAGCGTTCTATGTTTTTCTATGAAGTTTTCATCACAAAATTTCGATAAAGCGGCACGATTGTTTGTCGTATCCAAAATCCTTAAAGCAATGTGGTATGCTTCCAGATTCAAAGAATACTCTTTCTTGCAACCAGCATTGTTGTCGGTCATAGACAAAATACCCATATCGTTTAAACGGGTAACACATTTGACAAAGGCTTCGTTTCCTATTTTCATTGACTTTTGAAAATAAGTACGGCTCCATGTCGAGCTATATCCCATATCCTTATAAAACTTCTGATCCAACAACAAAACCAGAAATGCAACCTCAGTTGCACTTAACATGCAACCGAGGTTTGGATGAATCTTTACGAATCTTGTATTGTTCATGACTCCCATCATGCGTTTTCGATTTTGTCGTTTACATAATAGAACATCAACAAATTATTCACCATCGGCTTATAAACCTTATATCCCAGTTCTCTGGCATACTTTCCTACTGTTACCCGATTAGGAACTTTTGTGCTATTCTCTAACATGTGTTGCGACATTTCTGCAAATGTCATGCGCTTCTTTAATTTCATCATAATTTTGAATTTTAGTCTTTTACATTAATAATAGGTCACTATAATTAGTTGTGTTTAGTGTTTTTTCGACATTAACATTCTTTACATATTCACCTTATCCAGTTCGGCAATCTGTTTCTGTATCTCATTCATATTCTTCTGGATGATCTTGCAGCTTTCGTATTACTCATGTTCCTTTGCATACTCCAGTACGAAAGAAAGCATCATATACGAGTTGTGCAGACTTCTTCTTTCAGCACATCTGGATTGGTATATGAGATACTTCGTATGGCTTACAAGATTCTTTATACGCTTGTCATAAATACTTGTTCTTATATACAGGAAAATCATCAATAAAGCGCAACAAGCGATGGCTCCGATAAATATTAATTCATTCATTGTTTGTTATTGTTTTGGTTATTGTTTGCAAGGCGGTGCATCCCCGTTCCTTCGACATTCTTTACATAGTTCTTTCATGGAACACTGAGCACATTTATCTTGCTCTTTTATTTTCAGTAAATGCCTTATCACTAATAACGTTATTACTATAAATAATAAATATGTCATTTCGGTTCTGATTAATGAAGGAATTTATAGCCTGGATGAATCGCTTCAGCTTCTTCCTTCGTATTAAACATTAAAGTTGTAGTGCCAGTACCGCCTACATCCTTGTAGGCGACTTCCAGCCACCATTTATAATTTCCACTGCCATAATCATCATAGTAAGGCTCCCCGATTACCTCAGTAACCCATGTGTCTATAAGATTCATTTCTTGCTATCATTTAAAATTGTTCTTCCAGTTTTTTAAGTTCTTCTTCTAACCGTTCTTTTAATGATTCCTCGCCATCGTCACCGCTAAGTAACCAGTCGATTCTGTTTGCATAGATTGCAGCCTTGCGAAGTATCTTAACCGCATCCTTGAATATCTGTATGGTTTCCTCGGTGTATTCGGGATGGTACTCGCCGTCTTCGTATTCTTGGTATCTGATTTCTTTAACTTCGATAAGTTCACTACCATCCGTGAACTCGGAAATACGCTTCCCGTCTTTCTCGTATTCACGGACAAACTTGTATGCTTTGTCTTTTTTAAGATGCCTTACCGCTTCGTTATAGGTTTTGAAGCCCATGTAGATACCTATAGAATGCCAATCGTCTATTTTCTTAAAAACAGATACATCTTCCTTCCATACCAAAGGTGGTTTTGGCTTGGCAGCTTCCTCTATCTCTCGCTCTATGCTATCAGCAATATCGTCAATATGATATTGCTGATAATCGAAATGTCCTCCACTCATAATTTAATCGTAATTATAATTATCAAATCCATTATCGGTTTCATCATCTGTATAATCTTGTCCGAAGTCCATAATATCAATCCTCCTTTCTTCGTTCCTCATATCTTCCTACATATTTCCCTACCCAGTACCACATATAACCCCAGAATAGGTTCACTGCGGTTAATACTATCGCTTCTGCCATTTTTCATTCCTCCATATTAGGTAACAAATCATATTTCCATTTATATCCATACATGGTTTTAAATTTCCCTACACAACATTGACTTATATTCCCTTGATTGTATCCTAATGTTCTTGCAGCTAATCTTGCTGATTCCCATGTGTTCAAAAGTTTACCATCTATTGAAAATTGCAGCACACTTTTTGATTTTGATTTGGCTGCCCTTTTCACTCGTGTACCATAATTTAAATTTTCTTTACTTGTTACCCATTCAAGATTTTCAACTCTATTGTCTGATTTATTTTCATTCTTATGGTTAACTTGTGGCTTTGTTTCAAAATTTGGTATAAATGCAGATGCAACAATTCTATGCACATATTCTCTACTCATTTTACCATACCTGTACAATTTTACTTGTAAATACCCGTTGTGAGTTTTGATAGGTGTCAATATTTTCGATAATCCCGTATGTTTATAATTCATAGACTTTACTTTCCCTAAATTGCTTACTTTATATAGCCTTTCATAACCAATTACGGATTTCCAAATTTCTTTTGCATAACCGGTTGCTGCTTTTTCAATATCTTCTCGTTTCATTCTTCAACTCCTTTCGGTTTTAATAGAAATGATTTATAATACTTGCAATTATTAGCATCTCTTCTTGCTGTTATTCTTCGTAGTAAAGCCTTACAATACATTTGGCAGTTAGCAAAAGCCACGTAATAAATGCAGTAACTACAATGTTTATCACCGTTCTTCATTTTGGACTCCTTGCTTCCTTCAATTCTTCAATAAGTGCATTCGCAAATTCAACCGCATTAACAGCCATAACACAATACTTTTGAGTTAACACATTGGGGTCTATCATGCGAAGCATGGCTTCCTTCGCAACTTCATACCTGCGATGTTCCCAGTCAATGTTGTCGCTCTCTTCGCCGGTCTTCTCCTTCTCTTCAAGAGAATCGTTATAAAGAAACTCCAATTGATCTTCAAAGTAAAAACACACCGTGCCTATACGATACCACATTTTATAATGCTCATCATAGACTACATTTATAACATCTTCGGTTCCTTTGATTCTTGCTTTCATTTTTTGATTACTTTTAATGTTTTGTTTTCGTTATTTCTTAACCACCTATAAATTACCACTCTTGCCTTATCATATCGAAACCAATTCCATTTCCGTTTTGGGCGATAAGCATATATCTTCTTGGATATTCTCAGATTCATTTGTGTTTTTATTTATCTTCACTGAAACATGGGGTCGCATTCATCATGCCGACAAAATCTTCAACATCCAAATAGTCGATACCAAAATTTTCTGCGGTCTTTTTGTCGGAATCAGAGAATTGTCCGGTCTTTCCACTGGCATCACCAATCATAAGGGCATCATCCTTATCAAAGTTGAACTTGTCCATATATTCATCAAAAAAAGATTCAAGCATCCCGGTATTCGGCTTTCTGTATTTGTCGGTTTTATTATTTGATACGCACTGCTTAGCACGAACAACACCACCTATATTGCAATATTCTTTCACAACCCTTGAAATGTAAAGGCTTTTACAGCTAATGGAAAACTCATCAACAAATCCTTTCTCTACACCACCTTGGTTGCTTACAATAAATACACAATCCGGTGCAAGTTTTTTAATTGCATCAAGCACATCAAATTTGATCTTCATATCCCAAATCCCTTCAGGAAAGGTTTTTCCACTGGCTGTTTCAATCAATGTTCCGTCAAGATCGGCAAACAACACTTTGTATTTTTTCATAATTTATCCTCCAGATTTTAATTATACTTTATTTCTATTGAATTATCGGCTTTTGGTTGTACGAGAATAACGCCTTTATCCGATGTTATTCTTAGTATTCCTTTATCATTCATTCTAATCATGTAGTTACCTATGATATAGGTTTTATTTTTCTCTAATTCGTTCATTGTTCGTATCCTGTTGGTATATCGTAGCATATTGCAAAAATCAATAAGAATATGCTGAATGTTAGCCATCCTAATACTGCTCTATCATGGTATATTCCTACACATGTAGAAATAATTATAAATGAAGTGAACAATAATGCTGTTTTAATATTCAAAATGCTTTTCATAAAACTTCTTTTATTAAATCCATACAATTCTGATACGCTTTCTCGAAATTCTCCTTGCTTGTTAAATGTTCCTCAATTTCAAAATCTTCTATTAGTCCATAGTTGCTCAACTGTATTTTTGCAAAGGGGGTATTTATATCATAAATGACCGTTACGGATGTGTAATGTATCACATCCCAACACTCCCCTGCACTTACACGATCAACACTGACAATCTTTTTATATACATTGGGAGCTTTATAAAGATATTTTCCTACCAAATTTTTATACTTGGCTATCTTAGATTCATCGTCCAGTTCTTTCTTATATTTCATAATTATGTCATTTTAATAGCTTCTAAAATTCCTGCCTGAATAGCTTCCTCAAAAGAAAAATATTCATTGCCGGAAAACTGCATACATCTCCCCTTTTTAATATCAATAAGCATATAAAACCATTTGTCGGTAGGAAAGTTATAATCAACGCTTATATGTACGCCCTTCTGTTCTCGCAGCCATTTTTGTGCCACATAAAGAGTAGGTTTTGGGAAATATACATATTCATCGCCAACCTCGCCGCTTTTAATCTCTGCCACCGCTTTTCTGTACCTATGTTCACATGGCCAATTGAAACCCTTTAGTTTCAGCAATACGGCTGTTTCTAATGTTACAAAATCTTCTTGGTTCATTTGATTTCATTTAATTGTTCCATAAATTTTTTCTTCCGATAACACATATAATCGTCTGTCATTTTTGCATCTATACATTGTGTACAATATGTAACAGGCATCGGACAATCTTCGCAAAATCCATCCAGACACAAACCGTCCGATGGTCTATATCTTATACAAGACCGACAGAATGCTTTAAGGGCTTTGTTTTTCATATCTTTTTCAGCCACTTCCATCGTACCAGCAATGTCTTTTGTATCATATTCATTCGTTTCCATTACGAGATTTATGGCTTGCCTTACATCAGATATTTTCAAACGATTGATAGTGTGTCCAGTCTTAATCAGCAAATAATTTTCGTCTTTTGATATGCTGTCTATGTTTATATCACATAGAAAGGTTTGGTTTGGGCTTATGTGGAAAGTCAGCCCTTGATTCTCTTTATCATTCATATACAATTTGTTTTGGTTTATTCATACATAATTTACAAGCACTTGTGTATGTATGGTAAGTTTTATCTTTTCGTTTTATTGTTCTCGGATAAAATCTGTGAAGTGGCAAATACCGACCACACTGGGAACACAATTTTTTAGTATATACTTCATTTTCCGTCTGGTATTTGTTACTAATACGCTTCCTTATCAGCTGGCAAGTTTTACATTCACTATCTGTGTTCCGATATTTCCTGCAATGAGCCAGAGACTTTTTATTGCATTTGGCAAAACGAACACAATCTATTCGGGGGACGGTCTGATATATGTTCATTGGTTCTGTTCTATTTCCAATATTTTCCTGTCACAGATAATCTGGCGGTCGGTTATTTTTGAAATCAATTTGATTCCTTCCAATGTCCGGCATCTTGACAAGGCTACATAAACCTGCCCGTGCGCAAACGCTCTTCCGGCATCAACGATCACCTTGTCAAAAGTCAAGCCCTGGGATTTGTGAATCGTGATAGCCCAAGCGAGTTTCAGAGGGTATTGGGTACAAGAACCGATTTCTTTCGCTACAATCTTTCCTTCAGCATCACACTCGTACTTGACATTCTTCCAAGTGTATTTAGTAACGATAATCTTCTCTCCCTTATCGGTTCTGACTGCGACATAGTTGAATAGATCGTCGTTTATGATTTCCTCCACAACCCCAAGCATACCATTGTAAAACTTTCGTTGCTCCATCGGGGCTTGGTCATTGGCGCAGAACATGACTTGTGCACCGACTTTCAGGTTCAATTGAGGTTCACACGGGGCTGCGTTCTCTGGAAAATCACCGGACAGTATTGCGTCATATCGGTAAATTTCTCCTTCCAGCCTTGCTAAATTATCCATGTTTATGTTTTGGGCTGACTTATTGGTAGCACAAAGCGTTATATATCCGCTCTCTTTGTTTCCTATATATCTCTTATCATAAAGTTCAAGTAATTTCTTTCTGCTTTCCGCTGAAAGGTTTCCGTTACGAACTTCATTAAGCAAGTGGAGAAATTCTTCGTCAGACTGGCGAAACACATGGCTGAGACTCACAGTCTTGAATCCGGCTGTTTTTAACGCTTTCGAGCAAAAGAAATAAGGAGAATCATAATACTTCTCAACAAGCCCCCATTCTTCTTTTATTGTGACAGGGGGAAGCTGATAAAGGTCTCCTATCAAAAGAAGCTGAACACCTCCGAACGGCTCTTTGGTATTCCTGTAGAAACAAAGCGCATCGTTTACTGCATCAAGAAGATCCGCACGAACCATTGAGATCTCGTCTATCACCAGTAATTCTAATTTCTGGATAGTTTCTATTTGCTTGTCATTTAATTTGTATGAGCCTAATACATGGAGGGTTTTGCCTCTGACGAAAGCCGGTTTGTAAGGTGAGAAGGGCAATTTCAAGAGAGAATGCAGGGTTACACCTCCGGCATTTATCGCTGCAACTCCGGTCGGGGCTGCGATTATTGTATTCTTCTTGCAGACACCCAGTATATATCTGAGCAAGGTGGTCTTACCGGTTCCTGCCCGGCCTGTCAGATACACATTGGTATTCGTGTTTAAAACTAAATCAATAGCTTCCTTCATTTCGCTATTGATTATGAATGTGGGTTTTGGTTGGTTTGTCATATTCTTAAATTATTTCATTTATTAAAAGATTCTGGTAGTGAGTCAAATAATTCTGGAACCTGATACATTTGATTTCTTCGGTTTTCTTGGGGCAGTAATCCACATGCTCACAACTGAGACAAAGACTCTTTAATGCTGCGGCCATAAACTTTTTCTGTGTAGGTATCAGTTCTTTTTGCACCAATGCTTTGATATAAGCAGGATTTGGTTCTATCATAAGTCCTATATCGCCACCGGATATTTTCTTTCCCATTAAAAATCTATCGAAGTGTATACATCGTCTATCTGTTCCTTGCTTAAACCTATATACCGTCTTGTAATCGCAATACTGGAATGATTGAACATTTTACTAAGCAATACAAGAGCCGCTTCGCTTTGCCCTTCCTTCTCATATACCCATCTTCCGAATGTTTTCCTGAGAGTGTGAGTGGAGATCCGGCTGATCGGAAGAGAGTATTCTTCCTTTAGTGTCTTCAATACCCGGTTGATTTGCCGGTCAGTATATGCGGTAGATTTTTTGGGGTGCTTGATGATAGGTAGTTCCAAGTCCGGAGAACCAAGCAATTTGTATAATTCGGCAATTCGCTTCTTGTTTGTCTCACCTATTCTGATAAGGCGTGTCTTGCCCGTTTTCTTTTCCGTAATACAGATTTCGTCCTTACAAAGAATGTCTATCCACCTCAAAGATAATACGTCCGATACACGCAAAGCCGTACAGAACGACACTCTGCAATATAATTCGATCCAGTATTTCTTGTCAGTGGACAGACATTCCAATAACCTCTTAAAATCTTCTATCTGAAGAGGCTCTGATTCTACTATTTCTCCTTTTATTTTTCCCATAATTAGTGATTTTGTCTTTTTACGAGAGCAAAGATATACATTACAGGAATATCATCAAAGAAAAATCAATAAATATTTTTTCTATTAACTATTTTAACCTATCATGTTAATATATAGTTAGTTAAAAACAAACTAAAGCAAATGCTTACTTCTAAATAATTCGATCGTATCAATCGCTATTCCCAACTCTTTAGCCTTTTGCATCTTGGAGCTATTAGAAGAAAGATCTGCGACTATAAGATTTGTGGTTTTCCGGCTCACACCGCTTACAATTTCTCCCCCTTCTTGAATAATTGTATCTTCCAGTTCCTTGTCTCGGATTCCGGTAAAACAAACCTTCAATCCGGCACATTTTCCGTTGGATTTTATCTCTTTCTTTTCAGAAGGACGAAGTTCAAGCCCTGTTTCTTCCAGAAATTTATAGAAAGGTTTGATTCCGTCACAGAAAGAGCGGTATGTCTTGGAATCTCCCGGAGAGGACATGGGGATGTATTTCTTTTGATAGAAAAGATCAATAAAGCCGCCCATTTCACTTAGGATTTTTCTTGCCTTTATCAGTCCGATCCCCTCAAAACAATCGCTGGCGTGCATCAAGGTTGCAGCATCCGTCTCTTCCAATGCTTTCTTGTTGTTCTGGAGGATGATATTTACCGTACTGTCTCCAAAACCGTCTATTGCAAGGATTTCTTTCGGAGTGATATTCAAAATCTTCTTTATCGAATCGAATCCGGCTTCAAACAGTTTGACGTAGCTTTCCTCTCCCATATTCTCGGCTCCTAAAACGGTAAAAAAATGGATGATTTTCGCCAGTTTTCTTCCCGGACAGTCGGGATTGGTACAGCATAGTTCTACCATTGTACCATTCCATGCCGTAGGCGCACCACACGAAGGGCATATTGAAAGCTTGCTCCACACTACTGTTTATTCTTCAGAGGCAGCAGGTTTGATGGTGGAAAGGATTTTCGGAATCACACCGCCTGAGCGTGTAACCAGAATTTCCGCTCCTTTGGCCAATTGTTTTGTCTTAATGAAAGCGGCATTGTATCCGGTCGGGTTCTCCATTTCACAATCTCCGGTATCCACTGTTTCAATATTTACGACAGGTTTCAATGCCCCAGCCTTGCTGACTTTCCAAGTGATAGATTTGACGATTGTGTGAAAAGCGGATGTAAAATCCGGATGCTTATAAGCGATTGCGTATAACGGATTTCCAGTTGTCTCATGTCGCTCTACCTTATCCCAGATGGCAAGATCGTTAATATAGATTACAACACCGTCTATCGGATAACCATTCGACCATGCGGAAAATAAATCTTTCAGTGACTCTTCTGTCAATTCTTCCACCTTGCACTTATGGAACAAAGGTTGTTGTTTGTAAGCTTCGCAAAGTTCCTTTATCACCTGCTCATAGGTTATATATGAGACAAGATCGGACTGACCTATTCCATAACGATACAAGGAAGCGTGCTGGATAAGATTGTTCGGTTCATCCGCATTCAACATTCCGGCTGCGGTATTACGAGGCGACTTGAACTTTTCTCCGGTACTGGGAGAGAATTTGTCTTTGAAGAACTTATCCCAGTTTTCATTTGAGATTACAAATTCACCAAATGTAAAACGATAATGGGTATCTTTCATTATGTTTGCGGCCATTACATGTTTTGAACAATCCTGCCCCTCATTTTCAGCACCGCCACGAGAATAAGCCATGCCGGTTAGTTCGTTTACAAGCAATGACAAGCCATCGAACTTAGGCATACAGATTACTTCTGTTCTTCCTGTAAGTCCGAGAGATTTGCACCATTTGATCACTTCACCGAGGCTTTTTGCCTTGTTCAGTGATTTCATGGGAATAGGCAAAGAGACTTTTCTGCCGGTAGAAACGCTGGCAGGTTCTATATGTTTGAACCAGTCGCTATCGGGATCGAGTTTTCTTAATTGTTCAACTTCCGCATCGTACTCGGCATCGGAGATTTCCGGCGTTCCTTTACGATACAATTCGTTATGGCGTTTGATATTGTCTAATAACGTTTCTTTGGTTTTGGTTGTATATTGTTCTTTCATGTTATAACAGGTGTTTTTGACGTTGTGATAAATTACGTTGATGCTCGGCACGTTTTGCGGATTTGCCCCATGACTCCATTAAATCTTCATAAGTGTTTTCAAAAAGTTTACAAGCCAAATCATATAAATCAGGCAGCTTGTTCATTTCTTTTTCGATATAATCCATTGCACTGCCTTTATATAGGGCGTTATTCATGCGTGTGAACACATTGACATGAAACTTATAGTTGAACTCGCTATACAGTAAACGGTAGCCTTTACCTATATCTCCGGCACTGCCCTTACGGACAATCTGGGTGATACGCTGTCTCATGTCAGCAAGAGGAATTTCTGAAACAAGACCCTCAATTATTGAATCTTTTCGTTCGTTTTCTTCTTGCAACACACGGGCTTTTTCTTCTGCAATTTGGCGTTGCTTTTCTTCTTCTATCCATTTTTCCGCTCTTTTGATTCTATCATCAATTTGATAAGATGGCATATTGGATTCTTGCAGCTTTCTTTCACAGGCAATGAAGTATTTACGTGCCCGTCTGCCATTATCGTTGTTTTCTATCATTGAAAGTTCTTTTGCCATGTCAATAGACAACGCATATTCAATTTTGCTAACATATTGATTATCAGAGTTCACAAAATTATGATGTCTGATATTCAACAAGTTACCTTTATAATCAAAACAAAGTTTCTGATAATCTTGTCCTTCTATAAAATCGTATTTTTCGATACGACTCTTAATCCAATCAGCGAACTTTTGTTTGTTTTCTAAGAAACAATGCAAATCTCTTGCGTTTACAGCACGCTTGCCGTTCTGTTCTGTTATCTTTATTAATTCTGCTGGACTGTTTGTTTGTAAATTATTCATTTGCATGATTTTGAATTTGATTTCGTAGTAAATTATTATACCTCGTTCTATTTTAGAGCGTATAAATAAACAAGTTAATACACCCTTTTAAAAACTTTCATTAAATCAGCTAAACTTAAATTTCTAAGTTTGGGTACTTCTTTTAAAAATTCCGTTAGGCAAATCTGCCTAACGGTTGATAATGAGCCTATATTGGTGGTACAATTTTATTGTTTTGGCGAGAATACCCCAAAAGTACATCTACCATCATTTTATCCCTGAATGTCCGAAACCTCCAGTTCCACGCTCTGTATCATCCAGCGTTTCTACCGGTTCCCATTCTGCCTGTTCGTAGCGAGCAATTACCATCTGGGCGATACGTTCTCCATCATTGATTGTAAAATCCTCAGACGAAAGGTTAATCAAAATAACGCCAATTTCACCTCGAAAATCTGCATCCACAACCCCTGGCGCATTACATACGGTTATTCCTTTTTTCAATGCCAAGCCGCTACGAGGACATATTTTAGCTACATATCCTTCTGGAAGCGCAATATGTAGTCCCGTAGGAACAAGACAACGTTCCAGTGGCTTCAATACTATCGGCTGTTCAATATTTGCACGGATGTCCATTCCAGCTGAACTTGCAGTTGCATATTTTGGCAACTCATGTTTTGATTTGTTTACGATTTCTACTTTCATTACTTTAAGGTTTTGATTTTATTTATTCTTGCTTCTCTATTATGAGCCATTTTTCTTACTGAGTGATATTTTCGGGTTACGCCGCACAACTGGTCATAATCGGATAGCTTCAGGTTTCCTATATCACTCATTTCTATTTCCACATGGGGAGATACGTGCCTGAAGTAAAAACCACCCGTGGAAATAAACCTGCCTGTACATGCGAAGGAGATAGCCTGTAAATTTCCTCCGGTTAATTCATAAGCACTTCTAACCGACCGGGTAATCGCTATCAGAACTTGTGCTGCATTGAAAACTAATACTTGTTTTGGTTCTTTTAAAAATCCATTACTTTCTTTTTCCATTTAATAAATCTTGTAATTGTTCAGAACTAAATCTATTTTGTGCTTGGGATAAGATGGCTGAATCGGAAATGACAAAACCGTTTGAAAACAATTCTTCAATCCTTTCCAGCATGTACATTCCAAAATCCGTATCGACATAGGCAATCAGGAGAAGTTCAAGAGGTTCCATAATCAGCACGTGCCCGGTATTGGTCTCGTTGATGATTATGTCTTCTCTCGGCACATCGTAAGCTGCAACGGCTGCATTTATCCATGAAAGAAAGTTCATCTGGAACAAACTTATATGGTTTGTCCCAGTCTTGCCTTTCTTTTCCAAAAAATGCGTCATATCCGCATAACGATTCCCTTCTTGATCTGCGCCTGTCAGAAGATCCGGAAATTCCGCATACTTGATCTCCTTGCACACAATCACTTTACTTTTCATAATAGCCCGGCATTTTCGGATTTAAACAAATTGTTTTTGTGCATTTCTTCAGTTACCAAGACAGAAGAAGCCTTGTCAAACTTCACATCACGAATCGCCCAGTCACGGGTTTCAACTTTCGCCAAATACTTGGAAACAAAATCATAGGCTTCTTTTGGAGAGGAAGCGGCAACGTAGATGTTTTCTTTCTTGGATTTTTCCTTGCCGTTATCGCTGATCTCCGTGTATTTGACGCTCACTGCAAACAAGGCTGCTTCATCTTCTCCTTCCGAAAAGAAATACAACATGTAGTTCTCTTTATATTCCTGATCGGTCGAGAATGTGTTTGTAAAGAGCAATTCTGGGATTTTGGCCTTCACGATCTCATACTTGACGGAATCATCATATTGTCTCATTTCTTCCATCATTTCAAATGCCAGAGCTTCTGCGTCCGTGTAATTTACCGCAATGACCAAATCGTCTTCTTTCTTGGTTGCTAACTTTCCGTCACTGTCCTCGCCCATATACTCGAAGCGGAGTCTGTAAAATTCAATACCTGTATTCATAGTCGGTATACTTTAATTGGTTAAATAAATATGTTTTGGTTTTTAATTACGCCGCAAAGATATGTCTTTATATAATACAATCATAATATTTCATATATTTTATTTTGTATTTTTACTTATATATTTGATATATTGCTATTTATAAATACATATACAAGACACAATAAACAAATAATATCATATACCCAAAAATTCAACATATCTTTATATAAAGAGAAGATAATCGATATGTTATAATTTTCAATAACAATCATTATCACCATAATACAGGTTTACATATCCCTAAACAACAGATTGTCCACTCCACACCTATTCTTTTTAAAACATAACTTATGGACAGTAAAAATATAGAAGGAACGTTTAACAATCAGCTACTTGACAGTATTTTCAGAACAAGCAAAAAGACGATACAGGAATATGTCTGGGAAATCGAGAGAAACAACAGATATAAGTCCACACGTTCAAACGTAGAACTGGGGACAATCTTGGACGACAGATCACGGCTCATCGATTTGTATGAGGCAAGCTTGCAGCAGGACGCACATATACGATCGGTCATAGAGACACTGGAAAGTCAGATTCTCGGCGACCGTTATATGCTTGCGAAGATTAACGAAAAAGGCAAGTATGTCAAAGATGTAGAAGAAACACAAAAGATACAGGGTTCCCAGTTTGACAAGATGATCAAGGGAATTGTGGAATCCAAACTGTACGGATATACATTGTTGGAGATTCTGCCTGATATAAATCCGCTTACTGGAAAACTCAGCCATATCAATATTGTTGAGCGAAGAAACGTGCTGCCGGATCAGAAGGTGGTACTAAGAAGACAGGGTATATGGCTTCCCAACTGGGATGTCACATCTCCTGTCTACAAGAACAATTATGTGCTTATTTCATCCGGGGATCTCGGTCTGTTTTCCGCTACCACACCTCTTATTCTGGCTAAGAAATTTACAATGGCCAACTACGTCAATTTCTCGCATACATACGGCCAGCCCATCATTCATGGAAAAACAGTGTCGGAAAACAATGCGGACAGAAAACGTCTGGCTAACGATATAGCCAATGCTGCGCAAAACAAGGTTATCGTAACCGGATTGGAAGATGAAATGGACATCAAGGCTTTTACAATGTCGAACTCGGAGAAAATCTATACCGGATTGATAGAACTGGTAAACAGCGAGGTTTCCAATCTGATTTTGGGATCGGAATCTATGGCCGGAGGTATGCAGTCTTATGTCGGTTCAACTAAAGCGCATCAGGACATATTTCGTGACCGTATAGAAGTGTATCGCAGGTACATTGAAAATATAATGAACGAAGAGATTGTTCCCCGTCTTGTTATAATGGGATATATCAAATCCGGTCTGGTGTTCAAATATTCAAATCGTATCGAAATGAACAATGAAGACCGTATCAAGCTGTATGGTCTTCTGACGGATAAGTACGAGATTACGGGTGATGAGATCGAGAAAGAATTTGGTATCAATGTCGGAAAACAACTCAATGTAATGACCGGAGCAATCGGAACATCCGGTGCTATCGGAGATGGAAGTAATGACCGGCACATCATGTCGGACGAAGAATATCTTCGCAGATACGGACATCCGAGAGGACAAACATCCAAAGTCACAAATTTTATCCGGGGAATGAAGTAGGCGGCACGGCTTCATTCCCGAATGTGGTTGCCGAACGCTACGAAGCACCCAAAGAAGAACCGATTAGTCGTGAAAAGGAAGAGTTTCTATTGATTCTGGAAGAGTTCAGGAAATTTGTTTATCGGGCAGAAAACAGTGCCGAAGCTTGGGAAGTGTTTGAGGATATTGTTGCTCTCAGGGCTTCTTTTCTGATTGATCGTGTACTAACCGGACTCAGGGTGGATTTCGATAAGGCTTTTGATCTGTTGAAGAATTTCAATTCCTCGCTTACGGATAGAGAAAGGCAAGAACGGGATATTTTGGTAGCCGCAATCGAAAATCTGGTTGATTTTGCGGTTGCGGAAGAGTTTCAGATGATAAACGAACTGCCGGAAGAATTGGACATAGAGGATATGGAAGAATACGAAGAGATTTGTGAGAAATACAATTTCCAGTATGCTTCTGTGGAAAACGAAGACGTGTTGTATTCTGCTTCTATGGCATACTGGTGGATAGGCGCTGCCTCCAACTCGATCGTTACCTATATGACACAAGGGGACGAAAGAGTTCGGGCTTCACATTTGGCATTGGAAGGCATATCTTTTCCGAAAAACGAGTTTCCGGTAAATTTGATCCCCCCTATCGACTATGCGTGCCGATGCTATCTGCTTTCGGATGGAACAAGCAGTGAATCGTTTGTTACGGCTTCTCTTGACAAAAAAAAGATCGGAAAATATAAAAAGTTAGTTAATCCAGTGTTCACTGAAAGTTTGGCTGCCGGTGGAAAAATCTTCAGTGATGCACATCCTTATTTTAAGATACCGACAAATAAGATTCTCCAATTACAAGAAATAGCCGGAAAAATCAAATCTAAATTTATACAGAAGAATGACTAAGGTTACTTTAAAGGAAATGTGCGATCAACTGGAAAAAATATCTCCAAGCAGACTGGATTTTAATGTCGCAAACTTCGCTACCGAAGTGGGGCAATATTCAAAAGGAGTATTCAAAAAATCGTTCGATACACAAAGTTTTGATGGCAAGGCATGGAAACCAAGAGAATCTCGGTGGGGCAAACGGTTCACGCACCCTATCCTGAATGATACCGGAACGCTGAAAGATTCCTTTCCAATTGTCGAAGGAAACGATTTTGCATCCAGCACATCCAGAAAAGATGCTTCTGCCAGAAGATCGGACGGGAAACTGCCGTTTAAAAGAATATCTGCCAGTTATACAATCCATACAAATGAAAAATCACAGGTTATTCGTGGCAAACGGGGAACCGGACGTAAAAGTATCGGATATGCTGCCATACACAACACTGATCCCAGAATATCGCCATACACCGTGAACCAATATTCTTCCAGAAAACCCGTACAAAGGCAGTTTATCGGATTTAATCGGGAAATAGATGATTATGTGAACAATAATTTAATCAAAGATGTATTGCTTAAAGGATTTCCTACATGATAAAAGATAAGATACCACAAAAGAAGTTGCCAAAGGAAGATTCTGAAAATGGTGAAATCACAATACCGGAATCAGTACCAAAAAATCCTTTGGATGAAATTTACAAGGCAGTCAAAAAAATCATATTGACAATCAAGGAGGATGAAGAAGATCCGAAAAGCCCGTCTCTGTTTAAAACGGTCAAAATTGACAACGGGCAGTTCGAGAGGATTATCAGAAGTGAAAATTTGGAAATGGAGATCGCTTTTCCGGCTGTATTCATACATTTTACCAATGTCCGGTATCTGGTACAACAACAACGTATCGGGGAAGGTCGGGCAACCATGCGTGTCAGGTTTATCCTGAACACTTTGAACAATCAGGATGAAGACAAAGAATGTTATCCCTTCTATGTCTTCCAGAGAATAAACATGGCTATTCAGGATGCCAAAGACACCGAACCGGCCTTAAATGAAAGGTGTAATTTGACCTATTACGATATGCCTACCACAACCAATATGTTACAGGCATACTGGATCGATTACGAAGTGTGGTTCAGAGAGGATTCTGCTTGGAAATATCGAAAATGGCTGAAAAAGTATCTCGTTATGCCTCCGTTTACCAATCACGATGATGCGCCGGAACATAACGAGAACCAACACGATAACCATACATCCCCTACATATAATGAAGTGACCGGTATTGTTATGACCGATGGCTCCGATCCGGAACCTGAAGAAGACCAGATATACAATTCTTTATTGACTGAGGACGAGAACGCTTTGATGTGGTCGGACGGACAATATGTCTCACTGACAGACAAAGTGCAGGAATAAGAAAAACATATATTATTTCATTTATCTATTTGTATTAAAACACTATGGACATCAATAATTTAAAAAACATTGTTGGAGAAGCCAAACAAGGCGAGGTGGCTGTTATCAAATTCTTCGGCAGAGTAACCGAAGAGACCACCAGTCAATTCAATTCCGAATTTGAATTTCTGGAAAATTGCGTCAGACCTTCTCTTATCAGGATATTGATTAATTCCGAGGGAGGTTCTGTCTTGCATGGCATGACCACCTACTCGACCATTTCCAATTCCAAGATACCGACAGAATGTATAATCGAGGGGATCGCCGCCAGCATGGGTTCGGTTATCTGGGCGGCAGGTGACAGGTCTTTAATGAGGGATTATTCCATTCTTATGATTCACAATCCCTTCATGCCGGGAGCCGGGGAAGAGCAGTCGGATATGGTAAAGGCTTTTACCGGACAGATCGAAACCATCTACCGCAAGCGTTTCGGACTCACGAAAGAACACGTCAAGGCGATTATGAACGGAGAAGCGGATAAGGACGGGACGTTCTTTGATGCAAAAGCGGCAGTCAAGGCTGGAATCATTTCTGCCGATTGCGTGCTTAAAACATCCAAACAGGTTTGCGACAAGGTAAGAAATGGAATAAACGGCATCGAGAACAATGCTGCTATGATTCAGGATATGATGTGCAAGATCAATTCGGAGATAGATGAAAATAAACTATCCGAAAACGAATCTTCTAATCTTAATCAAAAAGACAACAATCAATTTCTTAACAAAAAAGCAGAAAATATTATGAACGAAGGAAAAACTATCGGATTCGAGATCGGAGCGGTAGCGGCTTCGCTTGGCATGACCGGCACTTTCGAGGTCAAAGACGTTATGGCTCGTATCTCTGATCTGTTAGCGGTTGAAGCAAAGCTTACCACAACCCAAAAGGATCTGGAAGATGCGAAGACCGTTATCGCAGGTAAAGAGGCTACCATCCAGAACATGCAAAAGGATTTGGATAGTGTCAACGCCAAACTGAGCGTATACGAAAAGAAGGAGGCTGACGAGAAAAAAGCCAGAATTGAGACTATGGTTCAGAATGCCATTAATGAAGGCAAGATTGAAAACGGGGCCAAAGAACAATGGGTTCAGATGGCAACCGCAAACTTTGATCTGGCTGAAAAGACATTGGCTTCGATTCCGGCTCGTGAAATCATCACAAAGGAAATCGCAGACGATCCGGCCAACATTGATGCAGCTAAGGAAGCCGCTAAAACTGCGGAAGAAAAAATGGCTGAGAAAGTCAAGGCTGTTGTCGGTGCGGATTTCGAGTTTAAAACACTTTCCTAAAAACTAAAACCAAAACTTAACTAACAATGGCAAGTACAGTAAATTTTGCTCAAAACGGTTATGCAGGTGAAGTTCTTGAAGACTTGCTAACCTATACCGCACAGGGTAACGACACATATAAGGAAGGGCTGATTCACATCAAGAGCGGAATCCAGCATAAATATACGCTTCCGGCTATCAAACTCGGCGACATCATTCAGGATAACGTGCCGACCCCGACAAGCACTCAGGGAGGCAGCAGCGATGAGTTCAACAAATACACGTTGACCGAACGTTATCTGGAGCCGGCAGATTTCATGGTTTATCTGGAATTTAACCCACGTGACTATGAAAAATACTGGAAGTTCGCACAACCCGAAGGCAATCTGGTATTCCGTGAACTTGATCCGAAGATTCAGGCGACAATGCTGCGTCTGTTGATGGACAAGAAGAACGAATACATCGGCAATGCGATCTGGACAAGCGCAAAAGGCGGCAATGCAAGTGCAAAAGTAACAGAACCTTCCGGATGCACAAAGATCGGAGATGGCAAGGAAAAATACTTCGATGGCGTTATCAAACGCATTATCGACAATGTAAACGCACAGGATACTGAAACAAAAGCAGGTGGTCAGTGTATTTTGGCTGGCAATACCGAATTGACGGATGGTGCGGCTGTCGAAAAAGCGATGTATGCGATGTGGAAGAAATGTCCGAAACAGATCCGCAAAAACTCCAATCTGGTTTATGTCATGGGTTGGGACGCTTGGGATGCTTACGACCAGTATCTTTCTGACAAACAGGTGAAGTATTCTGAGAACACGGAAGTGAACAAGTATCGCTTCAAAGGCAAGAGAATCATTCCTATTGTCGGGGTTCCGGAACACACAATCGTGCTGGGCAACTTCAGTACCGGTATGGATTCAAATCTCTGGGTAGGCGTTGATTACGCTAACGATACCGAGGTTCTGAAAATCGACCGTTTGCAAGCCAACTCGGAATTGTACTTCTTCCAGATGAGAATGAAGATGGATGTGAATATCGTTCGTCCGGGTGAAATCGTGGTGCATACGGCATATAAGAAAACCGAGTAAGATTTTTACAATCAAAACCTAAAAGGGAGTGGAGAAAGACTCCATTCCCTTTTTTAATAATCGTATATATGGCAAGACCTAAGAAAATTGAAGAAACGGAAGGTTCCGTATTAAATGTGAGAGAAGCAGATGTAAAACAACCAGAGGGACAAGATACTTCTGTTTCAAAAAACACAGAAGATCAGGAGTCAGAACCTGTTCAGATCCCCAAACATATTGACGATGTATTAAAGGTATATCCTCAATATCAGAATTTATATGTGGACGACAAGGGTGGGGCTTATACGGAAGAAACCGCCGAAAGTCTCAGAGGGGAAGCCAAGCTTTACAAAAACCCACATTACACAGCATAATTTTAACCAAATCATTATTATATGGCATTAGGAAATGTTTTTATAACAGACACGGACGGACGTTTGCCTTCAGCTACATCCACATCCAATGAAAAGATCACGGGATTGCTTTTCGATGTTTCAAAACAACCGGAACTTTTCACTGCCGGATACGGAAAAAGCAACGAATCCAAACTAAAGCTGGGAGACGTGTGCTATATCACAAGCAGGGCACAGGCCATCAAAGACTATGGCATCATTGAAAGGGTAGAATGCGATGAAGGCGATGAAGCGACCAAGAACTTCATGTTCGGCATTCCGAACTATCATATTTCTGAGTTCTTCAGAATGAGTGGAAATATTGATGGATACGGCAAGCTCTACGTGATGTTTGCGGATTGTTCAAGTAACTGGGATGCTATCGAGATCATGCAGCGTGCTTCAGGCGGTACTATCTCACAGCTTGGCATCTGGACGGAACAGCCGTTATGGAAAAAGAGCGAGGAAACGTATCTTTTGAATATCGTAAAGACAATCAATGATAAAGCGGAACTTCTGGCTACCCAGAACCAACCTCTTTCTCTTGTGTTGTCTGCAAGTTGCGCAAATACCGGTACGGATGATTCGGATGGCAAGAAGGTGGATTTGAACAAGATCCCGACCTGCATCTGCGATTCAAGCCGCACATCGGTTATCATCGGACAGGCTCGAAATGAATTGATCTCGACAATGCAAATGCGCAACAAGAACTGTACTCCGGTCGGTTTCTTGGGTTCGGTCATGGGTTGTATAGCCAAAGCGAACGTACAGGAATCTATCGCTTGGGTGCAGCAGTTCAATCTTTTTGGAGATAATTTCCAAGACATTGAACTGGGATTCGGAGATTTGAATCTGAACGACAATGAAAAATTTACAAGCTTGAACGCATACGAGTCGCTTTCTCCCGTAATGCTGGACGATCTGGACGATAAGGGGTATATCTTCCCTATCAAGTATGCCGGAAAGGAAAATGGCGTTTACGTTTCAAAAGACCGCACTTGTTCTGACGGGGACTTCAGGACAATCGCCAGAAACAGGACTATCAACAAGTCACGCAGGGCTGTAAGACAGGCTTTGCTGCCTTATGTGAACTCTCCGCTTTTGGTCAATCCGTCTACCGGATATTTGGCTCCATCCAAGATCACGTCCTTCAAAAATCTGATCGGTGACATCCTGAACAAGATGAAGACAGCCCAGGAAATTTCCGGCTACAGTGTTGTTATCGCTTCGGATCAGAATGTATTGGTAGACGACACACTAAGGATTGCGTACTATTTGGTTCCGGTCGGGGTTGCGACCTCTATTTATGTAGAAGAAGGATTATCACTAACCGAAAAAAGCTAATAACAGATGGCAGTAATTAATAACGTTGCTTATTCTTGGAGCATGATTACCCTTGCCTCTACCGCACTCGGCATTGACGAAGGCAGTACGACACTGGAGGGGGTATCGGGCATTAAATGGAATAAGACTCGTAAAATTGAATCCAATTACGGACTTGGCGGCAAGCCGGTTTCAAGAGGGTTCGGTAACTTGACTTATACCGCATCCATCACGATGGACTATGCTACCCAGCAAGCCCTGAGAAGCACATACGGCTCGCTGATGGATATTGGGGAGTTCGACCTGATTGTTTCATTTGCCAACCCGATGGCATCGGACGATTGGACTACAACTACCGTGACGCTTAAAGGATGTATCTTTAATGAAGACGGAATGGAGTCGCAACAGGACGATACAAACATTACAAAAGAGTTTCAGCTTAACCCGTTCGATATTGTTATCGGAGAGGGTTAATTCTAAGGAAGGAGCGGTTGTTGATACACCGCTCCTTTTCGTTTATGTTCTTATTATTTGGGTTATTTTTATTATAAATAACACAAGCACATAATGGGGTTTTGTTAATTTTGTCGCTCATTTTGTTTTAGATTAGAGATGTTTTTGAATATTCTATTATCAACGAAGTTAGATTTATTTTTAGACAAGTTGCTGGATTTTAGTGTAAATGCCAGTAAAAACATTTTTATTGCTTGTCTTATTTATTCAATCGGGTGTTTTATAATCAAACAGATAAACAGGCTGGTTGCTAAAATTCTGGAAAAACGAAAAGTGGAACCAAGCGTGCAGACTTTTCTGAAAAGCTTGGTGAAAATTCTACTTAATATGATTCTGGCTTTTGCGGTAATAAGCAAGCTGGGAGTGGAAACCACCAGTTTTGCGGCTTTGATGGCTTCTGCCGGTGTAGCTATCGGTATGGCACTTTCAGGAAACCTATCAAACTTTGCAGGAGGACTGATAATTTTGGTATTCAAACCATTCAAGGTTGGAGATTATATAGAAGGCCCTGACGTAAACGGAACAGTGAAAGAAATACAAATATTCCATACGATACTCTCGACTCTTGATAATCGTATGATATATGTCCCGAACGGGATTTTGAATAATAACGCCATCACCAATTACAGCAAACAAGAAACACGGCGTGTTGATTGGGTGTTCGGTGTTGAATATGGAGAAGAAATAGGGAAAGTAAGGGCTGTTATACAGCGAATTATCAAAAACGATCCACGTATATTGGATACACCTGCTCCACTTATTGCTCTTTCCACATTAAATGCGAGCAGCGTTGATATTACCGTCCGTGTCTGGGTAAAAGCCAGCGATTATTGGAGTGTGTTATTTGATATTAACGAGATTGTATATGATACATTCAATAAAGAGGGTATCAATTTCCCATTCCCACAGCTTACGGTTCATCAAACAAGTTCAAAATAAATATTGTGCATGAATTGCAGTTTTGTATCTTTGTAAGACCAAATTTAAAATTATCGTTTACAATCAACATTGATTTGTAGAGTGATTAGTAATCACGTACAATTTTGAGTTTTAAGTTAACCAAAACTTAAAAACATTCTTGTAAGACTGACCCTCTGGGATAGATCGTCAGCTTAAAATCATCTTCTCCCACAAACATTGCAGTTTCCTCTTCCCTATTCTTTTATAAAACCAAATCAATTTAGTTATGGAAGAAAAGAATTTAACATTAGAGCAAGAAAATGTAATTAAAGAAAAAGCGAAAAAGCTGAAAACTGAAGGCAAGTATCGCAAGGTGTTCCCGATGGTGGTGTTCGGTGACACGGAGTCAGGCGAAAAGGAATTTTATGTAGCTTACATGAGAGAACCGAATTTCCCGACATTCTCCAAGTTTATGGCCGCATCCAAGAAGGACGAGGTACAAGCCATGAGGACTTTGGCAAAGGATTGTTTCTTGGACGGTGACAAGGAGCTGATCGACAACGAATCATTGTTCCTCTTCGGTTTGATGGGACAGCTTTCGGAAGTGATTTCTACTCGCCAATCTACCATAGTAAATTTTTAAATGACTGGGTGGTAAAGGACGACCAGCGCATCCGGCAAAGGTGCATCTATATTCGTCATTACTTTCCCGGTGTGGATTTGGATAGTCTCTCGGACGAGGACTTTGCAATGCTATCGGAAGACGCTCTTTGGTTGCATGAGCAAATGCTCATTTCTAAGGCTTCCAATGCGCTTCTTGCTTAATTCTATATATAATAAAGCCCTTTACTGAAAATCGCTTCGGTAAAGGGCTTTTGTTGTTCTGTTATGGGAGAAATTAAAAACGATAAGCGAATCCTAAATTGAATACGGCCTGATCGAAATCGCTGACCAGTTGATAGCGTAATTCAAAATTCATAATCCAATTGCTTGTCAGTGCAAAGTCGGCTCCACCACCAATATTCACTCCTACTCGACATTCATTGTGGTGATCGTCACCTTTGTCTATATGGACATGATCTCCATCAACCTCAATATCCAGCCCGTCTCCCAAATCAAACATCCAATTGGAAAATGTAAAGCCGAATAAGGGATACAGCTTGACGCTTCTGCCCACAGGACATAAATAATGGAGGTTCATGTTTATGTCTAACATACTGACATTGTCATTTTCTATAAAGTAATTCAAAGACGGTTCGAGACGTATGGGATTGGTTATATTGTACTGGTACTTCAATCCAAGACCAAGACTTTCGATTTCTGTTCCATAACTAAGTCCGAATCCAATCGCCTGTCTGCCTTTTTGAGCATAACTGCTACTTAAAACTACAAATAACAGCCCTAAAAAAATCAAGATTTTTCTCATTTAAATATAATTTTAAAATTAATAAGCGTCAATCGTCGTCATCATCGTCATCCCAATCGTCATCGTCATCATCCCACCTATAATGCTTGTGGTGTTTATATCTCTTATGTTTTTTATAATGTTTGTGATGATGTTTGTGATGATGGTAGTCACAGTACGAACAATAATGCTCGTGCCAACAATGACTGTGGTAATCTATTCTGTCATAAAAAGGATTGTAATATATTGACCCAGGTCTTATACCTATTTCTATCAAAATGCGATCCCAACCATGTCTATGATAACGTCTATAATAATCACAAACATCACGCATGTGTCTGCCAGACGTTTTGGCTATTTCAAGAGCTAAGCCCACATTCCCCCAATCTCTTCCACACTGCCTGTAATAATCATCCAATAAGTTGTTGGGGGTATTGTATTCTATACATAAGCGTTTCCGGTAATCCGAAAGTTCCACAGAGGCATATTTATTTGCCCTGCCAATAAAAAGAGATAGCCTGTCTTGCGCAAATACAGAACAAGAAAAGGCTATGAACAATAGCAAAACTTTAAATTGTCTCATATTCATACTAAACTTTTTGTTGATAAACACGATTAAAGTCGTAAACATAGACATTAAAAAACAAATAGCAAAATAAAAAACAATTTTTTCAAGAAAAATTATAGGAAGCTTGATTATCAAGGGAAGAAGATATATAATTATGGTAACTTAAACACTTGTTGTTACACATTGATAATTCAAGTTAATCGGAAATATTGTGTGTTTTTTATTATATCTTCAGTTTTCTGTTTATCTGTTTTTGTACATATCCGGTCTCGCTGGACAATAACGCCAGACACGATAATTACATTAATAGGCGATCATGTTCCAGCAAGCCGAATTGTTAGATGTGGTATATAAAAGGGCTTTGTTAAGTACAATTCATTCCTTCTGGGAATTTAATATATAGAATTGAATTATTATGGTTAAAATATAACTATCTAAAAACACATAATATAATTCATAACATTATATTTTATTAGTTATTTTATAAACGATAGCCAATTCCTAATGACAATGTCGCTATTTTATTACGGAAAGAATCTCCGTCATAATGCCCAATCGTACTGCCTTTAAAACTATTTAACTGACTAAAATTTAATATCGCATTCCATTTATTATTGATATGATAATTAATTCCTAATTCATATTTTAATCCATATAGGACATTGTTGTGATGAATCGAGGTTTCGGTTGTTGTAATTTGATCTGAGTTTATAGGCTGTTTTTGGTATTCACTTCTGTCTTTTAGTAAAATATCTATTGTCGGCCCAACACCCATAAATAATGTAAAGCGTTTAAAATCATGCTTAAACCTAAATGTGGTATTAATTTGAAAGAAGTCAAGTTTAGCTATTCTTCTGTAATTATATTCATACTGCCCCCGATCAGGATCATATCCTTCCGTATAACTAAAAAGGCTCCTTCCACCTCTTTGGATATATCCTATCTCACTGGATAGCATAAACCAATCTTTTTCTAAATAATCACAGCCTAACATAAAAGAATAGGCTCCTCTTTTCTTTGCATAACCACCGCCATCCATCCATGTAAGGTTTGCTCCGTGTTCCATCTTTATAACCTGTGAATACATATCACAAATGCCTATAGATAAAAAGGCAATCACAATCAAAAAGATTTTCTTCATAACTTTATTTTTATTTTAGTTTACGCCTTAAAAACGACTCTGAAATATTTTTATTGTGTCCATTAATAAGAAATATATTTTATACAATAATTGATTTGTTTTTTTTGTAGTAATGTACAATATCAAGAGACATTATACGTTTATTTCATCTTTCTCCGATCCTTACAAGCAACCTATTCTGCCTATACCCTCCTATTCTTCATTAAAACAATCATACAATGGCAGAAATACAAAACTATCAGGTAAACTACACCATTGATGTAAAAACCAATGGCGTTCAGGATGTTACAAAATTCGCCGAAGCTATCAATAAGCTGAAAATAAGCGAAAAAGGAGCAGAGGCAGCTATTACACAGGTTAAAAATATGGTGAACAAAATGGACGCTATATTTAAACCAAAGGGAAGAAAAAGAGATGTAAACTATAATGTCAATGTTAAAACCGATCTGGCTGAAGAAAAGCTGGACAAGGTTTTAAGGCTTGTCAAAGATATACAAGCAGAAGCAGCCAAAATTAATCTTGTTATCAACGCCGGACAAAAACTGGATTCCCAGGCTATCAAAGCACAAGCCAAAGCCGTATTGAAAAATCAGGAATTGGCTGCGCAAGAAGAGGCTAAGAAATCATCAAAGAAAACTGCTTCGCAAGCTATGGAGGCTATGAGAGAGCCGATTAAAGCAATTGATAAAACTATCGGAAAGGTCAATGCGGCTCTTGTCAGTCTGGAAACCGGAAGAGAAATCAATATTAAGACCGATGTTGCCAAAAAGAAACTGGAAGAAATTCTTAGCTTGCTTGGTCAGATAAAAGGAGCTACCAATATGACGTTGGGAACAAATATGGTCAGCCCTCCTGCCGGTTCCGGTTCTACAGCCATAACTCCTGTTATTTCCAATACTGTCGATTCAGATAAAGCCAGTCCACGTTCCAGTATTCAGAGAAAAGTCTCGGCAAATGAAAACAAGACAATAAAAGAAGCCGAGAGAGAACTAAAAAGGCTTGCCAGAGAAAGCGAGAAAGAGTTTAAGAGACAGGATAGGGAGTATACTAATCTCTGGAACAAAATTGAAAAAGAGCAAGAAAGAGAATATCGGGATAACATAAAGAAAAAACTTGATAATTTCCGTAAGCTAACCAAAGATATGGAAGAGCAACAGAAGCGTTACGAGAAGTATCAAGAATATGTTATGGCCAATAAGCTGAAAATGGAGGCTCGACAAGAGAAAGAAAATGAGGCTTATTTAAAGAAGGTACAAAAAGAGCAAGAAAGAGAGTACCGAGCCAATGTAAAAAAGAAGCTGGATAATTTTCGTAGGATTTCTAAAGAGATGGAAGAAAGCCAGAAGCGTTACGAAAAATATCAGGAATACAGTATGGCCAGCCAACTGAAGAGAGAGGCTCGACAAGAGAGAGAAGCTCGTCACAAACAAAGAATTGCGGAAAGAGAATATTACAGTCGGCAAAAAGGAGCTATCAATCGTTTGCAATATTCCCGGCTTCCTTCATGGGGGAACATGCCGTTTGCCGGTATGTTCAGTGCCTATGCCGGATATTCGGTCTTTAAATCCGAACTTGCGGATGCGGTGGAATATGCCAACATAATGGAGACCGCAAGAAGCATCCTCCGTGTAGCGGACTCGGACTTGTCTACGTTTGAAGACAGGTTTGAACAAATGTCCAAAAATGTTAGGCAAATCGGTGTCGATACCAAATTTACCGCTACTGAAATTGCTGGAGCCACAAAATTTTTGGCAATGGCAGGTATGAATATCGACACTATCAATAAAGCCATGCGCCCTATTACGAATCTGGCCTTAATAGGAGATGCAGACGTTGCTCAAATTGCAGATTTGGCTACCAACATCATGTCTGGATATGATATTAGAAGCTCTTCGATGAACACTGTCGCTGATATTCTGGCTTCCACGATTGCCCGATCCAATGTGAATGTTCTGGAAATGGCAGAATCTTTCAAAATGGCAGCCGGGTATCTTCGTCTCTCTGGGGTGAATTTCTCCGAGGCTTCTGCGGCTGTCGGTATTCTGGGTAATGCCGGTATGAAAGGAACGATGGCTGGTACGGCACTGAGAGCCATGTCCGGAAGGTTCGCCAAACCAACCAAAGAAGCACAAGACACGCTTGACAGATTGGGAGTCAAATTTACCGAATACAGGGATATTTACGGGAAACAGGTTGAAAAGTTGAGACCTCTTGCTGATATTTTTGAAGACCTGAACAAAAGCGGTGCTACTCTTGGAGATATGCAAGCTATTTTTGGTAAGATCGGAGGTAATGCAGCCATGATGTTCATTGATAATTATGAGGAATTAAGAACACTGGCGAATCAAAACAAAGCAAGCAACGGCATATCCCAGGAACTTGCACTTACCAAACAAAACACAACAAAAGGCTTGTGGGCGCAAATGACCTCCCAGTTCTCGGAAAGCTTCATGCAAGCCTATGAAAGTATGGAGCCGCAAATCAGGGGTGCGCTTAGGGACTTGTTGGATAGATTCAAACCACAAGAGTTCGCCAAAGGGCTGGAGACCATTGGAAAGACATTGTTGGATGTATTTTCTATACTCGGCAAGATCGGTACATGGATAACAAAAAACCTGACATGGCTGGAACCTTTGTTGATCACAGGCTTTGTTACAACCAAGATATTCAAATTTGCCGGAGCCTTAACCAATCTGGGGGTTGCACTTGGATTTATCGGTAGACAAAAGGCGGCTACAAATATATTGACCTCTGTTGCCGGAACGCTTGGTGGAGGAACTATGGGCAGAGTGGCAGGAATGTTTGCCTCTCAGGTTTCTTCCGGAGGTGTTGTTGGGGCTGCATCTTCTCTGTCTGCTATAGGAACTGGTGCAGTGGCAGCAACAGCCGGATTGTCTGCGTTAGTTGGGATATTGGGGATGGTTGCGTATAAAACATGGCAAGTAAACAAGGCCCGAAGCACGATTCTGGAAGAAGTAAACAGCAACAAAAAATACAGATACCCGTCTATCGATGCGCTGACAGAATCTCTGAATAAAGCATACAGTGCTGCTTTGGCTACAGGAGAAGCGGTAAAAGATCTCACGGCTGAAAAAACCCTTGGGGAAAAATCAGGACTGGGAGATGTTGCTTTTTCAGGGAATTGGTGGAAAGGGTTGATTTCCCAATGGGGGCAAGCTATTGCAGGAAACAAGAATTATAACGGTTATGACGTTGCAAATGCCTATCAGGACGCATATAAAACGATGATTTTGGCAGAATCAGATAAAAAGGGGCAAAAAATCATCAATTCCGCTTTGGCTGATTTGGCAAAACAAAACACTGCTACGGGCATCCAAGCTTTTATTGACACAGCCCACGAAATTTACGGAGTGTCACCAAACGTACTTGATAAATCCTTGTACGTTGAGAAAAACGGTAAGGTTTGGTACACAAAAGACATGTCCGAGCAACCATATTCTGTATTTGAACGCACACCGACATACTTGGATTATATAAACAACAAAATCCTGCCCAACATCATTACTGTTGCTGAAAAATATAAGGATGCAATAGTAACTTCTTCCGGTGCGCAAGATTTGGTTTCGGGATTGACCGACATCAATAGCGGAAAGACTGTTTCGCAACAATTGGAGAAAATTGGATGGAAACGCAACATGGACGATGGAACATGGTACTCTCCAGCCTTGCCTAAAAATCCGACTGATAAAGACAGGGTTGCCAAACAGACAAGAGACAGGTTGGCACATCAATTATTGGTAGCTACCTATACCGCATTGACCGCAACAATGGGAGGACAAGCGAATATGGCATATAATATTATGACCAAAGCCGGTTTTTCTCCCGACATGTTTTCCAACGAGCCGGATTCCAATGACAAATATTCTTGGGATAAGCGAGATATTTCTTATTTGGGAAATAAAGAAGACGATGGCGGTGCTGGTGGCAATTACAGCGGAACCGGAAAACTCTCTTCGGCGGCTCCAAAACAGGTTGTGGTGAACATTACCAATTTGCTCAGCATACAGACCGTGGAACTGATGAAAACCCCGGAAGGCAAAACTCCGGAAATGCAGGATTTGAAAGAGATGATGGCACAGGCTCTAATCGATGTCGTACATGACTTCGATGCGAGTTGGAACGGATAATAACAAACAAACCAATAATATATGGCTAAATTTTTAGGACAAGGATTGGCCGGATTGGCAACCTCCACTATTTTGAGTGGGGGGATTGTCAATCATGGCAGCTTACAAGGATACATTTCCAATGCGGCACGACAGACATTGGGACTCGGACTCTCTTCCATGACGGACGGGCAGGTTCGGTATTTTTCAAAAGACAAGGAAATTCTAAAACGGGCAGTCATACAAACCACTTGTCAGGCGGCCTATGGACTTTTGCGCTCATACCCCCGGTTCTTGAAATACTGGGAGAAGGTGGAAAGGGATAAATATTTACAAACCAAATCGCAGTCCAGTATTGCCAACAAGACCGGGCAATATTACCAGCTGATTAAAGACCAACAGGCGGTTGCGATTCAGAAGAGTTACACTGACAGTATTGTCGGCAAAAATATTGTCATGGATTATCTGGAATTGAGCGTAGATGGCGGCTGTGTCTATTATGATTCCCAAAAACACACGGTCACTACCGTTGAGAAAGGGGAAGCGGTCAAATTTGTCGATTTGCAACCGGAAGTATCGGTATCAAGCAAAAACAATATACTGCTGACTCCGGTACAGGGACGGGATTACTCCAGAAAGGAACTTATCAGTGGCGGTGATCTGGAAATCAGCATAACCGGCAAAATCACAAGCAAATACCCCGATGTTTATCCGGAAGCTGAAGTATCAAAGTTTTTGAAGCTTATGCAATTCAAATGTGCCATAAACTGTGATAATACGATACTTCGCCAGTTTAAAATATCCAAGTTGATCGTACTTGACTACTCTCTTCCAGCCCCTACCTATCGTAATGTCCAGCCATATACGCTGCATTGTGTGGCGGTTGAACCTTCCGAGTCAATCGAAGTGAAACTGGCAGATGAAGAGGTGGTGGACGAGGCTATCAAGCATACGAACAAATGGATTAAAATTGTAAAATTCGGAACCGAGGTGGTTGATCCGGCCAGCCTCCTAAAAGTGACAAAACTATGGCTATAAGCACGCTTGATATTCTATGCTGCCAGATTACCATCGGAGATGCCGATTCAAAGAATCCGATGGTAATCAAGAATCCCATAACACTTTATGAAGTGCAAAACATAGAGATTCATGAATCATATAAAAAATTGATTGGTACGGCCAAAATCATTTTCCCCAAAGGGACGGTATTCAAAAGTACGATTGTCGGTAACGGAACGGTTGAAGGGAAAGATGCTTCTTTGATTACTACCGAAGTCATGCAGGACGGGGTTTTGATTGAAAAGCGGAATACTCAAAGCGTCATTGACGAGACCACGTTCAAGATCGGACAGAGGGTCAATATCAAGCTGGGATACAATGGGGTATTGAAGAATATGTTTGACGGTTACATCACAGCTTACAACTCGGACAGCATATTTGAATTGCAGTGTGAGAACATGGCTTACAAACTGAAACTCAAACAAGCTCCGAAGTTTGAAACTCCGGTTGCCGGAACAAAAGTAAATGATGTATGTGGAGAAAAGTACGGGCTTTTGAAGGACACCGGGTTTGAACTGCATTCTGAGACCAAGAAGTTCGATATTCAAATTGGGAAGGTAAAAATAACAGACAATTTTACTGTAGCGGATGTTTTGAATGATTGGTCGAAATTCAAGGTGTATTGTTTTTTAAAATACGAGGAAGATTCTTCAGCCATGCCTAAAATTGCAATTGGGCGGCCTTATTCATCGTTTAAAAGCGACCCGACTTTTCCCGGTGATGGCAAATCTTCTGCTCCTTACAAGATTCAATTTGATTATCACGTTGCCGGTAGCAGCTTGAAGATATTGAAAACCGATCCTAAGTTTCTTGCCGTTACGGGAAAAGCATTGGGGTCAAACGAAAAATTCTTTGAAGTTACGGTAAGACTGAATCCCGAATACGATCCGGATACACCGGGAAGCAAGGAGTTTCAAGTTGTCAATGCTACCCAGATTTCAAAAAAGACACACAAGATTACCGGAAATACGACTGCCACGGGAGCGGACACCAAGACAAAAGTCGACCTCAGCACGTATACTGTAGTACCTTACATGTCTACTAAAATGAATATCAATTCGGATCAGCTTGTAGAGGAAACAATCGCTTATTTCAAGCAATACAATCTGAATGGTATTACCGGAGATTTGACTCTTTTTGGTGATTTCGGATTGACGACTGCTGTACAAGTTGAACTGATAGATTACAGGAACCCCAGTAAAAACGGAGTCTATCTGGTAGACGAGGTGACAACTACATTCGGGGTAAACGGATATAGGCAAAAAATAACCATACCATATAAAATAACAGGAAAGACCACTTATGGAAACAGCAAATAATATAAACACGAACAATAACAACAGTCAAAGAATGATTCAGGAAGCAATCAGGAAGATTGCACTGGGAAGAAGCTTTGATAGAGCGAACATGAGTCCTGCCGGTACAGGAGGTGTTGGTACGGCCAGAATGATTCATGGCTATGTCGCAAAGATACATGATGATCCGAATGATGAAGAATACGAGGAATATGCAGGAACGATTGATGTAGGTGAGTTTCCGGACGAGACTGCTTCTTCAGAGCCGATTATTCATAAAGGGGTTTTGTTGTCCGGACTGAAAGATAATTCCGGAGGATTTCTTATTGTCCCCACCCTATTCTCGGATGTCACAATCGTTTCGGATGCAGGAACAAAGTATATGTACGTCCTGAATTTTTCCCATGCGGACGTGTTGCAGTTAAATGCGCATAACGAGACAATTGTTGGGGCAACTGAGACTGAGAAACTTGATCCGAACGACAATGATTCCCCGGACTATGATGAATTGCCTAAAACGGGAAATGAGACTTCCACCAAATATACCCCGGACAAGATTTCGACTGTTGCCAAAGACAAAGACGGGAAACAGACTGAAATTAACATGACTCCTACTGATATTCAGCATAGAATAGACAAGTCGGAAGTGAATCAGTCAGCAGAAAAGATAGAAAGTAAAGTTGGAAACACAGCGGTCGGAATTACGGATGGAAAAGTGTATCTCGGAGGTGAAGATGCGACCGAACCTGTTGTATTGGGACAGGAACTTGCGCAACTGATGTTAGAGTTCCTTACCGAATGCAGCAAGATAACCACCCCAACGCTCATGGGAACCATGCCGGCCGTGAATTTCCCGAACTTTACATCATTGACTTCCAAGATTCAGAAATTTTTAAGTAAAACGGTATATACAAAATGAGTGTCATTCTTAATCCGGAAATCGAAAAACTTGACAAGGATAGCTTATGTTACTCGCTTTACATCCAGCTATATAATAGTTTTTTTAATGCACAGGACAAAAAGGACGAGGATCATCCGTTTGGTATAGTGGAGGGAGACGAGACTTCCATCCGATTGAAAAATACGGCATACAACTTTGCCAGCTCGATTTCCGAATCTATAACAGGCGGTGGAGATGGCGAAAGTGGCGGCATTTTAGTCGGTTATTTAAAGAAAAGTGGCGGTGATATGTCCGGGCTACTAAGAGCCAATTATGGGCTTGAAGCAGGAATAGAAAATACCAGACTCCTGTATTCGTACAAAACGGAAGAAGAAAACCCTGTTTATGGAATACAGATAGATGGCAGGTTGAATGTTGGTGGCAATAACTTTTATCTGGGGAACAAGAAGGTTATTGCTTACGATACAGACCATGACACCACATCTATTTCAGGTGCAATCATTGATTTTGGAGATTCTTCTATTAAAGGAAATGGAGAGGTGCTTGTCGGGCAAAATAAGACCTCTGGAGTGTTTATTTCACCTTCAGCAATCCAAATACACGGCAGTGATGTGTATCACGCAGGAAACGCAAATCTGGAGCATATAGACTGGGCTATGCGTAACGCCAAGGTTGCCGGTACACTAAGCGTAAAGGGGATGTTAACCTTGCAAAACACTCTCAATGCCAATTATGGTGTAAATCTTGGTTCTGGAGGAAAAACGATATTGACCATCATAGACAATGAGGCGGTAGTCAAAGGAAATATGTCTTTTACAGTCGGTAACGGTATAAAGATAGACGATGCTGCGGTTCTAATTAGACCGAATGAAACAGACATTCAATTGGGGGCTGTCGGTGGAGATATTTTGCTTGGAACCGATCAAACGAGCAAAGTCAGATTATTGACCGGCATTACGGATACTCACGGGACAAATCTCTTATTATCTCAATATGGAGAGGCTTATTTCCCCGGTTCATTAAAAGTAAGGCATAATTTCGGTGAAGATTTGCTTTCGACATATAGGGAAGATGATTCCAACGAAGGGGTGGTTATTCATAAGAGGCTGAGATTTGGCGATAGTGTCGGAACTTATCTTCATGGAGATAAGGACGGGTTAATTCTCAGTGCCGGTATGGAAAGGCTCGATGAAGAAACCGGGACGAACACCAGATACATATATGATACGATATTTCAGATAAAAGAATCGACAAGCCACTACAAACCGCTTGACAAAAAATCAGATTCCCTGTATATATCGACCAAAGCCGATTTTGTTCTGTTTGATAAACCGCTGGAAGCAAAAGGGCATATCGGAATAGACGGAAGTGCAACCCGACTTACTGACAACACTCTATTCTTTACAAACATGAGTTACCTTCAGGCTGTAGCTGGAGGTATAAAACATTATGGAAACGCTTACTTTACAGACAGTCTCAGTTCTGAGAGGTTTTCTCCCGGATTCGCTGGTTCTGATTGGGCTATTATGAAAAATCCGACAACCGGAAATGCCACTGCCACTTTCGATGAACTTGTGATACGAAAGAAGATGAGAGTCTATGAATTGGAAGTGCAAAAAGACAGTTCGACAAACGGTTCTCTGTGGATAAGCGACTCATGTAGCGGTGATATTGTAGAAAAAATTGTTTAATAATATGTCATTATATACATGTCCTAAATTTAAAATCAGAATAGACCCTTCTTCCAAAAAAACACAAGGGCTACGACAAGGAGATATTGTAAGGAGGCAGTATTTTGATTATCCAAACAACATATATTCTCTGATGATCGTTGTTGAAACCGGAACAGACATCATAACCGAGCAGGATAATGAAGAGAAACACTCCCCTTATTTTATCGGAATGTTGGTTGAAGGAAACGAACCCAAGAATGGAGAAATTCTTGATTTTGTCAGAGTAACCAACTTGTTCGATGCCGATCGTAGCGGTGCATTGTATCTTACAGCTTCAGACAACGAATCTCCGTTTATGGACGTAATAGACGGAATGGCTACGGAAAACTCGCTTTGTTATCCTGTTACCGGAAACGGAGATGGGAACATACCCAGTTTGTATAAATACGCCTGTTCTGGGAAAGAATTTGTCTCGCAAGAATACAGCAAGACAAAGGAAGATGGGGTACACAGGGTATTTCGCATTACCCGAAACAACACGGATAATTCTTCATTAAAGACGATCGGTTTCAAGCAAACGATTGAAAGGCAGGTTGGTAATCCGCAGTGTGTCGTGGCTTCGTATAAAATCAGGGCTTCTAAAAACATTAATGATGTCAAGACTTCATTCGGATATACGGATGGAAGCGAGATTGACGGAAGCGAAATGATTAATATTACGACTTCTTGGGAATATAAATTGTCACTTGTGGTTGTGGATTATCCACCCCAGTATATGAGAAGTTTTTTGATTGATTTGACTGAGCATTTGTCCGGTGGTGATTGGTGCGAGATTTCCGATCTTAACATCGTATTGCTGTCAGACATTGCAACTTTCTCCAACGGCACTAAGGCAAGGATCGGAAAGGTTACAGGCATTGTAGACCCCGTGTTTGGGTTGCTGGATGGGTATGGCGGTTATTTCCAGAACTTGTATGCGACTAAAAACGTCAATATAGCCGGTACGCTTACGGCAGGAGACGAAAAGGGATTTGCTTCTACTTTTTACGTTGGAAAGATACACAAGAATTGTCTCATAAACTCATTGTATGGCAATTTCCAGACTCCCGTATCCAGTGCGATGGGTGAAGTGTCTCCTACCGGGTTGGGGGATATTTTTACTCTTATTCCAGGGAAAACAGTGTTGATTGCACAAAAAGAAAGTTGGGGTAAGAAACATGAAGGTGAGAAATTATGTTTTTCGTGTTGGCTGAAATGCGAGAATACGGGAAAGGTTTCTGTGTCGCAAAACTCCACTCCTTTGTACTCAATCAATATTGAAGTCGCAAACGAATGGGTTAGATATAGCATTCCTTTTATTGCGTCTTACAAGGAAAACGAAAGTTTCAATATCGAACTGACTTCAGACATTACGGCAATATATCTCTCATCCGCACAACTGGAATTTGGAGAAAGGGCTACTTTATATCAGGCGACAGATGAAATCCTGAACGAAACGGAAGATTATGGAGCATGGTTCAATAGAGGCGGTATCGGAGGAACGATACAGAATCCGTTATTAAGACTGAATGATGATGGTTCTATTTCTTCTAACAATAATTCATTCGTTATCAATCGGGACGGAACCGGACATTTTGCCGGTGGAAGGTTCAAATGGACGGAAGACACGATCGAACTGACCGGTGTGACTATCAAATGGGACGATATGGATCAGGAAACGCAGGACAATATCGTCAGCAAGTCGGTCAAGATAACGGGAGAAAACACTTTCCATTATCCGGACAGCTTGGAGAATGTCTGTACACCAAATGAAATACAGCTGATTGCGGATGAATACAATTTTACCAGCAAGGATACGGAGCGTGAATGGTCTTATCTTTCCTCTTCTGGAGACTGGGTAAGGATTCCCGGGATACAGAAGAATACACTTATTATCAGACCGGATTTTGATGGATGGGAAAACAGAGATACATTGACTATCATGTATTCTGCCATATACAATGAAAAGGAATATAAGGATTCTTTTACCATCAATAAGTTATATGACGGGGATGATGCGTATTCTTTGTATATCGAATCAAGTAACGGCCAGGTATTTAAAAATGGAATCGGACAAACGACACTTACGGCATACGTATTCAAGGCAGGAGAAGACATAACGGACAAGATAAACCCTTCAGGATTTTCTTGGACTCGGACAAGTAAAGATGCAGAAGCCGATGCAGAATGGAACAGTATTCCTCGAATTGGCAGGACTCTGGAAATTACAGGGGATGATGTTTATAGTAAGGCGGTCTTTGATTGTTATGTGGATTTGAAATATGCTATTTCAAACAAATAAATAAAAACGGGGTTCTTTTGGCGAACCCCGTTTCGTTTTTATAATATTATCCTTACTGGACTGCTATATATTTCCACTCTACATCTTCAGGCTTACACGGATACCAAGCTCCTTTGTCAAGTTGAACACAATAAGTGGTTAAAGTTACCTTATCTGTAATTTTTGGATCGTTCCAATAATTTCTTTTGGTAATCCAAAGAGCACCTGATTGTCGAACAGGATTAGACACATAACCACAGTTAGGAGATTCTGTTGCAAAAAAGCGATCAGAAGAAACCGGTATGTCGTATGTAAGTTGATATACATCTGCTATTTTTCTTCCGGCAACATAACGATCTCCCTCTGGCCACCTGCCAACAACAGACGTTTCTACTTTAACCATACCTGTATATCCTCTGGCAGTGCGTTCCGTAATATCACCATCGGGTAAAACAACTATTGTTCCTGTATAATAAGTGGTATAACCATTTTCATCGTGATTGTGATACCTTCCTATCAATACACTTTTTGAGTCTGTTTTAAACCAAGTTCCAGAAGATTCTTTGTCTATTAGTGTACTTGAACCTTCCATTACAATAGTGGCTTCTCCATTAAATTTCACAATGGCTGTTGCATATTGCGTTTGTCCGTTTTCATCACCACTGTGTTTACGACCAACAATAACACGATTTGAAGGTGCTTTGAAACTTTTACTGGATTCCTTAATGGATTCGTGCCATTTTACATCTTCGACAGTGATAGTTCCAGATTGTATCTGGCCATTCTCATCGACAACTTTTAAGGTTGCATACTCATATTGTGTTTGCCCATTCTCATCGCCTTTATGCCAACGGCCTGTTATAACACAATTTGATGGACACAAGAAAGAGCTATTACTCTCTTTCATACTTGTAGAAACACTTCTTTTGTCTGGAATAATTAAAATTCTTCCCATAAGCTAAGTTTTTAGGTTTAATGTTTTATTGTTATTTTTATTTCAGCACAAACTCGCAATCTCGAATCACGACCGCTGCTTCCCCATAAATAATTGACACTATCTCCATAGCATCTGAAATGACATATAGAATCGTTCATTTCGTAATATTCTATATTATCAAAGAAAAAATTCGCTCTGGTTGCATAACTGCCCATCCAGTCTATACTGTCATTTACAAATGTCATGTCAAAATCATTGAATATCATTTTGCTTTTTGCGAAAGATTTGCCTATGTTTTCAACACGATAACTATACTTATTGCTTTCTGAACGATAATCAACCCGACTTCCAGATAAGATTGTGTTCTCTTCAAAAGTAAGCTTCTCTATCGGTTTGAGAAATTTGGTGCACAATTCAAAAGTTGAACCGGCTTTTATCTCCACTCTACAGGGTGTAACTATGTATTCTTCATTACCATCATATTTGGTACAAGAAAACAAAGTCATAACCAAGCATAATAACAATAAGCAATATCTACACATAAGTCTTTATAATTTTAATATATTTACTTTCCACTTCAGTTTGTCCGGACTGCATGGATACCAAATCTTCGGCCTGTCGGGATTATTTGCTTCATCCACAAAATAAACAAGACTGGTATTCATAAGATACTGAGATTTTTGAGCGTTGTAACTACCGACATATCCTCGTGGAGCATTGACAAAATCATCATTCTTTGGATCATCACCCAGAATTATGCCGCACTCTAAAGATTCGGCTATACCCGGTCTCCAGTTGCTTTCAAGGGGGAATATATAGTTTGCCAATCCAATAGACATGTAGTATGTCTTGTGAGCTACAATACCCAATTTGTCAGCAGTCTGATAATCTGAAAAATAGACCCTTATATCCTTGCATCCAGCATACAGATTAAAATCCTTATATCCTGTTACAGTTACAGAGCTTATGGTTGCTCTCGAATCTAAAACGTAAGATTCGGAAATAAATTTCTTTTTTAACGAATTAAAAGTTGATTTTTCTGATAAGAACTGGTAAAATTCTTCCATAGAAGAAATAACCTTAATATCATTGGAGTCATTCTCCAAGAAAACTTGATTCTCTAATCCTGATATTATTGCATTACCACCAATATTGTCTGAACAAGAAATGTTCAAGCCTATCAAACCGGATAAGATTGCATTTTTATAGTATTTTTTCATAATAGGTTTATTTATTATTGCAAATATAATCATTATTATTAAATAAAACAACTGCATAATATTGTTATTTTAATAGCTTATTAAAGCCAATTTTATATCTGCTTGAATATGTATCATCATATCATATATACTATAAGTAAAACAATGGCTTCTTTTGTCACCATAACATTTGAAATGACAAACCGAATCGTTGGCTACATAATAGTCTATATTCTCAAAACAAAAATTCGTTTCAGAACTATTATTTTTGATCCAAGTTATATTACCGTCTTCAATCGTTATAGCTAAATCATTAAATCTGATTCCAGTTTTTGGGAAAATTGTATCTATGTCTTCTATAAAATAAACCTGTTTGTCTCCTTCTGGCAAATAATCCATTCTTTCCCCATAAAAAGTAACATTCTCTTTGAAAATCAAATCGTCTATCGGATTTAGAGATTCATCATATAAGGTAAAGACCGAACCTTCTTTTATTTCCATCCGGCAGGAAGTTCGCTGGTACACTCCTTCATGTTTGGAGCAAGAAAACAAGATTGTGAATGCACACAACAATAACAAATGGTATTTATACATAAGTTGATGCAATATTAATATTATTGATAAAAACGAAGTGACAATTCAATTTATTGCTTTATATATGAGAATTATCTTTAAAACACTCTCTTGCTAAACCTATTCCCCTCTCATATTCTATTTATTATAAAATCAAATTTTAAACATCATACAAATCAAATTTCAATTATGGCTCAAAAAATAGCAAGAGGTCAAGTAACCATTATTGACCAGAACGATGCGGTTTCGATTCAGGCGTTCATTTCTTCCAATTTGGCTCTGACACAGATTTACAACAAGGATAACGACTCGTACACTCCGAACTGGACATCGGGAACAGGGCTTATTCTAACCCCATCTCTTTTTGCAGGCGGATCGGTTGATAAAATCACTTCTGTGGGCAATGCAGCCAGTCTTACTCCGGGCGTTAAGACAGGTTCCGTTAAATGGTACAAAAATAATACCCTTATCACTTCTGGACAAGACGGATGTACTATCGGTGCGTCAAGTGCCAAATACGCATTGACAATCAAGACCAATCACATGACCCTTACCGCCCCACAGGTTCAATATAAAATTGAGGGTATTTATATAGATGCAAACGGTTTGGAAATCCCTTTCTGGGCAACTATCCAGTTCACACAACACCAAAGTGCAGGTGCTACAATTGCAGCTATCGCCTACGCACCAGACGGGGTAATTTTCAAAAATGATGAAGTAAAAACACTTAGAGCGCACTGTGATTTGTGGCGTGGTGCTACAATTGATACAACTAACGTTACATATTGCTGGGGTATTAAAAATAACGGAGTGTTCGCTCCAACCACAGTTAAAACCACAGCGAACCAAGGAGCTACAAGTATCGTGTTGAATAGTGTAGCCAATATGGAACCCGGTACTCAAATCCAAATCGGTTCTGCTAAATATACTATTCAAACTGTCACGGCAAACACCTTAACTGTCACATTAACCTCTGGGTTAACCGCAAACGTAACAGCAGGTTCTCAGGTGACAAGTCCTTTTTATAATTCAATGCTTGGGTCTGGATGGTCTTGTCTTACTTCCACTAATCAAATGGGAGTCACAGCAGGATGGACAACTAACGAGATTACCATTTCAGCAGATGCGGTACTGAACTTTGAAACTTTCAAATGTGCCATCAAGGATACAGATGTAAGCTCCGGTAATGCTTCTGCAAACAAGGTTGTCTGTGATATAATCTCATTCTCCGACATGTCTGATCCAATCCAAGTATTTTTGGAAAGTGCAAAAGGATTTACCATTAAAAACAATTCAAACGATGTGGATGTAAAAGCTATATTGTATCGAAATGGAGCAGAAATTGACGCAGAAGGTACAGTATATACTTATTCATGGAAATTATACAACAATGCCGGATCTGCGGTGCTCAAAACATACACTGGCAAAAACATTGTGGTAGCAAAAACAGATGTGACCGGAAAGGGAGCTTTGATCTGTGAAGTCTCAAAAGCATAATTTTTAATCACAAGGGCGGTAGCGACAAACTACCTGCCCTTTTTTTATGCTATTCTTAGGTAAAATCAAAACCTAAAGAATAGAAATGGGAAAAGAAATCATAGCACGAGGACAAGCCGTGGTGGTTTGTCAAAAAGACGGATACACCATCAATCAATCTGTCGGAGAATATATATTTAATGCACTAAATAATGGTACAATACCATTAACCGCTACATTTGTTTCTACCATCAAAGTGACATCTGGAGATAGCATTGTTACAAATTTTACAATCGGGACAATCAATAAGCCGGCAGGGTTTTCAATTATCAGTGTCAATAATAACAACAAGACTATAACCTATGTTGTCGATAAAGGTACTAATACATTGGCAGATAGCGGAACAATCCCTATTCCAATCATCATAGAGGGGAATACATACACCGTGTCTTTCAAATGGGCGAAATCCAAGAACGGACAAAACGGTTCTGATGGAAAACCCGGAACTGACGGATACACTGTGTCCGCTTCCAGAAACTCATATATTGTTTCCACTGATAAAGACGGCAGGATACACACTGCGGTAACTACAAATACAACAATTTCTATTCTGAAGGGAAGTACACCTGTCACTCCAACCATCGGGGCTTTACCCACGGTGGCCGGTTGTACTTTGTCTAAAAGCGGAGCTACCGTAACAATAGTTTTTAACGTAGGCACATCACTGGCAGAAAATGGGACTATTAGTATCCCGGTTGTTGCAGACGGAAAGAGCTTTGCTGTTTCATTTTCATATGCAAAAGCACATGCAGGAGCTAACGGAGCAGATTCTAACATGTTGGATTGGGTGAAAGACTGGAACAACAACAAAACTCAAATCAATGAAAATTCTGTCATTACACCTAAAATATTTGCCGGAACAAAAAACTCGAACGGAACATTGACGGGGGTTGCTATGGGTAAATTCTCTCTCAGTGTATTAAATTCATCCGGGGTTGTGACTACCGAAACAATCAATGGTATTTATGGATTCAAAGACGGATATAAGACATTCTATGTCGATAATACGGGAGATGCAGGACTGGGAAGGGGGAACCAATTTATCAGATACAACGCAACAACCGGAAAGATCGAGTTCGGTTCGGATGTTTCTCTCAATTGGACACAGCCTATTGAAACAATCAATACGGCTCTTGGAGGAAAGGGTTTCCCAAAACTGACCTATATTGATGGTAAAGGAATCTATACCGGAACTCTTACCGCTGAACAGGTCAATGCCGTAAATATAAATGCCTCCAGTATAAAAACGGGAATCCTATCTGCCGACCGTATAGCAGCAGGGAGCATTAAGTCTGACAAATTGGATGCCAATAGTATACAAACCAATATCATCAATACAGCCTATATCCAGGGATTGACACTCAATTTTACCAAAGGTACAATCGGGGGATGGACTATTGATGGAGATTCTGTTTTCAGAGGTACAAAAAGCAATACGTCCGGGAATTATACTTCCGCTTCAGGTGCTATAACGATTGGAAGCAACGGAATCAGAGGTTTTAAATGGAAACTGGACTCTTCCGGAGCTGGCGCACTGGCAGGAGGCAACATTTCGTGGGATATTGATGGAAATGTTATGTTCGACAAATCAGTATCATTACAATGGACAGATTGCATTGATAAGGCATTAAAGAATGTTTCAGTTGGAAACAAAGCACTGGCAGAAGCATGGGTGACAAAAATCAATAAAAACGAATATCTAAAAATCCCAATCAAAACAGCTTTATTGAAAAATACAACCTATACTTGGTTCGGTGCAGGATGGGGGCTTGCTGAAAGTGATGATTATAACGATTTTAATGAATCAGTAAAGCAATATACAATTGGTATTTATAATGCTACACAATTAAAATATGTTGTTCTAAAAAATACATCTACCATTTTACCTACGGAGCTTGAAAACTACGACTCACAATCAAGAGGTAGCACATACTTAATGACAGACGATTCTTTTTTAGATACCGATTCTTTTGAACTGCATGTGTATTCGCATATTAAAGATAAGCCTGTTACAGCAAGCAATGGATTATTTTTGTATGTGGCAGGTTTGGTTGAAGGAACCGTATTACCTAACCTACAACCAAGATTAACATATATTGATGCAACAGGTGTGTATACCGGAACAATTCAAGCCCAACAAATCGTAGCAGGTACGATTTCAGCCCATCTTATTGGAGCAGAAAGCATCACAGCCAACAAGATTGCATCACGTACCATTACAGCAGATAAGATTCAGGCTGGAGCTATTACCGCAAACGAAATAGATGCCGATAGTATAAAGACCAATATCATCAATACCTCATACATTCAGGGGTTAACACTCAATTTTACCAAAGGTAAGATCGGAGGATGGAACATTGCAGAGAACGCAATTTCCAAAAACAGCGTTTCTCTGGGATCTGACGGCTCCATCACCAACGGTACGAAATGGAAACTGAACAATGATGGTTCGGGACAGCTTGCGAATGGCAATATTAAGTGGGATGTGGCAGGAACACTTACGTTTGATTCAACCGCATTACCGGAAATGAAGGATTATAAAAAATATACCATCGATGCTACAGAGCTAAACGAAAATACATACTATCCGGTTTGTACTGCTATAACCACAGATAAAACAGCTGAAATAAGCGTGAGTTGGACATTAAATAGCGCGGCAAAACCTTCATGGGGTACACATGGCGGCGGCAGTTATTCTGTAAAAGTTAGATGGACAGCAAATGGATCTGGCTGGGGCACTATTGCCGTAACCAGAGAAATACTCGAAGCAAGTCAAGGTTGGAATAATGGAAACGTTGTTGGTGATATTGGGCAGCTTACCAACAGTTCTGTAGAATACATATATGTCAGAGGGGGTGGAAAATATGTATTTAGAGTAAAAAATACAAGTGGAACCCCAGTATTGCGCCCCACAGGATATACGGCTAATGACCAAACTGTCTCACCTAAAACATCCGTCACATTCCCTGTAGCAAGATTGACTAAAATTGACGCAAACGGAATCTATACCGGAACCCTTACAGCCAACCAGATCAACGCTGCCAACTGTAATTTCACTCAGGGCAAAATTGGTGGGTTCACTATTTACGGACACAAAATGTCTACATACGATAATCCAGAAAATGGTCATATAATTGAAATTCATAAAACTGGATATATCTGCAATTCAAGAAAATCTGATAGTAAGGATTATTGGGCACTGAATGCAGACGGATCTGCAAGTTTTGGTATGGGATCTACCACATTCCATGCTTCTGGAGGGTTCGTTATGACTGGAAATTCAAGTTCCAAATTCAATATTGACATCAGCGGAACCAATTTTTTTCGTGTTAATGATGGCAGTATGGTTTCTGTACGTGGAGACGGAAGAACAGCATTAAGTGTATCTACCTATGGAAGCAATAATAGTACAAAAGGAATATCTGTATTATGTAATGCTTCTGGATATGGATATGCTATTGAAAGTTATGGAAATGTATTGTTGAACGCAAGAAGTGGTGAAAGAATAAGAATAAATGGATTACACGTAAGCGTAAGAAACATTTACTCTACAGCATCTCTTTATTCCAATGATGATTTGGTAATTATACAACAAACATCCACAGATGTTACCATAACATTACCTAATTGCCAAGACGGTAAAATCATTTATGTAAAAAGCCTTAGTTCAAGATGGTATAACATTAAAGGAACGATCATTGATGCGCCACTCCGTAATTCAGTGAGTAGTTTTCAGATTAAAGACAATTGCGCACGCATATTTATAAAATGCAGTAGTGGGTGGCTAATGTTTTATTGCGGCTAACAAACAAAAACACCTGCAACATATTATTCTTCAATAAAACAACAATTAAATATCGATTATATGGAAATTAAACAAGTAAACATTCAGACACAATGCACCAAAACAACGGTAAATGCCAAATATGAAATCGAATACAACGTATCTGATAAATTGCTCACAAGAGTAAATGCCTCTATTCATAAGCCAAAGCCTGAAGATACCAATGAATATCTGGGAACAATTACTTTGGACGGAGACTATCTGTCTGGAACCTTCCCCTACAAAGAAAGAATTGCATCCAGTAAATATTTTGAGGACTTCAATGTAATCTTGGAAGAAATCAAGGAAGCGGTAGCCAAACAGCCGACTTATCTATCAAAATAAAAATAATAACCTAAATATATAAATTAAGCAATGGAACTATCAATCAAAGACAGGCTCTACATCCCAGGCTTTCTGCCTAAAGAAAACAACTTCAAGCAGTTCAATATCAAGAAAGAAATTCTGAAAAAAATCGAGATTTCGGAAGAGGAACGTGCGACTGTGAATCTCAGACAAAATGCAGAAAACAACCGTATCGAATGAGATATGGAAAAAGACGTGCCGTTGGTAACGGATTTCACAGCAGAGGAAATCGAGTACATGAAAAATGCCTGTGAAAAAATATCGGACGAACAACTGCCGGACGATATGTGGGCGACAGTAGAGAAAGTATACGACTCTGATGCTTCTAAATAATCATTACAACTATTCTTAAAAGCGTGCTCTAATCTTTTTAAAGAAGAGTGCGATCCCCCAATCACTCTTGTTGGTTGGGGGATTTTTGTTTAAAACCGATAACATGGCAAGACAGGATATTAACATGGATGTCGTATATGGAGAATTGGAGACCTCTGACAACCTGACCAACAAGATTATATACGACTTCAAGATATTGGAAGAACAAGTCGGGATGGACAATGACAACTATTGCTATTCCGAGATAGTAGTTTCTCCCAGCTTTGAAAAATCATATAAAGACGAAGATGGAATACATGTCAGGATTCCATATATAGCGGAATACAAAGAACTGATGGTGAGGTTCCGCATTGATTACGGCAACGGACATATTGAATATGTTTTGAACAAGAGAAACAATCAAATATGGTTTCCGGTATATCGTGGCGATACGACAGACAAGAAAGATTCTATAAAGCTCTCCGAGTACAGACTGCTGAATGAGAACGGCAATTTCAATTTCATCTTGAAGGAAGGAAGCTATCTTTCAGTTTTCAGCGGTCATGAGACCGACTTGATAATTCGTGAGTCATTAGAACAGAACAAAGCGTTTCTACTTAAAGCATTTGCCGGGAATTTATATCAACACCCCACATCCGGGATCGGACTCATCGACTACCTGCATGGTAACTTTGAGAATACCGGACTGGCTCAGAAGTTACAGGAAGAATTTGACAATGACAAGGTAACAGTAGTCAATGCGTACATGGACTCGGTTTCCGGAGAATTGTCTTTAGAACTAAAAGAACAAAATGGGTAAATATATTGTAACACACGGACAAAACCTTTACGATGTAGCCCTGCATATATATGGTTCGATCGAAGGGGTTATTGACTTGATGATGAACAACACATCACTTTCCTTAGACCAGACATTGAAGGCAGGAGATGAACTTGTCTATACAGACGATTATGTCATAAACAAAGATGTGGCCGCATATTACAAGGTAAATGAAATCATGCCGGCAAACGGTGAGAGGCATGTTTATCCTAAATCCCCTACCCTACCCAGACTGATGGACATTTATATTGAGAATACCAGAACATCCATCGGTTTTGTAATCTCCGGTTCGGGAACGATAGAGATAGACTGGGGAGACAATACTGATTTACAGATTGTACGGTTATCCAAACAGGCTATTGAGCTTAACCACTTTTTCGACAACAATACCGGAACTAAAAGAAGAACTTGTATTTATGGGGATGAAAATGCCAGAATACAAAAACTGGATATTTCAAATATCAAGGACGCGGACATATATATCTTAAAGCCCATATATATTGAGCGTTTTGTGATGAAGAACATATCCACGACAATCGAATTTATTGCTTTGTCCAAAGGAATGTTTGAAATGGATTGTTCCGGCAGTACAACCGGCAGCTTGCTTCCTTTGTTGAGACAAAAGGAACTGAAAAGCCTGAATCTCCAGAATATCAAATGCAGCAGGAAAGCCATTGACGAATATTTGATCGGGCTGGTAAAGCAGCATTATGGAAGACGGAACTGTGAAATTGCAATGACAACTGTTCCATCCGGAGAATACAGGGAACCGCAAAGAGACGAGAATCTGAACTATATTGTTGGCTCCGGCATGGAAGCGGTCTGGGTTCTGACCCACGAACCGGCATGGAATGAAGCCGGGGCATGGAAGTTTATAATTAACGATACTATTTATACCTATACGCCACAAAATGAGTAGAACAATCAACGATATATATAAAGCAGCCGTAGAGGAAAGAAACAAGAGAATGGAACTGAAGGAGTTCAACAGTGACTCGAAGGTTTCCGTTCTAAACGGTATCACATGGACATTTGCAGCCGTGATACAGAGTTTTGAAATGCTGTTGGATGTATTTGCTATTGATATTTCAACCGTAATCAACAACAGAGTTAATGGAACTCCAAAATATTACGCCAACGCTTTGCTGCAATATCAAAAAGGAGACACGCTTGTGGTTCGGGAAGACGGTCTGGCATTCGGATATGCGACCGTAGACGAGACTAAACGGATCATCACCCAGGTTTCCTATATAGAAAGCACACAGGACGAGAATCTGGACAGTACGCTTATATTGAAGGTTGCAACCGGGGAACAAGGCAAACTTGCAAAGATACCGGAAGAAGAGATGCAGATGATTAACACATATATCAATCAGATAAAGTTTGCAGGAACAAGAATTTCGGTTATCAGTCGTGAAGGAGATGTCCTTGTTCCCAAAGTGACGGTATATTATGACGGTGCTGTAACCGAGGCTGAGATATACGACAATATAGAATCCAAGTTGAACGAATACATAATGAACATGGAATTTGATTCCAGTGTGTATACCTCTAAAATTCTTGAAGTGATTAAAAGTGCGGAACATGTAACGGATGTCTATATTGATCCGGAAGACGTGGCCGGACAGGGAATCTTCCTCGCTTGCTATGACGGAGACGGACATATCAGTCCCCAGAAAAAAATCGGAAGAGTCATGCAGACGGAATCCGGTTATCTAAGGCAGTCTTCCGGCAAGAATGAGGAAGCCGACATTCCCAATTTTAGAGAAGCAATCAAATTAGTGGTAGATACCAAATGAGATACAAGTTACCGATAGACAAACTGGTGAACCAACTTGTTCCGCATTATCTTGGAGGAAGAAAGTACATTCTTTTTATTCAGAGTTTGGTTTATCCGTTGAAAATAATAAATGACAGATTTATTGACTTTGCCAAAGAACGGCATATCGAAGCACGCATGACCAGTCAAGTGATGTATTTCGAGTGGTATCTGAACCATAAGTTCGGAAAATACTTTGCAGACAAGAACGATCGGATATACATACAGGATTCTCAGATTATAGGAATAGATTTATATCGGGAATCCTCCAAATATGGCAAGCCGTTCGTTATCTGGAAAGACATGAAGGAATCCGAACTGACAGACGACCCACTTGAAAAGCCACGGGAGTTCTATTTTATCACGGAAGAAAAAGCGATCAATAAGGTAAGCTTCATGGTGTGTGTCCCCCGAATACAGGGAATCTCACAAAAGGAATTTGTCTATATGTTATCTTCTGTGATAAACACATATAAAATAGCAGGAAAAACATATCTGATCAAAATTGATACCACACCTCCAGATATTCCGGTTCAGTCTGTTACCCTAAACAAAAACGTGCTTATCCTTAATGTCGGGAATGAAGCTGAACTTTCTGTTAAGGTATTGCCGGACAATGCTACTGACAAAAAGATTATATGGCAAAGTTCTAATCAAAGTGTTGCAACGGTCATAGAAGGCATCGTATCTGTCGTAGGTGCAGGACAAGCAAATATAACAGCAACAGTCGGTGGCAAGACCGCCACTTGTGAACTGATTGCTTCAAACCCTATTACTTAACCAAACATGAATTATGGCAATAAAAGGAAAACAAATCATAGAAGTTCCCGAACGGACATCTTTAACCGGAGAAGAATACATTCCGTTTCAAGACCGTTCAATAAATGGCAGGATTAAATCTTCTCTTTTAAAAGGGTTGAAAGGCGATAAGGGAGATCGTGGAGAACAGGGGTTTCCGGGAAGCAAAGGAGATAAAGGTGAAAAGGGCGAACCGGGAATCAACGGAAAGAATGGTACAACCCCAGTAATAACAGCTAATGCAACAATCTCAAACACAAGTGGCTCTCCTGCTGTCAAAGTAACAAAGACCGGAAACCATGAATCTCCTTCGTTTTTATTTGAATTTTCCGGTCTGAAAGGAGAACCCGGTAAACAAGGAACGCAAGGGATTCCGGGAGTTAAAGGCGATAAAGGAGAGCCGGGCACTAATGGAAAAGATGGGAAAACTCCGGCTATTGAAGCCACTGCAACAATCGCAAACACAACCGGAACACCATCGGTAAAAGTTACAAAATCCGAAAATACAGATTCTACTTCGTTTTCATTTGCTTTTTCTGGCTTAAAAGGAGAAAGAGGCGAGCAGGGCGCACAAGGCTTAAAAGGAGACAAAGGCGATAGTGGAATTATGTCTTCTGTTTTAATAGAAGGAGCCACACCTACCCAGTCTATCAGTCCCAATAAATTCTATAAATTCGAAAGTGTTACAACATTAACTATAACTTTTTCCCCAGAAACCCCGAATGTATTGAACGAATATATGTTTCAGTTTACTTCTGGAGAAACCGCAACGGTTTTAAATATGCCTGACTCCGTTAGATGGATTGGAGACCATACGATAGAGCCAAACAAAACCTATCAAGTAAGTATTGTAAATAACTTAGCGGTGATTGGAGGTGCGTCATGAGTATGTTTAGAAGAAGATTACTTATGACGCAGACATTGAAACAGAGTGTCATTAAAACTGACAATAAACAAACCAAAAACCTAAATAATAAAGCATAATGAAAGAATATGTAGCAGAGGCAGGGGGACGATACACGTATGTAGACGATATTCTGAACTTACAGGAGTTAACGCTCAGTATGACCTCTATATTTACGGATTGTGCAAACTTCATCATATCCGGATGCGAAGTTGTTTCAGATAATGAGATCACTTCCGGGTATGTTTGGATAAACAAGAAAATCCGATACTTTGAAGGAAGCAAAGGGATCAAATTTCCCTACTATCTTGTAGAGAAGAACACCGTGGATTCCGTTATGTATGCAAAAGAAGCGGTTAAAAGGGGGCGAAATAATTATCTGTGTGTGGGAAGTCAGACAAAACCGACTGAATCACTCACAAAAAACGCACTTCAATTCATTGAGGTTACTTCCTCATACGCACCCAGATTTATAGATAAGTTCATCGGAAAGTATGCGGTTCTTCTGGAAACGCCGTTTTCAAAGCAAACGATAAAAAAGAATCTGGTCGTAGCCGGAGATTTCTCAGCGGATAAGGCAATTGAATCCAAAACTTCAGTGTCTATCAATCATCCGGCATCCGGTCATGTGCTCAAAAGCATTGTAAAGGGAAATGGCAACGGATCGGTCGGACTGTATTACAATGGACTATTGGTAAATGAGCTATCCATCAACACAGACGGATCGTTTACATTGCTGAAACAAGATAGGGTCATAGCCAAATTCACGATAGACGGGGTTCTGGTAGATAGCGTTTCTCACAAGACAATCAAAGTCGGCTCTATCTGTCTATCAGATAACCATATCATCAACATTACCAGTGACGATGATAATGGAGAGGTGGACATCAATTATACGGGGTTTAACAACGAAAGCTCCAGATTCCGAAATTTCACGGTGTATGACGGTAAGAAAAACGCAATCTTACAAGTAAAAGGAGGCACAAAAGAGATCAATGCCAACGGAAAACTGACCGTCAAAAACGCCGGAGATGGGTTGGTACTGCTTAATGCCCAGTACACGAAAGACAATGTGGCTCTTACAAATACGTTACAATGGGCTGACAGTAAGAATGAGAACATCGCTTCAGTAGGATTTGATTCTGACCAATCCCAGGATTTCAATATCAAAAACATAATTGGCAACATCACTCTGACCCCTAAAACCTACGTTGACATTCAAGGTGAGTTAAAAATCAAAGGTGAAAATATCAGTTCCATATATGCCAATAAAACAGACCTGACAAACAGCCTTAACAAGAAAGTGGATAAAGTCGAGGGAAAACAATTGTCCACCGAAGATTTTACCACCGCATTGAAAGATAAGTTGGATGGTATCACTGTGGGAGATTTGACATCAAACACAGAAGGATTTGTCACAGGCAAAGTGGTTAAGGACGAGCTTGATAAAAAAGCCAACAAATTACTGGACGGATATAACTCAGATGAGAAAAAGACGATTGCTAAAAACATTGATGTTTATACCAAAAGTGAAGCGGACGGGAAATATGCCAGTGTTTCAAGTCTTTTCCAAGATTACATAAACTACCAAATATCCAAAGGAACCAGTCAAGCGGACGCTCAAAAGGCTCTCAGAGACAAGATTAGTTGTCCCGGAAACGAAGATGTTCTGAAAAAAAACAATAAACTTTCAGACCTTTCAATTGCTAATGAAGAGGACAAAAAACAGATTTGCAATAGATTGGGAGCCGCCTATGCCAAAGAGTATCAAACAAAACTGAAAGATACTGGTTGGTTACAAATGGGCAATTCCGGTAGCGAAACAGATACAAGTGGTTTGTATGTAAGACAAATTGGAGATATTGTTTCCATACAGGGAAGAGTTCATACTGCTAAAAGAAATGGTAGTAACTGGGGCGGTGTCATAGCCGTAATACCAAACCAAATAGATCCACCCAGATATTCAGTAAAAACTTCTTTCAGTGAAATTAATGAAAAACATAACGACAACAGAGGTGCGGAGTTTTTCATAAAAGGAGGAAGTCGCAACGTACAACTGAACGAAAGTGATTATGTTGGCGAAACAGAACTTAATTTTACATACATGATTTAATTATGAGACGAGTAACTAATGTTTACAACGATCTAAAGAGCAGGGCTGAAATTTCCAAACGGATAGCTCCGGCTATCAAGATAAAAGAAAGCCCCGAACCTTCAGAAAACAAGAAAAATGCCGAAAGCACAGAAAGTTTACGGAGTAAGACTGACAAAGCCTCGGAGAGCAACGAACAGAAACAAACTGGACGGAAGACCAAAAGGGACGCTTAAAAGATTCAGGTTTGAGGAAACACGGCTGGGGTTCATGCTCTTGTATGAAACCCCGGTCGTTTACAATCTCATCATGCAATCCACACCCAACTCTCCATTTCCAGAACCCTCTCCAGACGTTATTGAAATAATAGCTAAGGCATCAAAAGACCCTTCCTTCCAGAAAAAGAAATTTGCACGGTATCTGGAGGAATACAGGGAACACGGTTTGTATTGCAGAAGAGGAAAGAAACTGACTCCTGAGAGGAAAGCGTATTATGAATCCGTCAGGAATCAAAAGCTAAAGAAATTCATATCCAATAACAGAAAGAAAATCAAAGCTTTAAAGAAGAGACTCATATTATAGAGAGTTATTTGTTTTTGAGACGGTCAGAGAGGCGTTGTTCTTTGACCGTCTTTTAATATATAATAGGTTATTCCTTTTCGGTTATTATTTGATAATTCAAATATTAACCTCATCTTTGCAACCAATATGACCTCTCACGCTTCCCGTAGAACAGCGCACCCGGAGAGGTCTTCGAGTTTTTATACGCTTATTTTCATCACTAATATTTGCATAATATTTTTATATATAGTAAGTTTGTACCACGTTTTTCAATAATAACCAAAACTTATGAACCAAAATTTCACAGTGTCAGTTAGAAAATTGACTGACAAGAAACTTATGCAAAGAGCTTGTGAAATGACTTTTTTAGGCACAAGCAAACAATCACTTCTCAGTATGTATAAAGCGGAACACTCCCCTACCCGAACACAGGTATTTTGGATAGAGTGTAAGAACATTCCGCTGTTTATAGCAACACACCTGTTACGACATCATGTAGGCTCCGTTCCTTTCCAACTTACCTGTCGGGACGATCGAAAAGGCGGTAATCCCAGTCTCATTCAAAAGCTGGAGGAAATCAAATCCAAACTCAACAATATCGTAAACGAGGTGCAGGAAGGAAGATCGGATTATGCCGATTTCGTCATTTCCGAGATACAGGACGAACTTACTTACCTTCAGGGAAATTCCGATCGTTACACTCCGGTAAACTTAGGTTTGTTCATCAACGCTCAGTCACTTATTGATATGGCCAAACTACGGCTTTGCAAACAGGCGCACGCTGAAACAATCGAGGTATTCCAAGCGATCAAGGACGAGGTTGCAAAGGCAGATTCAGAACTGGCAGCAATGATGGTAAGAAAATGCGTGTATCGAAACGGACTATGCGGCGAATCGAGATGCTGCGGATTCAATAACACCCCGGTATTTAAAAAGGAATTAAGTGAATATCTGAAGAATTTTACATCTCTTCAGATTGGAGCAAAATCTAATAACTAATTTTCAATTAAACTTTAATCATGAATCAGGTCTTTAAAATTAAAAAGAAAGACGGAAGAATTGTATCGTTTAACCCTGATAAAATTAAAGCAGCTGTTACTAAAAGTGCAGATCGGGTTTTAGTACAATTTACACAGGATGAGTACGACAGGGTTATAGAAATTATCACTGAAAAACTGGGTAATCTTTATAAGCAAAGAAATCTCCAGTATGTCGATGTTCCAACCATGCACAAACTGGTAGAAATGGCATTAGACGAAGTCAGTCAGTCCGTTGCTAAGTCTTATCGGGATTATCGAAATTACAAGCAGGAATTTGTCGATATGTTTGACCGGGTACATCGTTCCATTGATGCGGTTGCCTATCGAGGCGACAAATCCAACAGCAATACAGACAGTAAATTGGTAACTACCCAGCGTAGTATCGGATATAATAAATTCAATGACGAGCGATATAAAAAGTTCTTTTTGAATCCGGAAGAACGACAGGCTGCAAAAGATGGGTATATCTATATTCACGACAGATCAGCACGGCTCGACACGATGAACTGTGCTTTATTGGACGTTAAGGCAGTTTTTGACGGTGGGTTTGAGATGGGAAATATCTTTTATACAGATCCTCATACTGTGGATGTAGCTTGTGATGTTTTAGGAGATGTAATTATGGCTGCTGCTTCCAGTCAATATGGTGGATTGTCTGTCCGAATTGACGATTTTCTTGCTCCATATTGTCGGAAATCATTTGATAAATATTACACCAAATATTTCAATATGATTAAAAAAGCAACCGGGCAAGAACCTTTAAATAACGATATTGTCAAATATGCAAGAAAAGATACGATTCGAGAGCTTGAACAAGGATTACAGGGATTGGAAATAAAACTTAACTCTGTTGCCTCTTCAAGAGGGGATTATCCTTTTGTTAGTTTTGCTTTCGGAATCGACACAAGCGAATGGGGTCGTGTTGTTTCTGAAACAGCATTGAGAGTTCGTATGGGAGGACAAGGAAAGGAAGGGTTTAAACGTCCGGTTTTATTCCCCAAATTGATTTTCTTGTATGATGAAAATTTACATGGAGCCGGTGGAGAATTGGAAAGATTGTTTGATGTTGCGATTGAATGTTCCAGCAAATGTATGTATCCTGATTTCCTTTCTTTAACTGGAGAAGGATACGTACCATCTATGTATAAGAAATATGGGAAAGTTGTATATCCAATGGGTCAACTGATGGTTGCATAAACTACGGCTCATTTAAAACTCTGTGAACCTATAAAAATAGGGTGTCAGTTTTATACTGGCTAACGGCGAACTGATTACAAAGAATACCGTGCCAATCTTCTTTTTATAAAGAAGCAGGTGTAGAGACTATCGAAAGTATATCTGGAAATAAAAGCTTCGTTTCCAGAGAATAAACGAGTAGAGTACATAGTTGGTGAAATTCCAGATGTGGAAGCGCAGAGTAGCGTTAGCAGCGTAAAAGAGATAGTCCGTGTCGAAAGACAAGTGTAGAGCTTTCTTATCCCCCTGGTATGAGAGAGGTGGCATGAATCCGGCTGATAAGAACGACACTCCAGTATTCACCGGAAGATTCAATGTCGGAGCTATTACTCTTAATCTCATTATGATCTTGGCAAAAGCAAGAGAAGAAGATAAGGATTTTTATGAGGTATTGGATTATTATCTTGAAATGATCCGTGGTCTTCATCTTAGAACCTATGAATTTCTGGGAAACAAAAGAGCGTCCATTAGTCCTCTTACCTATTGTGAAGGAGGTTTTTATGGTGGTCATTTACAACCAAACGATAAAATCGCCCCTGTTTTAAAATCCGCAACCGCCAGCTTCGGGATTACAGGATTGAATGAATTGAACGTATTATATAATGGTAAAACTATCACTGAAGATGGACAATTCCCATTAGAGGTGATGGAATACATCAACAAGAAAGTAGAAGAGTTCAAGAAAAAAGATGGAAGATTATACGCCATTTATGGAACTCCGGCAGAATCATTGTGCGGTCTTCAGATTGAACAATTCAGAGCCAAATACGGAATCATTGAAGGTGTTTCCAGCCGTGCTTATACGACTAACTCTTTCCATTGCTGGGTAGGAGAAGATATTGATCCGATACAAAAACAGGATATTGAGTATAAGTTCTGGAATCTATTCAATGGTGGTAAAATCCAATATGTCCGCTATCCGATTGATTATAATATCGAAGCAATCAAAACTCTGGTGAGAAGAGCTATGAAAATGGGCTATTATGAAGGTATCAATATGGCTCTCAGCTATTGTAATGATTGTGGACATCAAGAGTTAAATATGGACACCTGCCCTGTATGCGGTAGTAGCAACTTAACCAAAATCGATCGGATGAACGGATACCTCAGTTACAGTCGGGTAAAAGGTGACACCATGCTCAATGAAGCCAAGATGGAGGAAATAAACGACAGAAAATCAATGTAATGATTTAAAGTAACAAAAACAATGAACTATTACAGCATAACTAAAAACGACATGCTGAATGGTGACGGTCTAAGGGTTGTGTTATGGGTAGCCGGATGCTCCCATAACTGTCCCGGCTGTCAGAATCCATTCACACACGATTCAAAAGGTGGAAAGAAATTTGATCATCTGGCAGAATTTGAAATTTTTGATGAACTAAGAAAAGACCATGTAAGCGGCTTAACCCTCTCTGGTGGTGATCCAATGTTTTATGATAACAGGAAAGATATACTGAATTTTGTAAAAAGAATCAAGTATTTGTTCCCCAATAAAACAATTTGGATGTACACAGGATTTGAATATGAAAAAATCAAAGATGAGCCTATATTAAAATATATAGATGTACTGGTTGATGGAAGATATATTGAGAGTAAAAGTATCCCACATCCTCAATGGAGAGGCTCTTCAAACCAAAGAATTATCCATTTAAATAAAGAGTAAGTCTATATACATAACATACAAAATAAAAACAATAATAAACTATCAAACAATACAATGCAAACTTATAATGAAAATTATTCCGAAAATATTTTGTAAATCAAACAACAATCATATATCTTTGCATCATAATTAAAACCAAAACTAATTAATTATGGCTATACGCTCAAAGGGTATCGTAACTATCAATGATGGAGACGTAGACCTTAATGAATTTAAAGAGAGTTTGTACGACCTTTCAGACGGAGAATATGGATTCCTCATATTCGATAAGGAAAAGAACAAGACTCTTCCCCAGTTGAAATACCTGAATGGTGTCGTTCTAAAGAGAATATCTGAGGAACTACCGGAACATCCCGGTATATCTGCACTATACAGATACTTTGAAGAACTGTACGCTCCGATTCTCAAAGATGAAATAGACGGAGAAACCTATGAGTATTTCGATTTGAAAAGCGCAAAATCAAGTGAAATGAATGAGGTTATCGAGAAAATCATTCATCATGCCAAAACCAAGTGGAACATAGAAATCATAACAAGAGACGAATTGAAACTTCCTTCAGCGTCAGAACCTTATGCCGATGCCTATGCTTCTCAATGGAAAGATTATTCTCGAAAAATTTAATTTTAAACTTTAACTATCTACATTATGCAAGAAGAAAAATTTGAAGAAAAGGAGCAACAGCCCTTATCAGTGTTTGAGTTATTTGCCGCAGCCGAGGAAACTTATGAAGAAGCCCAAGCCAGAGCCGCAGAAGAGAACAAGTCGTTTGTCAAGACGGAGTTCATCAAGATGGACAAGTTCGGAACCTACACTTTCCGTATCCTTCCGATTGCTCCTAAAGCAGATGGTACAATTGACCGCAAGAGCTACGAGTATCCGATCCACCAGTTACTAATGAAGATTCAAAAACCTTCAGATAACGGAAAACAGCAGTTCACATACGTTTCTGTTTGCCGTGCAGGTTATGCAGGGTACAAGACAGACCTTATTGACACTTACCGCAAACTGGCAATCGCAGAAGCCAAAGCGCAGAATGACGACAAGCTTGCAGAAAAACTGGACGATGGATTCCAAGGTGGTGTCAAATACGATTACTCACATGCCATGTACGTGTTCGATATGGACGAACGTGCCAAAGGCATTCAGCTTCTCCGTCTCAGTCATTCACAGTTCAAGACTTTGGACGAATGCAAGTTCAAGCTATGGCAGAAGAAACTGAAGAAGAATCCGAAATACCCCTGCCCTATCTCGTCAATTGCAAACGCATTCCCGGTTGAGATTGAAAAGAAAAAGAACGGTGCTAAAACCGAATATTCCATCAATATCGACAATGAATCGGATGTGGATGCGTTGACATCGGAAGAACTGACCGCACTGCTTAATGCGCCCCGTATTCCCGAAGTCATGTATCGTTATACCCGTTTTCACTTTGAGGCAACTCTGATTTATCTGAAACAATGCGATGAACAGTTCGATTTGAAGATTATGGAAATGGATGAAATGAAAGAAGCCATTGAAAGCCTGAAAGCAGAACTTCCTTCCGATGATACAAGCTCGTTCTCTTTTGACAAGAAAGGAGATAGTGATTCAGACAAGGACAACACAAGTGGCGTAATCACTATTGATTCTCTTTTCGACATGTACGATGAGCTTCAGGAAAAAGGGTTGAATGACAAGACGGAAGAAGGTCAGGAACTCAGAGGCAAGATTCGTGAGTTTATCGAGCAAGAAAAACTCGAAATCCGTATGACCCGTACAACAACCAATGCCATGTTGCTTGACATGATTGAGGACGTATTGCAAGGTGGTTCTCCCCAGAATGAAGAACCGGAAGCCGAGTCTGCCGAGGAACCGGAAGAAGAAAAGGAAGAATCGAAAGAAGAACCGGCTTCAGAACCAGAACCGGAAACTGAACCGGAAGAAGACCTCCGTACCACCAGAAACGATGATACGAACGAACCTGCAATCCAAAGAGAAAGACGTTCGGCAAGAATGGTACGCAGAAGAGACAGATAATTAAAGTTTAAATACTTACCCCGAAGGCGTACATTTACATCTGACACATGTACTTGTACGCCTTTTTAATGCAGAGATTTAACCATGACTGAAAAGAAAGTTCCATGTATCTTGTTATTCAACGACATACATGTTTCAAACGATAATATTCCGGAATTTAAACTGAACTGGAACGAAGCTCTTAATATATGTGACAAGTACGATATATCCGAGATTGCCATTGGTGGAGACTTGTTTCAATCCCGTGCTTCCCAGACTCTCGATGTACTTTTAGCCGTACACGATGCGCTGCTTGAAGCCGAGAAAAGACAGATTGAAATAATTATTGCAAACGGAAACCATGACAAGGTAAATCAAGAAGCCATTCGTGGGTATTGTCATGTATTCGACCAGCACGAGAATGTAGATGTGGTGGACGATTATTATATCGCAGGTTATCCCGGATTTGACCTGTTCATAATGGCTTATTTCCCTGAGAACGGTTCATTTACAGAAAGACTTCAGGATATTATTCAAAACAATTTATCCGAGACAAAGCAAAATATTCTATATATCCATGAAGGAATTAATGGGGCACTTGCACAATCTTCTGACAAGGAGCTTCCAGCCAAATTATTTGAACCGTTCGACAAGGTTCTGGTGGGGCATTACCACAACAGAACCAAAATCAAAGGAACTGTTATCGAATACATCGGTTCAAGCCGCCAGCATAATTTCGGAGAAGACGAGGATAAAGGCTACACCCTTCTTTACAGTGACGGTTCATACGAGTTTATAAAGAACCAGGTGAATATCCGTTATAAAACGCTGGATGTTCCCTTCTCAAAAGTAAACATCAGCCTTTACAATCAGCTTTCCGAAATAAAGAACGACAGCCGATATAAAGTAAAGGTTCGTATCCATTGTTCCGGTTCTGAAGCCTCTTTGATAGACAAGAACCTGCTCATTGAAGCCGGCGCAAACAAAGTAGAGATTGTAACGGAAGACATCGAAGAGACGGAAGTTGCAAAATCAAGCCTCTTTGAGAAATTCGACAACAAGCAGATCAAAAAGACCTACGAGGATTTTTGTGAAGAAAAAGAAATTGCCGACCCATCACTCGGTTTGTCTTACCTTTCTAAAATAGATTGATTATGTGGAAACTTAATGATATTCATGTTGAGAATTTATGTGCATTTAAGGAACTTGATTATACACTGGAACAAGGCGTAACGACTCTTGTATTCGGGAACAATCTGGACAACGATTCCCAGAAATCAAACGGTTCAGGAAAATCAGCCCTTATTGAAGCGATTGCAATCGGTATAGGCGGTACTCCGCTCCGTAAAATCAAGAACGAAGAGATTATCAATGATGCAGCCGATGGATGTTTTATCCGTCTCAGATTCCTAAGCGACAGCAGCACAGAAGAATTTATTGTTGAAAGAAAGATTTCCAGAAAATCAGCATCAGCGGTAAAGTGTTCCATTATTCGTGATGGCAGACCGGTGGAAACGGACGAGGCGGTACGTTCAAGCGTTAGCGAGTATGACAAGTATATCTTAGAGAAGCTGGGCATCAACAAAGATGAATTGTATAACAACTTCGTTCTTTCCAAACATAAGTTCCAAGATTTTCTTTCCTGTTCCGACAAGGACAAGAAAGAAATCATCAACCGGTTCTCAAACGGCATTCTCGTGGATAAGGCTATCGAAAAACTGGAAGAAGATATGATTCCTCTCCAGAGAGAATTAAACGAGGCCAATCTGAACGTGGCTAACATTGACGGACGTGTCAGTATGTTACAGGAACAGATTGAAGCAGAAGAAAATGCAAAAGAAGAAAGAGCTAAGACAAAGCTCCAGAAAATCGAAGAGAAAGAATCCCTGATCGTTTCAAAACGGGCTGAAATCAGAAAATGCAATGAAGAAATTGATTCGACAAACGCAGCCTTGGATCGTTTGGACAATGTAGATGGCAATCTCCAGACAATTGAGGAAGACGATAAAATTACTCCCAACGAAGCGGTTGAAAGAATTGCGGCTCTTTTCAAGGAAGCTTCCATCGCTGGGTTGTCGGATTGGAAACAAAATATTATAGAAAAGGAACAATCTATTTTGAGTCTCGAAAAGAAGCTGGAAGAAAATGGTGCGTCTGTTTCAGTGGTTGAATCCCAGCTGAATGGTTTAAAGAATGATTATGACAATCTAAACGAAGACTATCAAAAATTCTCATCCAAATATCCGGACAGACTGAAAGAATATGACGACACGATCAATTCCCAGCAACAGGAAATCGTTTCACTCACGGAATCCGTAAAGCAGAATATAAGAGCCAAACGAAATCTTAATGTCACCATAGAGGAACTGAAGACCAAGTTGGCAGGAACAATCAAGTGCCCCAAATGCTCGCATGAATTTCTTCTTTCAGATAAGGATTTTAACGTGGAGGAAGCTGAAAAAGCATTGGTAGAGCAAGAAAAGGCTGTCTCAGCCCTTGATTCCTGCATTAAAGAACAAAACAGCAATCTGGTTGAATACGAAAACAGGATTGATAAAACCAAGTCTTTAAAAATCAAGTTAAGAGAAGAAAACACCAACTGGGAAGAAAAACTGTCTTCCGTCCAGTCCTCAATCAACAGGCTGAAATCGAAAATCAATGATCTTAACCTGTCTCAGAAAACAATCTCCGATAAGATTGCAATGATACAAGACGATTTAAGTAATGTCAGAAAGAAAATTTTCGATGAAGCATTTGATCTGTTGGATGATGAGATTGGCAAAAAGGAACGTACAATCAAGAAACTGGAGGAAACGATTTCTGCTACGGAAGGTTCAATAGAGACTTTGTTACAGACTATCAAAGAACTAAAAGAATCATCCGACACAGGGGTTATCGAATCTCTCAGGCTGTCACTAAAGGAATTTATGAAAAAGTCTACTAAAGCCGTTTCAGAAAGAAGCAAGATTGAGAGTAGGCTAAACGCTTTAAAAGAACAAGGACAGCGTTTTGTAGAGTTCAAGACCTATCTGGCCAATACCAAGATCGAAGCTCTCAGCAAGATTACGAATGAGTTTTTGGAAAGCATCGGCAGCGACATACGGATTAAATTTTCCGGCTATACGATACTGAAGACCGGAAAACTGAGAGACAAAATCTCAATCTCCATCATCCGTGACGGTGTTGATTCGGGTTCATTCGGAAAACTGAGCGAAGGAGAAAAGGCTCGTGTCAATCTGGCTAATATCCTTGCAATGCACAAACTTATAAATGTGAACTGTGATGGTGATAAAGGGCTTGACTTGCTGGTATTGGATGAGATACTTGAAGCGGTGGATGAAAATGGTCTGGCTAATATGTTCTCGGCCATCAACCATATCGGAGTTACCGCTCTTGTAGTAAGTCATGGAAACGTAGCTGAAAACTACCCTTACAAGTTGATTATTAACAAACAAAACGGAGAATCATACATTGATGAGAACCACTAAAAACGAAACGACCAACGATGAATTGACTAAGAAAGATATTTTGGCACTGGACATTGCCACACATACGGGATATTATTCGCTGCATGAAGGCGGTACGTGGAATTTCACAGAATCCAAAAGAAAGAATAATAACAAACAACACAAGGATTTCAGAGATACACTTATGGCCTTCATTCGGAAATACGACATCAAACAGATAGTCGCTGAAGATGTAAACGTGAACAATCACTTTACCGATATGCGGAAACTGTGTGAGTTCAGAGGCATACTGAAAGAAGTGTGTGACGAACTCGATTTGCCGGAACCGGAGTTTATCAATGTGGCTACACTCAAAAAATGGACTACCGGAGATGGCAGGGCAGACAAAAAGAAGATGATGGAGTTCTGCTATAAAAGATACGGCATTACTCCCATTGACGACAATCACAGTGACGCTATCTGTATATTTTATTATTACGCAAGAAAATATCGTTTAAACTAAAACCAATTATGAGTAAAGCAAGAAACGAAAGAAGAAAAAGACAGAGAGACGCAAGCAAGCATACAAACGTGCTTGCCGTACATCTCTCGGAGTTTTACGAGTTCCTATCCTCTTCTCCCAAACCTTCGGACGAAGCGGTAAGAAAAACGTTTATCCGGCACAGAAACGCTTGGCACAACTACTGCGCTTCACATAAATTGACTGAATCAGCTAAAGATTTATTTGTTATGAATGTGGAAAAGGCGTGGAAACGAAACCGAGACAAGCAAGCTGCCCAGTAAAATACATAGATGCGGAATCGGCGGCTCGCAGAACCGTTTTATTTGAAAAATACGTGATTCCACACAGGAACCTCGTATATAAGTTGTGTATCAAGTATACCGCAAACCCTGAAGACATCGATGATAACTATGTGGAAGTGCTGACCAACTTCTTTAAATATATCGAGACCTACGACCCCACAAAGTCAATACAGACGTGGCTTCATATCGTAACCAAAAGATATATCATAGATGCGGACTCAAAACGTTCACACATGAAGTTTTCCGATAATCTGAAGGTTTCGGATATAGGCGATACAATACTGGACGATGATGAGATCAATGCCAATTGCATGTCGGTTGAGAATTACAGGCAGTATTACAATGATGATATATTGGAAGCATTGGATTCGTTGGAACCGATCTACAAGGAAGCATTGATCTTGCAACAGGCCGGATACAAATTGCACGAGATCATGGACATCACGTATAAAAGCGGTAGTCTTAAAACCAGAAACATAGAGACCGTAAAAAGCCGATTGTTTCTGGCTAAAAAGAAAATGAGAAAAATGATAAACCGAGATGGAGAAAAAAGAACAAATTAAGAATATCATTCTCGTTTTCTCTACTATTATGAAAAGTATGATTAACCCCTCTTTCAAGATCACAAATCCGGAAGGAGGGGTTACTCAGCAAACCATCGGGAAATGTCTGGATTTGCTTGAAGCCGACTTTGGCGATGCCATTAGTAGAGAAAGGTTAGTTGATTTTTGCGTATGTCAGGCGTACCGGGTATACAACACGGATTCCAGATATACCGACAAATGGGGCGTGAAACAATACTTCGGCAGCAAGGCCGTGGAATGCTTCACCCAGACGAACAAGAACCGGAAGTATTACGAGGACAAATGGCTGGGAGATAAAATGCCAAGAGCAAGGCTTCTCGCTCTCATTGCGGACAGACGGAAACATCCGCTATACAAATTCATCTTTCCCCAGTACGAGGAAAGCACCAAATCCAGAGCGTTGAATACGGACGTGGGATACTATATATGCGGACAATCCACCCTACTATGGACTCCGTTTTCCGTCTCCTGCCAACAATGTGTCAAAGCCGAAGCCTGTAAACAAAGAACCCGGCAAGCTTATCCTGAACTATATCGAATCAGAACTGAAGAATTTAATCAAAATGAAACCAAATAAATCCAACCCTTTAAGTTTAGATTTCCTCTTTGAGCTATACTATTGCGTAATGAAGTATGACAACGTATGTGCCGCAGTAGTGCAAAACATGAAAAAAGAATATCTGCCGGATAAATACTTTCAAGCGATAAACAAGGTCATAGCCAAGCATTATGAGACCTACAAGACACCGCCTTCCTACCCGGTCTTGTTGCAAGCCTTTGCCGGAGACTACGATGCCACGGAACTGATTAATACGTTTCAGGACTATGAAGGGGTCAGAAAAGTGGATTCCGTATTGGATATGCTGGAATCATACATCAAAAGCGTCCGGTTACAGGCCGTTTATGTAGAAGTCGGAAAGCTATACAACCAGAACGAACAGGAAAAGGCTCAGAACAAACTGATGGAATATGCGGAATGGCTCGGTCAGTTCACACTAAAAGCAAGTCAGTTCGTGGATATTACCAAGACATTCACCCAGCGTTTCCTACAGAACCGACAAAGGGAGAATGAGAACAAGAACTCACGGCTTGCACAGGTGACACGTTTCTTCATTGACGATATAGACGAACTGAACGATGGAAGAAATCTCAGAGGACAGCTTACCTGTTTCCTTGCCAGTACGGGTGTGGGAAAGTCGCATATCGCACGCCATGTCGGAGTAAGGGCTATGGTGGATGATGGATTGAACGTGCTTCATTTTCAGTTGGAGGGTTCTGAGGAAGAAGTGGTAGATGCTTATTCCGGAGCTTTAATATGCAAGAACTCGTTTCTTTTTGAGAAAGGAAAAATCTCAGATACGGAAATGAGGATTTTTGAGGAACAGATGAAAGCCTATACCGGAAGTATTATTGTAAGAGCCTTTCCCAGATTCAATAACAATGTATCAACCGTCGATATTCAGAGCGGTATTGCCGAATATCGCAAGATACATGGTCACAATCCCGACATCGTGATTGTGGATTCGATGGACTTGCTTACCGATTCAAGCGGAAGAAACTGGGGAGCTGACCATGAACGTGCCAAACGTATCGCAGTGGCAAACGATTTGAAAGACTTGGCCAACGATGAGAATGTCTGGATGGTCGTTACCTATCAGGCGACCATCGAGAACAGGGATTGGCTCAACGATGAGAAAAATGTTCTGACCGAATACAACTGTTCTGAAGCAAAGGGGCTTTCCAGACCACTTACCCATCTGATTACGCTGAACCAATCCGAAGCGGAAAGAAAAGAGGATACGATGCGTCTGCATATCGCAAAGTCCCGATTCTTTAGCAAAGGAGACACATTCAAGATTGCCACTGACTATGCAAACGAAGTGTTCTATGATGCAAGAAGAACCATGAGCTTGAAAACCCGGTCTGCCTCATAAAGAGGTAAAAATGTCTATAACTGAAGAATGTTATAGGCATTTTCTTGTTTTGTACCAATTAATATAATATTTTTGCACCAATTTACGTGACTACAATATAGCCGATTAAGCTAAAATATTTAACCAAGACTGTATACATGGATTTAACCAAAGCAGAGAAAGATTATCTCATCAAGGAAATAAGTCTGGAACTGGGAGCAAAATTCGATGGAAGCCATAAGAATCTTATTGTACCAAAATGTCCCCATTGTGGAAAAGAGAATAAGTTCGGAATTTATGTAGGCAAAGAAACGGAACGGAAAAAGCCGTTTATGTCACATTGTTTCAGTTGCGGCTTTTCCACGACAACGCTGGAAGGACTGTTGGAAACAATCGGAAGGCCGGATCTGATGGTCTCTCCTACTGCCGATCTGGAAGCAAAACTGGATGTCCAGCTCCTTTTCCGCATTGATGGCGAGGAAGAGATTGATGATTCATTAAGCATCATAGAACTCCCGGAATGTTACAAGCGTTGTTATACCAATTCGTACTTGAAATCCAGAGGCTTTACTTTTGATGATTATGAGTATTTTCCGGTCGGTACGACAAGAGGACTGAATTTCAAGTTCAACGACTATGTGATATTCCCGATCATTGACGATGGCGATACCGTTGGCTATGTTTCCCGTCATATCTGGTCAAAGGACGAGATAGACCGGCATAACTGCAAGGCAAAGATTAACGGGGAATACAGGATTCTGCGCTACAGGAACTCGACAGAAAACGATTTTGTGAAACTCCTGTACAACTACGATGCGGTCATTGAAGATGAGACCGACACGGTTATCATAGTGGAAGGAATCTTCGATGTCGTTGCCCTGACACGGAAACTGGAGCTGTATGACAACCCTCACGTAGCCGTTGTAGCGACTTTCGGAAAGAAGATTTCCCAGATACAGATATACAAGCTGCAATGCAAAGGAGTGAAAACCGTTGTGCTTGGGTATGACTCGGATGCAACGGAAGCTATAAATAAGGCAGCGAGCACCCTTAATGAATATTTCAACGTATTCATTGCCAAAATTGACGCAGAGAATGGGAAAGACTGGGATGAAATGTCGTTTTGGGAAATCTACGATACCCTCTCCCAGAACTTGCTCTCCCCTATTGAATTTAAATTAAATACACTTTAATCAATGGAAGAATTAACAGAGTGGCTTGATGCCAATAAAATATCATTTAAAATGATAGACAACGAAGTCATAGAGATCGAGGACTTCGGCAAAATGTTTTTGGCCGACCTTAGCGGTGTAAAATCCATCTTTAAGGTAAAGGATGATGAAGTGTCTTTCAATCTCATGGAAGATCCTTCAGTTCTGATGGAAGAAGACATCTATTATGTCGCATTCAAGTTCGGTGACAACTGGTATTATTATGATTTGAGAGAAGAGTTCAAATTCAACATATTGAAATATATAGGCAAACGACAGGCCGTAAAGACCGATATTCCCTTTGTCAACCTGGGAGTGCATACCCCTTATGAATTATTGAACGGCTCAGGGGATTTGGGTTTATGGGTCAAGAAAGCCAAATATCTCGGTCATACGGCTATCGGAATCTGTGATCGCAATACGATGGCAGCAACCTTCAATCTACAAAAGGAATGTGACAAGGCCGGGATAAAACACGTATTCGGCTATTCGTTCACTCTACAGTTCTATGATGAGAAAGTGGATATGAAGGTATATTCCCTATCGCAAAAAGGACTTCGCAATCTTCTTCGCATTCAAAAGGAAATCATGGTGGATTCAGAAGAGAACGTACTGACGCTTTCCCAGCTTTTGACTCACGGCGAAGGAAACGTATTGGTATTCGGTAAACTTTCTTCGTTCTGGATGAAAAAGAACATGAATGTCGTAAAAGAACTGGAAAGAACATTTGATATGATGTTCTATCAGGTTGATCTAAGCGAATACAAGGCAGAGAGAATTGATATTGAAATTCTTAATGCCACCAAGTTCTATTTCGATAACTTTTTCTTGGAGGACGAGGGAATATTTGAGGTGGAGCCGATTCTTATCTGTGACAACTACTATCTTGATAAGGACGATGCGAAGAACAAGATTATTCTGAACAAGATTGCAACAAAGGCGGCTCACAACCAGAGTGACGACCAGTATTTCAAGGATATAGACGAGCATTTGGCAATGTTTCAGTCTATATTTGATTCTGAGAAATGGGATGCGGAAGCCCTCTTGGAACTTATGTGCCAGCCGACCGTGGAAATAGCGGAGAAAGCTACGGCACGGTTTGAGACAGGAAAAATGTTCATGCCGGAATACATCATGCTCCCGGATGAAATAAATAAATATGGAGACAGACATACCATGTTTTTAGAATTATTGGAAGAAGGATTGATTTCCAAAATACCAGTGGAAGAACATGAGAGGTATCGCAAAAGACTTGAAGAAGAAATATACATCATCGAATCCACCAACAATGTGGATTATTTTCTTGTACAGTGGGATATGGTCAACGAAGCAAGAAAACGAGGAATCGTTACGGGTATCGGTCGTGGCTCGGCAGGAGGCTCCTTAGTATCTTATCTGCTTGGCATTATTTCTATTGACCCGTTAAAATATGATTTGATCTTCAGCCGATTCTTAGTACCGGAACGATGCGGACTCCAATGGAATGACAATACCACTATCATAGGAGAAGACATAGATATTCTCTCCGGTGAAGATTATGTGGAATTAGAACTGGAAGGCAAAACACTAAAGGTTTCAAGGGATGCCGAAATCAGAGTAAAACGTGATGATGAAGAAATGACCGTGTATGCCGATGAATTACAGCCTGAAGACGACATTATATTTGACAATAAGGATTTAATCTGGACTTTAAACGAAATTCAATAATACATCAAATCTTGACAAATGAAAGTTTTAAACGTAAAATTAAAGAAAGCCAAAGAGACAACGTCAGTCGTTGATCTTTTTGTCGGAAAGGGATTAAAGAGGGGCGGTCATTCCGCCCTTCCGTGAGCCGGATATAGATGTAGACTATGCTTCCGACCGGAGACAGGAAATGAAAGAGTATTTGGAAGAGAGATATAATATCAATGGTAAACAACGTGTATTCTCTGCCGGAACCTTTACCACTTTGAAGTTAAAGGCTATTTTAAAGGATGTGGCGAGGGTTCATAGGGTTCCGCACGCCATTGTAAACTATATCACTGCAATCTTTGAAGACGACAAAATGGACTGGACAGACCTGTTCAAAGTAGCTGCGACAAACAAAAAGGTAAACAAGTTCATCCAAGACTATCCTATGGTCATTGAAGACATTCGGACATTGATGGGGCAACCCAAGGCTTCATCCATTCATGCTTCAGCTATCATTGTTACTCCGGAAACAAGAAATGACGAAAAAGACGTGGAATGTTTCGATTTTCTTCCTATACGAAAAATGGATGGACTATTGGTATCGGAGTTCGATGGATATGCAGCGGATGAAATTGGATTGTTAAAAGAAGATGTATTGGCAACCAAGGAATTGTCAAAACTAAGCTCCATTATCAATATTGTAAACAAAGAATACAACAAGCATTATTCCATTGAAAGTATTACTCAAAATGAACTTAACGATCCGAAGACATACAAAATCCTTTCAGACGGATATACCCAGAATGTCTTCCAATTCGCTTCCCGTGGTATTACAAAATTTATTATGGAAGTAAAGCCTGATAATATTGAAGACCTTATTGCTATCAATGCCTTATATCGTCCGGCAACGCTTGAAATCGGGGCGACTGACGATTATGTGCGATATAAACACAATGAAGCGACTCCGGTATATAATTATGGAACGTATGAGGCAACCAAAAATACTTTCGGAATTATGTGCTACCAAGAACAATTCATGTTAGTTGCTCATACTTTAGCCGGATTTGATTTGGGTAAAACAGACTATTTGCGTAAGGCTATCGGTAAAAAGAAGGCAGACTTAATGGCTACATTAAAAGACGATTTTATCAAAGGGGCTGTTGCAAACGGATGTCCGGATTATGAGGCAGAAGACATTTGGCACAAAATTGAAACAGCAGGAAAGTATAGCTTCAACCGCTCCCACGCAGCAGCCTACGCATTAACAGCCTATTGTGGAGCATGGCTGAAGGCCAACTATCCTTCAGCATTCTATACCATCGCCCTCCAGTGGGCAGACGACAAGGAAATACCTTCTCTCATGTCGGAAATGGAACAATGCAGCAAGGCAAAAATCGTGCATCCGGATATTAACGTTTCCGATGTGCAATTCTTTACCGACTACCAGAATGATGAGATTTTCTGGTCGCTTACACGAATCAAAATGGTAGGTGTCAAGACCGTTGAGTATATAGTGGAAGAGCGTCAGAAGAACGGGGTGTTTACGTCCATCGAGAATTTCATCCACCGCATATTCAAGTACAAACTTAAAAAGTACGAATACTGGGATGACCCCGATAACGAGGAAGAAGCAAGAAAAGTTCCAGTAAATGCCCGGCACGTGAAACATCTTATTCTGGCAGGATGCTTCGATAAGATTGAAAACGTCAAGTCGCTTCCGGAAAGACACAGGATTCTTTGTGTAGCAGCCAAAGAATTGGGGTTTGATCTGAAAGAAGAGGATTTCCCATCCGACATGACAGACAAACACTATTTCTGGTCAATGCTTCAGATCGAGGTATCAGGTATCGGTTCCGTTGATTACAGGAGAATATATGACAATTCGGAAGCCAAGCAGCATATAAGGGGAAGAGCTTCCTATATGACAATCAAGGATGCTTTTCTTAAAGAAAGCGAAGGTAAACGGATAGCCGTATGCGCAACCGTTCTGGAACATGACGAAGTGGAATATCAGGACAAGAAAACAGGCGAGAAGAAAACTTTCTGCAAACTGAAACTGCAACAGAATAACGATATTATCGAACTGGTGATGTGGGATAATTTCTACAAGGCGAACCGTGATAAAATTATTCAGTCAAAGAACAAAATGATTATCGTGTCAGCTATAATTAAATACAGTGACTATTCCGGTTGTCATTGCTTGCAGACATACAAGTCTTCCATGCTGTTCAATGTCTGAGAATTGTAATCAAGTGAATTACTAACCATATAAAATTAAACAACATGCTTATAGAAAGAGAAACTGAATGAAACCTGTAATTATTGCCATCGTTGGAAGATCGGGAAGCGGTAAAACCTATATGGCCGAGTTCCTTAGAAAGAAAATGAACATTCCGACTATCGTGTCATACACGACCAGACGTAAAAGACCCGGTGAAACCAATGGTGTGGAACATTTCTTTATTGGAAGCGAACAAGTGCCGGAAGGGGGCGATATGCTGGCATACACGGTATTCGGAGGTGAACAGTATTTTGCTCTTCACAGTCAGGTTCCCAAAGATGGGATTTGCACCTATGTGATTGACGAAGCAGGGCTGGAATGTCTTGTCAAGGATTTCGGAGACAGGTATCTCATTGTTCCTGTCGCAGTGAAATGCTCGGAAGAAACGCTCATTAAAAGAGGGATCGAGCCGGACAGATTAGCGAGGGACAAAAGACGTATTCACATAAACGATAGTTTTTATGATTGTATCATCATCAATGATGGGACAATAGAAGAATTTGAGAATAAAATATTAAGTGAAATCAATAAATTATAAACCAAAACTTTAATTATGGCAACACCAAAAAGCGAACCGACCGTTTTTGTCGGGATTGTACTCGATTTTGAAACCGGGGATTTAGACCCACAAAACGGAGCTTGTACCCAGATCGCTATGAAAGCGGTACGGCTCGATACATGGGAGGTTATAGACACTTACATGAATTATATCTACCCCTATAAACACAAGAGCGATATTTTGGGCAAGACACGAAAGAAGGTTCTGAAAAACAAAAGAGAAATCGAGGAAGAGGAAGGGCAACTGATGAAATATGAGGAAGCTGCTCTTACCTACTCGGATATTTCAATGGATATGTTGTATGAAAAAGGAGTTGATGTCGAACAGGTGGCAAGTGACGTGATTGATTTCGCAACAAGAAACACCCTTTCCAAATCAAAGACCGCAAAGCCGTTTCTTATCGGGCAGAACATTGTTTTTGACTGCGGTTTCCTTCAGCAACTTATGGCCTATGGAGGCAAACTGAAGGAATTTGCCAAGGTTTTTGCCGGAATCACTGACTTTTGGGGGAACTTCCAGCCTCATTATGTAGACACGATAGACTTAGGCAAGCTCACATTTGCCGGTGATCCGGAAGTGACATCGTACAAACTGGAACTGCTGGCAGAACGACTCGGTATCGAATTGGACGATGCCCATGATGCGGATGCGGATGTTACCGCTACTCTTAACGTGGCAATCGTCTGTTCCAACCGACTGAGAAATTCAGACGGATCATCTACGGGTGCAGGACTTCAGAAAAAGGAAAAATCAAGAACACACTTTAAAATCTAAATGTATGACGGAAGAAAATGAAACCGTATCGTTCAGAAAAGACGAAAGGATGAGATACGGGGTTCTCGGATATGACGGAAACGAGATGATGGCGGCTATTACCGGATACGATCTGGATGTGTCTTTCAATATGCGTCTTATCAACTCGCTGGCAGATGCGGAAGCCTGTGCCGATGCTTTGGCCGATGTCTTTTACCAAGCCCTGATGGAGCAACTTATCTCCCTGAAACCCGATATAGCGAAAGAACAGATGGCGGCTGTGACCAGTGGAAAAGAACAAACCGATACATAACAAACACCCTATTCTTAATAAAAGCCCGACATGACACAATCTGTTCTATGTTGGGCTTTAATAATATCAATTCTATGAAAAAGGAAAATAAGGTATCTGCGTCCGAGATGCTAAAGAACGAACTGGGACTGACGAAAGCGGAAAGCCTGTTCTGCGACCTGTATATAAACGGTGGGAGGGAATTTGCAGGACAGCACTGTAAATGCTATAGGGAAGCATTTCAGGATTCCGGTTCTGGTGTCAGTCTAAAAAGCAGGCGGCTGCTTGGCAAAACCCATATCTCGGAACGTATCAAGAAATTAAGTGAACAACAGCAAACCGATACGGAGGCTATCGCTGTAAAGTTACAAGTTACCGAAACTCTCAAATCGGTGATGGAAGAAACTTCCACCGCCAAATACAAGGACAAATGGGGAATGGACTTGTCCCCGGCTCCACTTCGGGCCGTGGCAGTCAATGCGGCAAAAGCACTGATGGATCTGTACCCGATCAAACACGCCCAGGAAGCAAAACTGAAGATCGAAGGAGGTGGCGATAATGGTATCATCTTTAATGTTATAGTTCCTCAGAAAGAAAACAATGGAGAAGAAGAAAGGCACGAAAGCTAAACGGACGGAAAGAAATGTTTACATGGCCATCATAATCATTCTGGCATTATACGGACTGAGGGATTCGGAAGCGGCGGTTAGGCTGATAGAATCCGTTTCCAAAGCATTGTCAGTCCTTCTAACGCTTGAATGACCTATGCCACAAATCAGAACATTCATAAGCGACAATATCAAATCCCTTACGATTGTCGCTTCTTTCCTGATTTCGATGTACGTCCAACACCTCAATAATACCGCCAGAATAGATTCACTGGCAGACAGGTGTGATCGTATTGAATCCAAACTGGAAGACCAATATCAGAAGATTGATGCAATCAAGGTGGATAAGACCGTATTTGAAGCTACCATGCAACAGTTTACGTCCATGCAGGACGATTTAAAAGAGATGAGAAGGGATATTAAGGAAATCTTGAAAAATTCCCGATAAGCCGCCAAAAAGAACCGCATTTGCTTTGTGGTTCTTTTTTTTATTGTTATTTTTGTCGAGTGTTTATAATAAAAATTAACCCGTAAAATAACAAACTAAATATGCGATAATATACAGAGTAAATTATAACCAAAAACCGATAATATATTGAAGATAAAAGTTTTTATTTTGACCCTGTTCTTCTTTTCTATTACAGTAGAGCCGGATTGTAACAGTACCGCTTCTATTCCAAAACATAAAACGGAAAACAAAATTTCCAAATTTGACATGGCGGTAGAACTGATTAAGCAAAAAGAAGGATGGCATGACCGGCGACACAAATACTATGTCGGATACGGTCACAGATTATTGAAAAGTGACACTTTCAATCATGATATTTCTGAAGAGTTTGCTGATTCTCTTCTAAGAAAAGACCTACTACAAAAATGCAGCGTGTTCAGAAAATATGGAAAGGATTCTTTGATTCTTGGAGTGTTGGCTTATAATGTAGGAGAATATAATATCTTAGGATATAAAAACAAACCAGCCAGCCGGCTTATACGAAAAATAAGAAGCGGAAACAGGGATTTCTATAAAGAATACGTTTCATTTTGCAGATATAAAAATAAAGTGATTTCCTCTATCAGACAAAGGAGAAAGGATGAGTTTGAACTTCTATACGTTAAATAAACAAACCGATGATTAATCAGATAATTGAAATTGTTGATTCAAAAGAATTAAGGAAATTAAAACTGGAAGGATTGATTGGTCGAATGGGGCGTATCATCGAATCGCTTGACCAATCGCAAAGAAAAAATCCGGGATACATTGTAGAATTTACAGAGCCGTTTCAAGAAGAAGATGAATGGTTCATCCCCAGTCAGTCAATCAAAACTTTATAATTTACATAACAATGGAAAAATTTGTAAGAGTAGAATGTATCGAGGTCGAGGAAATGACCAAGAAAGAGTTTATGAAAAAGATGCTTGGAAAAGAAGAGGATTCGCTGGAAGAAGGCTATCTTATCAAAGATGAATCCGGGCACATGGGGTGGATCAGCCAATCTGATTTCGAAAAGAAGAAATACATGTCCTGCAATGCGCTTCCTTACCCCCTCGCCTACTACATGCTTCAGGAAAAGAAAGCCGGTTATATCAGAATGCCACAGTGGAAAGAGGATGTGAAGATAAAAGCGCAATTCCCGGACGAGCATAGCAAAATGACGCACCCGTATACCTATGTCGAATCAAGATTCGGTAATTGTCCGCACAAGACGACCGTTGTGGAGGAATGGGCAAAAAACTGGCAACTGGCTCCTGAAGGGTTTGTTACCAGTTGCGTGGGATGTATAACCCAAGAAGGAGTGTTTATACCAAAGGCTGATGAATAAATACTCCTTCTTGATTATCGCTGTTCTTTCAGGTATCACAATCTCACTTCTAAGATCACGCCAAAGACTCATCGAAGAAAAAGACAGTTATAAGTCCAATACTGAAGCTCTTATGTCGGAAGTCCGGCGAATACAGGCTGATTCTTCAACGATGGCACTGGACATCAAAACACTAACCATGTCTTTGGATGAATACAAACGGTTCAGGGCTGAAGATGAAGAAAAAATAAAGAAACTGGGGATAAGAATAAAGGATCTGGAAGCGACAGCGAAACACAATGTGGAAGTGGATGCTCCCATTGATGCGGAAATAAAGGACAGTGTGATGATAAGAGATACCGTTCCAGTTTTCTTAAAGGCTGTAAAGATGGATACCCCGTATTTGAAAATCAACGGGATTATTGAGAACGACAGGCTGACGGGGAAAATCAATCTGCCCGTTACTCTTAATCAGGCGTTCTGGATCGAATACAAGCACAAGTTCCTTTGGTGGAGATGGAAAGTGAAAGCGATACACCAGACTATTTCAAGTGACAATCCATACGTGGAAATCAAATATTCAGAGTATATAAAAATCAAAGACTAAAAACTATGTTTTCAAAATTAAGTGGGCGAACCAAAACCCAAGAGATCGAAAAACCTCAGTCATTTGCAAGCCAACTGGCAGAAGCAACCAAACTTTTTACCGATGCGGTAAGCAAGCTAAAGAATATCAGTAGCGGAGTTTCAAAGAAAATGGAAGAAAACGATGCAAAAATCAAAAGCCTGTCTGTGGAAAATATCGCTCTTCAAGAACTTAAAAACAAAGCGGACAAACAAGCGGAACAGCTTAACCGATTGATCCAGTCATAAGCCGTCCAATATGGAACAGCAAATATGGGACAGGCGTTGGGAAAACGGATATTGTTTCCCTTTCCGGAACGCAGAAACAGGACGGTATTACGCAAGAGATATTTATGACGGTTCCATTATTCCGACCTCTTACAGCAAAAGTCTGAGGGAACTTAGAAGAAAGGTCAGAGGATATGTTTCTGAAAACCTGATACAGAGAGAGGCGGTGTTTTAGCTGCCTCTCTTTTTATACCAAAGATGTAATTAAATCAAAAAAGAGCGTTCTTCACAGATAGCTCTTTTTTGATATGAAAAAAACGAATTTTTCGGCTAACGCCTTTATGAAAAATCTCTCCCTCTTAGAAAATAATGCACAAATATATGAATATAACAAACATTTAACCCTACTCTGAATGAAAATATCTTCCTGTTTGTATTTAAACCAACAATATACCGATTTGAAATATTCTGTTTAAATACGAAAATAAAAAGGAACGGCTTTCACAAGTGGCTCCTTAAAGGGTAATAAATTTTTTTATGCCATAAGTGTTTTTATTAATTGCAAGACATTTAGAAGCTACCTTCACAGGTTGCTCCTAAAAACAAATACTATTTCAAAATAAAAACAAATACACTAAAAAGAATTGTTGTTTTGTACAAAGATAGCGAGAAACCCACGTAAACAAACATACTTACCCTTAATTAAAGCAAACCATACTTAAAATTTCATTGAAACCAACAAAAATCTGGCTTTGTAGAATAATCAAAGCACCAAACAAATCTGCTTGACTGAATATAAAAATAAAGAGAGACCACCTTCGCAAGCGGCCTCTCTTTTGATAAATGAAAAAAACAAATACTCTACTAATCCTAAGTAATGCGATAAATGATGTGCAAACGACATCCGTGTCAAGAAAATAAAAAAATAGTGCCTATGCCTAAACAATCTTTCTAAATTTTATACAACTAATATGCCAATTTTCTGAAAACAATATAACAAACTACAAATCAATTACATATAATTACTTACAACAATTAAGAACTGTGTATTTATGAAACAAAAGTGTGGAACATTGTAGATTTTTTCTACGACATACATATTTTATTTTCGAGAAATATAAAAATAAGACACTCATGCAGCATTTCATAAATACTCGACATCCATACTTTACGAAAACTATTTATTAATATTCTAAAGCAATTAAAAATGAAAAAGACATTGAAATGGTCAGTGCTGATGATGCTGACAGTATTTGGTTTGATATTTACTTCTTGTGACGATGATGATGTTCAATTGCCTACAGTAGAGGATGTGAACGGTGAATATGCAGGGAATATGACTTATGCGGTTTCTGCCCAAGATACGGTGGGAGTTAATCTGAGCGTGGAAAATGATCGCATTTCTTTTGCCGAGTTCCCGTACGGAGTATTAGTAGAAGAAATCATTGGAAAGGATGCTGCTGCTGGTATTATCGAGAAAATCGGAACTATGAGTTATGCTGCTGATTATAAGGCTACCATGAATGCGACAAACGACTCAATTTCTTTGGAACTGTCCCCGGAACAATTGCTTTTTGATTTTGTAGATTTGAAGCTGAAAGTTGCAGTGTCAATTGAAGCTGAAGAGAACGGCGTATTTGCAGTTAAAGACAAGAATTTAAAATTCAGCCTTACAGCAACGGAGGCTATGGTGGGCGAAGCAAACTTCTTGAAAAATCCGATCAAGTTGTCTTTTGACCTGAACAAAAAATAGTTCTATACAAACAAATCTTTTGCATTAAAGGGGTATGCCTAATTAAAGGTATGCCCCTTTTTTATAACCATCCCCTACCAGACACCACTATTCTTAATTAAAAACAAAATCACATATTGTTCATTTTTAAACCGAAACCAAAATGTTACTGCAACTGAAAAGAATTTTCAAAGGAGCGACTTATACAATCGGGCGTTTATACATTGACGGAAAATATTTCTGCGATACTCTGGAAGACAAGGTAAGAGAACTTCCGGCATACTGTCCGAACACGCCCAAAGGATTGAATTGCGAATGTCCGGAAAAGGTTTATTCAAAAACCGCTATCCCATCTGGAGAATACAAGGTCACAATGGAATACTCACCCAGATTCAAACGTGTCTTACCAAGATTGCATGATGTGCCGCATTTTATTGGAATCCTAATACATCCCGGAAACACCGCTGCCGATAGCGCAGGGTGCATTCTTGTTGGGAAAAACAAGGTAAAAGGCAAGGTGCTGGAATCAAGAGCCACTTCGGATGCCTTGAATGAGATTTTAAAGAAAGAGCGAGAAATTAAAATTCATATTTCATAAGAACACTTCCGAAACAGCATCCAGCCCTAAAAAGTTGGGTGCTGTTTCCATATAAGACCAGACTATGAGAAAGATAATTCTAAACAACATACTTATAATCATGGCGGTTTCTGTCATTACGATTGCCGCTGCAAATATCTAAACATGGGAATTTATGCAAAACTGAGACCACCCCAGAACATTAAAATTGATTTCAGACCGTCAGAAAGGCAATATGAACTATGGAAATTGCTTCAACCGGATTATTGTCCCAAATGTGGCGGTCATATAACACAGAAACTCATCGGATACGATGTAAAAAAGAATCCACAATACAAGCCTGTTTGCGAGTCATGTGGAAACACAAATCTGCCACAAATGATATTAGGTGGTGGATCAGCAGGTGGTGGAAAATCGTTTTTGGGAGCCTGCTGGCTCATTATTTCCTGCATGAGATTTGAGAACATCCGTGCGGTCGTGGCACGTAAGACAATCAAGTCTTTGAAGGAATCTACTTGGAATACGATCAAGACGGTTCTAAAAAACTGGGGATTAAAAGAAGAAGTGAACTACAGAATCAATAATCTGGAAGGTACGCTTACCTTTTGGAACGATTCTGTCATTATCATGAAGGAAATGGTCGATCTGCCTTCTGACCCGAACTTCGAGCGATTCGGTTCTTCCGAATATACGATTGCCATGATCGACGAGGTGTCGGAGATTTCGGAAAAGGCGGTTGAAGTGCTTTTTTCCCGTCTTCGTTGGAGAATACACGAGACATTCAAGACATCCAGAATGTTTATGAGCACCAACCCGACTACAAACTGGGTACGTTCCCGGTTCGTACAGGATGAAAACGGAGACAAGGTGGAATGCCGGGAGGGAGAGGCTTATATACCGTTCTCCGTATTCGACAACCCGGACATCGCTTTCCGGCAGACTTACGAGGCGGCATTGAACAAGATTCGTGACCAAGCCACAAAGGAGCGTTTGTTATATGGTAACTGGGATTTCGTGGAAGCCAACGATATGGCCGTTTACCACAATTTTGACGGTTCCAGACATCTTATAACGAACCTGAAGGAAAAGGTCTACGATCCGACCAAACCTATCATTACCATCTGGGACTTCAATGTCGCACCCAGAATGTCTACTTTGTTGGCTCAGATAAACTATGACAAAAAAGAGATATATGTCATAGAGGAAATATTGGGATTGCCGGAAAAGAAGGAAAACAATACTCCGGCTCTGGCAAGGAAGATACAACAGAAATTGTATAGGGAAAAACATATCGGAGGGGTGGACGTGACAGGAGACCCTGCCGGATTACAGCGTTCAACCACAAATGAAGATGGGACAAACAACTACACCATCATCACGGAAACACTGGGCAAGGGCGTATTGAAACCTAAGATCAAGCTCTTAAAAAAGCAGCCTCCACAAGTTACCCGATGTGAATTTGTCAATGAGGTGTTCGAGGGATTTGACGGATGGAAACTGATGATTGATTTACGTTGCAGGAAGCTCACAGAAGACCTTATTTACCAGTTAAAGAACGAGGATGGTACAAAGTGCAAGGCAAAGGTTACAGACGCTAAAACAGGCGTAAAATACGAAAAATACGGCCACTTGTCCGACTGCCTTGATTACCTGCTATGCTATTATTTAAGGGATAGCTGGACGAAATACAAAAGAGGGGACGGTTCTATGACCATCCTTTCCACAGCTACCATTAACGAAGGATTTAACTATTAACGAACCATTAATCTATGTACAGACGATTTTTAAACAATAGCGATTATCTGGGAATCATCACGCAAGACAGCCTTTCCCAGATAACGAGAAACGAACCGGAAACATTCATTCAAGCCGAGGAAGCCGCAGAAATGAGTGTCATAGAGTATCTGAGTGAGAACTATGAGATTGAAAAAGAACTGAATAAAGGGAAATATATCGCTGAATACGACCGAAAGGTAACTTATCCGATCGGAGCACATATTTATTTTGATGGTAAAATCCACGAGATAATAAGATCGATCAGCGGATACAAGGCTCCTTCTTCCGTGGAATACTGGGAAGAGTTTGTGGATGAGAAAGGCGAGATACGGGAATTTCAACGATACAGCCAGTTCAAAACCTATTACAAAGGTAATATTGTCTTATATAACGATACGCCTTATATCTGTCTTGTTGAAAACGGATGGAAATTTGGGAATATACGAATCCCGATGGTAAACGGATGGAAACTTGCTGAATATACAGACTGGAATCCGATTGAGTACGAGCTTTGGAATGTCGTAAAATTTGACGGTTCCTATTATACTTTGATGTCACTGGAGGGGTTCGACAATAATAAAAACCCTTTGGAATCGGAAAACTGGGGTGCTATTGCCGATTATGATCCTCAGTACAACGAATACGAACTTTCATCACATGAGTACGTTGTATATGATGGCCAAGTGTATTATCCTGAAATAGACGTGAACAGTGACAGTCCGGTTATCGGGGAAAATCTTGCACTACACGATCCCAGAAACTACAATCTCAAAAAGCACATGATTCGGTTGGCTGTGTACGAGCTTACCAAACTGATTGCTCCCAATAACGTCAGTGTTGTTAGAATGAGAGATTATGAGGATTCAATGAAGTGGCTGAACGATGCTTCTAAGCTGAGAATCAACCCTCAGATTCCACGAAAAATAGCAGAAGACAACAAGCCGGTTACAGACTGGCAGATGGCGACATTCCAGACATCTTATGATCCATACAAAAACCCCTGGCAGATATGAAAAGATTTTATTACGACAACCGAATCGCCAAGATACTATTGGCATTCAGTTCTTGCCACACAATCACAATTGGCCCGTTTGTATTAAGCAAGTTATCTCCGGAGCATATAACGCAAAGAGTCAGGAACCATGAAACCTGCCATTCATATCAATGGATAGAAACGACCTGTGTTGCGGTTTGCGTGGTTTTAATCTTACAACTGATTTTTGACATATCTCCTATATGGTATATCGTAGCGACTCTTACCTTTTATATCTGGTATGCGATAGAGTGGCTTGTAAGACTTCTCATCTATCGAAATTCAAAAACCGCATACAAAAAAGTGTCGTTTGAACAAGAGGCATATTCCTGCGAACTGAACTGCAACTACATAGAAAACAGACCGTTGTTTTCCGGATGGCTGCAATATCTTAAAATAAACAACAGCAATTAAATTCTTTATCAAAATGGATTATCTAAAAAGAATCAGGCAGAAGATAGACGATTTCTGCATCAATAAAATGAGAATGGATGGCGCACAGCATTTGATTGCCGGAATATTGATTTATGACATGCTCAAATACCTTATGCCGGTTGAAGCGGCAATCTTAACTACTTTGGTGATACTTGTTGCGAAAGAGATTGTTTGGGACAAGTGGTTGAAGAACGGAACTGAAGAGTGGCACGACCTTGTTTGGGGGGCTGTAGGGCTTCTGTTGGGAGCACTTTGATTATAACCCAAACTCGCTTTACAAGCATAATTTTCAACGCTTGTACAATAAACAGAGTTTTAGTCACGTTCTTATAAAGAACTCTAAAACTTCATAGGTCTACTTTTAGCCTACCCCAACTCAATTCATGTTCATTTCATTCATACAACTTCTTTGGGGTAGGCTTTTATTTTGATTTTCTTACATAAGCCATATACAAAAAGCCGTTGGGAATAAATAGTATCTCTTCCCTAACGGCTTTGTTTATTTAAAAAGTTCAGAATGACTGTCTAATCTGATTACCTCTATCACATCCTGCTTTGTATCTATCCATATTAAAAGAAAATCATTTCCGACATGACATTCCATGCAGCCTTTATAATTTCCTGTAAGTTCATGCGGCTTATACTTTTCCTGAACAGCTTCTCCTTTGACCAAGCTACTCAGAACTTCATACAAAGCCTCCATTAGCCGAATATTATTCCGATATTTCTTTAAATCTTTCTTTGCCTTGGTACTATAATGAATTGTCTTCATTCTATATCATTCACAGATTTCACAAAAGAATCAAAACTACTCATATCTATCGTTCCAGCATATTTTCCCGAACGTGCTTCCTCAATAGCCATCTTGGTTTCTTCATTTGGTTCTCTGTACATGGCTTCTCGCAAAAGACACTCTACATAATTATTCAAACTTCTATGCTCACGTTTAGCCGCACTCTTTAATAAATCCAACAACTCACTGTCAAATCTGAAGGCTGTTTGTTTCTTTACTGTTGCTTCCATAGATTATTATCATTTATATCACAAATGTATAACAAATAAATAACATACAAACTATTTAAAATGATATTTTAATTATTTCACAAACCTGTCTCCAGATTTAATTTGCCACTGAAGACAGGTTCTTTATTCTCTTAAAATATCCGGTTCAAGCTCTCCAGCGTTGATTTCGGATCTGTATTCTTATAATAATGACGATAAATCATGTCAGGACTGTTTCCGGCAAACTGGGCTACTTGCATAGGATGGAATCCCTCGTCTATCATTTTCGAGATAAAGGTTCCACGAGCCGAATACCAGGTGATTTCATCCTTTATTTTCAGTTTTTCCCTTACCTTCTTTAGTGTCTTATTCACGTTCATGCTGATTACTTTAACCCTCATGTGTTTCTTTTCTTCAGTATTGTGCTTGATTTTGAAAATAGGAAATACATAATCACCCAAAGCTTCATCCTTGTATTTATTGATGATTATACGAGCCTTGTCTGTAAGAAAAGGAGTAGCCTTCTTGTTCACTTTTCTGCGCTCATAAATGATCTGATTTTCTTTTATGCAATCTTTCGTCAAATGACACACATCCACGTTTGCCATTCCACCAGTATAATAACTGAAGAGAAACAAATCAATATAGAAGCATTCTTTAGGAGTAAAATCTCTCCTACTCATGTTTTCTATACGGACAATGGATTTGGGAGAAATCGTTTTTGGTTCCGGCTGTTTCTCCTGCATGTATTCTTGTACCGAATCAAATACTCCCAGATTAACACCATACATATTACGTTTATAGGCATATCTAAAAACGGCACGAAGCAGACCTAATTTATGAGGAAGACCACCTTGGCTGTTTGCATTTTTAAGCTTTGCACGTCTCAATGTATAATTTACAAAATCGCTCAGAAACTTTTCTGTTATGTGGTGAAAATAAAAAGAAGAAAATTTCTTGGAGTATTTTCTTAATGTAAATTCCATAAACGCTCTTTTCATCCACAAATAATTTTCCGCATTATTGCTGCTCGTAACTACAACACCATTCTTGACACGTCTCTTTGTCTTGAATAATAAGATCATTGAGTCTATCACTTCAACTACCGATACTGTCGGAGAATCATTACTCTTAACTTCTGCCTCAACATCGAAACAATGAGACCACATTTTAGGAGTCCAATTGATTTTTTCGGATTCCCATAGCTCTGCAACATCTAAATACTTTTTCTTTTCTTTTAAGATTAATTCGTTTTTCTGAGCAGTCAGAGAGTCATTCCCCTTAAATAATTGGGATGCTGAATCCCAGCGTTTTGCCTCTCCAATAATGTTAAAAACCTTCGGAACACGAGGAAATCCGGTTTTAAAAAAGACCAATTCCAATCTCACTTCTTTACTTCTTCCTTTAATTGGCCTTGCTTTTACTTTGATACTAAACATGTTAATTAGTTGTTTATGCCCACGTCTTAGTTCATGTTAATTCAACTAAGTTACCTACATAGCAGGGTACATGGGCTTGGTTTTTGGATAAATCTGGGTGGTAAACGTCTTAAAATTGTTTTACCACATTTTTCACTTAATTAATAATCAGTATCTTACGAAAATTTCATTTTATGCCAAATGTTAAAACAAAAAAAGGCTATCCTCACGGACAGCCAATCTTCATTGTTAACCTTAAATCTAATACCATGAAAAACACAGTGCAAATATATGAACTTTATGTTATGTAGCATACATTTTTACTTGGAAAATTCATTTACTTAACCATGTTTAACAAAATCATGCTACAAAACATAATTTTAGATACACATTTAGCTTCTTCGAGAACCTCCAGTTCCGGCTTTGTATACAAAAACAGCATATTCGCATAACTTTATCCGAGTATCAAGAATAACAATCCATTTATATTCCCTAATTTTACAATGTTTTTACGAAATTACATGATTATCATAACTTTTATCATAAATAAACAAACCAATAAACGAAATATACAAAAGATCACAAGAGACGGAACAAAAGAAAAAACAGATCTGTTTTGAAATTGGCGTTAGGATCTTATATGCAATAGATTAATGTTTTATATGCAACACAATAGACATCATATGCAAAAAAACGGATATGCCTCATTTTCCTACACACAACCCTTTGAAAAAAGAGCTGAACCTGGAAAATATTTACCAGAAGCTTCCGATAGGTATCGAGCTATACGACAAAGAAGGCAATTTGATCGATACCACGAATGAAATAAATATACGGGAGAAACTGCATGCGGCTGAACAAGAACAGCGACCTGCTCTTACAGCTGATCAACGATATTCTCGATTTCTCAAAAATAGAAGCCAGCACATTCGACATTCATCTGAAGAAGTTCGACTTCAAAGAAATTTGCGAGGAGATCTATGCCGTCCATACCTTAAAAATACCGGATCATGTACGCTTCTCTTTCAACCGGGACTTACCCTCCGTCAAACTTAACTCCGATCCGAAACGGCTCACACAGGTAATCTCCAATTTCCTGACCAATGCAATCAAATTCACATCCAATGGCGAAATCAAACTGGATTACCGATTGAAAGAAAATAAGATATATGTATCCGTAACAGATACCGGCATCGGAATCAGCGAAGAAGCATGCAAAAACATATTCGACCGTTTTGTCAAACTGAATGCCCACAAGCAAGGAACGGGTCTCGGACTATCCATCAGTAAAAGCATCATAGAAAAACTAGGTGGTAATATCGGTGTCTGCTCCACTTTAGGAAAAGGTTCCACATTCTGGTTCACGCTTCCGCTAGCAACAAACGGAGTATCGGACACACGATAACACAAGGGAGAGGAAGGCCTATTTCATCCTCGTATCGGCTCCCCACATGAGTTTTTCACGGAGAGTCTGATAAAAAGTATGGTTATATCGTTTGATCACCTTGGTCGTATAATCGGCTTTACTCACCCGCAGCTGTATGCCGGTCGGGAATATCTCGGAACGCCCATCAAGGGCGATCAGAAAATATTTGTTCCGGCTTTCCACTCCCAGGGTGATCGTAAAGGAATCCGGAATTACCAGCGGACGGACATTCAACGAATGAGGTGCGACCGGACTCAACACCAAATTCTTACTTTGCGGAATGATAATCGGACCGTTCACACTCATCGAATAGGCCGTCGAACCTGTCGGTGTAGAAATGACTAAACCATCAGCCTGATAAGACGTCAGATATTCCCCGTTAAGCGCCGTATGGATCGTAACCATGGAAGAGGTGTCCCGCTTCAGGATCGCAATCTCATTCAAGGCATAATTATAACCGTGAAACACCCGGTCTTCCGTATGAAGGCGCAATAAAGTACGTTCTTCCGTCTTATAGTAGTTTTTAAATAATTCGTCCAGTGTATCTTCAATATCATTGCTCGCCACATCCGCCAGAAAACCGAGGCGGCCGGTATTGATGCCCAAAATGGGGATATCCTGCTTATTCACCCTGGCGGCAGTACGCAGGAATGTCCCGTCTCCTCCCAGACTCAACGCCACATCCAAATCAAACTCGTCGCTTGTCAAGATGCCCGATACCGGCGGTTCATAGTTCAATGCATCCGTAAGGAAGAGATAAAAGTCACGGTCCACGAAAACCTCAGCCTCCAAAGAAGCCAGTTTTTCAAACAAACGCTTAATCACAAGTTGCTTGTCCGCCTGATACTCACTGCCAAATATTCCAACCTTCTTCATCCCCGATTCGTATTTTTCTAATTGTCAATTATCAATTGTCAATTGTTTATATGTTCATATAACGGACCAATTCTTCCATCCGCTGCTGCAACAGGTCGTCCACCATTCCTTTTTCCATGAAATAATAGAGGACAGTATAATTAAAACGCTCAAAACTACGGATCACAGGAGAGACGTCTTCCAGATCTATTTTGATAATCAGATGCAATCGTCCGGTCGTCTTATCCGTATAGGAAAGCAGGCTCAAGATATGCGCATTATTCGCCTCGATCAAACGGGCGATATCCGTCATCGAATAATCCTGCGGCATCACTTCCAGCACAAAAACACTTCCGGCCGTATCGGCATTGCAAAGCTCGGACAGGATATCGATCAGTTTATCGCGCGTAATGACCCCGCGATATTCTCCCTCCGTACTTACGACCGGAAGGAGGCTCAACTGATAGCGAGTGACCAGTGCCAACGCCTCATAGATATGGGTATCTTCTTGAACACTCGGTGAAAACAGAACCGGATCACCGATAATAGCAGTTGGATCAGGCATCGCCAACAGGTCTTTTTCCGAAACCAGACACCGATATATGTTTTCGCTTAACAATGGCAGATGCTTTAACTTAAAATCATCCATCAAGGCTAATGCGTATTCCCCAGTGTCAAAACTTTTTAACACCGGAAGTTCCTTCGTTATGAAATCTTTCACCAACATTCTTCTGTATATTCCCTAAATACTGCTAAATTTGCCGATACTTTTGTGCAAATGTAATGAAAGAAAAAAGATATAACGATATACGATGACAAATTTAAGTGTAAACATTAACAAGGTCGCAACCATTCGCAACGCACGCGGTGGCAATGTACCAAACGTATTAAAAGTAGCATTAGACTGTGAAACTTTCGGTGCACAAGGGATTACCGTTCATCCCAGACCGGACGAACGTCATATCCGATACAGCGATGTGTATGCCTTGAAACCGGAAATAAAAACAGAGTTTAACATAGAAGGTTATCCTTGCGAGAAGTTTATAGACCTGGTTCTGAAAGTAAAACCGACGCAGGTGACACTAGTGCCGGATGCTCCCGATGCCATCACATCAAATGCGGGTTGGGACGTGAAAGCCCATTTCGACCAGTTGAGCGAGTTAGTCGAAACTTTTACCTCACACGGTATCCGTACTTCCATATTCGTCGGAACGGATCTTGAGAATATCGAACTGGCTGCCAAGACAGGAACCGACCGCATCGAGTTATACACGGAACCTTATGCGACCCTCTACCCTGTAAACCGCGAAGAAGCAATCGCTCCTTTCATCTCTGCCGCCGGACTTGCCAAAAACTTAGGATTAGGCGTAAATGCCGGTCATGATCTGAGTTTGGAAAATTTGGCTTATTTCCATCAAAACATTCCGGGGCTGGATGAAGTTTCCATCGGTCATGCCTTGATCAGCGATGCTCTCTATTACGGGCTGAAGGAAACAATCCGTTTATATAAAGAATGTCTCGTCTATTGACAATAGACAATTAACAGATAATTCATAAATCACAAATCACAAATCAAATATGAGCATTTTACTTTCCCTGCAAGCAGTAGGGGCACAAACAGCAGAACAGATGCCGGACCTCACGGCGGTAACAGCACCCACGGAAGCTGAAATCAATGTAATCGACCTGGCTTTTAAAGGGGGGTGGATTATGGTTGTCTTATTGCTATTGTCGCTGATGGCATGTTATATATTTATCCAGCGCCTGATGGTCATCCGCCGCGCCGGTAAGGAGGATGAAACATTTATGAACCGCATCAAAGATTACATCCATGAAGGGAAGGTTGATTCGGCCCTGAACCTGTGCCGAAGCACCAACACCCCTTCCGCCCGTATGATCGAGAAAGGTATCACCCGCTTGGGACGCCCGATGAACGACGTACTGGTTGCCATCGAGAACGTGGGTAACCTGGAGATCGCCAAACTCGAAAAAGGATTCCCGCTGATCGCCACGACAGCCGCCGGCGCTCCCATGTTGGGTTTCTTAGGTACGGTAACCGGTATGGTTCGCGCCTTTTTCGATATGGCTAATGCAGGAACGAATGTAGACGTAACCTTATTGTCGGGCGGTATCTACGAAGCGCTGGTAACAACGGTAGGTGGCCTGGTTGTCGGTATCATCACCCTGTTTGCCTACAACTATCTGGTTTCGCAGGTAGACAACGTGGTAAACAAGATGGAAGCCCGCACGATGGAATTTATGGACTTATTGAATGAACCTGCAAACTAAAGATTTATGATTTATGATTTATGATTTATCCCGACACAGATACAATCATAAATCACAAATCATAAATCATAACTCAAAAAGTTATGGCTTTAAAACGAAGAACAAAAGTAAACGAAAGCTTCAGCATGGCTTCCATGACGGACGTCATATTCCTGCTGTTGATTTTCTTTATGGTTACCTCCACCGTCGTGATTCCGAACGCCATCAAGGTGACGCTCCCACAGGCACAAAAGCAGACTGCTGCCAAGCCACTGACGCGTGTCACGATCGATGCGAATCTGAATTACTATGTCGCTTTCGGTAACCAGCGGGAAAAACAGGTGTCTTTCGAAGAGATCACCCCATTCCTGCAAGACAGTTATGCAAAAGAACCGGAAATGTTTGTAGCCTTGTATGCAGACGAGACGGTCCCTTATAAAGAAATCGTACGTATTCTGAACATCGCAAATCAGAATAAATTCAAGATGGTGCTTGCCACCCGATCACAAAAATAGTTGAGATTTATGAATTCTGATTTATGATTGATGCGTCGATGATAAATCAGAATTCATAAATCATAAATTATAATTCATAATTCATGAAGTTAAATAAAGATGACATATATGGCATAGTGGGTTCGGTGGCATTCCACCTGTTCATCCTGCTGATTCTGGGATTCACGGTTCTCAAAACCGTCGTTCCCGATGAAGACGGCGGTATATTGGTGAACTTCGGAAATGTCAATGCGGCAGCCGGGACTTTCGAACCGAAATATACCGGACAGGAACCTCCACAAGAAACGACGACTCCTCCCCCTCCCGTTCCGGAACCGAAGGTAGAAACTCCTAAGGAAGATCTGGTGACGCAGGAGATCGAAGAAAGCGTCGCAATCGAAGAAACAAAGAAGAAAAAAGAAAAAGAAGAGCAACGCAAGAAAGAAGAAGAGAAAAAACGGAAAGAGGAGGCTGAAAAAGAACGCATCCGCAAGGAGGAAGCCGAGAAGAAACGCCTTGCCGAAGAACGCCGCAAGAAAGAACAGGCCATCAGCAACAAGGTCGCAGGTGCTTTCGGAATAGGCAGCCAAGAAGGGAACAGCCAGGGAGATACCGGATCCGGAACCGGCAATCAGGGTAGCCCGTTCGGAAATTCCGACCACGGGGCTAACGAAGGTGTTGGCGGATATGGTTCGTTCAACCTGAACGGACGTTCGATCGGAGCGGGAGGTCTCCCACGCCCAGCTTACACGATCCAGGAAGAGGGACGAATCGTAATCAACATTACGGTAGATCCGAAAGGAAATGTTATATTTGCAGAAATAGGCAAAGGTACCAACATCGACAACGGTTCCATGCGCAAGAGCGCCCTGGACGCGGCCAAACGCGCCAAGTTCAACAGCATCAGCGGAGCGAACAACCAGAGCGGTACGATTACCTATCTGTATAAACTTAAATAATTTATGATTTATTAGCTGCTTATAAATCATAAATTATAAATCATAATTCATAAATCATAAATCATGAAGAAAGCAATTGTATTCTTAGCGAACGGTTTCGAAGAAATGGAAGCCCTGGGGACTGTCGATATTCTGCGTCGCGGTGGAATCGAAGTTACAACTGTTTCCATCACAACCGATCCGGTTGTCATCGGTGCACACAATGTTCCGGTCACAGCTGACACGACATTGAACAATGCCCTGTTAAATGATGCCGATGCCCTCATTCTCCCCGGAGGCATGCCGGGTGCATCGAACCTGAACGATTCGGAGGCCGTCAAAGAAGCATTGCTCGGACAATACCGCGAAGGCCGTATCGTAGCTGCAATCTGTGCCGCTCCTATGGTATTGGGCGGACTCGGCTTGTTAAAGGGCCGCAAGGCGACCTGCTATCCGGGTTTTGAACCGAAGCTGATCGGTGCGAACGTCACCGGTGAAGCCGTTGAAGTCTCCGACAATGTGATAACCGGCAAAGGCCCCGGATTAGTCATGAATTTTGGCCTCGCCCTGGTCGCAGCCATCAAGAACGATGCGGTTGCGGAAGAGGTTGCCGCAGGGTTGCTTTTGTAAGAAAAAGATCAGTCCACATTGATAGAAGGTGTCCCAAAAGCCCTTACTCCCATCTTTGGTGTGAGAACAGGACAGTTTTGGGACACCTTCCATCTTTTACTAATTGCAAACATTCCGTAACAATACCGGAGTATCGTCCTCCTTTACCCTTTATATTCCGATACCATATAAAAGACACCGAGCGCAAATTTTGGTGCAAATGTCCGTTTCGACTACCTTTGCATCAGTTTTATCAAAAAGAATACGCAGTACGATGAATAATTTAAAAGGATTTGCCTTTGGTATCTTGACATCCGCAACCTTCGGGTTAATCCCGCTGTTTACCTTGCCCCTGATGGCAAAAGGAATGCAATTCGATTCCATCCTGTTCTACCGTTTCCTGTTCGCGGCATTGGCCCTGGCAGGTATTATGGCCGCAAAGAAAGAATCTTTCCACGCAGACAAGAGAGATATCCCGGTATTAATATTGTTAGGTTTTTTCTATACGGCCTCCGCCATGTTCCTGTTCTGGGGATACAATTTTATGTCGGCGGGGATCGCCACAACGCTGCATTTCACCTATCCGGTATTCGTAACGCTTATCATGCTGTTGTTTTTCCGGGAAAAGACATCCTGGATTACCTTGATGGCGATCGTTTTGGCAATCTGCGGGGTGGCACGTCTTTCGATAGGTGAAGAAGAAATAAGACTGAGCGCATTAGGTGTGTTCATCGTGCTGCTGTCGGCCCTGGGATATGCGCTCTATATCACGACCGTCAATAAATTCTTAGCCGGGGGATCAACCTCCAGGCTAAAGATAGGCGGACGCAAACTGACCTTCTATGTATTCGTTGTCAGCACGGCTCTGTTTGCCATCAAGGCGGGAACCAACCAGGGCATACAACCGATTCCCGACAGCATGTCATTTGTCAATCTGATACTGTTGGCGATCGTTCCGACAGTCATCTCGAATATCACCCTCGTGCTTGCCGTGCACAATATCGGCGGAACGCTTACCGCCGTATTGGGCGCCGTAGAACCTATCACCGCCGTATGTGTCGGGATATTGGTTTTCAGCGAGCCTTTCACCCCCAATCTGGCAGTAGGCATCCTGCTTATCATCATTGCTGTAACGATGATTATCCTGTCCAAATCGATCCAGGGCACATTACGGAAATTATACAGGAAAGCGGCCCATTTTCAGGTTTCGAAATAAGTCCTTACAATCGGCGTCTTACGTTTATAGTTCTGAGAGCTTGCGATTAAAGTATCGCAGACTCTCAGAACTATAAGTGCGGGCCGACGGTACTTACTCTTGCAAGAGAGAATCTACGGCAGTCCGGCTACAGACTCGATCCCACATATACGAATAAAAGGGAAAGGACTGCCGCAAAAAGAAATACATTGCGTGCCGTATGTCCCAATGTACGGTTTAACGCCCTTCCTTCCAGTGTAAGCAATTCCCGTGTCGTGTAAAAGCAAAGGGCGAACAGGATCCCGAATAAAAACAGAATCCACCAAGGAGCATCCAGAACAAGCGGGAGAACCAAGAGAAACGCCACACATTCATTCAAAATATAAAACACCCGACCGAAACGGCGACCGAACAAAACGATTGTCGTCCGTTTGCGGGCAGCCTTATCCTGCACGTAGTCCCGGTAATTATTGACAACTAAGATATTCACAGACAAAAGCCCCAAGGCCACAGATAGCAAGAAAGACAACAAGGAGAAACTCAACGTCTGTATATAGTAGGTGAAACAAACCGGTATAACCCCGTAAAACAACAATACGCAGACATCTCCCAGTCCGTTATAAGCCAAAGGAAAAGGACCGGCAGAATAGGCCAGCACACATATGGCGATCGCAAGTCCCACCCATATCAGCCGCCAGTCCGCAAAACAGATCAGTAGCAAACCGGACAAGCAAGCCAGTCCCAACATGGCGAACGTACCTGTCAGCATGGCTTTCGGAGTGATCCAGCCTTGCGCCACCGCTCGCTCCGGCCCTAACCGATCCTCCCGGTCGGCTTCCTTCTTAAAATCGAAATAATCGTTCGCAAAGTTACTGGCTATCTGGGCGAAGAGAGCCACGAGGAGGCACAATACCGCCGGTGTTATATCGAACATCCCGTCATAATAGGCCAATGCGCACCCCAATAAAACCGGACTGACAGAGGCCGGCAAGGTCCTGGGACGTGCCGCCTCCACCCAAGCCCCAGCAAGAGATTTTTTATCTTCCATATCTGTTTTCAGCATAATTTGTATGCAAAAATAAAAACAAAAAGGGCACATATTTGTTTTTTACGCAAGAATTCATATATCTTTGCAACATGAAGAATTTTCTATTCATATTGACCCTACTATTCGGAATATTGCTTTTTGTACCCGAAGACGTACAGAACAACGATACTACACTTGATTTACAAGTGCAGAAAGAGGCTGTTATGATAGAAAAAGGAACAGCTGACATGCAGCATAACCTGGAAATACTCAGCAGCGACTTGAAAGGTTGCAATTGCCTGACACCTCGCAGAAGCATCCAGAATGTCAGCAATACTTTAAACATACGATTACTGAAGATCGAAGAAAAGGCAATCCAGTATTTTCGCTTGAAAGAAATCAATCTTCTCCGGAAAGTATCCGAAGAGGTAACAATATGTCAGACCATTAACTTTTCAACCCTCCTTTGCCGCATGGGATACCATGTGTATGGCCTGCGGAAAATCATTATTTGATCGTAAGTGAATAATCTCTGATTTCGTATGGGATATGAATTCCATACCGTTTCTTTTATTGCATTTTCCGAAATGCGAACAATTTTATTATTCACTTAAAAAATCAAATAATTATGTCTACTAAAAAGAATAAATTCAGTATCTATATTTATGTCGTTATTACTATTATCGGTTGTGTACTCGCTTGCAGTTCCATCGTTCCGAACGATTATCTGAAACTGGTAGTCGTCATGGGAGCCCTCGGTGTAGGCTTGTATGGCATCATGAAAGGTCTTAGCACTCCTTCCACAACGGAAGAAACAGCCAGCCCCGAAAAATAAAAGATCGTTTCACAGCCTAAAAAAATACAGACATGAAAATAAATAAAGATCTTGTGGATGCAACTATGATGTTGTCATTCATTATCTTGGTATTAATCGGAACAAGCGACTTCTCCAATATGTTATTAAAAGAGATAACAATGGGTAGTCTTGCCGTGCTGAGTGTAGCGATGATTGCTTTACGGTTCATTCATATGCGGCAGGAAGCCAATAGTCCGAAGGATGAAGAATACGAATATTAAAGAATAATTCCTAACAACCCTAACTGAATGTCTATTAGCTTCCTGTTGTTTACTTCGTGGTGATCTCGAGGTTTTCCGAGGTACGTTTTTCTGCCTATAAAACAACTTGCTGTTTACTTGGTTACGGCAAATATTCTTTGCCGGGATAACAGGAAGCAAGACATTTTAATAGATTAACAAACGAATAAGGAAAAAAGGGCTATGATTACAAGTTTGACGTTATTGATTCTCTCGCTGGTAGCGCTTTACATAGGGGCCGGTTGGTTAGTTCAGGGGAGTTCCGCTTTAGCTCTCAAAGCCAAAATTTCACCTTTGGTGGTCGGTCTGACCATCGTTGCATTCGGGACAAGTGCCCCCGAACTGGTAGTAAGCCTGAACGCCACGCTCAGCGGACAAGGCGATATTGCGATCGGAAACATCGTAGGTTCGAACATATTCAATATTGGAGTCATATTAGGAGTTTCGGCAACCATTTGCCCGCTTCAGGTAAAAAAGCAATTACTCCGAATCGAGATCCCGGTCATGCTGGCCACAACCGTACTGTTCACCATCCTTTTCTGGAACGGGACATTGGGGCGGACGGAAGGGCTTTTCTTTCTAACAGGTATTATCATTTATACAATATTCAGCCTCTTCTACTCCCGCAAACATGGAACAGAAGGGTCGAGCCAGGAACTCGAAGAACAGCCTAAGCACTGGGCTGTCGATACGCTGGCCATCGTCGGGGGTCTGGTCGTCTTGGTATTTGCCTCTCGATTATTGGTGGACAATGCCGTTTCCATCGCCAAAGAGCTTGGTGTGAGCGAAGCAGTTATCGGGCTTACGATCGTCGCAGCCGGAACAAGTATGCCGGAACTGGCAACATCCATTGTTGCCGCTTACAAGCGTAAAACGGATATTGCCATCGGGAATATCGTCGGCTCAAACTTATTCAATATACTGACCATAGCCGGCTCTTGCGCGCTTATACATCCCATCGAGGCCAAAAATGTAAACTACATCGACCTACTGGTCATGTTGGGCATATCCGTCCTGCTCTTGCCGCTGGTGAAAAGCGGGCAAAAAATATCCCGGACGGGAAGGATTCGTCTTGATTCTCTTCTATGTGATTTACATGTTCTGGTTACTTCGCGACACACTCTGACAGAGTATTCATGCAAAAATAAATTTCAAGATGAACAGGGCTGCCAGCACATACATGGTAGGGCTTACCTCCTTATGTTTGCCGCATCCTAACTTGACCAGTACATAGCACAACAATCCTAAAACCATTCCGTCGGCAATGGAATAGGTCAGTACCATCATGATCATGGTGATAAAAGCCGGAAGCGCTTCGGATATGTCGTCCATATCGACTTTTGTGATAGAATCCATCATAAACACCCCGACCAGCACCAAAGCCCCCGTCGTTGCCGCACTCGGAATCAGCAGGAACAAGGGAGCAAAGAACAAAGCAAGCAAAAACAACACACCCGTCACCAGCGAAGTGAACCCTGAACGTCCGCCTTCCGCAATGCCGGAAGCACTCTCCACATAGGTGGTAAGCGTAGAACTTCCCATCATGGACCCGACCGTCGTACCGATCGCATCGGACATCATTGCCTCCTTTACGTGGGGAATCTGTCCGTCTTCTTCCATAATGCCTGTTTTCGAAGCCAGGCCGACCAGTGTACCGACCGTATCGAATATATTCATAAACAGCAAGGTAAAGATGACGATTGCCATATCCAACGTAAAAAACTCATTGAAATCAAACTGGCAGAACGTTGGCGCCATCGAATGAGGAATGGAAACAGGCAGGAACCCATCCGGAATTTCCGTCACTCCTAACGGAATACCGATCAACGTACAGATCAGAATGCTGTAGAACAACGCTCCCTTCACTTTCCTCAAGACCAGGATACCGCTCAACAGAATCCCCACCATCGCCAGGATCGAAACCGGAGTGAACGGTCCAAACATCACGAAAGTCGCCGGATTCGGAACGATAATGCCGGCATTCTTCAAACCCACAAAAGCGATGAACATGCCGATCCCCGCCGAAATAGCGAAGCGCAGGTTCATCGGTATGCTATTCAAGATCACCTCCCGGACGTTCAGAAACGTAATCAGGATAAAGATCACCCCCTCCACAAACATCGCTGTCATAGCGGTCTGCCAGGAATAACCCATGCCCTGCACCAACGTAAAAGCGAAAAAGGCGTTCAGTGCCATACTGGGAGCCTGGGCAAAAGGCAACTTTGCCATAAAAGCCAGCAGCAAGGTAGCGAGGGCCGAAGCCAAAGCGGTTGCAGTAAAAACAGCGCCTTTGTCCATCCCTGTCGTTGCCAGGATAGAGGGATTGACAGCCAGAATGTAACTCATTGTCAAGAACGTCGTAATCCCGGCAATGATCTCCGTGCGCAATGCCATTGTCTGTGGGTCGAACCCAAGTAACTTCTTCAGCATTTCCAATCTGATTAATCGAATGACCACTTAATCGCCAGTGTCGGAATAGCATAAAAACCTTTACGTGCACCGAAATTCTGGCTCAACTCTACCTCACTGCCGACACTCAGCTTGAACTTATCATCAACATGTTTCAGCTTGTTAAGATTCACCCAGAACTGCGGTTCGGCCAAGAAAATAAAGTTCCGGTGACTACCGTCCGCATAATCGGTCCGTTCCCTCCACCAGTCGGCGAAACCGCTGAACGTGCAAAGACCGTTCTTGACAAAATGAACATACCAAGTGCCTGTCAACTGGAAGTTGTTGGGTTCCCGATGTTTCTGGATATATTTATACATAGCGGTAAGCGTGAAACCTTTCGTAAAATCCGGATTATTCCAGGTATAGGTTGCACCGCCAAGATAGGCGTTATTATAGGAGAAACTGTTCGATGCTCCCCCGTTATATTCGACATGTATGGAAAAAGGAGGTTGCCAGAAACGCAGTTCGCGGGCAATCTCCCAATAGCCGGCTGCAACACCTTTGCTGGTATAATCCATGTCGACAAAAAAATAGGTACTTCCCCATTTATCCGCTTTAAACATTTCCACCGTCGAGGTCAGCACCGGACGGCCATGTAAGTCCTTGTCATAAAGAGCACCTCCGAAATCATAATGTAACTGCACATTTTGCGCTTTCCCGCAACAAACAATCGCCAGCAAAGCCGCCAGCACAAAGAGCCTTCTCATCTTATTATCCTAAATTGTTAAAGTGTTAAAGAAAGATGCAAAGATACATAAATTAATTTTACTTTTACTTCTCTCATTCGTTTGTCAGGCCGGCTAAACAGAGCTGATTTGTATTAAATAAAAATATCCTGATGCAAAATGAATTACATCAGGATATTTCTAATGACAATATAACTGTCGGGACTTTACCAGATCACTACCCGGTCGGCCGGCAGCATATACATCGGTTCGCCTTCTTTGATATCGAATGCGCTGTAGAAAGCGTCAATGTTGCGAAGGGCGGCATTGACACGCCACTTGCCTAATGAGTGCGGGTCGATCTTGGTCAGACGCAGGATTTCTTCGGGACGGATGTTCTGTGCCCAAAGATTGGCGTAGCCCAGATAGAAACGCTGTTCATTGGTAAAACCGTCGATCGGGGCCGGTGTCTCTTTTCCTTCCAGAGAATTGAGATATGCTAAATGAGCGACCATCAGCCCCCCCTGATCGGCAATGTTCTCGCCCAAAGTGAAACGTCCGTTGGCATGAACGCTGTCCACAACAATGATATCACTATATTGCTGAGCCAGACGGTCGGCACGTTGCGTAAAGAGAGCGGCGTCTTCGGCTGTCCACCAGTCACTCAGATTGCCTTCCTTGTCATAGTTACGTCCCTGGTCGTCGAATCCGTGAGTCATTTCGTGGCCTATCACGACACCGATAGCACCATAGTTCACGGCATCGTCAGCTTCCGGATTGAAGAAAGGAGGTTGTAGGATGGCGGCAGGGAAACAAATCTCGTTCGTTGTCGGGTTGTAATAGGCATTCACCGTCTGCGGGCTCATTCCCCAACGAGTCTTATCGACCGGTTTGTCTACATCCGCCAACATATAATTGACCTCAAAGATATTGGAACGGCGTACGTTCGCCCAATAAGAATCATTCTTGATCTCCAGACCGCTGTAGTCGCGCCAAGTGTCGGGATAGCCGATCTTGACGATAAAAGCAGCCAATTTCTCCTGCGCCTTCGCCTTAGTGGCATCGCTCATCCATTCCAGGCTGGAAATACGGTCACCCAACGCTTTCTGCAAGTCACCGACCATCTTCAACATCTTTTCTTTGGAAGAAGCCGGGAAATATTTAGCCACATACATCTGGCCGACAGCCTCCGACAGGGCACCGTTTACCGTAGACAGGGCACGTTTCCAGCGTGGCTGCTGCTCTTGGCGGCCGGACATCGTCTTCCCATAGAAATCAAAATCGGCAGCGACAAACGGATCGCTCAGGTAAGGAGCGGCAGAGCTAAGCAAGTTGAATGTCAGGTAATATTTCTGTTCATCCAAAGTCGTATTCTTCATCAAGGCAGACAGACCTTCATAGAACGAGAGCTGTTTCGCATCCAGATATTTGATATCCATCATCCCCATACTTTCGAAATAAACATCCCAGTTTAACAAATCGTTCTTGGCCTTGAAATCTTCGATAGACATCTTATTATAGTTCTTTTGGGAATCGCGCAGGTCTTCACGGCTGAAAGAAACTTCGGCAATGCCCCTTTCTATCTTCATGATCGCATTGACGGCGGCATCGGCCTGTTCGGGAGAACTTCCGATCAGGGTAAACAAACGGGTAATATAGTTCTTATAGGCTTCGCGCATTTTTTGGCTGCTTTCGTCTTCCAGCAGGTAATAATCGCGATCTCCCATACCCAGTCCAGCCTGATACAACTGTACAATATTCATGGAACTGTTCTTTTCATCGGCTCCGACATACAAGGCGAAGAAAGGAGCCATCCCCTCCTTATGCAAGGTAGCAACCATCTTGGTCAGTTCGTCCTTCGTTCCTAACTTGTTGATTTCAGCAAGCTGGTCTTTGATCGGGGCATAACCGTCTTCATTCAGTTTCACGCTGTCCATCCCCATCGCGAACAACATACCGATCTTCTGCCCGACGCTCCCCTCCTGCCCGGGTGTCTCACTGAGACCTTCGATAAGAGTACGGATCTGTTCCTGATTGTTATCCCTGAGCTGGTCGAATGTACCGAAACGGGCATATTCCGGTTTCAGCGGATTATTCTTCATCCAGCCACCACAAGCATACTGATAGAAATCGGTCCCCGGAGCCACAGCCGTGTCCAGGTTGGCCAGGTTGATAGCGTCATTCTTTGCAGCCTCCTTCACAGGAGTTTTGCTGCACCCCACCATTGCGGCCATTCCGGCGGCAACAAGCGGTATTACCATTAACTTTTTCATTTTGTTCAACGTTTAATCATTCATTTTATCCGACAAAGGTACACAAATTGAGGCAAATAGTAATATCTTTTTCTTTTTATAATTTCGTTCATAAGTGTATTTTATATACTTTTGTCCTCAGGAAAATACTTATAACCTATAATTTTATATCATGACATAGCTTTCATTCAAACAAAACATAGTAAACGAAAATAACATGAAAACAGTATTAGTAAGCCTAATGGCAGCCGCCACACTGCCCCTCTTCGCCCAGAAAGACGCGAGCATCCGTATCTATCCTGAGCAAGGAAACCAACAGATCAGCAAACATATCTACGGCCAGTTCGCCGAACACCTCGGGACCTGTATCTATGGCGGGCTTTGGGTCGGCCCCGAATCCGAAATACCCAATACACAAGGCTATCGGAACGACGTGCTGAATGCCTTGAAAGAACTGAAAATCCCCAACCTCCGCTGGCCGGGCGGCTGCTTCGCCGACGAATACCACTGGATGGACGGCATCGGCCCGAAAGAAAACCGTCCGAAAATGGTGAACAACAACTGGGGCGGCACGATCGAAGACAACAGTTTCGGTACGCACGAGTTCCTAAACCTCTGCGAACTGTTAGGGTGCGAACCTTATATCAGCGCCAATGTCGGTAGCGGGACCGTCGAAGAGATGGCCAAGTGGGTCGAATACATGACTTCGGAAGGCGACAGCCCGATGGCCCGCCTGCGCCGGCAAAACGGACGCGACAAGGCATGGAAAGTCAAATTCATCGGTGTCGGCAACGAAAGTTGGGGATGTGGCGGAAGCATGCGCCCCGAATACTACGCCGACCTCTACCGCCGCTACTCCACCTATTGCCGCAACTACGACGGCAACCGCCTTTTCAAGATTGCCAGCGGAGCCAGCGACTACGACTACAACTGGACGGAGACGCTGATGAAGAACGTCGGCGGCCGCATGGATGGCATCTCCCTGCACTATTACACGGTCACGGGATGGAACGGAAGCAAAGGATCGGCTACGGATTTCAACAAGGACGACTATTACTGGACGATGGGCAAATGTCTCGAAATAGAAGATGTCGTCAGGAAGCATATCCAGATCATGGACAAATACGACCCGCAGAAGAAGATCGGCCTGATGGTAGACGAGTGGGGAACCTGGTGGGACGAAGAGCCGGGCACGATCAACGGCCACCTGTACCAGCAGAACACCATGCGCGATGCTTTCGTGGCAGCCCTCACTTTGAACGTATTCCATAAATATACCGACCGCGTCCGGATGACCAACATCGCCCAGATCGTCAACGTGCTCCAATCCATGATCCTGACGAACGGCCCGAAGATGTTGCTCACGCCGACTTATTATGTTTTCCAGATGTATAACGTGCACCAGGACGCCACTTTCCTGCCGATGGACTTGATCTGCGACAAGGCCAAAGTGCGCGGAGGCCGAGAAGTACCGATGGTAAGCGCTTCCGCCTCCAAAGACAAGAACGGACGTATCCACATCTCTTTGGCCAATGTAGATGTCGATAACGTGCAAAACATCACCCTCGACCTGCAAGGACAAAAGATCGGCAGCGTGAAAGGACGTATCCTGACCTCCGCCTCCATCAATGACCATAACACCTTCGAGAAACCGGATGTCGTAAAACCGGCAACCTTCGACGGTGCGAAAATCGAAAAGGGACAGCTCAAAATCGACCTGCCCGCCAAGTCTATCGTCGTACTGGAAGTGAAATGATGCTATGATTTATGATTTTTGATTTATGATTGAACATGGTGTTGTCTATGGTATCAGGTCAGGAGTAAACGAATAAATCATAAATCATAAATCAAAAATCATATTTATTTCCTACTTTTGCCCGAAGAAAACAAAAATACTATATAAACTTAGAAGATTATGAAACCTACATTATTCTTATTGGCTGCCGGAATGGGAAGCCGTTATGGAGGCTTGAAACAATTGGACGGACTGGGTCCTAATGGTGAAACAATCATGGATTATTCCATCTACGATGCCATTCGCGCCGGTTTCGGCAAACTCGTTTTCGTTATCCGCAAAGATTTCGAACAGGATTTTCGCGACAAAATCCTCTCCAAATATGAAAGTCACATCCCTTGCGAACTGGTATTCCAGGCATTGGACAACCTGCCCGAAGGATTCACCTGCCCGGCAGAACGTACAAAACCGTGGGGCACGAACCATGCCGTCATGATGGGAGCTGACGTGATCAAAGAACCGTTTGCCGTTATCAACTGCGATGACTTCTACGGACGCGACTCTTTCCAGACAATGGGTAAATTCCTGGCTGCCCTGCCTGAAGGTTCCAAGAACGTATATTCGATGGTAGGTTTCCGCGTAGGCAACACATTGAGCGAAAGCGGTACGGTATCACGCGGTATCTGTAGTACAGATGCAAACAAGTTGTTGACTTCGGTTGTCGAACGTACTAAAATCCAGCGTATCGACGGAGAAGTGAAATACATCGACGACAACGGCGAATGGACAGCTACCCCCGACACGACTCCGGTAAGCATGAACTTCTGGGGCTTCACTCCTGATTACTTCGCTTACAGCCAGGAATTCTTCAAGACTTTCCTGAGCGATCCGAAGAACATGGAAAACCTGAAGAGCGAATTCTTCATTCCGCTGATGGTTGATAAATTGATCAATGACAAGACGGCTACGGTCGAAGTACTGGATACCGCCAGCAAATGGTTCGGTGTCACCTATCCGGAAGACCGTCAGGAAGTGGTAGATAAGATCCAGGCATTGATCGACGCAGGCGAATATCCTGCTAAATTGTTCTAAGCGAACAAGATCAGATCCAATAAATAAGAATCCCCACAGTGCTCTCTGTTTCACTGTGGGGATTTTATTGTTCACTATGATAATAACTGTTACTTTTGGCTTGACCCAAAAGTAACCAAAAAGTCAAGGCTTAACCGTCCGGTCTACTCCGGGCAAAGGTTCCGCTGTCGCCTGCGAAACTCGCCTCGCTCAAACAGCGCAGGCTCCGGCCGCTCCACCTTTACCCTCCGCTTGACGACCGTCCGCTTAGGCCTTTCATAGAAAGCTCTGCTTTCTCTTGGGATGGCCGATACCATCTGTTATATAGGTGTCGGTATCGGCCATCCTCAAAGAGCCGTCAGGCTCTATATCCGGCCTAAGCAGGTGAGCGTTAAGCGCAGAGACTGGAGTGAGCGTCCGGAGCGTCTGCTGTTTGAACGAAGCGAGTTTCAGACGCGACAGCGAACGAAGGGAACGGAGTAGCGAGCCAGCTTAAGCCTTGATCTTTTGGTTACTTTTGGATCAAGCCAAAAGTAACAGATAAATCATCATTTAAAGGCTCTAATCTTCTTAGAAACTATACTGTACCGCCAGATTCACCCGGTTCGCATGACGTGTGTCACCGTTGAAATCCGTACGCCAGCCGCGCAGATATTCGGCTCCGGCCTGCAGGTCGGACGTGATGTTCCAGAAAAGCGTGGCGTTCAGGTATTGTCCGTAGCGGTACTGGTCGGAAGCGACGGCAGGATAACCATCATGGCTATACAAGCGTGACTGCCCGTATGTACTGGTGATAAACACTTTCGGAGAGAAATTATACTGCATGCCGGCAAACCAGCCCATCATCGGGAGCACCTGCATCTTCCCTTCTTTTTCAGGATTCGGGACCACATCGACATTCAACATGCTCATGTCGTTCAGGAACTGCCCGATACCTTTGCCATACACACCCTGTCCATAGACCTGCAAACGATTCGTCAGGTTAAAAGTGGCAGAAGCCAGAACACCCCATCCGATCTCCGATTCCGCTTTGCGGGCCGTCAAATCATCGTAGGTCATGCTCCTGATAATAGCCGCAGCCCGGAAATGGCTTTTAGGGTTCCAGCCATACTGCACGTAGACCGGGAAGTTCGGCATCCGCTGCTTGGCAATACTGACATACTCGTTTGTCAGCCCGTCCACAACCGGCATTTCCACACCGATACCGGCTTTCAAGCCTTTGGCAAACGCATGTTCGTAACGGATCTGTGTGGCATGATAGATCGACATCCCGTTAGGACCGGCAAAGTCGATCGTGGCAGGCACATTGCCCAAGTCCATGAACGAACCATAATCGTAACCCGCCGTAAAGCCTCGTGCCGACACATAAGCATTCCTCAACTCGAATATCTTGCCGCTTCCACCGCGGAAGTTACCGGCCGTATACACCACGAAATCGCCCAAGAGATCCATATGCCCGACCAGCTTCAGGAAGATCGTGCTCGTAGTGGCGTCCATCTGGAACTGGTTCCGTACATACGACTGTCCTCTGCCGGGAATCAATGCCGGGTAAAAGTCGATATTATCGGAAATACCGCCAAAATCATATTCGGCTGCCAGTTTCACATATCCTCCGATACCGAGAGCAAACTTGCCTTTCCGGTCTGTCAGCAGGAAACGGGGCGCTTTCGGTTCGTGGAAACGGGGATTCTGTGACGCATTCATGATCCGGATAATCTCATTGCCCGCCTTATCGATCGTGACGAACATGACGGAATTCGGTTCTTTATCCTCAACCACAACTTTCTGAGCCTGGGAATGGGTAGAAAGCAATCCCATTCCGAGCAGTAGAACTGCGCTTTTCAACAATGTTTTCATAAATATGCTTTTTGTTTAGATGAATTACCAACTTGAACAGATGCCAACGGAAAAGGTTGTGTCAAATGATTGCTTTAACGAGTAAATATCACTATTTTTGTTGCCATAATACAAAAATAAGATGAAGATGAAAAAGCTGTTTGCTATATGTTTAGTGGCCCTCTCGGCTCTGATATCCGTCCATTTGCAAGCGCAAGAGGTTGAAACGCTGGTACTGATCGACACCGATATGGGAAAGATCAAAGTGAAACTTTTTAACGACACGCCCCAACATCGTGATAATTTTATCAAAAATGTGAAGGAACACCGCTATGACGGACTGTTGTTCCACCGTGTCATCAAACAATTCATGGTACAGGCAGGCGACATTAATTCCAAAGACGCCCCGATGGAACAGCACTTAGGTGACGGAGATCTGGACTACACCATTCCGGCAGAGATCGTCTACCCGAAGTATTTCCATAAACGCGGCATGTTCGCCGCCGCCCGTACAGGCGACGAAGAGAACCCCGAACGCGCCTCGTCGGCCACCCAGTTCTATATCGTAACCGGCAAGTTCTTTACGGAAATGGAGCTAGACAAGATGGAGAAGGAACAAGGCATCACCTTCACCCCCGAACAACGCCAAGCCTATATGCTGGAAGGAGGCACGCCCCACCTGGACGGTAAATACACGATTTTCGGCGAAGTCGTAAGCGGCATGAAAGCAGTCGACAAGATCCAGTTCACCGAAACGAACGCAGACGACCGTCCTGTCAAGAACATCAAAATCAAGTCAATGAAGATAGTCAACAAATAAACAACAAAGAATGGAAACAAAAGAAACATTAGTGGTGATGGACACCACACTCGGAAAGATAAAATTCAAATTATACAACGATACACCTCAGCACCGCGACAATTTCATCAAGTTGGCAAAAGCCGGACAATACGACGGCCTGCTATTCCACCGCGTCATCAAGGACTTTATGGTACAAGGTGGCGATGTCACTTCCAAAGACGCCCCGATGAACAAGCAGTTAGGAGCCGGCGACTTGGGCTATACCATTCCGGCAGAGTTCAACTATCCCCAATATTTCCATAAAAAGGGAGCCTTGTGCGCCGCCCGCACCGGAGACGAAGTGAACCCGGAAAAAGCATCGTCAGCCTCACAGTTCTATATCGTCACTGGCAAGAAATATTCGGAAGCCGAACTCGGCCAGATGGAAAAGCAGATGGAAGGGCGCCTGAAACAGGCTATCTTCAACCGCCTCCAGACAGAGAACAAGTCCAAGATCATGGAACTCTACCGCAGCGGCAACAAAGAAGAGCTCGCCGTGCTCCGCGACACCCTGATCGGCAAGACCGAACTGGAGGTCGAAAAGCGTAAAGACGAGACGAAGATGCCTTCCGAACTGCGCGAGACCTACAAGACGATCGGCGGCGTGCCCTTCCTTGACAACCAGTACACTGTCTACGGCGAAGTGGTGGAAGGACTGGACGTAGTAGACGCGATCCAGCAAGTAAAGACAAATAAGCAAGACCGCCCGACGGAAAATGTAGTAATCAAGTCGGTAGAGGTTTTGGAATGATGCAACTTTCGGTTTACAAGGAACATTACAAAGAAACGATACGCCTGGGTGTCCCGATCATGTTGGGACAGCTGGGCATTATTGTTGTAGGCTTTGCCGACAACATCATGGTCGGGCATCACAGTACGGCCGAGCTGGCTGCCGCCTCGTTTGTCAACAACTTTTTCAACCTCGTGTTCATCGCGGGGATGGGATTTTCCTATGGACTGACTCCCATCATCGGAGGGTATTTTGCGCAGAAAGAATATGCAAAGGCAGGCGAGACACTGAAAAACAGCCTTTGTATCAACCTCATCGTGGGATTGCTACTCAGCCTCTGCATGTTGACACTGCTTCTGAACATCCATATCCTGAAGCAGCCGGAAGAGTTGATGCCCTATATCGTGCCTTACTATATCCTGCAACTCTTCTCGGTCATTTTCGCCATGCTGTTCAACTCGTTCAAGCAGTTCAGCGACGGCACGACAGACACGGTCACCCCGATGTGCGTCATGTTAGGAGCCAACGTGCTCAACATCATCGGGAACTACTTGCTTATATACGGCAACTTCGGATGTCCTGAACTTGGACTTACCGGAGCCGGTATCTCGACACTCGCCAGCCGTATCCTGACATTCGGGATATTCTGCGTCCTGTTTGCCAAGCATTCCCGTTACAAACTTTACAGGGAAGGGTTCAAGAAAGGGACAGTCAACCGGGCGAACATAGGCAACCTGGTCCGCCTCGGCCTACCGGTCGGCTTCCAGATGGGAGTCGAGACAGGCTCGTTTAGTCTGAGTGTCATCATGATGGGGTGGCTGGGAAGCACGGCACTCGCCGCCCACCAAGTGGCAGGCGTGATCACCACGCTCGGCTTCATGGTCTATTACGGCATAGCGGCGGCGGTTACCATACGGGTAAGCAACTTCCGGGGCCGGAACGACTGGCCTGCCATACGGCACGCATCTTTTGCCGGCCTGCATCTGGTCATGGGGACGGCAACCATCGTTGTTCTCCTGATCGGGATTTTCCGTAACATCATGGGATATATCATCACTCCGGAAAAAGAGGTAGTCGAACTGGTCGCCCTGCTCGCCTGGTCAGTGATCCTGTATCAGGCAGGCGACGGGCTGCAAATCCTCTTCGCCAACGCTCTGCGAGGCATCTCGGATGTCAAATACATGGCTTATATGGCTTTCTTCTGCCACTTCGGACTGGCACTTCCCATCGGTTACCTGTGCGGGTTCACTTTTGGTTGGGGAGCCATCGGCATCTGGTGCGGCTTCCCGATCAGCCTGACCACGCTCGGACTGTTACTTTGGAGACGTTTCAATCGATTGACAATAAAAAAATAGGGTATGACTAAAGATATAACAGCAGAACACGTATTAAACGACCTGCGCTACCTGACGCTGCTGGCACGCAGCTTTCCGACGGTGGCAGACGCCAGCACGGAAATCATCAACCTGGAGGCCATCCTGAACCTGCCGAAAGGGACGGAGCATTTCCTGTCCGACATCCACGGCGAGCACCAGGCTTTCAACCATGTGCTGAAAAATGCCTCCGGTGCGATCAAGCGCAAAGTGAACGAGATATTCAGCAACACGCTGCGCGACTTCGAGAAGAAGGAGCTTTGCACGCTGATCTACTATCCGGAACAAAAACTGGAACTGATCCGGCAACGCGAAAAAGACCTGGACGACTGGTATCTGATCACACTGAACCAACTGGTACGCGTCTGCCGGAACGTCTCGTCCAAATACACGCGCTCGAAAGTGCGCAAGGCCCTGCCGAAGGAGTTCTCCTACATCATCCAGGAACTGCTCCACGAGTCGAGCGACGAGCCGAACAAGTCCGCCTATGTGGACCAGATCATCAACACGATCATCTCGACCGGCCGGGCCAATGACTTCATCATCGCCATGTGCAACCTGATCCAACGCCTGACGATCGACCTGCTGCACATCATCGGCGACATCTACGACCGCGGGCCGGGCGCCCACATCATCATGGACACGCTTTGCAACTACCATAACTTCGACATCCAGTGGGGCAACCACGACATCCTCTGGATGGGGGCCGCCGCCGGCAACGCGGGGAGCATCGCCAACGTGATCCGCATGTGCATGCGCTACGGCAATCTGGCAACCCTTGAGGACGGCTATGGCATCAACCTCCTGCCCTTGGCGACATTCGCCATGGAAGTCTATGGAGACGACCCCTGCGAACTGTTCATCCCGCGTACGAACGCGTCGGATGCGACCTTCGATGAAAAGACAACCCAACTGATCGCCCGCATGCACAAGGCGATCACGATCATACAGTTCAAGCTGGAAGGCGAGATCATCCGTCGCCGTCCGGAATTCGGGATGGACGACCGCCTGTTGCTCCACCATATCGACCTCCACCGCGGGACGATCCGTATCGAAGGAAAGGAATACGAGTTGAAAGACAAGAACTGGCCGACTCTCAATGCCAAGGACCCCTATGCCCTTTCGATCGAAGAAGAAGAACTGATGCGGCGTATCAAGCATTCGTTCGAATGTAGCGAGAAACTGAAAAAGCACATGCGCTGCCTGTTCACGCACGGCAGCATGTACCAGGTCTGCAACTCCAACCTGCTTTTCCATGCCTCCGTCCCGATGAACCCAGACGGCACGCTCAAGGCGATCCGTATCGAAGGAACGGAATATAAGGGCAAAGCCCTGCTGGACAAAGTGGACCAGCTGGTGCGCACCGCCTATTTCGATGCCGACGACAGCCCGGAGAAGGACTTCGCGATGGATTACATCTGGTATCTTTGGGAAGGCAAAGACTCCCCTCTCTTCGACAAGAGCCGGATGGCGACTTTCGAACGCTGCTTCATCGACGACAAATCGGTGCAGAAGGAGGAAAAAGGCGCCTACTATTCCCTCCGGGAAGAAGAATCGGTCTGTGACATGCTGCTGGACGAGTTCGGCGTCACCGGCCGGCACCGCCACATCATCAACGGACATGTCCCCGTACGCTCCATCAAAGGCGAGAACCCGATCAAGGCAAACGGGAAACTGCTTGTCATCGACGGCGGCTTCTCCAAAGCCTACCACCCGGAGACAGGCATTGCAGGTTATACCCTGGTCTACCATTCGCGCGGCTTCCAGCTTGTACAGCACGAACCGTTCCTGTCGACCGACCAGGCCATCAAGGAGGGCAAAGACATCCGTTCGACCACCATCGTCGTCGAACTGAACTCCCACCGCCAGATGGTCAAGGACACAGACAAGGGGGCGGACCTGCAACAACAGATCCATGATCTCGAAAAACTCCTTTACGCGTTCCGCAACGGGTTTATCAAGGAAAAAGAGCGTTATAAATAAGAACACTTGTCATGAACAGCGAGAAACTGAAAGGTCACATCCTGATATTGATAACCAATATCCTGTTTGCCGTCAACATGCCGATATCCAAATATCTGCTGCCGGCACACGTTCCCCCCGAAGGTCTTACGATCATGCGCATGGCTTTCGCCTGTGTGATGTTCTGGATCGTGTCTCTCTTCACGGTAAAAGAGAAAGTGCCGTTGAAAGACTTGGGGATGCTTTTTGTATGCGCCCTTTGCGGAGTGGGGATCAACCAGGGTTTGTTCATCGTCGGGCTGAACCGTTCTTCTCCAGTCGATGCCTCCATCATCGCCACTGCTGTGCCGATCTTCGTCCTGCTGCTGGCCGCCATCATACTAAAGGAACCGATCACCCGGAAGAAATCGTTCGGAGTGTTCATGGGGGTCAGCGGCGGCCTGCTGCTTGTTTTCAGTTCCACGCACGCTACCGACAGTATCAGCAGCCTCGACGGCGACATGATGATGATTGTCAGTGGGTTGATGTATGCCATTTACCTGGTTCTGTCGAAGCCGCTCTCCCTGCGCTATTCATCGGTCACGATGATGAAATGGATGTTCCTCTTCACAACGCTGACGCTGGTTCCCTTCACTTTCCGGCATGTGCTCGACGCTCCTGCATTCCACCGGGAGGTTTGGGACTTCACGGAACTGGGTGCGATCTTTTACGTCCTCTTCGGGGCGACGTTCCTTCCCTATCTGCTCATCCCGATGTCGTTGAAGAGAATCCGCCCGACAACGGTCAGCATGTACAATTACGTGCAGCCGATCGTCGCCTCGTTCATTGCCGTCATGATCGGCCAGGACACCCTTTCCTGGCAGAAAGTCCTGTCGGCTGTCTTGGTCTTCACAGGTGTTTATCTCGTGACACAGAGCAAAAGCCGGGAAGACATGGAGAAAGGGAAACGATGACACATTTGGCACATTTGACATGGGGTTGTAGAAATATATATACGCGAGATAAATAATTAATTATTTAATATACCTATGTAGGTATATATATACCTGAATATATATTATTACCTATATATAGTTTAGCAAACCGATGTCAAATGTGCCAATTGTGTCAAATCCCGTAAGGAATGTCTCCCGACGTTCCTGCAATCACCAGCCTGCGTTCCTATAAACGGCGACCTGCGTTCCTGCAAATGCAGGCCGGTGATCATGGGAATACAAATCCTCCTTTAATCATCGACTATGTCTGTCATCGCTTTGACCAAGAAGGAGGTAGCTCCGACATACCGCCCAAAATCTCACGGTTCATAGACCCCGTCAAACGGATTCTGGTCACCGGCCGGCCAGATTTCATCGACTAAAGATTTGTTGTTCTTCATTTCGGCTCCCGGCAACTGGAAGATGAAACGCCATGATTTGGCGGGCAACGTGATCAAGCCTCCCCAGTCCATATGGTTACCGGTTCGTTCCAGGCCCTTCTGCGTCCGAAGCATATCAAACAAAGAAAAACCTTCTCCATAGAGTTCTTTTCTTCTTTCTTTTAAAATAGCTTCGATCAGTTCATCGCCACTTGCTTCCGTACGCTTGGCATTACGCAAGTCCTGAAGCTGCCACAACAGCGCTTTCGCTTCCGTATCTTTTCCCTGGTGCGCACAAGCTTCCGCCGCATTCAGCAACATTTCGTCGGAACGCATGACAACCATCGATCCGCGGCAGTCCTCATTATCCCTGAACTTATGAGAAATCCAGAATTCTTTTTTCGTCTGGCCAGAACCCGTAGACCAATTCTCGAACTGTTTGAAGCGAATATCATCTTCGTCAAACAAATCCACAAACTGATCAGAGAGGATAAAGCCTGCAAAAGTCCAACATTTACGATCACCGTTGTACCACATAGCAAAAGGAGAATAGTCGCCCATATTCTGCTCTTCCGTCTGTTTAATTCCCCAAATCCAAGATTTGGTAAGATGGTCATTAAATCCATTTGCATACTCTTCTGCAGTCGTCAAAGGATAAACCGCCAGCACCTTTTTAGCATATTCTTCCGATTTCGCCCAGTTATTCATTACTTGATAGACTTGAGACAAAACACCTTGTACAACCGTTTGGTCAAACACGTTCGGATAGCTGGAACTACGAACAAAGCCCTCCAACATCGATTCGGCAGTCGTCAGGTCTGACAAGATCTGCTGATAGGTTTCTTCCAACGTTCCACGCGGTTTACCTTGTGTACCGTCTACAGTCGGTTCCGTATAAATAGGAACTCCCGGCATGTCCTTTGCGATAGCATAAGTCTGCTGATACAAGCGGGCCAAATCGAAATAGGCCCATCCGCGCAAAGCCAAAGCCTGCCCTTTGATATATTGCTTATCCATATCTTCGCCTTCCGAATCATCGACATAAGTGATTACGGAATTCAAGTTATTGACCAACCGGTAATGGAAGGTCCACAACTGATCTGTACGGAATATATTAGCTTGAGTTTCTCCCCAATAATTATAGTTATATAAATACCATCCACTACCATTATTCATCACATCTTCACCGCACATGTCCGAAATCATCTGGATAGAAGGTATACCGTAGTCGTCACCCCGGTTAGCTCCCCCGCTACCATAGGCACGCATTTGATAGTAACAACCATTCAAAGCAGACTGTGCGCCGGAAGTTGTTTGAAAGACATCCGTATCATCGACAGATGTCGATGGTTTCGTATCCAAAAAATCACTACAGGAAACCATACTTCCCGTCATGAGACCTATAGCCAAAACCGACAATATATAGTTCTTTGATTTCATATTCTTCATCATTTATTTAATTAGACTTCTTACAAATTAAGTTGCAGACCGAATGAAACGGACTTCGTCACCGGGAACCGGTTGGCGGTCGTTCCGGATATGCTTTGTTCCGGGTCCGTACCACGACGGGCTGCACTACCAATCGTAACCAAGTTATCCCCCTGGACGAACAAGCGTAATGAATTGACCTGGAACTTCTTCGTGAAATTTTTAGGCAACGTGTATCCCAACGTCATATTCCTCAACCTCGCAAAAGAGTTGTTGAAAATAAATTTGGAAGTATAGGAACTCATATAATTCGCATAATTATAGTAGGTGGTCAAGCGAGGGAACTCGGCATTCGGATTTTCAGGAGTCCAAGAATCCAACATATCCGGGTGCATGCTATAGCCTCTCCGGTAATACATGGATTGCGCATAGTCGCTGTCATACAGCTTGCCGCCGATACTGTAATAGATCATGAAAGAAAGGTCGATGCCTTTATATGAGAAGTTATTGGTAAAGCCCCCGAACAATTTTGGAATGGCATCGCCCAGATATTTCTGCTGGCTGTCGCTTGTCACCTCATTATAATTTTCGGTCTTTACCCGTTCCTTCACGACTTTTTCTCCTTTGTCGTTTGTTTCGTAAATCGTTTTCCAATATTGGTCGTTTCCGGTTTCAGGGTTCACACCTGCATACTCGATTCCCCAGAAATTATAGCGGGATTCACCTTCACGCCATTTGAAGACACCGGCATTGACTTCGGCCTGCGGCAACTTGGTTATACGGTTCTTATAAGATGTCCCGTTCAAATCGATGGTCCATTTAAAATCTTTATTGGATATGGCAGCATAATTCAAAGAGAATTCGACACCCTGGTTCTTAACGTCACCGATATTACGGTCAATACCGCTCATGCCGGTAGACGGAGCCATCGGCAATGTAAACAACAGGTCTTTAGACTTACGGCTGAACCACTCGACACTACCGCTCAGCTTATTGAACACGGCAAAATCCAACCCGACATTGAACTGCAAATTCGTCTCCCATTTCAAATCCTTGTTTGACAAACGGCTGACCATAACACCCGGATCCCGGTAGTTGTTCATGCCTGTCGCATACAAACCTTGATAAGCATAATAAGTTCCCAAGTTATCATTACCGACAGCACCATAGCTGGCTTTCAGTTTCAAATTATCCAACCAGGAACTATAAGGTTTCATAAATTCTTCATTGGATATTCTCCATGAACCACCTAAAGACCAGAATTGCCCCCAACGATTATCGGGATGAAAACGGGAAGAGCCGTCCGTACGGAAGCTGCCGGAAATGTAATAACGGTCTTTATAATCATATTCGACACGGCTCAACCAGCTTAACAGACGGTATTTGTCGGTGTAAGAATTCATGCTGCTCATCACGGCTGCCGAACCGATCTCCGTAACACCAGGAAAAGGAAATCCCTGCTTTTCAGCAGATAACAACTTATATTCCAAAGCATAGGCTTCCTGTCCCAATAAAACGGACAAAGAATGATCCCCGAAAGATTTCTCATAAGTCACCAGGTTGTTGATCGTATAAGAAAGATTCCGGTCGCTTTCCTTATAGGCTGAACCTTTATAACCGGCAGCAAAGCCATATTCGCTGTTTACATAGCCATCATAATTATACTGATAAAAATCCACGCTGAAATTGGTACGCCACTTCAATCCCGGGATGAATGTTATTTCAAAATAGGTACGATTGGAAACATCGTCATGTGTCCAAGGAGACTTGTTATAGGTATCATCAGCCAACGGGTTAGTCCCACTCCAGGATGTACGGTAGTTTCCGTAGTCAAAAATACGATTGCCGTTCTTGTCCAATCTGTAGGCATTCGTCGCACTGTCCCATTCATAAATAGGATACACTGTCGGCATCGTACGTAAAAGCCATACAGTCTGATCACTGGCAGACCCTTCGCGCACGCTATGAGACAAACTGATGTTGGTTCCGACCTTCAACCATTTGTTTACATTATAGTTCAAGTTTGCCCGTGTTGAATAGCGTTCGAAACGCTGGATAGAAAATACACCTTTATCGTTCAGGTAACCGGCCGATATAAAGTAGTCGGCTTTTTTATTCTTACCACTGAAGTCTATCGTATATTCCTGACGCAGACGGGATTTCAACAAAGCGTTTCTCCAATCTCCCCAATAATTCAACTTGGCATCGGGATCCATCTTCCCATCTGTCCCGACCGGCATATCAATGTTATAAGGGTTATTACCGAACTCACCCATCACATAATAAGACGCATAGGAACGGGAATCTTCGTCCCGATAACCTGAATCCAGATAGCCATTATACAAAGCACGCCAAGTCAATTGCGATAGTTGGTCTGGTGACAGTTGATCCGGCAACCCTACAGCCAAACTGGAGAATCCCCAAGTTGAACGGAAATTGATCTGCCCTTTCTCGCTTGCGCCCTTACGCGTTGTGATCATCACGACCCCATTGGCTGCGCGAGAGCCGTACAAAGCGGTGGCCGAGGCATCTTTCAGAATAGTCATGGACTCGATGTCGTTCGGGTTGATAGCATTCAGGTATCCGTCATAAGCCGTTCCGTCGACCACATAAAGCGGAGAACTGGATGCGTTCATGGAACCGATACCACGGATCATGATCGTCGCATCTTCGCCCGGCTCACCGGAATTGTTCAACACCTGCACACCGCTGCTTTGCCCTTGCAAAGCCTGGGTTACATTGGATGCTTTGATCTTCTCCAGCGATTCTTTCTTGACCACGCTGGCCGATCCTGTAAAGGTCGACTTCTTTCCTGTACCATAAGCAACAACCATCACCTCGTCGATAGCTACCATGTCCGGCTCCATTTCGATCTTCATGCTACGGCCGGAAATGGTGACTTCCTTTGTCTTATATCCCAAGTAAGAGAGATGCAGTGTTTTCGTACGAGGAGAAACGGTCATCGAAAACTCTCCTTTTTCGTTGGTGGTTACGCCATTCATCGTCTGCTTATCTACGACAGCCACCCCGATCATCGGCAAGCCGTCTTCGGTAGAAACTACGATACCTGACACAGCCTTTTCCTGCGCCATCAGCAAATGCCCCCATAAGGACATCACAAAAAGAACCCAAAAGAACCTTTTCATAATCAATAGATTTAAATGATACATTCAAGTATAACCACATTGGCCTATAAAAACGTTTCCTTTTAATTTAAGGTATAGAAAGCATAATGATCCTCAATCAAAGGACGTAGTTCTAACAGGACATTGTATTCGACACACTAATAGACGCAAATATATTAAATTTATAATTAATCAAACTAAAATAATATATTTTTTAATCGGAAAGGCTAAAAAATATTCAGATTGTAAAATAACAAGACCATCAGGAAAGCTTTTTCCAGGCTTTTTTTCTACCGAGTCTATACCCCCATGCAAGTAGGATGATTTTATAATCTTCCGTTCCGATGGCCAGGAAAACCGGCTAAAACATCGTCCCGCCAAGTCCTGTTAGAACTACGTCCTTCTTTTTGGCGTGATATCGAACTTTTTTCTGTCAAATTTCAACTTTCAGGCAAAAAAATGCTTGCATTTGAAAAATAATGCGTAATATTGCCGACGTAAATATAAACACAAGGAAAATCGCAAATGACATTAACAGGTTTCACATATCATACCTGGGCACTGACAATGACCCCTTGGGGGGTTTAGCATATACAAATAGACAAATGCGGAGACCACGTCCCGCGTTGTTGCAATTCTCACATTGCACTTGCGTTTCTTTTTTTCAAATCAATCAATAATCAGTAAATAACTGACATTCTCAAACCGGCATGCAGTTTTGTTTTTAAACTGCCAATTGTCGATTACCGATTGTCAACTAAATAAATACATATCGATGAAAGTATTGAAATTCGGCGGAACATCCGTAGGTTCCGTGGATAGCATCCTGAGTGTAAAGAAGATAGTAGAGGCCATTGAAGAGCCTGTAATCGTCGTAGTATCCGCCTTAGGAGGGATCACGGACAAACTGCTGAAGACAGCCTCGATGGCGACGAACGGAGACGTAGCTTATGAAAGAGAGTTTTCCGAAATCGTAGCCCGCCATCTCGACGTCATACAAGGTGTTATCCCCGACAAAACAAAACGGATCGAAGTGCAGAAGCAAGTGATGGCTTTGCTCGACGAACTGGGTAATATTTACAAAGGTGTGTACCTCATCAACGACTTGTCGGCCAAAACTTCCGACACGATCGTCAGCTACGGCGAACGTATCTCCTCTCTGATCGTTTCGAACGTGATAAACGAGGCCAAACTGTTCGACTCGCGCAAATTCATCAAAACGGTCAAACAGTTCAACAAGCATATCGTCGATTTCGAATTGACAAACCGCCTGATCGAAGAAACATTCGACCCGCTGCCTAAAGTATCTCTGGTTCCCGGCTTTATATCTTCCAGCAAGGAAGGAGAAGTGACTAACCTCGGACGCGGAGGCTCCGACTATACGGCCTCTATCCTGGCAACAGCACTTAATGCCCGCAGGCTGGAGATCTGGACGGATGTGGATGGCTTCATGACGGCCGATCCGCGTGTGATCAGTTCGGCTTATGTCATCGACCGACTGACATTCACGGAAGCGATGGAATTATGCAACTTCGGAGCAAAAGTGATTTATCCTCCGACGATCTATCCGGTTTATCACAAAAACATACCGATCCGCATCCTGAATACCTTCAACCCGACTGCAAGGGGTACTTATATCTCCAAAGAACGGGTGCAGGATGACAGCAAGGCGATGATCAAAGGTATTTCCTCCATCAACGACACGTGCCTGATCACGGTGCAAGGTCTGGGCATGGTGGGTGTTATCGGCGTCAACTATCGTATTTTCAAGACATTGGCAAAGAATGGCATCAGCGTGTTTATGGTATCACAGGCCAGCTCGGAAAACAATACGACATTTGCCGTCCGGAATGCAGATGCAGACCTGGCAGTTAGAGTATTGGACGAAGAATTCGCACTCGAACGCGCCCAGGGTGATATGAGCGACACGGTAGCAGAAAAGGATCTGGCCACTGTCGCTATCGTAGGCGAAAACATGAAACGTACTCCGGGTATAGCCGGCAAGTTGTTCGGAACACTGGGCAGCGCAGGTATCAGCGTAATCGCTTGCGCACAGGGGGCTTCCGAAACGAACATTTCTTTCGTCATCAAGCTGAAATACCTGCGCAAGGCATTGAACTCGATCCACGACTCCTTTTTTCTTTCCCAATACAAAGTGTTAAACCTTTTCATAGCGGGTGTCGGTACGGTCGGAGGCAACCTGTTGGAACAGATCCGCATCCAGCAACCGAAACTGATGCAGCAGAACGGGCTGAAACTGAATGTGGTCGGCATAGCTAACAGCAAGCATGCCATTTTCTGCCGCGAAGGGTTGAACCTGGAAACCTGTATTGACGAACTGAAAAAGAACGGACAGGAAAGTTCGCCCGAACATCTGAAAGAAGAAATCCTGAAGATGAATATCTTTAACTCGGTGTTCGTGGACTGCACGGCCAACCAGGCGGTCTCCGATCTGTACGAAGAATTGCTGAACAATAACGTATCGGTCGTTGCGGCAAACAAGATCGCTGCATCCTCTTCATACGAAAACTATATCAAACTGAAAGAAACAGCCCGTCACCGCGGCATCAAGTTCCTGTTCGAAACGAACGTAGGGGCCGGACTGCCGATCATCAACACGATGAACGACCTGATCAACAGCGGCGACCATATCCTGAAACTGGAGGCTGTCCTTTCCGGAACGCTCAACTATATCTTCAATACGTTGAGTGCGGACATTCCTTTCAGCAAAGCGATCATGATGGCTAAAGAAGAAGGATATTCCGAACCGGACCCCCGCATCGACCTGAGCGGGAAAGACGTGATCCGCAAGCTGGTAATCCTGGCACGTGAAGCCGGATACAAGGTAGAACAGGAAGATGTGAAACGCAACCTTTTCATTCCCGAAAGCTATTTTGAAGGCTCGCTGGACGATTTTTGGCGTAACATACAGGGCCTAGATGCCCGGTTCGAAGAGAAGCGCCAGCAGTTGGAAGCGGAAGACAAGCGTTTCCGCTTCGTCGCCAAGATGGAAAACGGGGCATGCGAAGTCGGTTTGCAGGAAGTGGATGCCCACCACCCGTTCTACGAACTGGAGGGCAGCAACAACATCATCATGATCTCTACCGAACGATACCACGAGTATCCTATGATCATCAAAGGCTATGGAGCCGGGGCCGATGTCACGGCGGCTGGAGTCTTCGCCGATATTATTTCGATCGCTAACATCCGTTAAACAATTGATAATTGACAATTGACAATTATTAGAAGAGAATTATGAAAAGTATCATCATCTTGGGAGACGGTATGGCCGATGAGCCGATAGAGGCCTTGGGCGGTAAGACACCAATGCAGTATGCGGACACTCCCTATATGGACAAACTGGCCGAAATGGGCGTTACCGGACGAATGAAGACCGTTGCCGACGGTTTCCATCCGGGAAGCGAAGTGGCGAACATGGCAGTGCTGGGCTACGACCTCCCGACCGTCTACGAAGGACGGGGCGTGCTGGAAGCGGCCAGTATCGGATATGACCTGAAACCAGGTGAAATGGCCATGCGCTGCAACCTGATCTGCGTGGAGGGCGATATCCTGAAGAATCATTCATCCGGCCATATCACCACAGAGGAAGCGGACGAGCTGATCCGCTTTCTAAATGAGAAATTAGGGTCTGACCGCATACATTTCTATACCGGTGTGTCTTACCGCCACCTGTTGGTTGTGAAAGGAGGCGATAAGCGCCTGGACTGCACTCCGCCACACGATGTGCCTCTACATCCTTTCCGCCCCCTGATGATCAAACCGGAAGTACCCGAAGCACAGGAGACCGCCGATCTGCTGAACAACCTGATCCTGCAATCGCAGGAGATACTGAAAGACCACCCCGTCAACCTCCGGCGCATCGCTGCCGGGAAAGACCCGGCAAACAGCATATGGCCCTGGTCGCCGGGATATCGTCCGGCTATGCAAACCATGCAGGAAATGTATGGCTTCAAGCAGGGTTCCGTCATCTCGGCCGTCGATCTGATACGGGGCATAGGCGTTTATGCCGGCCTGGAAGTAATCGACGTGGAAGGTGCCACCGGACTCTACGACACGAACTACGAAGGAAAAGCGCATGCCGCCCTCGAAGCACTGAAAACAAACGATTTCGTTTATCTTCATGTCGAAGCCAGCGACGAAGCCGGACACGAAGGAGATGTAGATCTGAAAATCCGGACCATCGAAAACCTGGACAAACGAGCCATCGGTATCCTCTTCGAGGAATTGCAGAAATGGGATGAACCGGTAGCGATTGCCGTCCTGCCCGACCATCCGACTCCTTGTGCCATCCGTACACATACGAACACTCCCGTCCCTTTCCTTATCTATAAACCGGGACAGGAGCCCGACAGCGTGACGCGTTTCGACGAGTTCTCCGTACTGGAAGGGAAATATGGCATATTAGAGAAAGACGAATTTATAAAAGAATTATTATGAAATATTACAGCACGAACAAACAAGCTCCGCTTGCCTCACTGGAAGAAGCCGTCGTAAAAGGCCTTGCCGGTGACAAAGGTTTATATATGCCGGAACATATCCGGCCTTTGGACAAGGATACGATCTCCGGTCTCAAAAACAAATCATTCCATGAAATCGCCTGTACGGCAGCACAGGCTTTCTTCGGGGAAGATATAGAACCGGAAACGCTCGATGCAATCGTCCGGGACACGCTGTCGTTCGAGACGCCGGTCGTCCCTGTACGCGACAATATCTACAGCCTCGAACTATTCCACGGCCCGACTTTGGCTTTCAAGGACGTAGGGGGACGTTTCATGGCCCGCCTGTTAGGCTATTTCATTAAAAAAGAAGGATTGAAGCAGGTGAACGTGTTGGTGGCCACCTCCGGTGATACGGGAAGCGCTGTTGCAAACGGTTTTCTCGGCGTACCGGGTATTCATGTGTACGTGCTCTATCCGAAGGGAAAAGTAAGCCCGATCCAGGAATGCCAATTCACTACGCTTGGACAAAACATCACGGCACTGGAAGTAGACGGGACGTTCGACGACTGTCAGGCATTGGTCAAGTCCGCCTTTATGGATGAAGAGTTGAACCGCCACATGAAGCTGACATCAGCCAACTCCATCAATGTGGCACGTTTCCTTCCGCAATCTTTCTACTACTTCAACGCGTATGCGCAACTGGATAAAATAGGCAAAGCGGACCAACTGGTAGTATCCGTCCCCAGTGGAAACTTCGGCAATATCACAGCTGGTTTGTTTGCACATCGGATGGGGTTGCCGATCAAACGTTTTGTGGCTGCCAACAACCGCAACGACGTGTTCCTGGAATACCTGCACACGGGGGTTTACACGCCGCGTCCCTCCGTTCCGACCATCGCCAATGCGATGGATGTCGGTGATCCGAGCAACTTCGCCCGCATCCTGGACTTGTACGGCAAGAACGGCAACCCGCACGCGGAAATCAGCCAGCTGATCAGCGGTTACCGTTTCACAGACGAAGAGATCGGGGCTACCATGAAGCAAGTTTACAACGAAACGGGCTACGTGTTAGACCCTCACGGTGCTTGCGGTTACCAGGCTTTAATCGATAACAAACTGGCTCCGAACGAAACCGGCCTGTTCCTCGAAACCGCCCATCCCGCCAAGTTCAAAGGGACGGTAGACAAAATACTGGATGCCGACATCGAAATCCCCGCCAAACTAAAAGCCTTCATGCAAGGAGAAAAGCAAAGCGTAGGGATGGAAAAGGACTTCGAGACTTTCAAAAGCTATCTGTTGGCACAATAAACATCTTGCACAAAAAAATAAACATCCCGCCATTCAAGGTGAAAACCAATTCGAAACCCTGAAGGCGAGATGTTCATGTCTTCGTACTACTTTTTGCAATCACCTATTTATCCAATTTCAAAATACTCCTTATAACGGTCATACAGATGCCCTGCCTGCAAATAGGCGGACTGAGGACTCATGAAATGGGAGAACTCGAAAGTGATCGCCTTATCGTACTTTTGCCGGGCGGCCGCTTCGAGCTTCATACGCAGCTTGTCGAACTTGATCGGGAGGAACTTGATCGGCATATCCCGGTCAAACGATTCGGCATTCGTCCAGCACTCGATACCGTACTTATCCGCCATCTTCTTATTGACACTGAAAAAGGCATCCAATTCATCGTAATCGATATGACCGTCCTGGAAAGCGCAGGCATCCACGTTTCCCTTGATCCCGTCGAATATTTCAGACCATTCCTTTTCATGCTGTTCCACAGAGACCGCTTCGGCTTTTGTCAGGTCGCCTCCGGCAGCAGCGACAGCTTTCTTTCCGTCAATCCAAGGAGAGATGAGAGTCGGCAGACCGCCTGAGACCTCCTTGCACTGCTTGCCTAAACTGCTGAATGCCGCGATCGCCCCCTTGGTCGCACGGCTGATCTCCTGGCAGAGATACCATCCTTGGAAACTTTTATGATGCCCGTATTTCTTCCAGACCTCCTCGATCACATATTTGTTGGATTCGATTTCCCAGGTCAGGTCGCCCGTATCCCAGTATTTGCCGGAATCGTATAGTCCGAAAAAGAACTTCATCCCGTATTTATCCGACAGACGCAGGTACATGTCAATCAGATCGACCGAAGGCATATAGCAGCCGAATGTTTTCATCAGATACTCCGAAGGATAGGTGATAAACTTGCGATAACCGCTCCGGATCACGATTACCGTATCGATCCCGATCGCTTTCATATAAGCAAAATCCCGATCCCATTCCTTTTCCCCCCAATTCTGATGCGGGATATCATGGGATATCTCATCCAAAAAAGTTCCGGATATTTTCAGCCCCTGCGCCTTCGGAATGATTAGTTTACTTTGGATATTCTCTTCCGTGCCGGCGCCCGAACAGCTTGCCGATGCCTTTTCTGCACACGAAACAAATGCTCCGGTTGCTAAAACAGCCCCGGTAGCAGAGACTTGCTTGATAAAATCCCTCCTGTTGTGATTCTTCATGGTAAATATACATTTTATCTAATCTCACAAATATATGTAAATATATTTAGCATTCGTTTTTCTAAACTTTCAGGAAAGAGAAGCTATTTAGAACTCAGAAGCAAAAACTCCGGACGATATCACCAAACATGTTTCCGAGTTCTACAACCATGTTCCCTTGATTTTTTTCCTACGGGCAAAACATATCATTCAATGGCCCACTCCTTCATCTCATACATATCCAGGTATTCCTCCCATTCGGGGTCCACCTCCGTATAGATAGAGATCGGCAACATTTCAAACGGCGCCAGGGCTTCATTCAACCGTTCACCAAAAACGCGGACGGTGCGGGTATAATAGACCCATATCCTCTCTCCGCCGCCGGTATAAACGCCGGTCAGGATCGACAGCTTATCTTTTTCCATCGCCTTACGCAAAACTTCCTGTACCTCCTCCATCTTTTCGGCAAGCGCTTCGGAAGGCATTCCTTTATCGTCACCTTCATATTTCCAGGTGATTTCCACCCGTTCCTTGAACTTGCCCGACTGAATAAATTCAGTTAATTCATCACGACCGGAAACGGTGACCAGTTGTCCGGATTCATTCTCTGAAAGAGCGGTAAACCACTCGTTGCTTAATCTCATATCAATATCAATTATTCTACAAAAATACAGATTATTTTCCTTCTAATACATTATTTTTGCGGCAAGAATACAAGATAAAAGGGATATGATCAGACAAGTGGAGCTCCAGGACGCAAAGGCGATCACAGATATTTACAACGAATATGTGTTGCACAGCGTGGCTACATTCGATACGGAGCCGGTGCAGGAAGAAGAAATGCGTGCCCGAATTGCAGAAATATCTTCCCGCTTTCCTTATTTCGTCTACGAAGAAGACAAAGAAATCACCGGCTATTGTTATGCCCATACGTGGAAAGAGCGTTCAGCTTACCGCTATACGCTGGAAACAACTGTCTACCTGTCTCCCGGACATACCGGAAAGGGCATCGGGATGCTCCTGATGCAAAGATTGATTGAAGCATGTCGCGAAAATGGCTACCGAGCCTTGATCGCCTGCATCACGGAGGGGAACGAAGCCAGTAATATCTTGCATGAAAGGCTTGGGTTCAAACAGGTTTCCCACTTCAAAAAGGTCGGCTTGAAGTTCGACCGTTGGCTGGATGTCGCAGACTACGAACTTCTGCTGCTCCCGACTTGCGGCTGAAAAAAGCTCTAAATGGGATCATTTTTTCTCTTCTTCCACAACTGATAACTGTTAAAAAGATTTTGCCACAGGACGTATGATCCGGGGCCGACCGATGAAAGCGGGTCCAGATAGGTATAAGCCATCCAGATGGCAAGTACAGTGTTTTTCTGCCCAAGGGCCTGCCCGGCACTGATGCGGTCGGAATAGCGGGTTCCGATCCGTTTACCCAAATAGAACTGGACGGCGCAGGTCACTAAGCCCGCCAAGGCTATCAGCACCTCCACTCCTACCGGAGCATTGCTTTCGACAAGAGACTTCACGGTCTGGGCCGTCACGATGGCAAGCGCGACACCCCAGAGATAGAAAGCAAGGTCGCGGAAACCCAACAGGAAATGATGCAGTCCCGGAAGGAAATAGCGGAACAACATCGCCAGGAAAAACGGGCAGAGCAACAAAGGGAACACCTTGCTCAATATCTTCAGAAAAGCGGTCACAAAGGTTATATCGGCATGAGGTTCTACCAACGGGAACATCAACGGGACAACTATCGCCGCCAGAACGTTCGACAGCAACGTGTAAGTCGTCAGGCTGGATGCACTCCCCCCTAACTTGCCGGTGATGACAGCCGCTGCCGTAGCCGTCGGGCAGATCAGGCAGACCATCGCACCCTCGAAAACCTCCTTGTAAGCACCATCCATGTGTACGAATATCAACAAGGCAGCTACAAGCGAAGCCGAAACAAGCTGGAACAACAACAGCCATCCATGCCAGAGAGAAGGCATTAACTCGTGCGGTTGCACTTTGCAGAAAGTCAGCAATAGTTGAGCAAAGATCAAAGCGGGAGTCAGATAGGCCACAAAAGAACTCATGAACGGTTTCGTCGGCTCCAGAAAAGCGAAGTTGGCAAAGATAAAATACCCTAACGCACCGGCAAGCATCGCAACGGGCAATGTCCAGTTTTTCAGAAAATTCAACATAGCACCTTCTTTTATTTTCGGGCGCAAAGGTACGACAAATAATCAGATATATCAAAGCCTGTTCCGCCGTGTGACGAAACAGGCTTCGTTGCCTGACGGAGCCGCTTAAAGAGGCTTGCGATTGAAGCTTCGCGACCCGTCGATTGTATCAATCGTCAAGCTTACTTGCGGAACGGCGCTTTTACAACCTGGGCTTTCAAGTTACGCCCCCGAACCTTGATACAGATTTCCGTCCCGGCTTTTGCAAATTCAGGTTTCACATACCCCATACCGATACCTTTCTTCAAGACAGGCGACATAGTTCCGGATGTCACCACACCGATGATGTTGCCTTCGGCATCGGCAATCTCATAGCCGTGACGGGGAATACCTTTGTCTACCAGCTCGAAGGCACACAGCTTGCGGCTAACGCCTTCTTTCTTCTGGCGTTCCAGTTCGGCGCGATTGGTGAAGTTCTTGCCTTCGGCGAACTTGGTGATCCAACCCAGACCGGCTTCGATCGGCGAAGTCGTGTCGTCGAGATCGTTGCCGTACAGGCAGAAGCCCATTTCCAGACGCAGCGTGTCGCGTGCACCCAGGCCGATCGGCTTGATACCTTCAGGCTTACCGGCTTCGAAGATGGCATTCCAGATCGTCATGGCATCATCCGGGTAAAAATAAAGTTCGAAACCACCGGCTCCGGTATATCCCGTATTGGAGATGATGACATTCTTGCAACCTGCAAATTCACCCGTCACAAACGAATAGTAAGGAATGGAAGACAGGTCGACCGGAGTTAGGCGTTGCAAAACTTCGACGGCTTTCGGGCCTTGGATAGCCAACTGTGCAGTACGGTCGGAAGAGTTTTCCAGTTCCGCCCCTACCGTATTATGGCTCACGCACCAATCCCAATCTTTGGCGATGTTACCCGCATTGACAACCAAAAGGTATTTTTCCGGTTCATAATGATAGACCAGCAGGTCGTCCACGATACCGCCCTTGTCATTCGGAAAGCAAGTATATTGAGCTTTGCCGATCGGCAACACGGAAGCGTCGTTCGAGGTAACGCTTTGGATAAAAGCCAGCGCGTTCGGGCCTTTTACCCAAAACTCGCCCATGTGGGAGACATCGAACACACCCACACCATTCACAACGGTCATGTGTTCGTCGATAATACCGGTGTATTCGATCGGCATGTTGAAACCTGCAAATTCATGCATTTTGGCACCGAGTGCAATGTGCACATCGGTAAACGGAGTTGTTTTCATGATTTATGATTTGTGATTTATGATGTATAATTACCTTTGACCAATAGTTCTGCTATTTTAACGATCGTCTCCATGCTCTTTTCAAGCGACTTGACCGGGAGGAATTCATACCGTCCGTGGAAGTTCAACCCGCCTGCGAAGATATTCGGGCAAGGCAGTCCCATGAAAGAAAGGCGAGCACCGTCCGTACCTCCACGGATCGGCTTCACCAAAGGTGTGACACCGGCTTCCTTCATGGCGTCGAACGCCAAGTCCACGATGAACTTCTTCGGTTCGACCACTTCACGCATATTGTAATACTGGTCGCGCAGTTCGAGCGTCGTACTGCCCGGATGCATCTCGTTCATTCGCTTCACCAACTCGTGCAGCAACTCTTTCTTCCGTTCGAAAGCAGTGCGCACATGGTCGCGTATGATATAGGAAAGAGAAGCCTCCTCGACCGTTCCGCTTATGCCGGTCAGATGGAAAAAGCCTTCATAACCGGTCGTATGTTCGGGACGTTGCGCGACAGGCAGCCAAGAGGCGAACTCTACCGCCAGCAACGATGCGTTCAGCATCTTGTCCTTGGCATATCCCGGATGTACGTTCAGCCCTTTGAAAACGACTTTGGCTCCGGCAGCATTGAAGTTCTCGTATTCCAACTCGCCGATCTGTCCGCCGTCGATCGTATAGGCCCATTCGCAACCGAACTTTTCGACATCGAAGTAGTCGGCTCCGGCTCCGATCTCTTCGTCGGGCGTAAACCCTACGCGAATCTTGCCGTGTTCGATCTCCGGATGATCCTTCAAGTATTTCATGGCGGCGATGATAGCAGCCACTCCTCCCTTATCATCCGCCCCTAACAGGGTTTTGCCGTTGGTCACGATAATATCCTGTCCTTTATAATCGTCCAGTTCGGGAAACATAAGCGGCGAAAGCACCACGCTTTCTTCGGCGCACAACACGATATCCCCCCCTTCGTAACTTACGATACGCGGCTCGACATCCTTGCCCGACATATCGGGGCTGGTATCCAGATGGGCGATAAAGCCGATTGTCGGAACTTCCTTCGCCGTATTGGCAGGCAGGGTAGCCATCAGGTAGCTCTTGTCATCGAGGGTGATGTCTTCCAATCCTATCTCTTCCAACTCTTTCACCAACGCTTCGGCAAACACGCGCTGTCCCGGCGTACTGGGAGTCACACCCGTGGTTTCGCTCGACTCGGTGTCGAACGTCACGTACTTCAAAAATCTATCTGTTACAGTCATAAGCTTATCATTAATATTACAAGCCATAAAAGTAATTAAAGTGTCACTAACAACAAAAAAATCATGCGCATTTCTGCACATGATTTTCCTTATTTCATCCGATCATATCTCTTTAGAAACAACTGCTTCCGTCGAAACAATGCGTACAAACTTTGCATTTCGGTAAGCCGATTGCCTCGATGAGTGTTTCCAGCGTATTGAACTTCAACGAGCTCAAACCGAAACGGTCGGCAATGATCTGCACCATCTTTTGATATTCAGGAGAGTCGGTCGTCGCATATTTTTCCAGATTTTTGTTCTCGTCTCCTTCCAGTTCCTTGATGATACGACGGGTGATCAGTTCGAGCGGACTCTTCGACGAAGTAAAGCCGAGGAACGGGCAACCATAGATAAGAGGCGGGCAGGCAATGCGCATATGTACCTCTTTTGCCCCGTAGTCATACAAGATTTTCACGTTGTCGCGAAGCTGCGTCCCGCGCACGATCGAGTCATCACAAAACAAGATCCGCTTTCCTTCCAGCATGGCCCGGTTCGGGATCAGTTTCATTTTCGCGACAAGCGAACGCAATTCCTGATTAGCCGGAGTGAAACTACGCGGCCAAGTCGGTGTGTATTTGGCTATCGCCCGATGGTAAGGAGCCCCTTTGCCTTCGGCATATCCCAAAGCCATCCCTACGCCTGAATCAGGGATACCGCAAACACAATCCACTTCGCTCTCGTCCTTCTTCCCCATCTTGTAACCGCTTTGGAAACGGACCTCCTCGACATTCCTGCCCTCGTAGCAAGAAACCGGGAAACCGTAATACACCCAAAGGAAAGAGCAAACCTGCATCTGCTCGTTCGGACGGCGCATCTGCTCGATGCCGTCGGCACGCAAGCGGAGGATTTCTCCCGGCCCGACAAATCGGTCTATTTCATAATCCAAGTTAGGTAAACTGCTCGATTCGCTGGTAGCGGCATAGGCTCCGTCTTTCTTACCTATAATAATAGGCGTACGCCCCCACTTGTCGCGGGCCACGATGATACCGTCTTCCGTCAGCAGCAACATGGAACAGGAACCTTTGACCCGGTCGTAAACATTTTCAATGCCTTCAACAAAATCCTTTCCCTGCGTAATCAGCAACGCTACCAGTTCGGTCTGGTTCGTCTTACCCGAACTCAGTTCGGAAAAGTGCATATTCGCTTTCAGCAAATCCTGTTCCAATTCCTCGATGTTATTGATCTTGGCAACCGTCACGATGGCGAACTTACCGAGGTGGGAGTTGATGACGATCGGCTGCGCATCCGTATCGCTGATGATACCGATTCCGGCATTTCCCACAAACTTGTCGAGAGCAGGCTCGAACTTCGTACGAAAATAAGAACTTTCCAGATTGTGAATCGAACGTGTGAAACCGGCTTCCTTATCGTATGTAGCCATACCGCCGCGCCGGGTTCCCAGATGAGAATTATAGTCGGTGCCATAGAATAAATCAGTTGAACAAGCCGACTTAGAAATAGTTCCGAAAAAACCACCCATTGTAAATAGTGTTTTTGATTTTTGAATTTGGTTGCAAAGGTACAAGATTATTTAGAAATCCGAAATATCCCACCTCATAAACAAACTCTATCTTCCCCTATCATTGCATACATTTTTTAACACATCTAAAAACAAAAGGTTTCCAACCACTTACAAACAAATAACACTCGTACACGTAGAAAACGCTTGCATTGTAAAAAATAATATCTACTTTTGCACCCGGGTAAGTCCTACACGGCATGCTCCCTCGGAATCCCCCAGGGTTTGACCGCAGCAAGGGTACTTGGTTGTAGCGGCGCGATGTAGTAAGCTTACCCACCTGCCTCTTTAGCTCAGTTGGCCAGAGCACGTGATTTGTAATCT
>QWCB01000083.1_pt1 | contig 184888 bp, 178 predicted proteins | sample 1972511 | NCBI WGS metagenome assembly QWCB01 (sample SAMN09866719, study PRJNA288562) | Human gut metagenome isolate term5_stool, whole genome shotgun sequencing... | isolation source: gut | host: Homo sapiens | place: USA: California | reverse complement strand
TGTGCGCTCCTCCGTCCGCTCGTAGGGTTCTGCTCGTAGCTGCTCCGCTGATTCTGCCTTTAATACTCCGTTAAGGCTCTCTTGAAGTAAATTCTTGAACGCATACGGACGAGAATCTTGTAAAAGTTCTAGAATCTCTTCTTGATTCAGGGTAATATTAAGTTGAGCCATGTCTTTCTTCCTCGTTTCTTTTTTTCTCAATTACAAATTATACGCAGGTGATTGACCTCTGGCTCTTTCTGCTTTTACACCATTTTATGGACGTGACCAAAATCCAAAACAAAACCATCCACTACTAGCATCGTTGCACGAAAAAAGGTGGGGCGCCGGGCACGACAAAACATGACCACCCATGTGTGGCTACATTGCACAAAAGTCAGGAAAGAGGATGCGTACAAAATCCAGGACAACTCAAGCAAGGTTTGAGCACCCGCTTTCTGAGAACGAGACTGGCGCCTGGTTTGATAGAATAATGGTGGAAGTTTGAATTTCAGTCGTTTTGGTTTCAGAAATTGAATTTCAGGGATTGAGATTCAGAGGTTTAGATTCCAGAGATTGTGTTCCAGTAATTGGGTTTAAGCGGTTTAGGTTTTAGTTTTAGGGCTTAAGAGTTTTGGTTTTAGAGTTTGGGCTTAAGAGGTTGGATTTCGGAAGTTTAGGTTATAGTAATTGGGTTTAAGAGTTTGAGTTTCAGAGGCTTGGGTTTAAGTTTAAGAGTTTGAGTTTCACTGAATAGAGTTGGAGGCTTTTATGAAAATTATGCTTGCTGCGCCGGAGCTTCATCCGGACGACCTTGGTTCAAATCAAAGACAGATGCTTGCCACCATGGAGCAGGCAGCCAGAGAAGGAGCCGATCTGCTTCTCTTCGGTGAAGCCTCTCTGCCCGGTTTCGACGCTCTCAGTTTCGATTATGCAAAAGACATCCGCAAGGTCCTCTCCCCACACAGTCCTGAAATTGCCGTGATGCAGGAAGCCGCCTGCCACCATGCTGTCGCTGTGGGCTTCGGCTTTTTCGAAAATCATCTGGGAGGGATTTACAGCAGCTATCTTATTCTGGATCAACAGGGAAGAGTTGCAGATTTGTATCGCCGGGTTTCACCGGGGTGGAAAGTGGCGCGAGCCTGTGCGGACTACCGTGAAGGTCTTTCTTTTCATTCCTTCTCCCTGAGCGACCGAAAGTGGAGCGGACGAATGTTTGCCACAGTGATCTGCGGCGACCTCTGGGAAGACAAGCTCTTATCTGCCATCTGTGCTCTGGATTCAGAAGTTGACACCTTTTTCTGGCCTGTCCATGTGGATATCGCCGTGAAAGACTGGGAAGAAAACAATATGGATTACAGCGCAGCGGACAACATCAGCTGCAGCGCTTATGCCCACCAAAGTTCGCTGCTCGCTAAGCCCGTTCTTTTTATCAACAATTTCCTGAGCGATCCCGGACGGGCCAAGGGCGGACTTTATCATTGGGAAAAAGGCAGAACCGTGGCACATAAGCCCATGGGGCGGCCGGATTTTCTGATAACAGAAATATAGTGTATTCCGTATGGCCGTTATTAAACTGCAAATTTGAATGTAGGTAATGTATTGTAAACTGCTTGTTTTTTTCACTGCCGAAGCAGATTTTCCATGGCACTGCAGGAGCAGTTCTTTCATAGCACTGCCAAAACAGCTTTTTCTCGTTACTGCAGGAAAAAATCTTTCATGGCACTACGGAGTGTACTTTTCAGCGAGTCTCCTTGCATGTTGATGGCTGATTGACGACCCCGATAAAGAGGGGATCGCCGGAAATTCCGCAAATTACAAAAACAAAGGGCCGGTCCAGAACAAAGTCGATCTTCTCCTCCGGAGGCTTGGCCGCTCCGTACATGCGCATAGCTGTAAAAGCAGTTGCCGTGACGCCCTGTTCATCGATGGCAACGCGGCTGCCCTGTTGGACATCCGAGAGAAAGGCGGGCACTTCGCTATACTGAAAGAGCGGTGAAAAATCTGCTTTGTCCTGCTCAAATACCATCTGCACCCCCAGGGCTTTCAGATTCTCTTCCAGGCGCAGATTTGCAGCCACATCAAATTTCGGCAGCAACAGATGAACGATCAGAAATTTACTGTCCTTCCAGTCTTCGCCCGGATGGTCTTTAGAGATCAGCTCATAGAATTTTGGATTTTTCAGGACCTCTTCCACACTTGAATTTTTGTCCGGCAGGATCAGCCAAACGACCCCGCCATAGTGCAGACCTTTGCAAATGGCACCGAAATTTTCAGCCCAGTAGTAAGTTTCAGGATTTTCGCTTTGCATGAAGCTGCAGGTCTGATCCTGCTCACGGCCGTGAAAAATTCTCTCTTCGTTTTTATCTTGATTGAACTCCTCCTGCCATTTGGCCTGGAAAAAGATAGTGGAAACCAGACTGAATACCATATCCCTGGTAAAACACAATTGTCCGGCCTGTTCTTTCAGGAGGCCGCCCGTCTCTTGGTTGATCCAGCGCCGGAGATCCTCGTTATAAGCTTCTGAACCCATTTCCCCCTGAAAAGAAGCCGCAAAGTAATGTTTCGCCAGTTGATTCAGCGTTTCTTTCTGATAGGAAAAGCCCTCATTCAACCAGAAAGAATTCGCCAGCCTGCTGCTGACTGCGCCGTCGTCGGAATAATTGCTGTTCCAGATACTCAAGGCATTTTTTTGCACTTCCTCAAGATCTTTTGCTCCGAGAAGTTCAAGGACTTCCTCACGGCTTTTCCCTCCCGTCACTTCGCAGAGCATGGAAAGCGCCATATATAAACTGAGAGGAGAATAAAGAGGATTCTTCTCTCTCGACTTTAAGAGAATCTCCTGGCTGGTTCGCGCTATAAATTCACCGAAATCCCCGTAAAACTGTTCGCGCTGCTCCCGCCGTTCTCTTTTTTCCTTCCACCAGGCATCATATACACGTTTCAAAGCATCCTGGTTAACATTCCCTGTTTTTTCATCCACAAACTCATCCTCGTCAGGGTAAGGAGGCATCTCAGGGTAGGCTGACTGAATCAAGGCTGAATCGATCGGCTCCGGCTCTTCCTTCTCTATCCTCTCTGATGCAGTCTCGGCCTCAGCCACAGGTGGCAAGGTCACTGACAAAGCAACACGGGACTTCTCGATTGGCTCAGTCTCGGCCTCAGTCACAAGCGGCAAGGGCAGCAGGAGTGTTAAAAGTAAAAAAAGCATCAGCAATAAAGACGTTTTACTTTTCATTTGACTACCTCCTGTAGCAAAAACTTACTAATGTTACAATAGCTTTCAAATGCGACATGAATTGCCAAAGTTAAGGCTATAAACTTAATACGTCCACTTGAGGACTTCTGTCACAAAAACCGCAAGCCCGGTCGGGTCCGCCGACCCGAGCGATTGTGAGCGCAGCGAACATTTGAGCGAGGGCGACGGTGCCCGGCGGGCGAGGACGTTGTCGCTCGCTTGCTCCGCAGCAGCCCCTTCTCGTCTCAGACACGCTCTCTTTTCAGTGCGGCTCCTGAGCCTTGTGCGCTGCGACACAGGAGCTCACTTTGCTGCGGGTGTGATCGCGAACTCGCTCGAAGGGGCTCTGCTGCGCGTCTCGCTGGACACTGAATTTGCCCGGCTGGCTTAGCAAAGGGCTTTGCAATGGGCCGCAGGGAAGTTTCCTCTAGCCCTCAAGAGCACGCAGATTCATCGAGACGTTGAGCATCAGCCCGAGGGCAAAATAATTCATCAGCATGGAGGTTCCCCCATTGGAGATGAATGGCAGAGGGATACCCGTGATCGGCAAAAGGCCCACGTTCATGCCCATATTTTCGATGAAGTGAAATGCCATGGAAGCAATCAGTGCAACCATCATATAGGCTGATTCCAAATGCTCGGCACTGGCTTTCCAGGCCACCAACAGGGCACGGCAAAGAAAGCTACAGACGAGGATGAGCAAAACAGTGGTGCCAATAAAGCCCAGATATTCTGCAATGGCAGAATAGATGAAGTCGGATTCTTTGACAGGGACATGGACATCGATGCCGCTCTGATTCCCCAGCAGTCCACCGGAACTCACGGCCTTGAGGGCCTGGTCGATATGGTAGGATTCGCTCATATCCTGACCGGGAAAGAGCAGGAGGAGAACGCGGTTTTTCTGACGTTCACTGAGGAAAAAAATCCACAGCAGCGGCGCTCCGGCAAAGGCCACAGCGGCAAAGGCTGTGATGATTTTCCAGGATACTCCCCAGACAAAGAGAGTCAGAAGAAACATGATGACAATGACCGCCGCCGTTCCGAAATCCGGTTCCATGTAAATGAGGATTAGAGGGATACCGTAGCAAAGGCCAAGTTTGGCGAAGCCATGCCAGTAATCTTCATCCCCACGCTTCATGCGGGCAAAAAAGCTTGCCGCAACTATGGAAATGGCGATTTTGGCCAGTTCAGAAGGCTGAAAACTGCCGATGATGGGCAGTCGGATCCAGCTGTCGGCACCAGTCAGACTTTTAAGCGAAAAGCTGTCAATTTTTTCGTAGACCAGAAGTAAACAGGAAAGGCCATAAAGAAACCAGCCCAGAAGCTCGAGTGTGGGCTCGTCAAGCATGCAGACCAGCAGGGCCAGGAGCAGGCCAAAAGTGGCTGCACCAAATTGTTTGATAAAGTTTTCTGGATAAGATCCTGCGCCATAACCGGCGAGCAAAACTTTATTCATCACAAAGAGACCGATCAGCGTGATTAAAAGGACCGGAACCAGCAGCCAGTAGTCCATATCGCTGAAATAGCGATCGGCTCGTTTTAAAAATCCACGTTTATTCACGACAGATCCTGCTCCTCTGTAGTCTCCTTATTCAATGAAGCACGTGCTTTTTCCCTGTAAACTGGCGGCATGGGCACTTCCCCCTTCTTCAGCTGCCATCTCCTGATCAGAATAATCGCCAGACCAAAAAGCACCAGGAGCAGAGAGAGCAGGCGGGATACGCGAATATTTCCCCACATGAGGGCATCCACACGGATGCCTTCAACGAAAAAGCGCAGGAGGCCATAGAGCATAAAATACCAGGCAGAGACTTCGAAGACAAATTTTTTCTTTTTGCGCACGTGAAGGAGAATGAAAAAAATCAGGAGGTTGCCCAGAAACTCATAGAGAAAAGTCGGGTGCACCGGCAGGGCGGGATCGAGTCCGTGCCCGTACGCCTCGAGGTAGGCTTGGGTTCCTTCACTGAACATGCCCCAGGGCAGGTTGGTATTTTCACCAAAGGCCTCCTGGTTAAAGAAGTTTCCCCAGCGCCCTATCCCCTGTCCCAAAGCAAGATAGGGGGCAAAATAGTCCAGGAGATGCAGAAAATTCATCTTCTTGATACGGGACATGAGCCAAAAAGCCAGAATCCCGCCGATTACTCCGCCGTAATAGGCCATGCCTCCATAACGGGTATTGAGAATGCGCAGAGGATTATCGCGAAAGCTTTCCCAGGTGAAAGCCACATAGTAGAGACGAGCCCCAATGAGGGAAAAGGGCACGGCAAGGAGAAAGTAATCGAGGAGATCGTCTTCGTCTATGCCAAAGTGCCTGGCGTGACGAAGCGCCAGCACAAGAGCCAGCAAAAAGCCCAGGGCAAAGGTGATGCCATAATAGTACACGGCAATATCGTGCCCGAATAAATGCAGGTTAAAGGCAATACGATGGATGGGAAGGTTTTCAATGCCCAGTCCCGGAAAACTGACGTGAGTGCTGTTCATATTCTTGACGTCCTCTTACGCCCTGATACCAGATGAATGGATGTGTTGTCGTTGTCAGATGTATCCGGACTTTAGCATCATGAACGATTTCGGTGTTTTAACTTGAGTGAATGTGTTCCTGGTGGCAGAGCACTGAACATATCCGGCAAGTGCCCTGTTCCATCAGTTTATCAGCTTCGACGCTGTTTAGAAATGAACTTGCCTGTATTCTTGAAATGGTCTGTATTCTTCGGGATGCTGCTCGTGATCGAGCCTGACCCTTTCAAGATCACTTAAGACCTGGGCCTGCAGGCGTACTGCTGAATGGAAGTTCTCTTCCGGCCGAATAAAACGGAGATAAGTCACGCGAATCGTATCTCCGTAGGACGGACTTTCTTTTCCATAGAGAAAAGATTCACTTCGGGCGAGGCTCGTCTGCTCAACTGTGGGACGTACACCAATATTGGAAATAGCTGGACAAATTTTATTGTCCCAGCTCACAAGGGAGGCGTACACTCCAAAGCGGGGGACGACCATGTCAGCTTGCAGCGCAATATTGAGCGTGGGAAAGCCCAGCTTTCGCCCAAGCTTTTTACCCTGGCTCACCTTTTCAACATGTGAGAAAGGCGTCGCCATAAGCCGATTGGCCTCTTCCATCTCTCCCCTGCGAACCATCTCACGAAGCCTCGTAGAGGAAATAATTTCCTCTTTGTAGCTGCAGTCTTCCATGATGCTCAGGCCAATATGCTCTTTTTTGGCAAAGTTAGCCAGAAGCTGAATATCGCCTTCGGCCTTTTTACCAAAAGTAAAGTTCAAGCCACAAATCGCATGGCGCACATCCATTTTTTCCCGAAACAGCCATTTCAGAAAACGTTCGGGCGGAAGATCAAGAATTTCCTTACTGAGCGGAGCCGCCATAATGTCTTCAGCCCCGAAATGCCTGAGCGCGGCGAGGCGGTCTTCACGCATCTGTAAAAGGCCGGGGAAGCGGTGTTCCGAATCAAAGAGACGCCCTGGCGGATCTAAAAAAGTAAAGACCGTGGGGATCAGCTTTTTCATTGCGGCGATATTCCGCATTTCCCGGAGAAGGCTCTGATGGCCCAGATGAACACCATCGAAAAAACCCAGCGCAATCACACGCGGCCCCGGCTTCAAAGAAGCTTCAAGATCGCGAATCACCATTTTTCACCTCCGCCAGGCTCCTGCCAACTGTCCTGGGATGCGAAAACGCGCTGGCTTCGTAGCAGCACATTTGTACCATCCGCTTCGCTGCGCGCCATCGCCAAACATTTATCCCCTTTAAAAAGCAGAATCCTGGGTTCATGATCAAGCTGTTCAGCACGGTTGCTAAAACTTTTAACTTCGCTGATCTCTGCTCTCTGCAGACGCAGCGAAAACGCTTCGACGGTAAAAGACAAAGCTTTGCCCTGGAGGAGATCGCGGGCTTCCATTGCCTTGAGCGACAGGCGGGGCAGCATGGGAAAGGCCGATGCCAGAGGATAAATGAAGCCTTCCTCCCACAAGGCCCTGACACAGGCTTCTGAATCGCGATTTAAGGCATTGAAACGGTCAAAAAGAGCTTCTGTCGTGCACACACGATCCGAAAGGGTGTAAGGACCACATGATGTGCGGCGAAGTTCCCAACAGCAGGCATGCAGGCCCGAGCGTTCACCGATTTCATCGACAAGCGAGCGGATGTAGGTCCCTTTACTCACCTGGGCCTCTGCAGAAAAAAAGATTTTCCCCTCAGTCTCCTCTTCTCCAGATCGAGTTCTCTCGCCCAGATAGCTGAAATCCTTCAAACGAACTCGTACGAGACGTTTTTTGCGCTCCACTTCCTGGCCTTCGCGGGCATAGCGATAGAGCGGACGACCCTGAACCTTCACCGCAGAATACATGGGAGGACACTGCCAAAATTCTTCCGGAATCGAAGAAAAGGCCTCACGCAGCCGCCTTTCGGCCTCTCCGCTCTGCGCCATTTGGCGGAGGTCTTCCGGAGCTAAGTGCTCTGTGATCCGACCTTCACGATCCATGGTGTCGCGGCGCTGACCTGCGGCTCCCAAAAAGCGGTAGCTCTTGTCATAGCCTTCCATAAACTGCACAGCTCCGGTAAAACGGCCAAGACAAACGGGCAAAAGGCCGCTGGCAAAGGGATCCAGAGTACCGCAGTGGCCGATGCGTTTCTGAGCGAAAATACGGCGCAGTCGGGCAATCACTGCAAAAGAGCTGAGGCCCACTTCTTTATCGATAAGAATAATGCCGTCGGTCATCTGGAAAGAGCCTGCCTTGCCTCAGCGAGGATTTTTTCAAGCTGTTCCTCCGGGGAGCGTCCAAGTAAGGGCTGCGAAGCCCCGGAAGCCCGCATATGACCCCCTCCGCCCCATTTTCTGGCCAGAGAAGAACAATCAAAGGCTTCGGAACTGCGCAGATTAATACGGAGAACCTCCTGTCCCTGTTCTTCTGTGAGCCGAATAAATAAGGCAAGATCGGTACCTCTGACTTCGCGCAGATCAGAGCAGATACCGGCAAGGTCTTCATCGCTCGCCCCACAGCTGAGCATATCCTCCCGGTTGAAGAACACCCAGGCAAGCCGACCGTCTTTTTCCCAGCAAGCCCGGCTGAAGGCCAGCCCTTTGGCACGAAGTTCAGATAGAGGACGGGAAGCGAAAAGGGCCTCGGAAAGAGGGGCTATTTTTACGCCAATCTGACGCAGAGCCGCCATACAGAGGTAGCTGTCAACACCGGTGTTGCTGTAGCGCAGACCTCCTGTATCGGTATAAATACCGAGGGCAAGAGAGGTCGCCATATCCAGATCAAAGAGATCCTTCTTCAGAAGCTGGGAGAGGGCCGCAGCCAGCAGGACAATCATCTCTGAGGTCGATGAACGCCCGGCTTCAATCCACTCCCGCTCAGCAGGCAGAGTATCAAAAAGATGATGGTCGATGATGAATCGACGTGTCAGAGCTTCGAAACATTTTTCGCGGCGACCAAGGCGTGAAGCCTCATGACAGTCTAAAACGAATAGCGCTCCAACAGCTTTGCACTCTGCGAGCAGATCAGCTTCTTTCTCAGGCTCTTCCGGCCACAGTTCAGCTTCTGTCCATTGGGGCAGAAGGCGATAGCTTTCCTTAACTTCCTCATCAAGGAAAAGGCGAGCATGATAGCCCGCCTTAGTCAGTATCCTTTTCAGTCCCAGGCAGGATCCGATGGCATCGCCATCAGCCCTGACATGCGGCATAATCCAGAGCTCAGAAGCAGGGGGAATATCTTTGAGTATTCCAGAGGCCAGTGCTAAGGCTCTCTCATTGCTTAAGTCCCACATGTTCTCAGTCCTTGTCTCGCAGAACTTTATCCCTGGCCTCATCTTCCGCGCGCACCTGGTCGATAAGCGCCGACATCTGCTGTCCGATCTCAATGGACTCATCCAGATGGAAGCGCAGTTCCGGGGCCACGCGCAGGCCCATTTCATGCGCGACTTTACTGCGCAGAAAGCCGTTGGCTTTGTCCAGAGCCGTCATCATATCCTTTTTTTCAGTCTCACCGCCGAGGCAGCTCACCTGGATATCTGCATACGCAAGGTCGCGGCTCAACTTCACATGGGTGACCGAAGATATCTTCGGCATACGCGGGTCTTTCATTTCGCTTCGTATGGCTTCGGCCAGAATTTTGCGAATTTCCTCCGCGACACGTTCCGCTCTTTCTTTACTCATGGCTTTGTCCTTTCTTCGGGAAGTCCACAGTTCAGGTTCTGGCAACTTCCTTCATACGGTACATTTCGATAATATCGCCGGGTTTAATGTCGTTGTAACGCTCGATGCCGACCCCACATTCATAGCCCTGGGCCACTTCACGAGCATCATCTTTGAAACGTTTCAGCGAGGCGATATTGCCCTCATGGATGACGATACCGTCGCGCACCAGGCGAAGCTTCGCATTGCGCTGAATTTTTCCATCGGTCACATAGCAGCCGGCAATGGTGCCCACTGAAGAAACCTTGTACGTTTCGCGCACTTCCGCATGGCCAAGAATTTCTTCTTCAATGGTCGGCGCGAGCATACCCGTAAGGGCCGCCTGCATATCTTCAATTGCGTCGTAAATCACGCTATAGAGGCGAATATCCACATTGGCATCTTTGGCCATATCCTTAACATTCGCCGCGGGCCGCACATTGAAGCCGATGATAATGGCATCAGATACATCTGCCAGGCGTACATCAGATTCAGTGATAGCTCCGACCGCTCCGTGAATGACCTTGAGTTTCACTTCATCATTGGATAGCTTCTCAAGAGACTGGGTCACCGCTTCGACGGAACCCTGCACATCCGCTTTAATAATAATGTTGAGTTCTTTGGTTTCGCCTTCGCTCATCTGTTCGAAGATGTTGTCCAAAGACACTTTGCTGTTCTTCCTGAGCTGACGCTCTCTCTCTTCGTCGCGGCGGCGTTCCACCAGACTGCGGGCCACACGCTCATTTTCGACTTCGTAAAAAATATCGCCGTCTTCAGGAACATCCGGAAGGCCGAGAATTTCGACCGGCACAGAGGGACCTGCTTCTGTGATTTGCTCACCATGCTCATTCATCATGGCACGAATATTACCGATGAGGGTCCCCACCACCAGCGTATGACCGGTGTGCAGCGTGCCTCGCTGAACCAGGACGGTGGCAATGGCTCCGCGGTTTTTGTCCAGCCGGGCTTCGATCACCGTGCCCTTGGCCTGACGATTGGGGTTAGCCTTTAGTTCCATAATATCTGCCGTCAGGATGACCGTTTCGAGCAGCTCTTCCATGTTTTCGCCCGTCTTGGCTGAGACCGGCACCATGGTGACATCACCACCCCATTCCGGGGCAAGCAGGCCCTGAGCAGCCAGTTCCTGTTTAACTCTGTCAATATTCGCGCCCGGCTTATCGATTTTGTTGATCGCCACAATAATCTCTGTTTCGGCAGCTCTGGCATGGTGAATTGCTTCAATTGTCTGGGGCATGACCCCATCGTCCGCGGCCACAACCAGAATGGCGATATCCGTCACCTGAGCTCCACGTGCACGCATGGCCGTAAAGGCCTCGTGTCCGGGGGTATCGAGGAAGGTAATCTTCTTGTCCTTGACTTCAACCTGATAGGCACCGATATGCTGGGTGATGCCGCCCGCTTCTCCGCGGGCCACATGCGTCTCACGAATCCAGTCAAGGATGGAGGTTTTGCCGTGGTCGACGTGTCCCATGACGACCACAACCGGGGGACGCTCTTTAAGGTCTTCGGGCTTATCATCGGAATCGTCAAAGAGAATATCTTCTTCTTTGATCTCGACAATTTTTTCCGCTTTAATCTCAAACTCACCGGCGATCACTTCAGCGGTATCATAATCAATTTCCTGATTGACCGTTGCCATGACGCCATAATTCATAAGTTTTTTAATCACTTCAGCACTGGTTTTCTTAAGGAATTCAGCCAGTTCCTTAACCGTCATCTGTTCAGGCAGCTTCACCTGGGTAAGCACAGCCGCCTGCGTTTTGGCCTGAGGAGCTGTCTCCCCACGGCGCGCCTTGCGGCGACTGCGGCGCAGACTTTCTTCAGCGAAATCCAGTTCCTGACTGTTGCCAAACTCGTGGAAATCAAAGCGGTCGCGATCGCCCTTTTGACGATGTGCCGCATAGGAACGGCGGGATTCACTTTTCTTGTCAGCCGCGAGATCCGGAGCATCGTTGAAACTTCTGGCTTTCTGCGGTTTAGGTGAACGCGTGCGGCGCGGCGTCTCTTCCTCATCCTTGTCCTTGCCCATACCGCCGCTCATGTTGTCACGGAAGCCGCCCTTATTAAAGCGTCCTCCACTGCTGCCAAAAGATCTCCCGCCCTGGGAGCTGCCACCAAAACTGCGGCCCCGGCTCTGTGAGCTGCCGCCATAACTTCTGCCCTGGCCACTGCTATAGCTGCCCTGACGCTGTTCTTTAAAGGCCGGCGTGGCTGAATCTTTGCCCAGATAATTGCCCTTCTGAGGACGGAAGGGTTTTTTCCCACTGCGTTCCATATAAGACTTATAGAGTTCAGGATCCATGCGGACCTCCCGCTCCTGACTCTTTTCTCCACGGTTTTGCGACGGTGTCGCCGAACGTGAAGGAACTTTATCTCCGAGATCGGGAACCTGAGTGGATTTTTCGATCTTCTCACGGCTTTTTGCAGAGTCTGCCGAAGTTTCAACCGTAGCCGAAGGAGACACCAGCTCGTGTTTTTCCGCTCGGTCCTCCGCTTTGACAGCAGCTTCTGCTTTTTTCGTCGTAGCGACCTCGACCTCCGCTTTAGCTTTGGCCTTTACTGCTGCAATGGCCGTGTCCTGCTGAAGGGTTTTGGCCGGTTCAGCGTTTTTGCTCTCTTCCGTTTGCGGCGCGGCCGATTTCACGGTCTCTGCCTTAACTGCGGCAGCAACTTCTTCTCGCGCTTCTTGCATCACAGCTGCTTTTTTATTTTCAGAACTGACTGCATCCTTCTCAGGAAGCTTTTCGGCCGGAGTTTCCTTCTTAACTGGCTCAGCTTCTGCAGACGAAGTCGTTTCTGACTTCAAGTCAGCCTTAGGCTCAGCTTTCGGTCTTTCCACCTGCGGGGACTTTTCCACGCTATCGGAAGTTTTCGTCTTCTGACTTTGTGCCTGAACCTCAGCTGCACTTTCGACAGCCTGACTGGACACAGGGGGCGCGGCCTCAGGCTGAGTAAGCGCAGCCTTTTCTGAACCGGCAGGCTCTTTCTCACTGTGCTCACTTTCCTCGGCTTTATCCTTATGCGGGGTGATTTTTTTCTTGACTGCCTTAATGACTCCGGTAATCATGCGACCAGAAACCCCCTGAACAGACACCTTTGGTCCATTTGCAATCTTAGGGGCCTGAGATTTGCCTTCAGAGCGGGCCACAATGGCTTCGACCTCAGCCTTTACTTCCGCTTCGATTTTCTTATCAACGGGCGGCTTTGGCTGAGGCTGCTGATTTAATTGATCTTTCGCATCATCTTCACGAATAAAGCCGGCTCTCAGACCGGAATCTGCTTCTTCTCTTTTGATCATTTCACTTGACCTCCGCTCAGTTCTCGCAGCTCGTTCATTTTCTGACTTTTATCTTCACAAGGCTCATGGATTCTCAAGGCCTTCAAACGTATTTCTTTTGCCAATTGCTCCTCCACGACAGCACAAAGGGCCGTGCCACGTCGGCCTATGCGACGGCCGAGTTCATTTTTATCCGTCTTGCGCAGATAAATCAAGGGGAAGACATCGTCTCCTCTGCGCAGACGTTTCAGACTACCCGGACTGATATCTGCCGCGGCACAAAGCAGGCAGTTTTTCCCGGAAGTTTTCAGGGCTAGTACGGCATCCATACCAGAAACAAGGCCGCCAGCCCGCTCCGCCAGTCCCAGTAAAGAAAGAATCTTTTCCTCATTCCCGGCTGTGCTGGGCTCAAGCAGTATCAGCTTAGCGTCCTCCTCGGCTTTACTGAGAACCGCCAGCGCCGCTTTGCGCTTTTCGTCGTCCGGCTCTGCAGACTTCGCAGCACCTTCGTCCGCTGCTTTTTCAGCTTGAGCCTCACGCGCACTCTGCATCGCTGACAAGAGCTCCCGGCTGTCTTCAGCCAGCTGAAAGGGGAGTTTTTTCCCACTTAGAACCCGTTTTAGGCAGCTTTCTGACGTACAGAGATAAAGCCCTCTGGCCTGAGCTTTTCGGCTAAGGTCCAGAGCCCAGCTGCCATCCTTCCGTTCGGTAAGGCGCAGCAGGGACTTTTGGGGAAAACGTTCACGGCAGATGACACACATGCGTTCCACTGTTCTCCGTTTTTTATTTTCTTGCGGATGATCTTTCACAAGCCTCCTACAGAGCCGCGCAAGGCTCAAAATAAAAATTAAGCTTCATCAGATCCGGGTTCGGATTGCGTCACAGCAGCATCCGTCGCTGTTTCAGTCTCTTCCTGCTGCGTCCCCAGGGCGTTTTCCGCAGATTCATCATCCGCTCCCGCCTCAAGCATTGCAGCGTCAAAGCGACGCATCAGCTGTTCCTGAATCAGATCGTGATACTGACTCTCGCTCTTAATATCTATTTTCCAACCCGTGAGTCGTGCCGCCAGTCTGGCGTTCTGGCCTTCACGGCCAATCGCCAGGGAGAGCTGGTGATCCGGCACAACCACGCGGGCTGCCTTGTCTTCATCAAAAAGATCCACACGCACCACTTTGGCCGGCGAGAGGGCATTCGAAAGGAAGTTGACAATATCCGGATCCCACTCAATGATATCGATCTTTTCGCCATGCAGTTCGTCAATAACGGCCTGGACACGAATACCACGCTGTCCAACGCAGGAGCCAACGGCATCGACATTAGGATCGTTGGAACTTACAGCGATCTTGCTGCGCGAGCCTGCTTCGCGGGAAACTTCCACGATCTCCACGATACCGCTGCCAATTTCCGGAACTTCCTGCTCAAAAAGCCGACGCACCAGATTGGGATGACTTCGGGAGACGTAGATAACCGGGTGACTGCGGCGTTCATCCACTTTCAGGATATAAAAGCGCATGCGCTGATTAAACTCATAGCTGTCCAGCCGGGACTGCTCGTTGCGCAGAAGTACTGCTTCGGCACGGCCAATATCGACAATCACTTCGCGGCGATCCCGACGCTGCACCACGCCATAGGCCAACTGGCCCACACGACTGGAAAATTCATTGTGAATGCGCTCACTCTCCGCCTCGCTAAGGCGCTGATTGATCACACTTTTGGCGGTCTGAGCGGCCAGACGACCAAATTGGTCTTTATTCACCACCATGGCAATGTAGTCACCAGGTTCAAAATCCGGATTATAGGCCACAGCTTCTTCGAGGGCGATCTGAGAATCGGGATCTTCCACTTCCTCGACAATTTCCTTCATCACTTCGACCCACATTTCGCCGGTTTCACGATCGACCACGCCACTTATATTTTCGTTATTCCTGGCACTCGGCACTTCTCGTTTATAGGCTGAGACAAGGGCTTCTTCGATAGCACTGAAGAGCACCTCGGAATCAATTCCCCGCTCTTTTTCAAGCAGTTTGATGGCTTCAATAAATTCGACGTTCATCCCGATTTTTCCACTCCTTTGGCCCTTTGGCCTGTCACAGGTTGCGCTGAGCGCTCCCCTTTTGGTGTTGCAATGCACACAGCTTATTGATCAGAAAATCCACAGTTCAATCTACTGGATTTCAAGGCTTCTTTTGACCTGGGCAAGTTCCTCTCTTTTCAGTGAAAGCTCTTCACCCGACTCCGTCTTCACCTTGAGAGCCGTTTCATTTGCCTCCAGGAGAAGGGCGTGCAGGATTTTGCTGCCCTGCCGCTTCGTATAAAAACTGATATCGACCCACTCATCCAAATGAAGGAGGAAGTCGCGCAGTTCTGTCAGCGGACGTTCCAGCCCCGGAGAGCTGACTTCCAGAAAATCATGACGGCTCTCACCCATGGCATCGATCTGCGGATCAACCTTATGGCTGACACGTTCACAATCATCAAGGCCAACGCCACCACGTTTATCAATAATCAGGCGCAGGATCATCTTCCCGCTTTCACGCAGGAGCCGCAGATCGAGAAGTTCTGCTCCCTCCTCCCGAACGCTGTTTTCAAGACTTTTCAGGAGTTTTTCTTCATATTCGTTGCGTTTGCTCAATCCTGGCTCTAACCTTTCAGCTGCTTTTGGCCTATTCTTCGCCTGTTCCCGGCAAAACTTTTTCCAAAAAAGAAGAGCGGGTTTCCCCGCTCTCGAAGATCAAATCTAGCGATAGCTTTGTCAGTATAGCAGTTCCGCTCTCGGCTTTCAAGAGGATTACGGCCCCTCAATCATGTAAAATGAAGGGCTACTTCTTCAGAGCGTCACGGATTTCTTCAAGCAGGAGAACCTCTTCGGATTTAGCCGGAGCTTCTTCCACAGCCTCAGGTGCTCTGTGCATCTTGTTGATCGCCTTGACCATGAGGAAAATGCAAAATGAAATCATGATAAACTTGATGATCGTATCAATCACCGAGCCGTAACTGAGAGCGACCTCCGGCTGCACCACCTCTCCACCTTCAATAACGGCATTTTTCAGGACGATTTTCAAATCCGAAAAATCAATCCCAGCCGTGGCAAGACCAATGAGCGGAGTGATGATATTCTCGACAAGGGAATCGACGATGGCTTTAAAAGCTGCACCCATGACAACGCCGACGGCCATGTCAATGACATTGCCACGCATGGCAAATTCTTTAAATTCCTTCAACATCTTATTTCACCTCCTATGAATCAAACGCTGAAAATGACTTAATACTTGATATAAGAACGAACCTCGTCACTCAGTTTGTCAGGTTCTTCACTAATGGTCAGCGTGATGTTCACATGCGCTTTTTCGGCCAGTCCATTCAGTCTGCCCATGAAAGGCGCCAGAGCCTCCGGATTTTCTTCTTTGGCCACCTTATAAATGCTATCGATATAGATATGAGAAATGTCGTAATCCTTGGCATTCATCCCGGCGATAAAAGCGAAGAGTTCATCAAAGCCGCTGACAGGATATTCCTGGATGTCGATAAGACGCACCGTATAGGGGACGATGCTGTCGAAGCGTTTGCCGTTTTCGATGCAGACAATATTACTGTCTGAGCGACTTGCGGCATCAGTAATCTCCTTGACAATTCTGGCTGTTTTGCCGGAACCCTTATGTCCAACGATAGCATTAATCATAGCGTGCACAACCTTTCTTACTGTGGAACCGCGTGAGCGGTCATAAGCTTGGAATAATTATAGCTTATTCCCCCGGAACAGGACAAACGACAGTTTGACGATCTACTTTATTTGATAAGCTTCTTCATAAGCTTTTCTTGCCTCTTCGAGAGTCATTTCATTGGGGCCACCGTCAATCTCAATCAGCCCGTTATTTTCCCAATTACAATTCTGGCATACTGCAACCTTTTCAACTATGGCACCGCATACAGGGCAAAATATATGATTATCATCAAAAATCTTGTTCTTCGTAATTTTTCTCATCATTTTCATAATATGCAGCCCCATTTTCTGGCTACTAAAGCGGAAACAATTTATCATCCTTTCATAACTCTGATATTTCGCTCTGTCCAAAGCAAGTTTAGCCAATAATAAACCTCTATTGGTGTATGAAAAGGATCAACTTATATTTTTGAGGTCAACTCATAAATTAATATTTCATTACTGGTCCACCTTTTGCTGCCTCATCATCTTGAGACTGAATTAGCCTAAAATATTCTTGTTTCAAGCTTTCGGTGGCATCCTCGTTTAAAACATTATACTTCACTCCATGCTCGTTTATTTCTATTGAGGGCGTAATATAGAGGACAAATTTGGGTTGCAGCATATTGATGTCCATACTTCTAAAATTTTCATGAATGCTATTATATAAAAGATGGTTTTTAAATAATTGCAATATTTTCCATTCACCATTTTTCATTTTTTACAGTTTAATCAAACCAGAAAGTAAAAAAAGCACCTGCAACTAATAAATTGTTTGTAAAATCTACTGGACAAACGTTTAATCCGTTATACAATATATACATGAAAGGAATAAATCATGACTCTAGGAGATATAATAAAAACTTATAGGAAAAACATGGATATTTCTATGCAGGATTTTGCGAACAAGGCAAAACTAAGCAAATCTTATATTTCAATGCTCGAGAATAATAAAAATCCTTCAACAGGTTTGCCAATTACTCCAACTCTACCGACAATAAAATCCATTGCAAGTGCCATGAGCTTAACTTTTGACGAGCTTTTCTCAATGATCAACTCTGATTCTGAAATATCGTTAAATGATTCTGACTATTCTAGCTACGGTCTTACCCCTGTTGAGAAGCATAAAGATCTCTCACCAGAATGTAGCACATACGACAAGCCTATTTTCGCGGAGGAAATCATTGAAACCTACGTCGACCCAAAAGATATCAAGGCTGATTTTGCTATGCGTTGCGAAGGTGATTCCATGAAAGATATGGGCATAGAGGACGGTGACATCGCTTTTATCCGTAAACAGGAGACGCTCAATAATGGGGACATTGGCGTTATCGTCATAGACGATGAAGTAAAATTAAAACGTTTTTTCCGCTACTCTGACCACATTGAGTTACATCCGGCAAATCAGAAATATAAGACGTTAATCATCCTCGAAAATGAACACAAGTATATCCGGATAATCGGGAAGCTCGTCGGTTTTTATCATCAAGTCGAAAAAGCGAGTGCGAACGCGCCTGCAAAATAATTGTACTGGAGGAAAGTATGTATTGTCCAAATTGTGGAGCTGAAGTAAAACAAGGCGATAAGTTTTGCTCATCCTGCGGAAAGCCTTTGAAGGTAAATGAAAACATTCATCAATATCAAAGGCACGAAGATCCGGAACGAAACGAAGGCCGCTTTGTATGGCACGATGCGCAAGATTTATCAGATGAAAAGATTAAGAATAGCGACACAGTTTTTGTTTTAAAAGAGCAGGGAACAAAAAGTACAGCATCACTTGTATCTTCCATCATAGGTGCAGTTTTATTATTAGCCTTTATCGGCGCTGCAATAGAACTCAGGCGAGATTGGAAAACTTACATTGTTGCAAGTCAATTATGGATTGGAATCCTTATTCAGATTATAGCCATTATACTGAATATTTTAGGATACATAAAAAACAATAAGTCTTTAACCATAACCTCAATAGGGTTTTATATATTAGTTCTTTTCCCTATTGTCAATGCAAGCAAAAGTACTTTCTTGGTAAACGTCGATAATGAAACAATGCTCTGTCTGTTGAATATTGTCCCTGTCATTTTGCAAGCTGTTGCTGCATCCAAAATGCCGAAGATCGATATCGGATAAAAGTATTGATGTCTCACTAAAAGCCACCACATAACAAGTTGGGAAAAGCGTTGTGCACCGTTACTATTAAAAAATAAGATGTCGTTTCTCAATAGATATTAATCAAGGAGCTATTATGCAAGATAAAGTTAATTCTGTAGCTGATAGGCTTGTAACTAAAAGCATTGAGGCTTTCATCCTTGCTCTGGAAATTTACAATAAGCCAACCATTAGATATCGCACTGAGGGATTTGCTTTCTTTATCTGTAATGCTTGGGAGTTGATGCTGAAAGCATATATAATTAAGACTAAAGGTGAGGATGCAGTTTACTACAAGAATTCAGAAGATAGAACATTGTCTTTAAGAGATTGCATTGCTACAGTATTTACAAACGAAAAGGGTAATCTGCGAATCAATTTAGAAAATATCTTGCGCTTGAGAGATACTAGTACGCATTTTGTTACAGAAGAGTATGAGACAATCTACGCTCCTCTTTTTCAAGCATGCGTTATGAACTTAGCGGCAAAGATAAAAGAATTTCACAACGTAGATATTACACGACACATCGCCCAGAACTTCTTAACCCTAAATATAAATGTAGATTTACCTACCCCTGAGGGAATACGCTCAAAATATTCTGCTAAAACCGCAGAAAAGCTATTGCGGGAACAGTCATTTATTAATGAATCCATAAATGGCAAAAACCCTCAATATGCCATTCCTGTATACACAAAGTTTTATATTACCAAAAATCATTTGGAATCGGATTTAGAGATAGCGCTCAGCAAGAACTCATCTACGAGCGCTGCGATAATCCGGGATGTAAAGGATCCTAATAACTTGTACCCTTATACCCAAGGCAATATCATTTCATTAGTCAATAGAAAGCTAAAGCCACAGAACATCCTATTAACAAAAGTGACCGGGGATAAATTATGTGAACGTCCTTTTAATAAGTATGACTTCGGTTTGTTTGCCAAATTCTACGGGCTTAAAAGTGATCCAGTATATTGCTATTACCATGAGATGTCGAACCGTTATTGCTACAGTAACAAGATTGTAGAATTTCTCTTCAACCAGATTGTTAAAGATCCTGAAGGAATCATTAACAAACTAGAAAAAGAAATCAAAAAAAGATAACCCCAGGAGCATGAGAATTCTCGTCCATTGACTTACTCCCATTTGGGAACTCAGCTTTATTCCTTCACAAGTTATCTTTCTTGACTCTATTATAGCAATGTTGGTGATAATAACAAGCGCAATCTATTGATGTCACCCCGAAAATGCTTGAAGAAGCCGTAGACTTCATGAGAATTAAAAGCGTTTGAAAAGAATTGCACCCCAAAATGCACCCAAAAATAAATTTATGCTGAGTTCGTATAAAATGAAAAGCCCCGTAACCCTTGAGCTACGGGGCTTTTAACTTGGAGCCTGCTGACGGACTTGAACCCCCGACCTGCTGATTACAAATCAGCTGCTCTACCAACTGAGCTAAGCAGGCAAGCTAAAATAGTTTAGCGAAAAAAGATCGTTTTGGCAAGAACAGGCTAGCTCTCACCTGAAATTTTGATGAGCCTGCTCAGATGGGAATAAGTGAAGCCAGTTCCTGTGGGCTGAGGTGGTAAATTTTGTCGCCGAAGGAGGCTTGCTCCAGGGCCGTTAGGACGGTTTCGCGCTTGAAGTCGACCCCTTGAAGCGTCTCCTGCAGTTCGCCGTCTTTGAGGGCTGCGAAAAAATCGCCTTGCAAGTCGGCCCGACTGATTTTTCCGTGGATCACGGAGAGCCTGAGTTTAACATTTCCGCCAGGAAAGTGGCCACTGAGTTCAAGAGAAAATTCGGGATTCTTTCCCCAGATGGCTTCGGCACTGTGATATTCGCTTTCTCCCAGACGTCGGGCTTCGGCCTGATCTGCAGAACTGAGTTGATAAATTCTCACTTGTTCTGACGTCTTTCCCCCACTCGCAAGATAGGCGGCCAGAGTGTCGCCAAAGGCCTCAGTGCTCATATTTTTATGCTCTGGAGGAAGGCAGTCGCGCAGATTGACGACACGTTCGCGCACGGATCGGATGCCCTTGCTGATGAGTTTGTAATCCTGCACCGTCGTACTAGCCACCATCTGTTCGATATTGGTATCAAACAATATCGATCCGTGATGGACGACAAAGCCCTCCTGTTTATACTGAGCACAGCCGGAGAACTTTTTTCCGGCCACGACAAGGTCGTTGCGTCCATTAAATTCGGCGGGAATGCCCAGTTCACGCAGAGCTTTAATCACAGGTTCGATAAATTGGGCAAATTCAATTTCGCTGCCATTCTGGGTTTGAATAAAACTATATTGGAAGCTTCCGGGATCCGTATAAATGGTCCCCCCTCCGGACATGCGCCTGACGATATGAATTTTCTTTTCCTTTGCATAGGCCGTATTGATTTCGCTCAAAGCATCCTGATAACGGCCCAGCATCAAGGCAGGCTCTGTCCTCCAAAGAAGAAAGACCCGCTTGTCCCGCCATTTCTTTTGCTGCACAAAGAGCGACTCAACACCAAAGTTATAGTAGACATCGAGCGAGTGATTGGGCACATAAATAATAGGAATATTCATGCTTCAGGACCCTTCTTCCCTTCACGGGCGCGCACCGCTTCCAGCGCTTCTTCCGCATGATAGGAGCTGCGCACAAGGGGACTTGCCGCGACATAAGCAAAGCCGGCTTCCAGAGCCATCTCCCGATAACGGGCAAAGTCTTCCGGGCTGACATAGCGCTCAACCGGCAACTGTTCTTCTGAGGGGCGCAGATACTGGCCAAGGGTCAAAACATCTGTCCCGGCAGCAACGAGATCCTGGAAAAGAACTTTAATCTCTTCGTCGGTCTCGCCCAGTCCGAGCATCATGCCGGTTTTAATCACCATTCTTTCGGTCTCAGGATGAGCTGCCTTCTGGGCTTCCGCATAGTCGCGGGCCCGGCGCAGAAGCTGCAGTGTCACCTCGTAGTTGGCCGAGGGCTGAACTCTTGAATAGAGTTCTTTTACCGTCTCAACATTATGGTTCAAGACCTGAGGTCCGGCCTCAAGGACCGTCATTAAAGCCTCTTCACTGCCACGAAAATCAGGGATAAGCACCTCGACAGAAGCCTCTGGAAGAGTGCTGTGTAAAGCACGGATCACCCTGGCAAACTGTGCAGCACCGCCATCGGGCAGATCATCTCGATCGACAGAAGTGACCACCACATGCCAGAGGCCCAGAGCTTTGGCGGCCTCAGCCAGGTGCTGCGGCTCTTTCTCATCAACAGCTTCCGGTTTGCCGTGGGATACATCACAGAAACGGCAATTCCGTGTACAATGCGCTCCAAGAATCATGAAGGTCGCGGTGTGGCGCTCATAGCACTCCCCCATATTTGGGCAGCGGGCCTCACGACAGACCGTATGGAGATTGAGTCTGTCCATCAGTTCGACGACTTCACGCGTTTTCTCAGGATTGAGGTTCACCCGCAGCCAGGCAGGCTTCCGCTTGAACGTCGCTTTTGTGGGAAAAATTTTATCTTCTCCCGGTCTGTCTTTCTGACTTTCGCTCTGAATGTTGTTTTGAATATTATCTTTACTCATTTCACCAATTAACGGACCAGGACTAATCAAAGGCACTGGCTGATCACTTTGCTTTTCGAGAGCTGACGCTGCGAAATTGACTCAGTCAGCCACTTCTATCTCGGCTACGACCCGACCAGGGAGGACTTCCTCGCCTTCCTGAACCAGTATCTTACTCAGTCTGCCGCTGGCTTCCGCTTCAATTTCACTCACGACCTTATCCGTTTCCACCTCGAACAGGGCTTCGCCTTCTTCGACGCAGTCGCCGACTCCTTTATTCCAGCTGACGAGAACAGCTTGCTCCATTTTTGCTCCAAGTTTAGGAACACAAATTTCTTTAATCATCCTAACTCCTCCCGGTTTCCTCCCGGCTTCTTATAAAACCGCTGCTACGCCCAAAATACGCAGCTCTTAAAAGCAACGAAGACGCCGCTGAAGCAGGTCACTGCAAATAAGAAGCAGCCACTGCTCTTAGCTATTATGAGCAATTGACGATTGGCCGCCGATCTACGAAGCTTTGACTCTGCATCAAGAAGTCGACAGCAAAATTATTCTAGTCGAAGAAGGAGTGCTGAGGCAAGCAGACTGTACTGAAAAGCATTTATTGGCGTAAGGTATCCAGAGATACATGGCAGCTAAAAGATCAAACTAAAGTTGTGGGCCGAAACAGACTGGTGATAAGTGATGCCGCCGTTACTTCCTCTAAAAAACTCAGGGCTGCACGAAGATCAGGGCCGTACAGCTGTACAGATTGAAGACTCTGACAGATGGTCGCCGCCTCAGAAGCACTGAGCTGATTTAAGGAATCATTGGGCGAGTCCCCCGTCTTAACGCAAGTCATTTCGCTGATGCTTCCGCGCTCGACGAGCAGAGAAAAGTCCCAGCCCCGCCATTGTCGTTTGAGAGAAAATTTAGCGCAGCGCTCCATATTCCAGGCTCGTGTGAGATAACGACTTTTCTCCAGTTCGACAGCTTTTTCGAGCAGGGTTTCATGTCTGGTGAGAGGAAGACTCTCCTGCTCGCTCTGTAAAAAATCGCTGAGGCCCTGGGCAAAAGCCTCAAAGCTCATGGGCGCTTCCAGATAATCCGACAGATTAGCCACGTCTGCCTGATTGGACTCCACAGAGCGGCAGATCAGTCCATCTTGTCTGTGATGCAACATTGTGCCGAGTACAGTTAATTCGCTGTCAAAAAGCAGAGTGCCGTGCTCGAGAATGACTTCTTTGTCAAGGGCCTGGGCATTACCGGAAATTTTTTTGCCGTCGACACGCAAATCGCTGGGGCCACTCAATTCGGCCGCAATATGAAGACTTTGTAAATAGGCGATAACCGGTTCAAGAAAGGCTTGAAAATTTATAATCAGGTTTTCCTGACGCTTCACAATAAAGCTGAAATTGAGGTTGTTCAGGTCGTGGTAAACCGCGCCGCCCCCACTTAGTCTCCGCAAAATGGGAAGCCCCCACTGCTCCGCCTCCAGCCAGTCGATTTCGCGAAAGGCATTTTGGCTGCGCCCGATAATAAGCGAAGGCTGGTTGACGTAAAAATAACTCAGCCCATCCAGCCCCAGTTCCGGCAAGCTGCGGAAAAACACTTCTTCCAGGGCAAGATTGAAGCTTGGCCGCTGTGAATCTGAAAAGAAAAAGGCCCGTTTCATATATACTCCTCTGGTCATAGAGCGATGTTGCGCACTTCTGTCGCGTCCGAAAGGCAAGCCCGGTCTACGGGAGCCTCCGGAGCCTCTTCGCCTTTAGCGATGCGTGTTCTGAACTCTGTGTCCTGCAGCTTGCACCCTGACTATAGAAGGAGCCGAAGTCTTTAGCCTGATGCCCCCAAAACACAGCTGCTTGAAACTACCATGAAAAAAGCGGCCGAAGCCGCTTTATAATTGAACATCTCAGGACAAAAGCCTCAGGCTTTTTTCTCATTCAGATGACGAGCAAGCTGGGACTTTTTACGTGATGCACGATTCTTATGGATGAGACCGCGGGAAACCGCTTTGTCCAGTTTTTGACTGGCCAGTTTAACGCTCTCAGCCATATCATCCGCAGAGGCGTCCAAAGCGACCTGGGCTTTTTTGAGCACAGTCTTCAATTCACTTTTTTTGTTTTTATTGAACTCCGCCTTGCGATCATTAGATGCAACACGTTTAATCGCCGACTTAATATTGGGCATTTGCTTTCACCTCCTGCGCATGATTTGCAGCCTCAAAAAAAGGCGCCTAAGAATAATAGCAAGTCATAATAAAGAAATCAAGGGCTTGCCGTCACAACCGTCAGAATACGCTTATGATGCCCGTGACAAAGATAATGACCAGCGCAATGGGAATTAAGCCATAAATCAAAATCTTCCAATAAGGAGCTACTTTGATGTTTCTGGCGCCTTTGTTGACATCATCTCTCAGACCTTCATATTTCCATTTGAAGATCACGTAAAAAATGAGGACGATGGCCCCGAGGGGCATAAGGACATTTCCGGAGAAAAAGTCATCGGCATCGAAAAGATTCATGCCCAAAATCCTGACATTTTTCAAAGGTCCCTCAGACAGAATCGCAGGTAAACCTACCAGAATAGCCGCGATCAGAGAAGACCAGACGGCAGCGGGACGGCTGATCTTAAAATTGTCACGAACCGTCGTCGCCACCGGTTCAAGGTAACCCAGCGCACTGGAGAGAGCCGCGAAAAAGACCAGTAGGAAGAAAACCGCGCCGAAGAACTGACCGAAAGGCATATCCGAGAAAATCCGGCTCATGCTGACGAAGAGCAGACCCGGACCAGAACCTGGTTCAAGACCCATGGAGATTATGGCTGGGAATATCACCAGGCCGGCCAGAATAGCCGCTCCTGTATCAAGGATGACCACCAGCGAGCAATCCGTGATCATATCCGACTTGTCATCCAGATAAGCGCCATAGACCAGAGCACCCCCACTGGCAATGCCGATGGAGAAGAAAATCTGTCCCAGAGCATTAAGAAACGTTTTTCCCGTGACTTTGCTGAAATCAGGGGTCAGGTACCATTTCACGCCTTCGAAAGCATTGGGCATCGTTAAAGAACGTATGGCCAGCATGACCAGCATAATGAAAAGCAGGGGCATGATCACCTTACAGGTTTTCTCAACTCCCTTTTCCAGACCAGCAGCTGAAATAACAGCCACGATCACCATGCAGATCAGGGTAAAGATCAACAAGGCGGGCCAATTCCCGCGAAAACTGTCAAACGCTGCTTTCGTTTCCTCGTAGTTCTGACCCTTCATTAAACCACCGGCCATGCGGATGAAATAGCTCACAATCCATCCCATGATCTGTATGTAATAGGTAAGAATAAAGAAAGCTGCCGCAACTCCAAGCCAGGCAAGGGAGTTCCAGATATTTCCGCGTCCATTTAATTTTCTCATACCCTCAACAGGCGAAAGCTTTGTTTTCCGGCCAAGGCCGGTTTCCATGATAAATAGCGGGATGCCGATCAGAAGCGCCATCAACACATAAATGATGACAAAGGCTCCGCCGCCTTCCGTACCCGTGAGATAAGGAAAGCGCCAGATATTGCCAAGGCCGATCGAAAATCCTGCGGCGGTCATAATATAACCGAAACGTGAGGTCCATTGGCTTTGATGACTCATGATAATCTCCTCAATATCTTTTACTTTTCAAATTCTGTTGCTTCACTGATTGCTGTAGCGAGACCATCAAGCGCTCTTTTCACCATATTTTTGCGCAATGAGTGTTCCGCCCCGGCCTCAAGACTTGCGTCGCCAACCGGATACGGGATCGCCGTGGTCGGGACAATGCGGTTGGCTCCTACAGATTTAGAGATCGTCGTGATCGTCGCCATGTGGACAATCGGGATACCATAACGTTCAATTTCTTTAACCATCGTTGCACCGCAACGCGTGCAAGTTCCTCAGGTTGAGGTGAGCAGCACACCGTCTACTCCTGCCTCCTTAAGTTCTGCGCCAATTTCCTGACCAAAGCGTCGGGCATTGGCAACGGATGTTCCGGTTCCTGTTGTGGCATAAAAGTAAGGGTAAACATGGCCAATATAGCCTTCTTCTTCAAATTCACGCAGAATATCGAGTGGAGCCACTCGATCAGGCATAGCATTGGCATAGACCGGGTCGTAGCCGCCATGAACGGTCATATACGAACCTGTTAACTGTTTCAATGAGCTGACATCCTCTTTTGTCCACATCTGGGCTGAAGCACTTTGTAAATGCCTGGGGTTCCCCAGCGGAACGATACCTCCAGAGGTCACAAGGGCAATGCATGCCTTTGACAGGTCCTTGATGGCTTCTGCCGGTGAAACATTGTCAAATACAGGCATCGGTAATTCCGTCTCAAAAGCTTCCCCATTCAGACGTTTGAGCAGCATCTCCACAGCCCGCAGAGAGCCCCGTTCAGGAACGATGACGGTTTCCCTCTTACCGCGGGGGAGATAGCCTTCATCCTGGGGTTTTCCAATCTCTTCTCCTGAAAGCATTTTGAGGGCAAGCTTACTCAGGACAGGCAAAGCTTTGCGCATACCCGCGGCAGAATTAGCCGTCTCCACGATGAGCGCCTTGCCGGCAATCTGATCAACTCCGGGGTTTTCTTTATACATTCCCGTCAGTACAGGAATTTCATGTTTCAGGCAGAAATCCACAACACCGGCACAGGCCATCCCATAACGCCCGGCATTAAAGGCAGGGCCCGCAACCACCAGATCCGGTTTTTCTTCAGTCACAATTTTCTTCAGAAACTCCAGGGCTTCCTCCTGATGCTCATTGAAGAAGTTATCGCCGCAGATCATGGTTCCGCAGACTTCAGCCTGACCTTTGACAGCCTGAGCAAAACCAAGTGCAGGCCCGATGCTTTCCTTCACGAAAGTTGGGGCGATATCTGCTTTCTCTTCTCCACCCACCTGTCCGAAAAACTGATTAACGTAATAAAGTATTTTTTTCATTCTTTCTTCACTCCCCTTTTCCTTTTAGTAGAGGGCAACTGAGACATTGTGGTAACCGATTTCACTGCAGGCGCCAATAACAGCATTTAACTCAACCTTCATGCTGCCATCTGCTTCAAGGCAGCCGTCCCATCCACCCGCCAGGGTTTTGACCGCTTCAATATTGCCTATGACTTTGTCTGCAGGCTGAAGCTCCAAAACATAGCTGACATTGCCGGTACTAATCACAGCCTGCGCCTCGGCTGCTGTATCTGTAAGGGGCTGACTCATGCCATCCCAGCCGGAGCATTCATCGGTAATTAAAACCGATTTAATCCCCGCCTTTTCACAACGTGAGCAGATCATCACAAGATCGGAGTCCGGATTGCCATATCCTTCCTCGGAAATGATCACCCCGTCGCAGCCAAGGTGTTTGGCCAGTTTGGCGGTAAAATCGCAGGTTTTAAATTTGCCGTCCAAAGTGGTGAGTTCTGGCGTCACGATGACTCCGACAAAGTTAATGGTCTTGCCATGCTGAGCCAGGAGATCGAGAATTGCACTGTTGTTCTGGTGCTGATAGGTGGTGATTTTATCGCAGGCCGCGACACAGTTTCCGCTGATCACAGCGTTATCCAGCTCCTCAAAGGGATGCAGAAGGGTTGGCAGAATCTGAGATGACTTCACACCATAAATATAGCCGTCATGTAGAAGCCCCTGGCTGATTAACATCTCAATATAGGCAATTCTGGGAAGATCAGGATATTTTTCTGCTTCTTCGCGGATACTGCCGATTTCCATTTCGTGACATTCATCCACGTCTGCATTTTTAGCGGCAAGACCGATAAGCTCAGCGGCTTTCAGACCTGCAAGGCGCACCGTCTCTTCATGCTCATGTGGATTAAGATCTTTTTTGACGCTTATGTCGATAACAAGATTGAGAGTTTTTGAAAAAGGTGTATAATCCGCACCTTTTCCCCACATATCAATGACCCCTTCCTGGAAGCCAACAAGATCTCCAACCGTCACCACAGCCGTATTGCGCAGCCGCCTGACAATACCATTCCCTAAGGGAACAGACTTCTGTGTAACACCGGGAAAGCCGTTGCCGCCTCCCTCTTCTTTAAAGCGTGGTTCAATGACATCTTTGACCGGAATGATGCGGGTCTTTTCACCCGGGCGGGCAATATCCACTTTAACGTCAGTGATCCGTTCATCCTTCAGTAAATGCTCGCGAAGCGCTTTCCGATCAATGAAAAGGATATGATCCCTGACCTCCATGGTTTCGCCCATCTGGATATCCTTGATGAGAATATCTCTGAATGTTAACTTCACGTTCTTACCTCCTCGTATCTTGCATTAAACTGAACAGCCAAGTTCTCGTATGGCCTGTTCATGCAGGCTTTTATCCACTTTGGCGTAATCATCAAAATGGATCCGGTCTTCTTTTCTCTGACCCATAGTCCGCTGATACTTTTCAATAGCGTCAGCAATAAGGATCTCGGAATCCTGGTTTTCTTTATGACTGAATGTCTCACGGGAAAGCATCAGGGTTCGCAGCGGACTGTAAATCATGCGTATGCTGGCAAAGAGGGGATGAACTAAAAGTCGGTGCCCCAAATAGACCAAGTCCCTGCAGCGAATTAAAACATCAAGGTAACCTCCTTCTACGTAAATATCCACCTTGTCTATTTGGGGATTATTGCTGATGACCAGGGGTTCATTCATGACTTTCCTCCTTCCTCTTTTTGACCTTTTTCTCCGCTGTCTTTGCTAAAAATAAAAATCCATCCTCCTTTCTCTTCATGCACAGCATCGCGGCATGTTATGTCATCATTATTTTTTGTTTATTTTGCTAAATTTTATGGTAATATTGTTTTGAAAAACGTTAGAATTCTAACTAAATCTGTAAAAGACTTCTTTCATACAATGAATATCATCGTCTATATCGATATTAAAAGAATTGGAGAAGATTAAAAGAATTGGAGAAGCTCTTTTTCCCTTTTTAACCCTTGCTTTTCAAAAATCTATCGCTGCTCAACTCTATTAATAGATCGCTATACAAAGCATGGATAAAAAATACTCAACGACACGGGAAAAAAGCGGCTCAACAGGAAAAATAGAAAGCTGCTCGACAACGGGGATAGAAACTAGATTATGCTTTATATGGATTTATCTAAATTAAAGCTTTTCCAAGGCATTTCCAGAGCTTCAATCCTTGCTCTGGAGAAGCTGCCGATCGTACGCAGGCATTATAAGGCCGGAGAAGTCGTTGCCGCTTTCGGTGACGAACTTCGCAGCATTTACGTCATCATCAGCGGCTGTCTCAAGACAAGCGAATTTACGATTAATGGTGGAGAAATTGTTTCCTCATACTATAATGCGTATGATGCTTTTCCTTTTTATCTGGTTTACAGTGAAGTTCATTATTTGCCCTATACCATTACCTGCCACGAAGACGCTGAGGTTCTTCTTCTTCCCAGCAGGAAACTGCAGAGCATCATCAAAGAGGACGCATCGTTTATGGAAAACGTCCTCATTTTTGTTTCAAAATACTGCAATTACAACAAGAAAGTGATCCGCACCACAACATATCCTAAGGTCGCACAGCGTCTGGCTTTCTGGTTTTTGAGTTCAACCGGAACAGACGGCATCTTCAGAATGCCAGGAACTCAGGAGGTCTTTGCCGATATTCTGCAAACCAACCGCTCCACACTCAGTCTTGAGTTAAATAAGCTCAAAAAGGAAGGGCTGATTAAGGTCAGCCGACGTTACGTGACCGTCCTTGACCGCGGTGCCTTAGAAAAACTGATCTCCTAATTAAAGCAGCAGCTAAGCCCGGACGGGCGAGAGGTTTCCGCTCACTTGCTCCGCAGCAGCCCCTTCTCGTCTCAGACACGCTCTCTCTTCAGCGTGGTACCTGTGGCTCGTACACTGCGATGCAGGAGCTCACTTTGCTGCGGTCGTGATCGCGAACTCGCTCGAAGGGGCTCTGCTGCGCGTCTCGCAGGACACTGAATAAGTCCGCCCGGTGCGCCATTCGCACGAACTCACCTACTGTAGCTCACATCATACTGTGTCAAGCGTGTTAAATTTATCCATGATGTTGAGGGCCAGACCCGTGCCAATCGCCACGCATGAAATAGGATCCTCAGCAATGATGACTTCAACTCCGACTTTCGTGGAAAGCATACGATCTAAACCATAGAGCAGCGCTCCGCCACCCGTCATCAGAATGCCGCGCTGAGAAATGTCCGCCATCAGTTCCGGGGGCGTTCTTTCGAGGACCGAGTGAACCGCTTCAAAAACCTGGCTGACCGGCTCTTCCAAAGCCTCAAGCATTTCCGTAGAGGTGATGTTCAAGGTTGCCGGCATGCCTGTAATCAGATTACGGCCGCGCACTTCCATGGACAGTTCTTCTTCACGCGGATAGGCGCAGCCGATATTTTTCTTTAAATCCTCTGCGGTAGGATCTCCAATTAATACGTTGTGTTTACGGCGAATATATTTAATGATGGCCTCGTCAAATTTATCTCCGGCCACGCGCAGCGAGCTGTCCACCACAGCCTCACAGAGGGAGATCACCGCAATATCGGTCGTGCCACCGCCAATATCCAGTATCATGGAGCCGGAAGCCTGAGTAATATCGATACCGGCGCCAATGGCAGCCGCTATCGGTTCACGAATGAGGTAAACTTCTTTCGCGCCTGCATGACGGCACGCGTCTTCAACGGCTTTCTGTTCTACTCCCGTGATCACGCTGGGAACGCAAACCACGATGGTAGGCTTGAAATAACGCGCCAGAAAGCCGGTACAAACACGGCTGATAAAGGCCTTCAGCATGACCTCGGTCACTTTAAAATCTGAAATAACTCCATCTTTAAGCGGACGAATCGCTTCGACCTGATTTGGTGTGCGGCCGAGCATCAAGGCAGCTTTTTCACCGACCGCCAGCACTTTTCCTGTTCGTGAATGGACTGCGACCACGGAGGGTTCGTGCAAAACGACACCTTTTCCGTGGACATAAATCAGGACCGAGGCAGTACCAAGATCGATCCCGATATTCATTCCCAATCCCATTGGAACCCTCAATTCATATATATAGAAAGCGGTCATAAATCGCACCGCCACTTTGGTCATATAGCCTTATCATGATACAATAGGCCATTGAGGAGCGCAAGGTAAAGTCGCTTGAAAAAGCCGTCTCACAAAAGCTCAAAGGGCTGACGATACGGGCTTTCCCCTGGCCGGAGGTATCCAAAGCATGCTGAAATTGCTGGCTATATTATTTATGACTCTGGATCACATCGGCGCATATTGGGGCCCGTACATGGATCCAAAACTTTATTTGATTTTACGTGTTATTGGCCGCCTCGCCTTTCCTATCTTTGCCTGGGAACTTGCTCTGGGTTTTCGCCGAACTCACAATCTTTTCAAATATGCCTTACGTCTTTTTGCTCTCGCAGTGGTCAGCCAATTGCTCTTCAATCCCGTGATGGAACGGCAGTTTATCGAACCGCACCCCAATGTTCTTTTCACTCTCTCGCTGGGTCTCGTGCTGCTGACATCCTGGGAAATGATTTTCAGGGGACGGCACGACCTGCTCATCAGGATGCAGCCCATCCAGGAAGGTAACGGCATTCCGGATCCCTGGCATTTCCGCTTTAACCCCGGTTTCAGCCTCAATCCGCTTCTGGCTATAAGCCTGGGCTTATTCTTTTTCATTCTCAGCTTTGCCGCAGCTCTTTACTTTGAGCTTGACTACGATGTCTACGGCCTTCTCACCATTTTGCTTTTCCATCTCGCTTTGAATGAGCCAGAAGGTCAGGTGGCTTCCACGGCCATGATCAGCTTTGCCTTCCTGAATATCCTTTTTGTCTGTGGCTCCATCGTTCTTCACGATTATCATTTGCTACCCAATGACGTCTTTTACTGGTCGGCGACCCAGGGTTTTTCTCTTTTTGCTCTGCCTTTGATTTTTTCGATAAAAGAAAAGGAAAAAAAGCCTTCCGTGCTGCAACGAAGCTTTTTCTACTTCTATTACCCCCTGCATATCCTGCTTATCCTCTATCTTCGCACAAAATTATTTTAGGTCTGCATCAGAGTTAAGTATCGAACTTAGGCTGAAACCAGCAGTTTTTCTCCAACTCCTGCATTAACTCCTGCTCCAACACCCGTTCTTATGTTTTTCCATCCTGCTGACACCAGCAGAGGATTTCCGCTGACTTTATGTCGCTCACCTTCCTGATTCTGCTATACTCTAAAACATGCGAATATATCTCCGAGAATTTCGAGGTGAATTTTATGAAATACTCAGGCAAAACCGATGCAAAATGGCAGCAGCGCTGGCAGGAAGAAAAGCTTGCCGCCTTTGACCCGGAGCGCATGAAAGATAAACTCTATGTGCTCGAAATGTTTTCCTATCCATCCGCTGCAAAGCTTCACGTCGGCCATTGGTATAACTACAGTCTGACCGACAGTTACGCCCGCATGAAAAAAATGCAGGGCTACGAAGTTTTCCAGCCCATGGGTTTTGATGCTTTCGGCCTTCCAGCTGAAAATTATGCCATCAAGACAGGCATTCATCCGAAAGATTCAACGATGGAAAACGTCACCACTATGGAAAAACAGCTTAAGGCTATGGGAGGCATGTTTAACTGGGATCACGAAATCGCCACCTGCACCCCCGAATATTACCGCTGGAATCAGTGGCTTTTCCTCCAGCTTTACAAAAAAGGCCTGGCCTATCGTAAAAATGCGCCGGTGAACTGGTGTCCCCATTGTCAGACGGTCCTTGCGAACGAGCAGGTCATGGCCGATGGCAGCTGTGAGCGCTGCCACAGCCTGGTCAGCAAAAAGAATCTTACGCAGTGGTTCTTTAAAATTACCGATTACGCACAGGAACTGATCGACGGCCTGGATACTCTGGATTGGCCTGAGCGCACCAAAAAAGTTCAGATAAACTGGATTGGCCGTTCAGAAGGCGATGAGCTTTGCTTCCACGCCGAAAAAGACGGGGAATTGCTCCTCGGAGAAGATGGAAAAGCTTTGGAGTTGAGGGTATTTACAACCCGTGCCGACACTTTTCTTGGTGTCAGCTATGTGGTTGTCGCTCCGGACAGCCCGCTTTGCGAACAGCTTACCAGCGAAGCTGAACGTGAAAATATCCTTGCTTATCAGGAAAAAACGCGTCATCTCAATGAAATTGACCGCATGTCCACGACGCGTGAGAAAACGGGTGTCTTTACCGGTTCTTTTGCCATTCACCCCATCAGCGGCGAACGCGTCCCCATCTGGGCCGCCGACTATGTCATCGGAAGCTATGGTACCGGTGTGGTTATGGCTGTTCCTGCCCACGATGATCGTGATTTCGCCTTTGCACAGAAATACAGCCTCCCGATCAGGAGAGTGATCGGGCCCGCTGATGGATCGCAGCCCGAGCTGCCCTTCTGTGACGATGGCATTTTGTTGAACAGTGGAAAATACGATGGTTTGGCTTCGGCAGAAGCACGGCACGCCATCGTTGCCGATCTGGCCAAAGAGGGCAAGGCCAATCATAAAATAAATTACCGTCTGCGCGATTGGCTGGTCTCCCGTCAACGCTACTGGGGCACACCCATCCCCATTGTTTACTGTGAACACTGCGGCGAGGTCCCGGTTCCCGAAGAGGAACTCCCGGTGCTGCTCCCCTATGATGTGGAATTTGCCCCGCACGGCGACTCCCCTTTGAAAAAGCATGAAGGCTTCATGCACTGCAAGTGCCCGAAATGCGGTGGGGATGCTCTGCGCGACCCGGATACCCTGGATACCTTTGTGGATTCCTCCTGGTACCAGTTCCGCTATGTGGACAATCGCAACGATCAGGCCATCTTTGACACGGATAAAGTTGACGCCCTCTGCCCTGTCGATGTCTACGTCGGCGGACCGGAACACGCTGCCATGCACCTTTTGTACGCCCGCTTTATTACCAAGGCGCTGAGAGATATGGGGCTGATTCACTTTGACGAACCTTTCCGCCGCCTGATCCACCAGGGGGTTATCCTTGGACCTGACGGCAACCGCATGTCGAAGTCCAGAGGCAATACCATTTCTCCGGATCCCTACGTTGAAAAATACGGCAGCGACATTTTCCGCCTCTATCTGGCTTTTGGCTTTGCCTACACCGAAGGAGGCCCATGGAATGACGACGGCATTCGGGCTGTGGCTAAATTTGCTGCGAGAGTAGAAGAACTCGTCGATGAAGGGATCAGCGAGGGCTGGTTGAAAAAGGCCGATCAGGGCTTTGACGAGGCCACACTCACGAGTGAGGATCGAGAGCTCCTCTACTGGCTTAACCGAAGCATCAAGGGCGTTACCGAAGACGCGGAAAAATTTCAATTTAACACGTCGATTGCCCGCATGATGGAACTGATGAATGCAATTAGCGTATATCGCGCATTAAAGTCTGCTAAGCCGGAACTTTTAAACCGTGCGGCGCATACGCTGATTCTCCTTCTGGCCCCCTTCGCCCCTCATTTCTGTGAAGAACAGGCCGAAAAATGGGGCAATACGACTTCCCTCTTCCGCCAGGCCTGGCCCCTGGCTGATGAAAAGTATCTTAAAAAGGCTGAGGTTGAAATTGCCGTTCAGTTTAACGGCAAAATTGTCGACCGCATGATGCTGCCTTCAGATGTCCGGCGTGAAGATATGGCCGCTCTGGTCAAAGCTGATCCACGTTTTGAAGGCTGGCTCGGAGGCCGCAGCATTATCAAAGAAATTCCCGTACCAGGCCGCCTGATGAACTTTGTCGTCAAGGGCTAAGCTGCAGAAAAACCGCTGCTCAGCTCGCCTGTTCTCCGCAATAATGAAACCGCTCAACGCGACGAACTTGCTCCAGTTCCTGCACGTTGAGCGGTTTTTTATGTTTATATAAAATCTATTTTCTGAAATCTTTAATCAGGCTATTGATGAGGCTGACCTGATCCTGAACGGCCTGGCTGGACTGCGGGTCGACCGTTGGGCAGCCCAGCGTGACGAGAATATAAGGACGCCAATCTTTGAGAAAGAGGGTCATCTGACATTGTTCATCTCCGGTAAAGCCAGACTTTCCAGCCAGAACACGATCCATAAACGCAGGGTTTTCGTCGAATTTGTGCATGTAGGTGCTGTTCAGGATGAGAGGCTGACGTCCTGCGGAGCTGCGATCAATGAGGGCAGAGCTTTTGCCGGCGATGGACAGGAAGCGTTTGTCCTGGCAGGCCTGCCAGAAAAGTCGCGCCATGTCCCGGGCCGTCGATACATGACCCTCCTCGGGAAGGCCCGTTGGATTTTTAAACTGGGTATCGTTAAGGCTCAGTTCCCGGGCACGCTGGTTCATGGCAGCCACAAAAGCCTCCTGACTGCCGCTCATGACCCGGGCAGCGGCGGCACAGGCCTCTGCTCCCGAAGGCAGGAGGATCGCCTCGACCAGATTGTAAACACTCAACTGATCGCCGATTTCGAGACCCGCCACACTTGCATTTGCCTCAACAAGGCCTTCCAGATCTTCCGCCTCAATACTCACCGTCATAGTGCTTAGATCAACATCCTGCTCTACCGGATACTGCTCCAGTAGCAGCAAGGCTGTCATGACTTTCGTCAGGGAAGCCGGAGCCAGGGGCTCATCGGCATTTTTTTCTGCGAGAGGCAATCCCGTCTGATAATCCATGAGAAGATAGGCCTCGCTTAGCACCGAGGCTGTATCAAAATCTGTATTGAGCAGAGTCTTTTGCAGGGCGCTCTGTTTTTTTCTCTCGGCCCCGCTCATCTCTTTGGCAGGCGGAGTGAGAAGCTTGTCCCTACCCATCAGGCTGGCGGCTGAAAGCTGGTCCAGCATCCAGGGCTCGGATTCCGTCTTTGGCTCAAAATCTCCAGATAAACCCGCTCCCCCGCTTTTTTGTGAAGCCGCTTGCTGCCCTGAGCTCGCGTCATCCAAAGGCTCATCCTTTTCCGCAGGAGACTGTTCTGAGAGGTTTAAACCTCGTCTGGACCCATCCATCTCTGTTCCGTCCGATTGCTCAAAAGGAGCTTTCAGATATGATAAAAATTTCTTCCCCAGGAATTTTATTCCCGGCAGGCGATCTCGAAACAAAAATAATCCTGCCAGAAGGCTCAGGCCAATGAGCAAGAATAGCAGAATCCCCCAGTAAGAGGGACGCCGTCTTTTCTTCACTGGTCTGCGACTTTGGGGGCTTCCTGCTGACTGCTTTGCCAGGGAGCCGGACGACCTGGGTACTTCACGAGGCTGCAGCGACTTCTCTTTATCGTAATCAGGATGTCTTAACATGTTTCTATTTATTGCCCTTTCAAGCGAAAATTAATCTTTTTCGGATTATCTTACTCAATTTTTCAGAGGAAGGTCAATCAAGCGGATGTCCCACTTTCCTTATCAAGTTCTGCCATTCAGTTCAGCGTCAATTTCCGTCTTTGCCGTTGCACTTCGGCGCTCTCCCTGGGGAAAATGACGCTCATGCGGCTGCCCAGACCCGCTCTGGAGAGGACACTGAAATGCGCTCGATGCTGATCGACAATCCATTTGGCTATGGCCAGACCGAGGCCGCTCCCCCCGCCTTCACGCTGGCGGGCCGGATCGCTGCGATAGAAACGGTCAAAAATATGCGGCAGCTCCTCCGGACTCATGCCGCAACCTTCATCCTGAACATAAAAGGCCGGTTCCCCAGCCTGAGTTCGATAGGCCTGCAGATGAATCGTACTTCCCTCAGGGGAATAACGCCTGGCATTGTCCGAAAGAATTCGCAAAACCTGTTTCAGCATCTGGCGGTCAGCCTGAACCCAGAGTGAGGTGATTTGAACCGACTCAGCTTCATTTTCTCCAGGTTTTTCAAAGTCATTGATACCCTCTTCTACACCATCAGAGACATCATTATCGAAGCCACAGGACCAGTGATGCTCCTGATCAATCATGGTATATTCATCACACGTTTCTTTAATCAGAGCTGCAAGATCAAGCACTTCCATATGAATGGGATTGCGGCCAGCATCTCCGCGGGCAAGGAAAAGAAGTTGTTCAACCAGGATCTTCATCTGCCTGGACTCCGCAAGGATGGCCTCTATGCTTTCCCTGAGAACTGCTTCATCCGTACTCCCCCAGCGCTCCAGCATCTCGGCGTAACCCTGAATGACAGAAATGGGCGTCCGCAGTTCATGCGAGGCGTCAGAGACAAAGCGGATCTGTTGTTTTGTTCCCTCCTGAGCACGCGAAAGTAAAGTATTGATCGCATCTTCAATACCGCTTAAATTGGGATCCCCCATATCGATGCGAGTTTCCGCATTATCGGGATTCAAAGCTTCTGCCGAAACAATGGCCGATTCGACATTGTGATAAACTTCCTCCTGGACTTCCTCAGACTTCAATGATGTGCTGAGGCGTTCGGCCTCTTCAGCCATTTTTTTCAGGGGGACGAGCAGGATTTTCTCTATTTTCCTGCGACCCCTCCGGTACTGCCATCCCAGCAAAAGCATTTCGCAGATGAGTACCGCTGTCGCTCCTGTCGCCAGCGAATAGGCAAAATGTCCTGCTGCAAAAGTGGATATTTTTCCTTCACCCTGATCAACCTGCCAGCCAAGATAGCGCATTTTTTCGTAGAAAGATATGCTGTGCCACTGTTGATCTGGGAGAGCCACCTGAAGAGGCGACATTTTTGCCTGTGCATGCTCTGAATATAAAGAGCCATGCTCACGGACAGTGGGCGATTTCAAACGGTCTTCCTCCTTCTCGCTTAAGAAAACCGGATATCTTTTCCAGGCCATATTCCAGGACTCGCCGAAAGCAGCTTTTTCCTGCTGATCCACCCAATGATAGAAAATAAGGGAAATGAGAAGCAGGTCCATGAGCAGAAAAGCCAGAAGGAGACGCAGGAAAAGTTGCAGACCGAGCTTGAAGGAGAGAGTCGTGACAGGGTAATTGATTTTCCTTTTTCCGGAATGCTTTTTCTCAGCCATCGTGTTGATTTTCTAACCTGAGGGTATAGCCAAGGCCTCTGACCGTATGAATCAGTTTAACAGAAAATACCTGGTCGATTTTCTGCCTCAGATAGCGCACATAGACATCGACCACATTGCTCTCACCCATGAAATCTGTGTCCCAGACTTTTTCCAAAAGTTGGTCACGGGTCAGCAAAAGTTCTGCATTTTCCATAAACACACGGAGCAGGTCGAACTCGCGGCTGCTGAGTTCAATCTCCTGTTCAGCGTCGCTCTGCGCTGACTCCGAGTTAAGCTGGAAGCTGACGCGATGCCGGGCAAGATCCATATGCAGCGGCCCATAGTTGAGTTCTTCCTGATCCGAATTTTTTTGACTCTTGCGCAGGACAAGACGAATTCTGGCCAGCAGCTCCTCTATGGAAAAAGGCTTCGTCATATAGTCATCTGCCCCCATATCAAGTCCAGCAACCGTATCCATGACCCCGTCTTTGGCCGTCAGCATAATCACCGGGAGCGAAGATGTTTTGCGCAGCCGGCGCAGGAGTTCAAAGCCATTAAGTCCAGGGAGCAATACATCCAGAAGGAGTAAATCAAAGTGACCGTTTAAGGCCAGGTCCAATCCATTTCTTCCATCAAAGGCCTTCTCGACCAGATATCCCTCGTGTAGAAGTTCAAGTTCGACAAATCGCGCAATTTTCTCTTCATCTTCTACGATCAGAATACGTGCTTTGGCTGTTTCATCGCTGCTGGCTTGCTGCATCGCACATTCACACCCTTTCAGTAACCCAAAGTCCCAGAAGGTAGCCTTCCGGGACTTGTGGTTTTTCGTCATCACATAAACCTCTGAGAAAGAAAGAGTTCAGATGAATTATGAATTTTCGTCCTCTTTGTGGTCTTCCTTCGCCTTAAAGATTTCACTGACACTCTTGTGTTTGTCTGCTTCTTTGCGGCGATCCGTTAAAGTATACCTTACATTAAAGAAAAGAGAGATAAAGGCGATAATCAAAATCATCGGGAGGATCGGGCTGATGAGGATAGCCAGAAGAACAATCACAGTGAGAGGCAGAGAAACAAGCGGCTCTCCTTTGTAGCGAATATCCAGGAAGATTTCGTTTCCGGCCTGAATAAAACGGCCTATACCCTGGAAAAAGCCGTTGACCGCTTCTTTCTGGCGGGCCGTTCTTGCCTCTCTATCTTCCTTATTACTCTCTTCCTCAGTCTTAGTTTTAAATTCTTCCTGATAGCCGGCATCTTTCCTGATTTTTCCATCTTTTTCCAGGGAAACCATCGCGTCGAGCAGATCCCAGTTCGACTTTTCCAGCGCATCTTTGGCTTCTTCATAAGACACATTAGCGGCCTGACGCAGTTTTTCAACCATTTCAAAATGATCCATAAGACTTCTCCTTTGCCATAAGACCTTTCATATTTGATCAGATCTTTTAACTTTGATTGTTCAAACGATCCCGACAGTTATTTTACAATGTTTCGGCGTTGAACCCTGATCTGCTTTAAGTATACAAACCGTTGATGAGAAGATAAGGGCCCAAAGATTAGAAAGCAATGAGAAAAGAGCAAATTTGTTTCATGAAAGTCCCCTATCTCTAGTCAAGCAGCTTAAGATTGTCCGGAAGGTCACTGCGCAGAAGCAGAGTGCTTGTATAATAATGAGCCGTTTTTCTGTATTATGTGCCGTTGCATTGTATAAGCATGCAGCAGCGACTTTATTTATCAACTTGCACTATTTTTTTAATATAACAGCGATATTCTTGTTTAATCTGTGTAAAAAATGCTACACTACTGCGTGTTTCAATGTCGTTTTTTTGCATAAAGGCGACCTTCAACAATCTACAATCTATGTGAACAAGAGGCTTTATGAATAAGAGTAAGATCATCATCGTATCCGGGCTCGCCCTATTCGCAATGTTTGTTGGCGCGGGAAATCTGATCTTCCCTCCCCAGCTTGGAGCTGAAGCAGGCAGCGCCTATCTGCCGGCAACTTTAGGTTTTTTGTGCACTGGCATCGGCCTCGTGTTTATGGGAGTTGTCGCGACAACCCAGGCCGGTGGAAATATCATGGACCTGGGCCATCATCTTGGCAAAGCACCCATAAGCCTTTTTTCAATTTTAGCGATGCTGGCCATTGGGCCTGGCCTCGCCATTCCTCGAACGGCCGCAACGACCTATGAGTTTCTTAAAGGGAGTCTCTTTCCTGGATTCCCGGCCTGGCTTTCCTCTGCGATCTTTTTCAGTATTGTGCTCTTTTTTGTGTTCAGGCCATCCCGTGTTGTCGATCTGATTGGTAATTTTCTGACACCCGGCCTCATCATTGTTCTTGCTGTTATTATCATTAAAGGGATTATCACACCCCTGGGCGAAATTGTTCCAACCGGAATGGAAGCCGTCTTTTCCACGTCCTTCGAAAAAGGGTATCAAACGATGGACGCTATAGGCGCCATGTGTTTTACCTCTATCGTTGTTGCTTCTTTTGTGAATAAAGGCGTTCACGATCATGAGGAGCTTGTGAACTGCACCATTAAAGCTGGAATCATCGCCTCGATGGGTATTGTTGCGCTTTATTCCGGCTTGCTCTACATTGGTGCAACGACCTCTTCACTCACAGAAATTCATGATTTTGCTTATGTGGACCGCCTGATCTTTATTGCTGAAGGTCTTCTGGGAAAGTTAGGCAGCGTCTTCATGTGCCTGGCCATGGTTTTAGCTTGTCTCACAACGGCCATCGGGCTGAGCTCCACTGTGGGCGAATTTTTCGAAAAGCTCTCTCACGGTCGTATCAGGATGCGTTGGGCAATCCTGGCCTCAACTGCCTTCAGTTATTATTTTTCCATCTCCGGGGTAGACAAAATTGTCGCCATTGCCGCACCGATTCTTGCCGGGATTTATCCCTTAGCTATTGTCCTCATCGTCCTCAATTTCTTTTATAAAAGCCTCGATCACAAGGCTCTTCACATGGGTTGCTCGCTTGGCGCTCTCTTCCCTACCGTAGAGATGATCTTAAATGGTATCGATGGCCACATCAGCCTCATGGAGCCTTTGGAAAATCTGTTCCCGGAAAGTTTCAGGAACTTTGCCTGGATTCTTCCTGTCGTCGTGCTGGGTCTTCTGGCTCAGCTCCTTCTGCCCCGACTCTGGCCCCAAGTTTTCAAAAAGCAGCCAAGCGAATAATTTTTATATAAATTTGCATGGATATACGTAATTTTATTTTCACGAAAACCTAATATATCTATCGGAATATGGTGGAGTGTGCTGACGATTGTTTTCTCTGTAGACTTTACGCCAAGATCTTTTTCCCGTATACGGAAGAAGTATAGAGCCATTTGAAGCAGATGGTGATAATCCCCGTGCCCGCTCATGCGAGAGGAGGCTGGTCGAATAACGACCAACCTCCTAATCGATTTCCCCTACAGTATTTCAATGGGCATATGTCTGCTGATTATGGCTCTTACTTAACAAGTGCGCTACTTAAACTTGAAGAGGAACAATTTATTTGCTTACATTTTCGGCTGCTGATAAAAGAACTGATTGATCTCGGTGATAAGCTCCACAGCTTTAGCAGAGGGCTCACCAAACTGACAAATAGCCATATAAACGACGAAAGCTATGATCATACCCCAGAGGCCTGGCATTAATCCCCAAGGAGATTTAATGACAAAAGTCGTAAGGAGCATGGCTGCCTCTCCAATGAGAATACTGGCAATAGCTGCTTGCTTATTAGCTTTTTTGTAGTAAATGCTTCCTAAAACCGCAGGTGCTAAGGCGGCAACTCCGCCATTGGATAGAGCCAGAATATCTCCTAGCAGACCGGGTTTAATCAGAGCGATAATTACAGACACAATACCTAAAACGAGTATAACTGCTTTGGCCACCGTGTATTGTTTTTTCTCAGATGCTGTTTTATCTACATATTTCTTGTATACATCGGTTGAGAGCATAGTACCAACGGCATGGAGTTGAGAGTCTCCAGTGGACATAGAGGCTGCGAGGGCGCCAGCGATAACGAGCGCAGCAAAGGCCACAGGGGTGTATTTTAATAACATTTCCGGGAAAACTATATCTGGAGTTTTCAGGTTGGGCATAAGGATATTACCCGCCAAACCTATGGCTGGCGTGAAGACGTAAATGCTGGTTAGGTAGATTGAAGAGAACACCGATGACCACTTCAAGACTTTGAGGTTTTTGCCTGAGAAAAATCTCAGGGTAATATGGGGGAACATCATCATCCCAATGGTAATGACCGTCCAACGACTAATCCAGTCCGCTGACGTAATCAGCCCCTTTGGCCCAGGTAGACTAAAATGCTCAGGTATTTGAGTAAAAGCAGCTTCATAAGCACCGGCAATAGAAGGGAAGTTGCCCTTGAGAATAATGAAAGATCCAACGACAAGGCCAATCCACATAAAAACACCTTGGGCAGCATCTGTGATCGCGACACCTTTCATGCCTCCCATCCAGACCAGGATAATCATGATGGCAAAGAAGATGAGGGTTCCCAATTCATAAGAAAGAGCCCCGTTACTAATAGCTTCAAAAATATAGCCACTCCCGATTGCCTGCATGGCTACATATGGCAGCGAGAAGAGTAAGGTGATGATTGTCACCAGTAGACCTACGAAATCTGATTCATAGACATCGCTCATAAATTGTGCAATCGATATGTAGCCGTGTTGTTTGCCTAAGAGCCAAAATCTCCGGCCAATGATCCAAAATAAGATCCCTGGGAATACGGTCCAAATGCCATTGGCCCACCAGCCTATACCATGGTTATAAACAAAACCGGAGGCCCCTAAAAAGGCGTATGAGCTATGGTAGGTCGCACTAAAAGTAAGTGTCAGCACAAATATGCCTAGAGAACTATCTGCTGTCGCAAAATCACGGATGTTTCTCTTATCACGCAGGGATACATAATAGGCTATGCCAAGTAAGATAAGCGTGTACGCAACTAAAATCCATAAGCCTATATTCATTATTTTGCCTCCTCATCTTCGGAGTAAGTTTTTTGCCAGTTTTTGATCTTTATTACCCCGACTAGGAATGTCACGATAGCTACGACATACCAAAACTCCAACCAGAGCCAAAGCGTAGGATATCCCCACATGAGAGGAGTTGACTGGGCAAAAGTGTTAATTAACCCCAGAATAGGTGGGTTAACCATTAATAGAGATATGGTAATGATAGCGAAAAATATTTTTTCACCCTTCGTTAGATTCATCATTTTATGCCTCCTGCAACATTTTTATGACTTGTACAAGTCGCATAACAAGGTGTTCATGATAGAGTTTGCCGAAGGCGACATTGCTTTTGCTTGGACTGCCTGTAACACCCAGGGACTTTTGGGCATGCTTTTTTGCTGCCGTGACAGGTGTAGGTACATAGCAAAGGGTGTCATGCGAATAAAGTGGGTCAACGCTATAGAGTTCAGATGGATGTATAGGATTATCAACAGCTTTTTCTAGATGAACTAGATCTGGGTGCATGAACATCATATGAGAGCTTTCAATCTCTTCGGCATGACCAACAGGCCCCATATCCGGATGCGCCGCTACAAAATCTTTAGACATATAGGCAGGGTCAAAGATTTTGACGGTTACTTCCAACTGATTTTGAGCTTTCTCACCAGCTATTTGCATCCATACCGTATTCACAATCCTATGGCCATTGATTAAGATAAACTTATCTATACCATGACAGTGTAGCGATGTAATCATATCCATGATTAAATTGATCATAGTATTAGCTTGGATCGAAATTGTACCTGGCAGCACCATGTGGTGAGGACACCAACCCATCCACACTGGTGGAGCAAGCACAACATCTGCCTTTTTTGCCGCAGCTTGGGCTAAGCCAATGGCAACATAGCTATCTGTTCCCAAGGGTAAGTGTGGGCCATGTTGCTCAACACTGCCTACAGGTATGATAGCAACCCCATGAGCCTTTTTGATCTGCTCAGCCGCTTCTTGCCAACTCATTTCATACAACCATTTTTCCATATAGTCTGCCTCCAATTTGCACTTGCTCGCAGTTGATAATATATTATTTAATAAATCTATTCGATAATAAAATATATATTAATCTGCAAACGATTGAACAGCCGCACCAGCTTTGTTATTATCATAAACGAGCTAAAAAGGAGAAAAAGTGTTCCAAAACACATTTGTGTTTATGCAAACTAACCCAAGCTATTATTTAAACAATTCATATGGCGAATTTTTTATCCAGGCCTTTTTACAGCAGGGCACAGACTTGGACTATTTACCAAATGTCATGATCGAATCAGATTTAGAATGTAAAAACTATTGTTATCTGATCCTTGAAGGTAAAGTCAAACAATTTTTTATTGACCAAGATGGTAAACAATATACTGTCTTGTTACTCAGCCGTGGTGATATTTTTGGCGAGATTAATATGCTACAAAATAATATCGACTTAGTGATGAGCGAATCTCTTACCCAGTGCAAGATCAAGCGGATACAGAAGGTCGAATTTGACCAGGCCTTACTTGCGCAACCCGATCTGATGATGGCATTTATTCAAATGCAAACTTCAAAATCACGCATGTTTCTCTTTCAAATACAAGATCTCTCCTATCTAGATGTCAAAAATAGGCTAAAGAATCTACTAACCCGTCTGAGTATTTCGTATGGAGTACCAAAACAAAAACAAACCAAAATCAATTTACTCATAAGTCATGAAGAGCTTGCCAAAATGGTAGGATCTACTCGAAGTACGATTACCAAAATGTTATCCGAGCTAAGTGATAGCGGATTTTTGGAAATACGGCGCAAATTTATTTATCTCAATAACCGCAATTAATTTCTTGCTTCATTCTAGTGGTTGTCAGACAGTGTACGCGGTCACCATTTAGTTTTGGTGCCGTCAATAGTTTTCACACTTTCTGGAACTGCTCGGTATTTTGTGAAATCCCCGATGTTCGATCTCATGTAAAAGCCTCCTCAGCTCCAGGCCGTAATAGATCTTCTGTAGGAAAAGGCAGCTGCCTCGAATACATTGGCGCTTATCCCTGGACAAGCGTTTTGTATTGCTGAATTAAGCCAGAATTTCTTGTTTGCATTTTCGTCCAGACGATATAATTCAGCGGTCCCTTCCTTAGCAACATCCAAAGGATCTCGGCCGGGAAACGTTCTTAATGCTCATCTTCGGTTCCTATCTTTTCCAAAATCTTAGTCAAACGTTACCCATTGATATAGGTAGACTTATTCGCATAGAAGTGCTGGTAACATCGGCCTAAAAATACTAAGCCTCATCGTAAAACCTCTGCTAAAGCATCTACATACAATTAAGCCCAATATGCAAAAGTAAAAATACATAAATTAACAAAAAGCAATTGGCAAAATGCCTTTGTTACGTACTCTTAACTTTTAGTCTTGGAATTAATTATCAAACTCCTGCTTAAATTGTAAGTTTTTCATCTAAAATTGCCATAAAAGTACAAAAAATACATGAGAACTTGGCTACTTTGTGAATTGTTTGAAAATTTTATGCTTTTTATAATGAGTCTAATCTTTTTATGGGATGAAGAGGAGACTTAGCCGAAATGTTGAGGGTAAAACTCAGACAAATCGCTGAACGACTTATTTGATGCACAATTGAAGAGATCGTGGAATGCCTTCTGCGACCTTATTTCCTGTACTCAGGGAATAAAGAGGGCTTCGCACGATCTCTTTTTATTTACCTGAAATTTTTGCTGCCGAGTCACTAAGCTGACGGATTCAGCGCTGTGCCAAAGAACTTCTCTACCATCCACAAGGAGGAAAAGATGAAAAAACTCACTGTAATCTGTACCCTGTTTCTCATCAGCGCCTTTTTACTGAGCGCTTGTTCCAGCCCAGCAACCCCGTCGACCCCCTCTTCAAACTCAGCAGGAACGGCGGAAAAAAGCTCTGCTCCGGATCAAAAAGAACCTGAGTCCCCTGCTGCTGTGACTGAGGAGAGCAAGAGCGCAGCCACCGAAGCTTCGGGAGAAAGCATTAAAATTGGCGCTATGGGCCCCTTGACGGGCGAAGTTGCCGTCTACGGCGTCTCGGCCACGAACGGGGCAAAAATGGCCGTTGATGAAATTAATAAAGCCGGCGGTATCCTGGGTCGTCCCGTCGAATTTGTGTTGCTGGATGATAAACACAACACCACAGAAGCCATTAACGCTTATAACCGTCTTGTCGAAGATGGCGTCTGCGGTATTCTTGGCGCGGTAACCTCAGCTCCCTGCCTTGCCATTGCGCCTCTGGCCAATGAAGACAAAGTGCCGATGCTGACCCCGTCAGGCACACAAATCTCCATTACCGAGGGCCGTGACTATGTTTTCCGGGTCTGCTATACCGATCCTTATCAGGGAACGGTTCTGGCTCGCTATGCCAGCCAATGCGGTAAGAAAAAAGCAGCTCTGCTTAAAAACACGTCTTCAGAATATTCAAGTGGCATCGTTGAGGCCTTCAAGACCGAGGCAGAGGCTCAGGGCATTGAAATTGTCGCCGAGGAAGCTTATGGCAGCGCCGATAAGGATTTCCGCGTACAGCTCACCAATATTGCTTCTGCAACGCCGGATGTCCTGCTTGTTCCGGACTACTACGAGACGGACGCCCTGATCGTCAGTCAGGCACGCGAAATCGGACTGGATTGCCTGGTGCTTGGCCCCGATGGCTGGGATGGCGTGCTCAAGCAAATCGAAAAAAGCTCTCAGGATGTTTTGAATAATGTGGTCTATGCAAACCATTATGCGATGGATGCCGACTCCGAAAAAATTCAGAACTTTATCAAAGCCTACCGTGAAGCCTGGGAAGATGATCCTACCGCCTTTTCCGCACTGTCTTATGACGGTATTTACATGTTCAAGGCGGCTATCGAAAAAGCCGGTAAGGTCGACCGTGAAGCGATCTGTAAAGAATTAAAACAGTTGAACTTTGAGGGCATCACCGGGCAGTTAACCTTCGACAATAATAACAACCCCATCAAGGATGTTTCGATGATTAAAATTGTCGACGGCGCTTACGTTCTGGATCAGGTGGTCAAGGCGGAAAAATAACCAGCGTCAGGCCTGGTCGCAAGTTTTGCGGGAAGTCTGTGAGATATAATGCCACAGACTTCCCGCAGCTTGAATCCTGGAGCCTGAACCCTGCCCTCAGGGCAAGCTGTATCTTCAAAGCAAAGGTTCAGGCAGGAAAAAAGGTCAAAGAAAAAGGTCAGGGAAATGAATTATATTTATCAGCTGCTCAACGGCATACAGATTGGCAGCATTTACGGCCTGATAGCTCTGGGCTACACCATGGTTTACGGCATTGCCAAACTGATCAATTTTGCCCACGGAGATATCCTCATGATCGGCGCTTACACCGCACTCTCCGTGCTTCCTCTGCTCAGCTCCAGAGGTTTGCCGGTTTGGTCCTCTGCCCTTGTGGCCATGCTTGTCTGCGGGCTTGCCGGTGTCCTCATCGAAAAAATTGCCTATCGGCCTCTGCGCAGTTCACCGCGTATTGCCAACCTGATCACGGCCATCGGTGTCTCCTTACTTCTCGAAAACCTCGTGGCTAAATTCATCGGTACAGGCTCCAAGCCCTTCCCCCGTGTTTTCGAGGGAGAGGCGCTGCATGTCGGTGAATTAAAGCTCTCCCTGCCTATGCTGATCACCGTCATCGTGACGCTGATTCTGACCCTGCTGCTGCAGCTTTTTCTTCACGGCAGCAAATGGGGGACGGCCATGCTGGCCACCAGCGAAGATTACGGCGCCGCCAGCATGATCGGTATCAATGTGGATCACGCCATCAGTCTGACCTTTGCCATTGGCAGTGCCCTTGCTGCCCTGGGCGCCATTTTCTACCTCGCGGTTTTTCCGCAGATTAATCCCACCATGGGCATGATGCTGGGCATCAAGGCCTTCATTGCCGCTGTGGTCGGCGGCATCGGCAATGTTCCTGGCGCTGTTGTCGGCGGCCTGATTCTGGGCATCATTGAAGCCCTGAGCAAAGCCTACGTTTCAACGGCACTGAGCGATGCCTTTGTTTTTGCCGTGCTCATCATCGTTCTGCTGGTCAAGCCGAGTGGCCTTTTCGGTAAAGAAATGAGAGAGAAGGTCTGAGTCATGAAAACTTTTACACTGCCAGGGAATAAAAAAAGAGATTATACGGCGACTTTCCTGCTGCTTTTCGCCGGCTATCTGCTCATCCTGGGCCTTAGCACTCAGGGCCTCCTGAACCGCTACTACAGCGGCATTCTCATTATGATAATGATCAATATCATCCTGGCCGCATCGCTCAATATCACGGTCGGGATTCTTGGCCAGATCAGCCTTGGCCATGCCGGGTTTATGTCGGTAGGAGCCTACAGCGCCGGCCTTTTTCTGAAAAGTGGTCTTTTACACGGTTTACCCGCCTATCTTTGCGCCCTTCTGTTAGGAGCCCTCGCAGCACTGATTCTGGGTTTTCTGGTCGGTATTCCCAGCCTTCGTCTCAAAGGTGATTATCTTGCCATCATCACGCTGGCTTTTGGCGAAATCGTGCGCGTGTTCATTGAGTATTTTAACTTTACCGGTGGAGCGCAGGGTCTGTCAGGGATTCCTACACAGAAAAATATGCCGCTGATTTACCTGATCTGCGTCATCTCAGTCCTGCTCATGTACAGCATGATGACCAGCCGCCACGGTCGTCTGATTCTGGCCATTCGTGAAGATGAAATCGCCGCGGAAGCCTCGGGGGTTAATTTAAGCCGCAGCAAGATCTTCGCTTTTGCCTATTCCGCCATGTTTGCCGGTGTCGCTGGCGCGGTCTATGCCCAATACATGGGGCTGCTCTCGGCTCGGCAATTTGGTCTGACAGCTTCCATCGACATTCTCGTCATGGTCGTCCTCGGAGGTATGGGCAGCTTCACGGGTTCGATTCTTTCAGCCATCGTCCTGACCATTCTTCCGGAGTTCCTGCGGGCCATTCAGGAATACCGCATGATCCTTTATTCCCTCGCCCTCATCATCGTCATGCTCTACCGCCCCTCCGGCCTTCTGGGCCGCGAAGAGTTTCAGATCTCGAAAATCCTCACCTGGCTCTTTCCCGAGCGGAAGAAGCCGCAAGGTAAGGAAGCAGACACGACTGCGGCAGTAACTGTCCCTGCCCAAAGTCCTTTGCGGGAAAAGGAGGCTGAAAGCCTGGGCTCAGAAGCCGCTTTCCCGCAGACAGCTTCAGCTGTTTCCGATCATGAGGCTGTCAACTCTGACAAAAACTCTTCTGCCCCCCTCCTGGAAACCCGGCATCTGGCCATCCACTTTGCGGGTCTCCACGCTTTGCAGGACTTTTCTCTGAGGCTTAAGGAAGGCGAACTGGTCGGCCTTATCGGCCCCAATGGTGCAGGCAAAACAACGGTTTTCAATATTCTTACCGGTCAGTATCGCCAGAGCTCCGGCGAATACCAGTTTCAGGAACGGGTCATTACCCACGAAAAGCCTGATGAGCTTGTGCATATGGGAATTGCCCGAACCTTTCAGAATATCCGGCTCTTTAAGTACCTCACCGTGCTGCAAAATGTTCAGGTCGCCATGAACGACAAGATGCACTACGGTAAAATTCAGGGCGTTCTGCGCCTGCCTCTTTTCTGGAAAGAAGAAGCCGAGGTGGAAAAAAGCGCACTGGAGCTGCTCAGGATCTTTGATCTCGATCAGCTCGCTTCCCATCGTGCCGCTTCACTTCCCTATGGCGAACAGCGCAAGCTGGAAATTGTGCGTGCTCTGGCTACACGACCCAAAGTCCTGCTCCTGGATGAACCGGCTGCAGGCATGAATCCGATCGAGACGGAAGATCTCATGAAGACCATACGGCTGATCCGCGATCGCTTCGGTCTCACCGTTCTGCTTATTGAGCACGACATGAAGCTGGTCCTGGGCATCTGTGAACGCCTGCTTGTTCTGGATCACGGCCAGTTAATCGCGGAAGGGGCGCCTCTGGAAGTGGTCAGGCGACCAGAAGTCATCGAAGCCTATCTCGGGAAAGAAGACAATCAGAATGAGGCTATGGCAGCAGCTGATTTTAGCTGATCGAAGTTGCCTGAAGGCAAAAATGCATCACTGTCGAGATTGATTTAGCTCTTGTCAGAGCGCTTTCATGAACCCTAAGCTCAAAGGAGAGCAGAATGTCTTTTCAATGTCAAAAATATTGGCGGCCAAATGCTGGCAACGCTTCATCCGAACCTCGTGAAATGGCTTTTCTCGAGGTTCAAAAACTAAATGTTTATTATGGCCATATCCATGCCATCAAAGATGTGAGTTTCCATGTCAGGCAAGGGGAAATCGTCTCCATCATCGGCGCCAATGGAGCTGGTAAGACGACTACGATGCAATGCATCTCCGGTTTACTCAAAGCTAAATCCGGAAAGATCCTCTTCAAGGGGAAAAATATCTGCGGCAAAAGCCCTGAAAAAATCGTGAAAAGCGGACTCGCTCAGGTTCCCGAGGGGAGGCGCATTTTTGCCGACCTCTCCGTTTCCTCCAACATCAAGCTTGGCGCTTTTGCTGTAAAGGACGGACCAGAAGTCCTGAAAGCAAGACGCAAGGCTTACTATGACAGGTTTCCTATCCTGCGGGAGCGCAAACTGCAGCGTGCTGGAACCCTTTCCGGCGGCGAACAGCAGCTTCTTGCCGTGGGTCGGGCGCTGATGTCACATCCGGATCTTCTGCTCCTGGATGAGCCATCTATGGGCCTCTCCCCGCTTTTTGTATCGATGATTTTCGATCTGATTCAACGCTTAAAAGAGGAAGGCGTGACCATTTTACTTGTCGAGCAGAATGCCAAAAAGGCCCTCTCCATTTCGGATCGGGCCTATATACTGGAAACTGGAAGTATTGCCCTGGAGGGTTCAGCTAAAGAATTGATGAACGATCCTCTGGTCAGGAAAGCCTATCTCGGTGCATAAGGGGAAGTCACGCCGAGGATAGGCTTTCATTTTCCTGGAAGGGTCTTGTTTCAGGCCTTTCTAAAGCAGGGAAACTCTCGTTCTTACCAATGCTGCAGCCCAGCCAGATGATCTGAAACCTCGCGTTTATGTCAGATCATTTGTCTTGATTTTTTTGGCCGAAGCCCAGCTGGCATCCATTTTAAGGGCCTTGCGCAGAAGCTCGACGAGTGGAGGCAGAATCAGCGCATAGGCCACGCCCTTAATGACGGAAATGACATAGCGTGGCATCAGCATGCCCAGAATCAGGGCGGGAGTGTAGTAGCCATAAATATGCGCATCGATATAAATAAAGAGCGTATTCAGCGTCGTACTCACGAGATTGCAGAAAAGCAGAATAAAGATGGCCTGCCCCCTGCTCAGTTTGAAATTCTTTTTTCTGGCATAGAGTCCGGATATTAACCCTGTACTAATGCCGGGAAGCATCCACATGGGCGTGGTGGGACTGAGGCCATATGCCAGAAGCTGGGAAATAAACGTGCCAACTCCCCCGACAGCAGTACCGCAGACTGGTCCCAGGAGAAGGGCGCCGATATAGATGGGAATACCACCAAAGGTAAATTTGAAATTGTTGCCAATTCTCAGGGAAAACTGGCCAAGAATGACGACCAGAGCCGCAAGCAAAGCGCTTGTCGTCAGCATACGGGTACGCTTAATCATAAAAAATCTCCTTTCATGACAGTTGCCACAAAAGGAGTGATAAGCAGCTTAAGCGGCAGCGGACGCGGGAGACTCACCGCAGAGTTTACGGTTTCACAGGGATCACCGTCTCTTTCGTCAGCGGGCAACTTCCCATCCCACTGCACTTGACGCAAGTCTTCCTACTCTGTCTTTCGAATTGTATGATTTTGCAGAAGTGAACTTCTACTGCTTCTACTATATCAAAACAGGTGCAGAATTCAAGAGATACCCTCATCCAGGACAGGCGCAAAATTCAAAACCACCGTGTCATTCAAAACAACGCGAAATTGCGGGGCTTTCATAAAGCCTTTCGCATCTCGCGTGAACTGAGATAAAATTAAAGCCGTACACAAGTGGATGATCCTGCCAATTGAAGCGGTTTACAGCCTGAACAAAAAATGTCGGCGAGCACCCTCGTACTCGACAAGGAAAAATAAAAGGAAGACATAAAGATGAAAGAAAAAAGTCCCCATGAGTTGAATGTACCCTCCACAAAGGCCTCTGCTCCGCGGTGTCGCCGACTGATGCTGCTGGGAACCTCCTCTTCGGTGGGAAAGAGTCTGCTCACCGCCGGTTTAGCTCGCCTGTTCACGCGTCGCGGCCTGAAGGTGCTGCCTTTTAAGTCGCAGAATATGTCCTCAAACAGCTATGTTTTCCCGGATGGGCGCGAAATCAGCAAGGCACAGGTTATGCAGGCTGAAGCCTGCAAGGCTGAGCCCCTGGCCGAAATGAATCCTCTGCTGCTGAAACCGCTCTGTGATCAGGGCTCTGAAGTCTTCTTTCTGGGGCGAAAAGAGGGCGTTCTGCGTGCTGTCGATTATTACCGTGAAAAAAAGAAATACTGGCCGGGTATACTTGCGGCCTTTGACTCTCTGGCCCAAAAAGCCGATCTCGTTCTTGTCGAAGGCGCGGGCAGTCCCGCCGAAATTAACCTCAAAAGCGATGACTTCGTCAATCTGGGTCTGGCTAAACGCTTAAATATGCCAGCACTGCTCATCGGCGACATCGATCGCGGCGGCGTTTTCGCCTCCCTTTACGGCACCCTTGGCCTGATTGAGCCGGAAGAAAACGAACTCATTCGTGCTCTCATCATCAACAAGTTTCGCGGCGATATTAAGCTCCTGGAACCTGGCCTCCGGCAGCTTGAGGAGCTTTGCCACAAACCTGTGCTCGGCGTGCTGCCCAGGCTCGACTTACGCATTGATGATGAGGACAGTCTCTCAGCCGCCGAACATGGCGGCTCGCCTGTCACCAGCCGGGAAGAGCGTGAGCTCGTTTATGAACGCCTTGCCGACGAAATGGAAAAGCAGTTTGACATGGCCCTTCTTGATAAAATTATTGAGGATTCTGCGCGCATGGCCTCTTCCCCATCAGCTCTGTGAGGAACCATAGCTTCACAGGATAGGTTTCTTATATTCTAAAAGCCGTTACCGCAGCTTTCAGAATGCTATGATTAGAAAATCAATAACCCAAAAAGTAACCCAATGGCGGAGAGCATGGGGATATCGCAAAAAGCCGTCATATATAGCTTTTACGCTTTGTATCCCGCGTTTTCTCCCACTTGGCCACTCTGAGCGAATAAAAAAGTCCCCGCCGAAGCGGGGGTTTTTAGTCTCACTTTTGGTTTGTCTCAATCGTTTGATATAAGTACCCAGTCTGTCGGTGCTTCGCCTGGATCCTTATTTGTATCTTTCAGAGCCTTGTAGTTTACTCCGCTCCATAAGAGCACGGTTCCTGCAGGGTATTTATAGCCAGTCTGTGGATTTGTCTCATCGCCTGAGTTTTGAGCAATGCTGCCCCCTGTCCAATAATCTGCAGCGCGGGAACTGGACGGGGAATTATCTGAGCTTGTGACGTGATCCTGCTTTGCGATATAGAGCACAAGCTCCACACGATAAGCGTCTCCGGCGCCTACAGATAACCCTGGCTGCCACTCCGCATACTGGCAAATAAGTTCATCTTTGGTCTCACCCACAAGCCCTCCGGAAAGCCATTGAGCAATTTTGTCGTTTGCCGCTTTAATTTGGGATTGTAGATCTACGACTTGCGCCTCAGCAACCCTCTGGGCTTCAACAGCCTTATTCTTATCCACCATAGCGCTTTCAGCTTTGGCCTCTGCTCTGGCCTTATCTCCTTCTGCTTCGCGCTTAGCCATAAGGGCCGTATTTTTATCCTTCAAGGCCTGTCTGGCATTTTTCTGAGCCTGCTCCACATCGCGTTCCCATTTTGGCCGCAATTTTTTACCTTTATCAAAGATGGGCGTTAAGGCGGCCTTTTCGGCATCGTTTAGTGGCAGATCAATTGAGTTACCGGTGCTGTCCCATGTGGTAGCTGAAATATTATCGCCATCATCTCGCGTTACATAGATTTTCTCAAACATTATTTATCCCCCTGCTGCTTATTATCACCAACGGCTGCTGCGTCGATGAGGCCCTCGCCCATGATGTAGCCGATCACTGTAGCCCCGGCCATAATGAGCGCCGTCACCTGAGCGGCCTGAGATTCAGAGCCGCCAGCGGCCACCCACACAAGCGCCACAAAAGAGGCGATAGCCACCCAGAATTTTCTGCTTGTAAGTTTTCTTGCCCAATCAATGTTCATTTTCGTTTTTCCTTTCGTATGTTTTTTCCTCGCACACGGGGAGCTGCATGGTTTGTAGATATAGTTGTTTTCCTGTACCGTTGCCGCCTAAAGCGGCATAGGCATTAAAGATATCTTCTAAATCCTGGCGCTCTCCAAGCGACATACACTTTTTATGCTGCACTCGTAGGCACTCGCGATTAAGCCTAAAGTGCAGGATCACCATCATCCCATCGCTGACGGCCTGATATTGCTTTTTAATCGCTTTAAGTGGCCGATACACAATCCCGGCCACGCTCCATACAGATAAGATCAGGCCACAAATGGCTGACATGACAGCCAGATCAACAGTAATTGTCACGGGCAATCACCTCCCCTTATAGGCGCTCGCTGTACGCGGCAGCGCCTTCCACAAATCCACATCCTCCGGGGCACAGCTAGGCGGATGTGCTGCACGTACTGGCGCGGCAGCAAGGCATAAAAAAACGGCCATAAGGGCCGCAAGCAAAAGGGCAAGTGTTTGTTTTCTCATGGTTTCGCCTCCGTAATAAACGGCTCTGCATTTTCAAGGCCGTATTTTTTTAGTATCTCCATCACCTCCGGCAAGGCGCGTATCTCTTTGAGGGCTTTTAGATGGGCTTCTGCGCCGGATTTTTTGCGGTAAGCTCCCTCCTGCACGCGGTAGATTAGCTTAGGCTCCCCCGGATTGAGCCGCGCGGTGACTTGGCTTGCAAGCTCGCCCATGCGCTCAAACATCCAGTCGCCGGGGCAGGACTTGGACGCAAACCAGCGGTGGACGGTGAGCAGCATCTCGTCCGGCTTGAGCTGATATGATAGCGCTTTGTCTTTGTCATCAATCCATATTAGCCGCGTTTTGCCGTGCCTTTGGCAAATATCCACGCACAGATCAACGAGGCGGGCATACACTTGCGGCTTAAACACATAGGGCGCAAACGCATCTGACGCGCACTCAATCGTCACGGCCTTGTCGTCGTTGTCCCAGTTAGAGCTGCACCAGCTGTGACTGTCTTCGTCCACGTAGAGGCCGACGCGCCCGTCTACGCCTATGCCGTAGTTGCTGCTGGCTTTCCGCGCAGGCGAAGCAAACACTCCGCCCAGCGTCTCCACTGAGCACTGCCCCACCACACAATGCGGCGTTATTCGGGTAATAGGATTCCTGCGCCGTCCCTCTTGATTTGGACTTTGCCTTATATAATTGATTAGCGGGCTATTCATTTTTCCCTCCTTTCGGGCATAAAAAAAGCGCCTGAGCGCTAAAAGCGTTTTTCTTAGCCAAAGCAAGCAACTGTCGCAAATCCATCCCCTTCTTCCTCAAAAGTACAACCATCAAAAGTGATCACATCAAAATTTGATTTTGTTACAGTTTTCGTTGATTCGTTAACTCTTCTCCCAAAATAACTCGAATAAAAACCATTTCTATGCTTGATTCTTGCTTGGCCTTTATGTTTCTCGTTATCATATGTTCCAAGAGCGGCAAAAACAATGCAGTTTGCTGGAATTTGGGTATTTAAACCGGAAACGTTATCTGCGTTACTACTTAATTTCAATTGCAGTTTTTGAGCCGCATCCCACAACGCTTCGCGATTTGATAATAATACATTGTAATTATTAAGCAGAGCATTTTTAGCATTATCGCTTGCGATTACCGCCTGCATAGCTGCGGAGTTGGCGATTACCGCCTGCATAGCTGCGGGATTAGCGGCTACCGCCTGCATAGCCGTGAAGCTTGCGATTACCGCCTGCATAGCTGCGGAGTTGGCGATTACCGCCTGCATAGCTGCGGGATTAGCGGCTACCGCCTGCATAGCCGTGAAGCTTGCGGCTAGTACCGTCATCGCTCCGGGGCTTGCTAAAACTGCATTCCACGATCTTGGGTAGGCGTAAAGTGTGCGTACCATCCGATCATCGAGCGATACGCCATACATCCCATCAAGTGAGCGGGCATAATCCGGGACATCGGGATGTTCTACCGCAGCAATCTTCTCGCCATCCGTCCCCGTATCCATCGTATTTGCAAGCCATAGCCCGAAGTGACTTTCGTTAATCGAGCGTATGGCCGCAGGCACATCTAATTCTTCTAAATTAGCCGGGACTGTGACGTGCTTTTCCCTTAGAGCTTCCGCAACTCTTACAGTATCCATGCTTATTCCGCCTCCTTTGCTTGCTGCCTCGTTGATCGCCGCCCACACGCTGGATTTATCCGTAATATCCGGAGCCTCTGACGCGCTGCCAATCCCGTTGACGGCGACTTTGTCAGCCGCGCTCATGAGGCCGGCTTTTGTTGTGGTGGCTACCGCGGTTGTCGTTGCGTTTTTACCTGCCGGGCCTTGAGGGCCTTGAGGGCCGCGCTCACCTTGAGGCCCCGTTTCTCCTTTTTCGCCTCGATCGCCTTTTAATCCTTGCGGGCCTGTGTCTCCCTTCGGCCCTTTTAGTCCAGCAAGTTGTTCAGGCGTAAAATCGTTATAAGTAAACGGGGCGCCTTTATCGCCTTTTTCACCGCGTGCTCCGGGATCGCCTTTATCTCCTTTTAATCCGGCTTTTTGTTCGGGAGTAAGATTCTCAAAGGTCATCGTGCCGTCTGCGCCTTTTGGCCCTACGGGTCCAGCTGGGCCTTGAGGGCCTTGCGGCCCAGTATCGCCCTGTGATCCAGTGTCACCTTTTGGGCCTTGAGCCGCTTGTCCTGTGTCCACGCCCCCAACGTACCATCTACCACCTTGGATGGTGGGCGTAAGTTCGGATTTAATTGTCTGCATGCGGCTCTCAAGATTTCTTGCCGTATTATCCGCTTTACTAGCTGCATTTTCTGCATTTTGAGCCGAAGTTTCCGACGCTGCCTTTGCATCTAATGCGACTTTCTTTGCCGTAATAGCTCCGGCGGCGGCATTGCCCGCGCTAGTTGCTGCCATTTTTGCTGCTGTTTTAGCCTCGTTAGCAGATATGGCGCTAGCCTCGGCGGCTGTTTCGGAGCTCTTGGCGTTCGTCTCGCTCGTTTTCGCTGCTACGGCTGAGGCTGCCGCATCTGCAGTGCTTTGTTCCGCTGTATTTGCGCTTGTTTCTGCCAAGTCTGCTGAAGTCTGAGCGTTTGTTGCATAAGCTGCAGCATCTTTTTGGGCTTGAGTTGCAAGAGCAAGCGCCTCTTGTGCCGCTTGTGCGCAGTTACAGGCTTTGGTCTGACAATTTTGCGTTTCTCTTAATGCCTGTTCTGTCTGTGTGTAGGCCTCAAGTGCAGACATGGCGTATTCTTTTGCCTTCTCTGCAGATGTCTTAGTCGCTTCGACAATTTGCGAAAAAAGATTCACTTCTTCATTTGAATCGCTTCCCATCCCTGTATATTCAATTTCTGTGCGAATTCCACCTGAGTAAGCTATCTTTGCCCCTTCTATGAGCTGGATGTTTATTAGGCCTCGTCCCGACATGGATACAGTTTGATCAGTTATGGTGTAATCGACTAATCCATCTGCTGGACTTTTGATGTCACAACTATTCAGAACCTTTTTCCCGTCTGGTTTTATCAAATAAAAATTAACATCGTATCCGCTCAGATTCAGCGGAACTCCATTATTTACAATTTGAAAAGGGAGTACCGACCCTGCGGACTCCCCTTCGTGCAAAATAATTTGTTGAATAGCGCGGTTGCAGATATCCACAACTACAAGTGGATATTTTCTAATTGCCATCGTTAGCCTCCTCCCATGTATCGGGCCTATCGTCAGGGTGATACAAGTTATAATTGATTTTTGACACTAAAATTCTTCCATCTGGAAATCGTACGCGTGTCCCTTCCATAAAGCCCTGTTCAAAAGGCGTCTTGTCAATCCAGTTAAACACTGGCAGTTCTTCCCCTACTATTTTCCATGATTTCGGTGCCGTAATAGGAGGTGCCGGCTTTGACATAATTGTTCGCTCTGCCATTTTCATTCTAGTGCTCATCATCTTTGGTGCTTCATCAGCTTTAAAACGGAAGATGTGCCCGGCATATTGGACTTCGTCTCCTTCAGAATATGTTTCGTATTTGTTCCATTCAGGGTATATCGCCTTAAGCTGGAGCTTGTCTTCGTCATTTAGCTCCATCCTTTTAAGAGCTTCAATTTGAGCTTTTTCTGCTTCTGTCTTATAACGTCCAAAATAGATGATGATTTTGCTAAGCACATCCTGAATGTCTTCTGGTATTTCATCTAAGACAATATTTTGCTGATTGTCTCTCAACATATGCACACCATATCCAAAACGCGTACCGTTCTCAAAAAACGTTAATTCAATCACTTTTTCTCCTCCAATTCTTTTAATCGTTGATCAAGATTTTGAATAGCAGCTAAACCTAGACTTGCCAGGCTCATATAATCTGCTGATAAATAGCCATTTCTATCTTTATGAAGGACAATTTCTTTTAGCTTTGAGTTTTCCTTTTGCTCTAATTCTGTGGCATTAATTCCTATACTCCTGTAATCACTATCCTTATATTTAAAAGAATATATTGGCAGTTGAAATAATTCTTTTATAAGATCAAGTCCTATTTTTCTGAGTTCTTCTTTTAGGCGTACATCTGATCCGACAATGACAGGGTATGTGGCTTTAATGTATTCAGCCTGTACTTTTTTTGATTGAACTAAATCTCTTGCAATGACATTGGCTGCCATAACGTTATTGCTGGTATATATTTGTTGGCAACTCAAACTATTTAGCCAAAGACTTCCACTGCTGTTGTAAAAATTCTGTCCGCCAATGGTCCCAGATTGACATTGCAAACTCCCGCAATGTGTCCCCGCAGTTTGATTAAGGGCACCACCAATCGACGAACTATTATTGGTTCTAGCATCGCCGTCAAAAGATCCACTAAGTGCGCTATTGGTTAAACGAGCAGAGCCCGTCGTCCCGTTAAGTGTTCCTTTGATGCTCGTTGAATTTACAGATCCTGTATGGTTCCCTGTAGTCCCTCCGGCGTGTATCCCTGTGGTTTTATTAAGGCTTCCCGCCATATTCGTTATGGATCCGCCGAGGCTTTTTACAACACCGCCTAAATTTAATACGGATCCTCCTACATTCTTCAAACTGCCGAAATAGGTTCCGTCGGTTTGCCCGGAGTTCACTGTGAGTGAACCAAAAGTACCATGGTTAGCATTTATGGTTCCTTTAAATTCTCCGTCTTGAGCATGCACTGTCCCTGTAAAAGTACCGTTCAAAGAAAATAATTCCCTTGCTCGCAGTTTGTCAGCAGTAATGGCACCAGCTGCAATATTCCCTGTATTCACTGCCCATGCTGCTATTTTCTCAGAAGTTATGGCCCCACTCTCGATCATGGCAGATGTAATCTTAAGGGAATACAGTGCCGAGGCAAAGACTCCGTGTTCGGCATCCATGGCAATGTCATAAGGCCCCTCAATACCGTTTTTTGAAATACCTATGCCATTTTTATTAAGCCTTACTACATACTTTGCTGAGGCACTGTCAGCAGTATCCATGATGAGTATCTCCTGAGGTGTCCCGTCTGCATTTAAATTGATTCGGATGTGTCCCCCCTTTGCTCCTGTAACACTCGCAACGATGTCTTTTTGGGCGGCGTTGATTTTCAGCATCATCGGACTGTCTTCTTTTGTTATTTGGTCTTCGAGCGTTCTTTGCATTCGCTTGCTCGTTGAGGCTCCAGTAGGTCTTAATTCTCCTAAAGTCATGGAAATATATTGCTCCTTAATGGCATCATAGGAGTAGGCAATCATAATTAATTTAACATCAATCCCTAGATGTTGAATTTTGCAGGTAACCTCATCAAAAATGTCAAGCTGTTCCAGTAACTGTAAGTTTTTATATGCCTCCGTTTTGCTTACTTGTACAAATTCCACGCGATAACTTAACTTTGGTTTATCAAGACCATTGTCAAATGCTTTTTTCACTTGTTCCCTTATATAAGGATATAAGGATTCAGGTGTTTGTTTCTTTTGTTCATCAGTTAGATCAACGCGTAATTCTCTTACAATATCCATTGGATATACGTCTGCAAGGGGTGACCTGATCGTTATTTCTGGAAGTTTGTACACAAGATTATCTTCAAGCACAAAAGTTGGCATAAGGCTGGTTATAACTTCTGTGTTGTCCTCCATGGCATCTACGCCAGTCAGGTTATAACCAAGTTCAACCCGATATCCCAAATCACGTGGATTATCCCTGAAGTTCATCTCCCATCCATCACGAATGAGATATCCTCCCCAAACATTCAGGAAAGAATTTTCTGCTCCTATAAGCGCTTCTAACTCAGTCTTCCTTACATAGTAGGCCGTTGCTGTCTGGGGAATATTTGAACTTAACCTTACAGGACTAAAATAAGATCTTCCTTCCTCAATTCTTGTGAGCGCGGCTTGACCATTGACTGAAGTTGGCCTGACATCAAGGAGAAAATTGTTTGCCGTATCATAGGTAATATGCCTCGCTTTAATCTTGAACTGTGAAAAAGTTTTCTGAGTGCTGTATACCCGAAATGGCTGCTCGCCTCTTGGGGTCGGCAAGGTAATAACATTTCCAGGCCTAATAATTATTGAATAGTCAATAGGGCAGCTCAAAACAGCTGAAAAATCACCATTCCCTTGTTCCGTGACTGTTGCGCTGTAAGGTTGCAGCACAAACCTATTATGCTTAAATGCTGTCTCATTGGCTTCATAAAGTCTTATCATAAATAACACCATCCCGGAATCATACTGAGACTGGTAATGCCTCCAGTGTATTCAATTTTTGATGCCCCCAGATCCAAGTATGGAAAATCCCCTTGCATTTTCTGGCCTTCATTTTTTTGTTCCCTATATATCTTTTTAAGGTGACTATTGATGACCAATTCTTTTTCGATATCTGACAGATATATTGATCTTCCATTTATAGCAATTTCTCCGTTACCGCTTCCAAAGACGGATAACGTCGGCTGAGCTATCCATGTACCCGGATTATGTAATGTCATCCCAGAAGCTATGGTTATTTCGGTTTCACCTGAATTTAGATAAGCATAAGGATTTACCATGAGTTCAATTTCACAAGTGATGAGGCCTTGTTTATATAATCTAGGCTTTGTCACTTTACTTATATATGCTTCGAAATGCACATAGGGATCGTTACTTGTTTCGAACCTTCCAAATCCTTGAAGCCACTGAAAGATTTCATTTTTTCTCCATTGATTAAAGGCAATGCTAAGAGTTCTCGTATATGGCTTATGATGCGCATGGAGGATGATATTGACCTTATCCGAAAAAGGAATATTGTAAATATCTTCTTCTTGCTCTGGGCGTTGTCTCTCTCCAAGATCAATAACAATAATTCCAAAAGTGATGCTGCTGTTTCTACGAAAAGAAAAGGACGGAATTTCCTTAAGATGCCCTCTTTTGTTTTCCCATTGATCAAAAAACTGGTGCAAAATTTCCCCCTCCAAATTCGTCATTCAACCTTTTTTGTGCAAGTGATTCATCAAGGCTGGCAGTCAGTTCTCCTACAAGTGCACCACTATCAAGAACAACGTCCCCAACTAAGCCATTATTTTTGATAATCGATATCAGTTCACTGAGAAGATCTAAAATAGATTTGATTCCTTCATCTTGCTTTATGCTTCTTGCAGGTAAGTTATCTGCATGGTCATGAAATTCTTCCGCATAATGATCTCTAACCGTAAAATTCAAACCTGATTCCAAACTTCTTGAAGTCTCATCCTGAACTTTATCCATCGCTTTTCTGACTTCGCCTATGTGATCTTCCAATCCTTCAGCTAGCCCTTCCATGTTCATTTGTCCAATCCAGGCAAATTTTTTTGACGGAGAAGCAATTCCAAAAAAGTTTTTAATACCGTTCCAAATACTTTCAAAAAAACCACGAATTTTTTCCCAAAGCCAATTTTTGAGTGCACATATACCCTTCCATAGCCCTATGATTAAATTTTTACCTATATCAATAAGATCCGGTATACCCATACTAATAGCCGCGACAATGCCAAAAATTATTTCAGGTATAGCAGACACAATCGTCAAAATGATTTCAGGCAAATTTTTTATGAGCGACGTTAAAAGATTGACCCCCGCTTTCATAATTTCAGGTAAATGAGCTTTTATGGCCTGAATGATGTTCTTTATTAATGTCGGTATGGACTTAACAATAAGCTGGATAATCGTCGGGAGGTCATCAGCCAAGGCTCCGAGAAGTTTTACCCCCGTATCGATTATTTTAGGAATCGCTTTTAATAGCGTGTCGATAATAGACATGATGATTTCCGGCAATTTCTTTAAGAGAATTGGGATTGCATCTATCAAGCCTTCAGCCAGCCCTGTAATTAACATTATTCCCGCATTGACCATGTGTGGAAGGTTGTCAATAAAAGTCTGTACCAAAGTTAATACAACCACCGTAATTTGAGGAATAAGAGTTGGAAGTGCTCCGCCTAAACCATTTACCACATTTGTAATTAACTCCATTCCAGCTTGCAGCAATTCAGGCCCCGCAGTTTGAATGGTGTTTATTACAATTGTTGGCAACTGCAGTATGACATTACTAAGCATGGGAAAGAGATTGCCTTTTACAAAAGTCACTACGGTTTCCCCTAGTGCCATTAGTGGCCCTTTTAGATCAGCGCCTGTCGCCATAGCCCCAAGCACATCCTTAAAAGCAGACTTCATGGCCACTAAGGATCCCTGCATGGTCGCACTGGCTTCTTTAGCTGTAGTGCCGGTGATTCCAAGTTCCCCCTGTATAACATGAATCGCCTCGTACACATCATTCAAATTGTCGATGTTGTACTCTATACCCGATAGCTTAGTGGCGTCCTGGAGCAAACGCTCCATCTCCTTTTTTGTGCCCCCATAACCCAGTTTCAGATTATCGAGCATCGTATAATTTTGTTTGGCAAAACCCTGATAGGCATTTTGTATGTCCTGCATATTAGTGCCCATCTTATTTGCATTATCAGCCATATCTATCATAGCTGTATTAGCTATTTCAGCGGCTTTATCCGTATCTCCGCTAAGAGACTGCAACAATGCCGCAGAAAATCCCGTCACATTTTGCATGTATTCATTAGCACTTAATCCGGTAGTCTTATAGGCTTGACTTGCATACTCTTGGACTTTGCGAGCAGAGTCTTTAAAAAGGGTCTCCACACCACCTATGGATTGTTCCAGCTCGCTTCCCTGAGTAAGTGACTCATTGATAAGCTTGCCAATTCCCACTGCTGCGATGGCTTTGGAGGCAAAAGAGGCGAATTTCCCGGCGAAGTTTTGACCGGCGGTAATCCCGGCCTCGTTGGCTTCTCCTCCTAAGGCTTTGGTAATCCTTCCAGATATTCCCTGTGCTGATGGTACAATTTGCACATATGCTGAACCTAATTCTGTTGCCAAGTTAACTCCCCCCTTTTCTCTATTTTTTGTAATGCTACGTTTCGAGCATTTATGAAATCCTCGCCAGACGTAAATCCCATTATTTCCGATTGTTTGTCTAAACCGGCTAATTTTGTAAAAATTGATGTCGGTCGTTTAATGTTTTTCTGACCGTTTTTACTCATAGACCAAAGTAAAAGGTTTAGATTATCTGCAATAACTGCTAAGAGCAATATTTCCGGCCCTGCTTTAACTCCACTCAGAGCCATCTTCACTCTGGATGTATTGCTAAGTCCCGCAGTCAAAACAGCTACCCTGCTTAGGGGTAGCTGCTTGTAGTCATAAATGTGATATGTCTCGGCTAAGTCACAGATTAATTCCGTTTCGTATCCTTTAATAATTCTGGCGAGGATTAAGAGTTTTTTAATTCATTAACAGAAGTAAAGATTGCTGACATCTCTGCCGTTACATCCGCGATTTTGGCTTTTCCATCTTCACTTCTGCAGAAATTTACCAGTCTGTTCTTTTGCTCTTCACCTAAGACTTTACGCAATATGCTCGGTGCGAGCATAGGATTTTTTTCTACATTGGCAATATCTTCAAATAATTCATAATCATCCAAGACGGCAGGATCAAGTTCAAACTTAAAACCTTTAAGAGTTTCTCCTTTAATTGTCTTTGCCATATTTACCTCGATTGCAATTATGCATGTGCTTTTTGAATGTACTCGTAATGTGTATTGCCTTTTTCGTCAGGCGTTGCTTGAATAGTCAGTTCAAATCCCGTAGCTTCATTATCTACGTAATTAATTTCACCCTTCTCAATAACTTTGCCGCAAGGGATCACAATGCGCTTCAAGAGTTTTTCCTTGAGGATCATATCAATAACGAAAGATCTTTCCGGTAAGTCTCCCGCATTGGACATAACAGTAATACCATTCTCCAGCGTACCGTTGACATTTTCCGGCCCATAAACTTCTTTCAGGACATCTAAATTAATAGATTCAATTAATGTAAAAGTAAATCGATCTGTCTTGCTCGTTTGTACAACGAGGACTGTGTCACCGCCCCATGCTTTTATTTCTTCAGATTCTATTGCATCCTCATTGGTGAGGCCATCTTCCGATGCGTAACCTAAGCCAACAAAACCTTTATCGATTTCGGTTATAGCATCTACAGGCAGTGCAGTTCCTAGAGGTGCGGAAAAAATTGCTCCGCCTATCCTTGGCTTTCCGTAACTAACATTTTTTACATTTGGTGCATTGCTTGGCATAATAAAATTCTCCTTCAATTCAATAGTGATAAATATCAAACACAGCCTGATATCTATATTGTTTGAGTTCTGTGTCGGTAAAATTGTAATCGGAATTGAGCTTGACCTTAGAAATTTCGTTGAGAGTTTCCATATCAAATAATGACTGTTTAACCCGTTCATTGAGACTTGCTGCCTCATAGAGAGTAGAACCGTAACTCTGAAACGCAAAGGTCGAATTATTCAGGTAGTTTTTCCTCCCGCTCCCCGTCTTTTCAAAAAAGACAAAGTTTTCATCAAAGAGGTTAGGCCTCTCCAGGTACACCGGGACATCAAGTTTTTCTTTTAAAAACTCCAGGATCAGTAGCTCAATCATCTTAAAGCCTTCAAAATCGAATTGTTTTTCTGGTTATCCAGCTTGGCCTTATAACTATCCGCGTAGATTGATGCATTTACACGGGTCTTCCCTACCATGCTTGATACCTCGTAGCCTGGCATGAGCCGGCTTTGCGCAGCAGTCGCCTTTTCCATAAGTACTGCCTCCATAGCGGAGGACTTCAAAAGCTCCCCGACACCCTTACGATTCAACTTGAATTTCAACTTACTCATAGCGCTCTACCTCCACTTTTTTATTCCATCCCAGGGGAATCAGCTCTTCGATACCTTGCACTGGTATGCCGATAGTCCGCCAGCGCTGGCCAAAAAAGATAACCTCTGCGTTGATCCAATCATGGGTGTCATCTTTTGGAATCGCCAACGTGTATACCGCGGTTTTACCCGTAACCGTTTGATGATTCACGATATCGTCAGAGCTGGTTGGAGCAATCAGGACATTGTTCACCTTAACTTCTTTGGATTCGGTGATATTGCCTCCGAATGGGTCTGCCCCAACCACTTCCTTCGTAATTAAAGTGACGGTTATGCCCTTAATCTTTGCCATAAAACTCCACTACCCCAAATCTTTGTCTTCTCAGGCCAAGCCTTGCAAGCTCTGACCGTTTGAAAGACAAACCCCCTCCGGGGGTAAGATACGTTCCACTCCATGAGTAACCCAGAGCAGATTGTGATTCCTGAACCATCGGTTCTGCTGTCGTAGAAGCCATTAACATGCGTGCAATGTTATCCACAACAACCGATTTCACAACCTCAGCATAAGAAGGACTAGCGACGATCATCTGATCAAGATCTTTTCCGACCTTCTCAGCTTCAACTCTAAGTGCGTTAGAAACATCACTTAAAAGCGTTTCTGCTCTGGTCATTTCATCAGGTTTCAGCGCCCGCCATCTTCTGATGACATCATCCACAGTAGCGTAGGCCTGCATTTTTGCCCCCTATCTATTCGGATGACCCCTCTGCATCCATAATCGCCTTGATAATGTCTTTCTTTTTTGTGGCTCCAGCCAGATCAATTTGACTATTTGCAGCGACCTGTTTCAGCTCATCAATCGTTAGCTTAGCAAGATCGTCAGGAATGTTCTGCTCGGTGAACTCGGCCTCTTCTGCCGCTTTCTTTGACATTTCCTTATCTGGCGCTTTTATATCTGCGATGACGTCAGCCTCTTTTTTGTACGGCTCAATATTTTCGCCTTTAACAGGCACGGAGCTGTCAAAGACAGCTCCGGTTTTTGTGTTGCGGTATAACATGACTATGCTCCTTTCGTGATACGTGCAAAGTGCTCAGGAAGTAAAACGCTCCAACCAAGGAAAGATTCTGCCCTGAGATAAACCTGGTTATAACCGCGCAGATCCTTGCCCGTATTATCAGGATCACCGTATTTGATCATGTCAAAGATGACTTCTTTGGCATAGCCCCACTTAAAGCCATTGGCAAAATCACCCAGCAGAGCTACATCCGTATCCCCCTTGGCGACCGTATTATTGACCTCGGCCCGTAGTCCGTTCAGTTCACCCGGATTAGCGCCCCAGGCTAAAGAGGGGTACTGCTTTACTCCGTTAACCTTGATTTTCGCCAACGCTGAAGACACAACGCTACTCATGATCAGGCCATTAACGTCTCCCTCAGCAGCTTGCACAAGAGCTACAGCAGCTTCAATGGCTGCTTCCGGGTCAGCGGCATTAAACTGAGCAGTTTGAGTAACCTTTCCATCAAAATGATTTGTGCCAATCACTTCACTTGCAGTACCGGTACGAGGATTGATGCCATGCATGGCCATCCAATCAAGGCCTTTGGCCAACTTCTTAGCAAAGCCATCATTGAAAGCCTGTAAGATACTAACCCTTGCCTCTTCTGAAGCATAAAGGAATTCGTCAGACACCCTGGCACCATACTCGACCTTAATGGGTCTCACAATATAAGGCTCAAGTTTCAGGCCTCCAGGAGTTTTCTTTCCATTCTCTGCAACAATATCAATTTCAGAGTCCATGGAAAAAACAAATTCCTTTGAACCGTTAAAGGGAATGGGCGTCTGCTGGCTCAGGACAGCAAGAGAGCTGCGACCTTTAACTTTACTGATAAGATCAGCAACTAAAACTTCGGGAAAAAGATTCCCGGTAGCAGTAACAGTAGATAAAGTAGACATTGTTTAATCTCCCAAATTCATATTTCCCAGCAGCGTCTTATACGCGCTGGATTCAGGGCTGACGCCCTGCGTTTCCGTACTTCTAAGCGGTTGTGGAGGTGAAGCCGGCTTGATAAATCCAACCAAGGCCTCGGCATCTGCTTTAAGTGAATTTTCATCATCGCCAGTGAGACGTGTTGCCAATTCGTAAGGCAGCCCCGCTTCATGTGCGACTTTGGCCTTTAATGCAGACATTTCGTAGCCCTTAATTCGCTGGTTAAGCTTGTTTTGTTCATCTTCCCAGCCTGTCTTTTCTTCGCCAAGCTTAGTTACGCTTGCTTGCAGATCGACAATTTGTGCTTCTGCAGTCTTTAATTGGTTGTTTTTTTCGTTAAACTCTTTGCGCGGCACGTAGTCCGCCCCAATCTCAGCTTCAATTTTCGTGATCAGTTCGGAGCTGTTTTCCAAGCCACTCAGAATTTTTGCCAAATCCATCATTTTTTCCTTTCTGCTATCCTTTTTGTCGGGCTAGTCCCCGTTGTGCAGTCCTACACTATCCAGTAGGCGGTATAGTGAGCCTTTTAACGCCTTGCTCAGGGCTCTCAAAAGGAGGTCGGATGTTAAACATCCTATTGAGCCGCCCTCCGGGTGCGACCCGGAGACGCAGTACATCGCGCACGGCCATGTGGCGGCATGTTAAAAGGCGAGCATTTCTGCTCGCCTCTCCTAAGGTTGCGGTATTCCTTGTCATTTACCGCTTGCCCGTCTTTCCGGGCTGCCAAGATACGAGGGCGGATCACCTCACTTTCCATGACACTCAATTGTTCGAGAAAGCATCGTGTTCCTCCTTCCACCTTTATTCTCTAAACAGGCGTTACCTGATTGGAGCTAGTAATATATTTGTTGTTTCACTGGTTTGTGTTCTACGCAAGCCCAATGTGCCAGCATAGCGCTATCCATAAGGGCTATGTCAAAATCTTCCAGCTGTGATCGGTATCCAAACCCACCATTACTGCCGATATTTCTTTTTTCGCAGTTCGTCGCTACTTCAGCCAATGATGGCTGTCCCATGTGTTTTATTGTTCCTGCAAATATCGCCTGTTCCCAGGTCGCATTCGCTCTGATGACCTCTTTTACCGTTGGTAATATAAGTTTTAGCGGTATACGGTTTTCCTTAATCTCCTGAGCCAAAAGACTTTGTGAACCTGCTCCATCAATAACCACTTTTTCTATATCAGATTGAGCCAGGAAGTTAATGATCCAGCCTAGCCCATTTCTTACAGACTGACAGTCTACAGCCTCAATAAAAGTGTCGCCACTAAGAGTTTTCACGGCGACGCTCAGAGCAACGTTTTTCCCATCACTGCCAAACTTAATACCCACAAATAACTTGCCCAGTAAAACAGGAAGCCTTGAAGCTTTAAGGGCATCCCAGTCTTTTTTGCTAATGGCTGATTTTTGGTTATATTTTAACCATAGTCCTAACCTTTGAATGTTAAAGTCAACATCATCTGTGCCGATTTCGTCTTCAACAGATCGCTCGGTAAACACCAGACCCAAACTTGGGTTTGTTTTATACCATAAATCCCGATCATGAACATCAGAGATCTTGTCCACCGACCATTCAAACCAAGCTCCGTTGGGGACAGCCCCATCTAATACTTTTCCCCGGAAAGCGGTAAATACTGTGCCCGCCGATATTGGGGTCGGAGGTGTTCCGCAAAATAAGGTTTGTGGGTTTTCGCTGTCTGTTACGACATATTTCAGAGCTGACTCCTGATCTTCCGTGTACTCCTGAGCTTCATCTATAACCAATAGATCAAATCCTTCGCCCAAGCCACCTGTAGACGTCCTTGTGCGAAACTCGACCCTCCCTCCCGATCCCGCAAACTCAATCCTTTCCCGTCCCACCGCTTTTTGTGAGGTAAAATCCTCTCCTTCTTTGCAGCCGCATTTTTCGACGACTTCTTTAAGTCTTTCCCATGCGGAGTGAGAGGTCATTGTTCTATGCGCAGTATGTAACACCCTCTGGCCTTGTTCTAAGGCGTAGAGTTCACGCATGACGACAATTTCATTCTTGCCGTTCCTCCGAGGAATCGCATAGCCAAACTTTGTATGGGTATAAAGTCCGTCTTTGTTGATAGCCATCAAGGGCTTCAGAAGATTTACCTGCCACCTAAAGACTTTGCGACCAGATTTCTCATAGGCACGCTGCACATCTTTATAAAGGCTTTTCTTGTACGGAAGGCAGATAGACCTGCATGGATCCTGACTTCCTATTCTTTTTTTGGTCACATACTCACATCTCCAGCTTCACATCAAAAAGGCCGCCCACTGGCGGCCTTAACTTTGCGTTTAATTATATTGGTAATTCCCCGATTACTTTGTAAAACGGCTTTTTGCTCGTTTTGCTTCTTCTGCGTATTGTTTAGCATCTAATCTCCAGCGATCAATCAGGGACACAGGCTTTATATTGAAAAACTCATCAAGATAGTTTTCTTTCTCTTCATCCGTCCAATTTTTCCATGCTTCTGGAGAGAAAGCCCGTTCAACTTCTCTAACCCAACGTTCATAGGACAGATGCGGTGGCCGCATGGCAAGATACTCTTCTTTAGTCTTCTTCATAGATCGTTACCTCCAGATTTCCATCGACACGTTTTACAGTGTACTTTTGATCTCTGCCCAGAATAAATTCTTCCTCTCTTGGGTTGTCACTATTTGCACCTATGTAAGCCCCTTTAGCTCCTGAAGGTATATTAAATATTACTACTTCTCCGCCTTCATTTCCAGATTGATACTGTCTAAACTCATCTGCAACATTAAACGAAGCAGAAAGCGATTTGTATGCATAAATGGGTTCTCCTCTTTCAAAAGCTTTTACTTCGTCGGGCCCCATCCCTCTATAGAATCTAGCATTTTTCCCTAATTTATATTGGCTCAAAGCTGAATCAATAGCGTGTATTTGTTCTGTGACTTGTTTCCCCTTGTTGTTTCTTAAATACGAATTGATTTTAGAGTACCCTTCACCTGTGTAATTTCTTATTTCACGACTTTCTTCGATTTTAAGTTTATTAAACCACTCATCTGAGCGCTTCTGCATTACTGAAAGATCAGCGTCTGTCAGAGATTTATATTCCTTTGTCCGGCTAATCGTTTTCCTTTTTTCTTTTTTTAATCCTTCCTCTTTGTCTCCCCATTTCTTCGTCCATACGTTTTGCCTTTTTCCATCTCCGGGGTGATAGTCCACCCTGCATCGACAATATCTATGGCGGCGATATATATCTTTAGGCACTTCATTCGGATACCTATATTCCCCAACCATTTGATTGCACCAGTCACAACAATGCCCCGTACTGGTACGGATGATTTTTGGAGACAATCCACATTTATAGTGAAAATCTATGTTGGCTTTGATTGTGTCATCTACAACGGATTGAGTAAAATTTACAACCGGCTCGTCTAAAAGCCACTTCACATCATTGTATTGATCCGCTTCCACCAGTCTATTAATAATTCCATCAATGCGATCTTGATTCAGTTCAGGTTTTATGCCTTTCAGCGACAATTTTGCTCTTGCATTAAGGTCTGTTTGCACATCAGCCGAATAAGAAGATGCAAGCTCATAATTCTGCTTTAGTGTTGGTTCAACAATTCTCCTGGCTATGTTGTAGTACATCTTGCCATCAGGGAGGTTGCTTCCGGACAGATTTTCTTGATAAACCCTTGCTAATATTTCGCCTATTTCAATAGCAAACTCATTTGCATCTCTATAATTTGCCTTCCCTGCACTGATAAGTTCGTTGAGCTTTTTAACTTTGCTGCTAGATCGAAACTTTGCTTTAAATGCTTCCTGGAGTTTTGCCAGTAGCTCAGGGGCAATATCTATCATTGGCCGGCCCCCTTGATTCCTGTAAGCGACCTCAAATTTTCACCCGTAAAGTATCCAGGCACAGCTTGATTGATCTTAATAGCAGCGTCACCAATGAGCCCGATAGTAGCCGCATCAGGAGCAAAAGTAGGCTCCCACATGACCTCTACGTTAGAAAATGCTTCGCGTTTATATGGATAACTATCTCGCAGACACGTGGCCAAATATCCAACGTTTATGAGCCCGCTGCTAAAGGATCTTTGCGCTTTATTGGCTGCTAATCTTAATGTCTCATGACTTGCTTTAATGGCTTCTGCGCTTGAAGGATTCTCCTGCACAAAACCAAGATCATCCAGGGTTAGTCCTGTTTCTCCTGCAAAGCCAGAGGCTGCCATTTTCAGTTGCTCTGTGAAAGGCGCCATGCTGGTGGATGTAAACTGTCCTAACGTTGGCTTGTCCCCATCGCTGTCTTTATCAATCCTTAGCATGCTTGTGATTGTTGCTGTCCATGTATCCAGCTGTTCGGCCTCAGAACTCATCCCAAGCACATATTTTTGAGGAAAGCTGTAAAACTCAGCCGTTACGTCGGCCCTTTCAAGTGTGCGCTTGGCATATCGCTGCCAATATTCAGCCGCTCTGGTAATCCTGGAGCGGCCAAAGGGGCGCACAGAATCCGGCCTATGCACAATCGGTACAAGCAATGGGTACCCCGCATTATGGTAGTAATTTACTGATGTCTTCTTGCCATCTGCGGCTACTGTCGTGATTGTTGTTTTGTCTGGGGCAAAGTAGGCTTCTATCTTAGCCTTTCCATACTCGTCTTCTTCCAATACTGCATAGCCTTCAGTGAGAAGGCCTGTAATGGGATCTATAATTCCCGTTGCATTTGCAGCATCTATCACCTGGAGCCGTGGAATATCGCTGTCTTCTGATTGGGCGATATAGATAAAAGAGCAAGATGCAATCAATGCTGAAAGTATAGCCGAATCAAACAAAATGTCTGGGTTGTTCGTTTTGAAAACAGTTTCAAAATCATACAGATCATTAGCAAAACCCCGGAAGATCAAGCGATCAGCCATGGTATCAACGGCCTTTGCGCACCAGCCAAGCACGGATCGATAGCGGTCGGATAATTCCGGAGGAATGACAAGGCCGGTTGCCTGATCGATTTTCTTCTGCTCATACTGTTTATAGCGCACCTTTACCCGCAGACTTTTAGCCGCTAATTTTTTTTTGAGAAATTCTACTCCGTATACCATATGCAACCCTTTCATGTGTTTTTATGTACAGTGGACGGCGAAGGTCGGCGTCTGCCTCGGTGGGGGTGGCACCCCCCTCATATCCTCTAATAATTTGAAGTTCAAACGCTTTTATATGTTGTCCAATCTCTGGACTGTGGGAGATTGCGATTTCCTACCACAGCAACAGGTTGAATGTTGTCTTTATAAACCTTGTCAGACTTTTGTCGGTTGCAGGACCAGTGCGCCAGCTGGAGGTTCTCCAGAGCTGAAGGATGACCGCCTTTTGCTATGGGAATAATGTGGTCTACACATGGTGCCATTGGATCTCCATAAGGCAAACTCATGTCAACAGGTTTGCCGCAGATCGCGCAAATGTTTTGCGTCGCTAAAATGGTCTTCCGGTTTCGTTCATACGCGGCTCGATGTGAGCCAGTGTGATCCAACCTCGGGGCCTTGTTCATAGTGGACACCTTCTTCACAAATAAAAAAGCCGCCCATCTCTGAACGGCTTTTTAATCTTTTATCACGCTACCACAGTATCACATCACAATGGCTCATTGGGGCTCATCTTTTTGTGGGCACTGGTACTCGGCAAGCTTCAATCCATATTTTTCCAGCGCTGCCCCTCTAAGGCGTTTAATCTGTGAATAGCTGTATCCTTCCATAACGGCGATTTGCTCCAGGCTTTGACCGTAGAGATAGTATGACCTCAGAATTCTGGCCTCGATGCCCTCTGTCCATGCGCTTATTTTATGCTCTAAATCAAGGCAAAGACTTTCGGCCTTAAACATCTTGTCCCAGAGTTCGTGCTGCATATCAATGATCGTCAGGATAATATCTTCGCCAGTAGCGTCATCGTGCTGGATAAAGATCTTATTCGGATTAAGCTCCTGCGTTGTTCTATTCGCGCGCGCCCTTAAGCGCTCAATTTTATCCCGATAATGGTCAATATTTTTCTGAGCCTCCCGATATTGTATGAGATCAGCATCGGCATCAAAACGTAAATCTTGTCGTTCAGCGTCTGTCATTGCCCACTCCCCTATTCCACTTACCCATTTTTGATAAGTTATGAAACGCTTCTTCTGATGTACTTTCCCATTCAGATCTATGACCACAAGCAACACATGAAACTTGATACCGACCTGAATACTCTTTAACTTCTAAGACCCCTGGTGTTCCACAGACTGGACATGACCTGGTGCTTTCATCATCTAATTTGATGTATATACCAGGTATTGTGTTCCACACTTTAGTCGCTTCAAGACGAACAATCTGCTGATCATCTTTCCAGAAACCAGTTTGGGTCATACAATCCAGAAGAAGCTTTTGCAAATTATCAATATCAGGTTTCGTCGGCTTAAATTCACCATCAAAATGTTTTCCTGTAATTGCTGAATAACACCATATCACCTGAAGTGACACAGATCCTTCCAATGGTTTTTGGGGTGCATATTTTGCTAAATGACCAAGCAACAATGCTCTAACTTTTTTCGCCTGAGCAGATTCATAGATAATGGCCTTATTGTTTTTCACTGTTAATTTTTTAGCCTGAAAAGTCGTCGTTGGTGTTTTCATGGCCATAAAAAATTCGATCCTCATTTTCTACTCACATTCTCTGTTGGCGCTCGTCATTGGATGGGCGGTTCCTGAAGCGCGCGGCGGTAGCTTACGCCGCGCTTTAGGTGACCACCCAATGACATGATGGGACAGACAAACATCTATCTTTAGATAGATGTTTTTGTCCCACCTCTGTGAGATACGTCAAAAACAAGTTTTTGTCTTTCGTCCTATCTGTTATTGCAAGATAGGACAAGAATAGGAATTACTGTTTTTGTCCTACCTGATTGCTTGTAGGTGGGACAAGACAAAAACTAGTTCTTGTCCGTGCTGTTTTTCTTTCTTTTAATAACCGAAGCAGATCCATCGCCTGGTTTTTCGGTAGCAAATCCACCATGTTCTTTTAGGCGCCGATAAACTGTTTTTACCGAAATCCCAAGCTCATCAGCCAACTGTGTTGTCGTAATTGGTTGATCTTTTGCGTCCATCTCCAGAGCAGCAAAGGCAATTTCAAGAGCGTTAATACGTTCTTCCTTTTTAACTTCAGGAGATTTTCTACTTTCCAGTCCTCGTTGATAAAACGGCTTTTCTTCTTCTGGACAGGCATCCTTTAATACACCTGAATCGTCAAGATGATGAACAGGATAGTCAAACCAAACGTTGACAGGATCAAACGCAGCGAACTCCCGTAAGGTTCCTTCTATTCGCCATGCTGTACGGTGTTCCGCGGTACATACAGCAGTATCTAAATCACTTTGGATAGCTTTTATTTGTTCAGAATTTAAGGCCTGTTTGAGATGGTTTTGCATCTGAAAGCGGCTTAACACATCATCTTGACCGACAACATCATTAAGGTAATTTGGTGTATATTTTTTAAGCGCTTCGCAGGCTGCGTGACAATATGCTTTGTCCGTCTGAAGTTTGATCATATCTTTGCTTAAGTCAAGCTGCGTGAGGTCCAGCAGTGCATCTGGATCCCTGGCGAATACACCGGAACCAGAAGCCCTGTCCATTGACTTTTTACCGCCCTGATAGCCTTTACTATGGTGGTGGCAATAAATCACTGCAGCACCCAGATCTGTACAAACCTTGTCAAATTGGTTACAAAAATGTGCCATCTGATCAGCGCTATTTTCATCACCTGTTATGACTTTGTAAATCGGGTCAATTACAACAGCGATATAATCTTTTTTCTGAGCTCGACGAATGAGCTTTGGAGCAAGTTTATCCATGGGTACAGATTTACCGCGAAGATTCCATATGTCGATATTGCTTATGTGATCTGGATTCCAATTAAGAGCTCTGTAAACATCTTTAAATCGGTGCAGACAGCTCGCCCGGTCGAGCTCAAGATTTACATATAGAACTCTACCTTGGGCACATTTCCAATAAAGCCATTCTTTTCCTTCTGCGATACCTACGATAAGTTCCATGAGCAGATAAGATTTGCCCGCTTTCGAAGGGCCAGCAAGAAGTAATTTATGTCCTTGACGAAGTATTCCATTAATTAAAGGATTTGATAATGGAGGAAGTTTGTTCCATAAATCTGAAAGTGTTTCAGGATCCGGAAGATCATCGTTAATTCCTTCAATCCATTCATACCATTCGCTCCAACTCTTCTTTCCAATATTGGTATCAACAAGATATTGTTTTTGACCGTTTCTCGTCACCCCAGGCATTCTGCTAAGACGTGACGGATTCTTATTTTGCGTATCAATTGAAAGGCCGTTTTTCTGGCAAACGTCATAGAGGTAGTCAACACGTTTTTGGTATTCCTGATAATTAGTGGCTTCAATTCTAACGATTGCATGCAGGCTTTTTTTGCCACTAAATACTAGTGCAACGATTGGCAGTTCAAGTTCTCTGTAAATGGCATTTTGCTTTTCAACATTAACATCGTCAGATTCTACTAATGCATATCGAAAATCAGTAACATTTAAATTTTTGACGCCTTGTCCATCAAGAGGGTTGAATCTTATCCAGGCACCAGCTTCTTCGTTGATGGTCCCAAAAACATTGCTGATATCACCTTCACAGTTGTTAAGAAGTTCGATTAGTTCACCAGCAGTTCTGTCATAGCTGCCTTTAGTGGGCAACCATCTATTACTTTTTGCATCTTTATATGACTTTGTAACGTATCCAACATTCTCAGAAGCTTCGAAGAGTAAACTAAGATATGTTGTAATTTCCCTAATAGGATCCCAAACGGTTGGCTCAGTAACTTCCTGCCCTTCTATCCAGCTAGGATTTACGAGAGTATAGTCTTTTGAAATGACATCATCCCAAGCAAGTTCATGCCCACTTTTTATTGGATTCCATCCAGCGTCTTTGGCCATCTGAACAATGGTCCCACCAGTAACAATAGTTGACGTTTCTTCATTAAATGAACTCCATTTTATATAACATTCACCAGGTTTATATCTGGAGTCCGAGCTACTCCACTGGTCCCATATATTGGCTGTGTATCCCTCATGTTTGAGAGCCATTCCAACATTAACCCATTCCTGATAAGAAAGCTGGGAAGGATTGATATATTCCAGTAATGGAATTAAATTGATTTCAGTCTTGTTCATAGGGATCCAACCCTTCCTGTCCTAGTATTTTGATATCATCATTTGCACCTATTTTCTTTTCAGAGATACTTAGAAAACCTGTATACATACTGTGGCGCAATTCTGAAACATATTTCCCGAGGAACTGATATGCAGATTCTTTTGTGGTATAGATTCGCAAAATATTTCGCGGATAAACTTCTTTTTCTGAGTTGCAAACGATATACAATGTTTTTCCGTCTGGAAGTAATTTTTTCATAAGCGATCACCTTGGTAAATTGCTGGATTCACATCATGTGGGATTCTCCAACCATTTGCAGCAATCCGATCAATCAAGTTTCGCGCTGTTTCAAATTGCCACGTCCCCACATGTTGAAACCCCTTGTTTTCTAAAAAGCGTATTTGTTTGGGAGTAGTTAATCCCTCAGCTCTTCTTATGGATAAGCGGTCCAAGAGCTTTGAAGCTTTACCCGCGTTATCAATTTCATCTGGAAGAATGCCAAGTTTTTCTAATGATTGAATTTGTTTTTCGGAAGGTGGCGCCATCTCCCATGCAAAAGAAGGGACATATCCCGATAAATCTTCAGCTTGAATGGACATTTCAAATTGCAGAGGATCAACGAGCTTCCTTTTGCGTTTTCTCATTGTTTCAAGTTTCTGGGCCAAGGCTTCTTCACGTTGCCGTACAATATCTGATTCAGCCTGTTTATCAGCCTCTATTAAATCTAAAGGTCCGTCATAGTTTTCGATATTTTTGGTTATCTGCTGAGCAACTTCATCACGTTCCGCAATAAGACACGCAGGATGGCAAAGCTCGTGATTCTGTGTATGCCAAAGAAAATCTAAGAGTAGCAGATAATCTTTCCCAGGATAAATTCTGGTTCCTCGTCCAACCATTTGGGCGTAAAGGCTGCGTATCTGTGTCGGTCGCAAAACTACAATGCAATCAACGGAAGGACAATCCCAGCCTTCAGTCAAAAGCATGGAATTGCAAAGCACTTGATACCGTCCAGAAGCAAAGTCAGAAAGAATTTTTGTTCGGTTCTCACTATCGCCATTTACTTCCGCTGCAGTTAAGCCTTTTGATTGAAGAATTCTTGTGAATTTTTGAGATGTCTTAATCAGAGGCAGAAATACAACTGTCTTTCTGTTTTGGCAGTGCTTTATCATTTCATTCGCAATAGATTCCAGATATGGATCCAAGGCGGTACAGATTTCAGAAGCTTTAAAATCTCCAGCCTGTTTAGATACCATAGAAATATCAAGTTTCAATGGTAAAGTGAGTGCTTTGATCGGGCAAAGATAGTTTTCTTTGATTGCTTGAGGTAATGAGTACTCATAAGCCAATGTCTCAAAATACGAGCCTAAATTATGCATATCACCACGATCAGGTGTAGCCGTTACTCCGAGTACCTTTGCATTATTGAAATACTGTAAAACTCTCTGGTAGCTTTCAGAAATGCAGTGATGAGCTTCATCAACAATAATTGTTCCGAAATAATCTGGAGAAAACTGACTTAGCCTTCTTTCGAGCATCAGGGTTTGAACAGAACCTACCGTTACGCGATACCACGAATTAATACTGGTATCTTTAGCTTTTTCTACTGAGCATCTAAGTCCTGTTGATTTTTCAAGTTTATCAGCAGCTTGATCTAAAAGTTCTCCTCTGTGCGCTAAAACAAGGCAACGATCACCAGCGCGGACGCGGTCTTCAATTATTTTAGAAAAAACGATTGTCTTACCCGTTCCGGTAGGAAGGACAAGGAGAGTTTTGTTAACTCCCCTTTCCCATTCATCGTTTACAGCGATTCTCGCTGCTTCTTGATATGGTCGAAGTTTCATAATTAGAAACTCCCAGCTTGCCAAGAAGTTCCAGATACAGGCTGACTGTTGTTATAATCGTCCGGAAGCAAAAATGCCTTAATTCTATTTTGGAGATTACCATTATATTCTTCATTGATAACGCTGCATTTTCCTGTAGCTCCCATGACATTGTTCCAATTCATTCTTAGCGGTTCTCCCTTTTTCTTTTGGCCAATAGATGAAAAGAACTGGGAAAGCTTCCATTCAAGAGAAGTATGTAAGACAAGGTTTTCGATAATGTTGGCAGTGCCTTGAGGTGAATCGATTGAACAAGTCACTTTAACCATGTTACAGGACGGCAATTTCCCCTCGCCTTTTGATCTGGTTTTTTCAATGTTGGTCACTCTGAATTGATATTCTCCGGGAACAAGAATGACAAATTCCTGAGAATCTTGTGTAATGGTTCCATCGTAGCTGAGTTCTTCACCTTGGACTTGATTTTGATACATACAGAAATTCCTTCTTTCTTAAAATTTAAAGTGTAAATGGTAAGTCTCGCTGACTTTTTATAATGCTGAAGACCTGATCCCAGGCTCCAATGAGTACTCCAGAAATAAAATCCTGAGGATAATCTTTAACGGGCATATCAGCAGGGAAATATCCTTTTAACGCACAGGCCTTACGAATTTCTTCTTCTGAAACTTCTTGTCTGGTCATAAGATCTCCAAGTGCTTCAGGAATACCTTCAAGGTCGTCTTTTAGGCTGTTTGGAATTTGAGTTGCGGTCGTCGCTGAAATTTGGCCTTGAATTTCAGACTGATCAAATGATGAAGTAGCTGGGAATTCGATCTGTTTTTCATCGATGGCACCAATTGGAATAAAAATATTACGCAGGGGTTCAAAATCCATAGGAAGTTCTTCGGGAAGGCTTTCACGGTTTTTTGCATCCCAGGCAGGATGATGCGTGGTATAAATTACTCGACGTCCTCCAATGGCTTTTTTAGTTTTAGTTTCAGAAGTGATGACTTCTGTTTTATAATTACAAAACAGAACCATATCTGCCCATTCTTTAGTAATAGCTGCAGTTTTCTTTTCTAATTTCAGTTCCCATCGATCATATGCCCCCATTTCATCAGGCTGTTCAAATTTCCGCATTTGTGCATGAGCGGTAAGAACAATATTTATTCCGATATTGACAATTTCCGTAAGTGAATCGAGAAAATATTTGCCCCAATTTTCTTCAAGTTCTGTATAGCCTTTCCCATATCCTGGTGTTTCGATAGACTGCCATTGATTTTTACTGATTAGGTTTTCAATGAGTAATTTTTCGGCCCAATCCGCAGTATCGATAACTAACGTTTTACACACTGAGGGATTAGCTTTTACATCTGAAATTAGTGAAGTCATCATATTCCAGGATGTAGGTTTTGGAGTTCTTGCAACATCCATGCTAACCGTACTATCTTCAGTATCAATAAAAAGCGGATCAGGAAATTTGCTTGCAAGTGTAGATTTTCCAATTCCTTCCGGCCCGTATATTACGACCTTTTTTGCTTTTTTTAGTCGGCCTCTGATAATTTGCATGTTTAAAATTCACCCGCTTTCCATTTTGACGTGTTATTTTGTTGAGGTTGTTTTATTGTGAGATTAGAAGAATATCCATCTTCGATAATAATTGAGCACTCATCACCAGTACTGACGCGTGTAGCAATAGCTTGCAAACCTTCGGAATCAAGCCACTGCCCGAATTCGTGAAGAGTATCCAGATCCATTTGTTCGAGTTTATCCAAAAGCACAAATCCGCATTGAGGCTTAAGTTTGCGTACAATTGCTGTTGCGACTTTGAGTTGGTCTGAGCCACTCATGCAATCCCATTTTTTTCCAAGATAAATTAGTTCCCCATCTTCAACTGACAATCCTGGAAGAGGAAGATCAGCGTTTTTCAATAAATCGATCTTCTTTTGACGGACAGTATCAAGCTGGGAAGTTAAAGTGTCATACTGTTCTCTGTATTCTTTTGCATCATCTTCAGCTTTATCTTTATTAAGGTTGGCGCGTACCTTGATGTTGATTTTTTCAATATCATTGATGCTCTCTTCGATTTTCGCAGTTGATTCATCATGTAATTGCTGAGCAGTCTTCATCGCAATTTCTTCATCTTTTACCGTTCGGTTGTACAGATCAAGCAACGATTCCTTGCGTTCTTGAAGCTGTTTAATTTGTTCATCCAAGCGAGAAAGTTCATCATGAATTCTGTGTTTATCCGTAGTGAGCTGGTTTAATTGATTTCGTTTTCTTTGATTTTCACCATTTAACGCCAGAATAGACTGCTGTTGCTTGATCAATTCAGAAGCACTTACAAGCTCTTTCGGAGCATCGGGAAAGTAAGGCTGTTCATTGGCAAACTTTTGCTTTTGGTCAGCAATTTGACCTATGGCGTGTCGCTGGTTATAAATCTCTGTCTCCTGGCGTTCTAGTAAGGCAAGTTGATCACCAACGCCAATGATTTGCAGCAATGTTTGAGCTTTCTCCTTGCTGCTTTGCTGCATAAATTTTGGAAGATTTAATGCTAATTCCTCAACAAAACTGTCGAGCAGGTTCTGACCTGCTCTATTGCCTTCTGGATCGATAACCTTTAAATCACTATTTTTCCCTTTGCGTTCAACGACAAGACCATTCGACATGGTAATCGAGAGAGAAGGCGGCACTACAGAATCATCTCTTTGAGGATCTGTTGGGCGGAATCTGTTGCCACCAAGGCCCCAGGCGATTGCATCCAGAACAGATGTTTTGCCCTGATTGTTTTTGCCGCCAATAATAGTCAGACCGTTCGCAGTCGGTTCAAGCTTAACTGCTTTTACTCGCTTGACATTTTCAATTTCTAGTTTATTTATTTTCATGCTCATGCTTTTTTCCTCTCATTCAGCTCCACAACATAAATCTGGTTAATGGTTAAATAAGGCACTCGATAACGTTCGAGTTTAGCTATGAGAGCCTTACCTGTAATCGTGGTATGATCGACCAAAAGCGTTTTGCCTTCACGTATTTCTTTTGCTATTTCTGCTCGACTGGAAAAATTTAATACCGAACAAAGATCAAGCATGCTATCATCTGTTAGTTTCATTTGTTCTCCTTTCTGTAAAGAAAATAGCTGCCAAGCCCCAGCTGGTAAGGAATGAAAGAAGCCCAAGAAGTGGCGGGATATCTCCATCCACAATGCTGCAGGCGCATGCAGACCCGAAAAGGAAGAAGATCCAGAATAATGCGGCCCTGATGATTTGATAAACGGCCGCCATCTTCTTTTTTTGTGCTAAAATAGACATGTGCTAAACACACTTTCTAGCCGGCTATTGCCGCCGGCTGGCGATGGCCAAACGGTCCTGCGTTTGGTCATTTTTTTGTGGTAAAATTTTGAAAAAGGAGTTCCGATTTTGAGGTGTTATCAAATTCACAACAATTAATCAGCTTTTGGCTATTTGGTTTAGGTGGTTTTGTAATTACCATCGCTACATTTATCGCAGCTTTCCGTACAAGGAAAACCGTATCTAAAGCATTTGAGGTAGCCGATTTCAGGAAACAAATTGAAGATATTATTGCTTATCTTGATGAAGCAAAAAAACAAATCGAGGAAAGAACATTTTCTCGCCAAGATGCGTTTATCCTCAGTAATGTTCTGTATAAAATGCTTCGCGATTATACTTTTATTTCGTTGCGCACAAAAAAAGATATTAATAATTGTGTGTTTTTGCTCAGAAGTTTTGATGGTTCAGAAGGGCAAAAAACTGCTACAACAGATGCGATAATTAGGATCACATCATATTTACAAAAGGAAAAGCGAAAATGAATACTGTCAAATCCATATTGTCCCAACTTAAAACGTGGACGAAAGAAGGTCTCTTATCGTGGCTAAGCTTTGACCATCCTTTTGCCCAAGCCTTGCTCTCTAATGGAGAACTTGCTACTACGTCATTTCAAATGGAATTTCATATGATTGAGCCTGACAATTCATTCCTAGCTCTTTATAAAGGGAAGCTTTACTTGATTCTCGATGAAACTTTTTATTCGGGATTTGATACTTCGGTGTTACATCAGGTGAATCTTTACGTTGCAACAGATCCGGATCACGTTTCGTTAATAGGATATATTGATGATGAAACTCAGGCAAACCTCGTTCCTCTAATAAGAGCTCACTTGGATTAATATCAATAGTATTTCCGTTTGTTAATATCTCTTGACCATTTTATAAGGACAATCAGAGTAGCAAGGGAAAAAACAAGCTTAAGAATGCCTAATACGATTTTTCCATAGAAATAAAAGTCTTCCATTCTCTTTCTCCTTTCTTCACTTTTCTGCACCAAATTCGCTGGGCGGGGGATTGTGCCACTTTATGCCGGCTATTGGTCGCTATGATCGCCCGGTTGGTGAGACCTCTCGCTTATCACTCAGGTGGGCTGGTTTTGATTTATAACTTTTGCTATTTGCGTAATGAGAACCGTAAGTCAGCTTTTTCACGCAGACCTTGCGTCATAAACAAAATCCTCATAGATGTCTTCCGGGAACAGAATCGGCAAGTAGTCATCCGGCAGATCTAAAAATCTCAGGATGGCGTACATGTCAGCGCGTTTCCATTCGAGCAGTCCGCACAGGCGCTTGCTTAAGGCGGATATGCTGAGCCCGGTTGGTTTCATCAGGTCTTGCAGCTCCTTGCTGCGTAAGCCCGTGTAGGCTCTCAAGGCTTTATAAGCTTTAGGTTTGTTTTTCATGGTTGGGGTTCCTCCTTTCAATGGGGTTATTTGATTTTTCTCGAGGTCTTTTCTGAAGACTTGAATCTCTTTCTTCCTTTTCTTTTCTTATTCCCGTTCTTTTCTGCTATGCTCTCTTTATCACTATGAAAAGGAGGTAGATTTTATGAAATGTAAGCATTGCGGATTTACTAAGCATGTAAAGGGAGCTGAGTGGTGTCAGGAATGCGGTGCAAAACTCCCTTTTATGTATTGCGAAAATCCTAATTGTCCGTCTGAGGGTAAGATCCTGCTACCTGACGACGCTATTTATTGTCCGTATTGCGGGGAAGAGATATCGGCTCGTTATGGGGATGATTAGCCTCTACTTTTTCGCCACACATGGGGCAATATTTCGGCCAAATTTGCGGCACATGTTTCGTGTTGCCGCATTTTTTGCATTTAAACTCCTGCATTGTTGATTTCTTTCTATTGCTTGGTAAGCTCTCACGAATACGCCGCACACTTTCTTCCGTCAGCGTATTTGTTGAAAGTGAAACATTAAATTGCATGCCAATTGCGTCTTCAAGTCGCTTCCACGTGCCATAATCAAGCCCTTTCAGCGCTTCAAAAAGCTTGTCGAGTTGATCTTCTTTCTTCATCGCACTCTCTCCTTCCTTTCTATGTCAGATCGATTTTTGATATGCTCTTCTTAATTACTAAATGGAGAACTATTTATGAGTTTTGAATTGCTTTTAGGCGTTATTGGTTCGGTTACAGGTGTTTTAGCATTGATAATTCAATTATTTGATTTTCGTTCTTATATTCCAAAGCTGAAAATAAGAGCAGATCAAAAGACGAGTTATGTATTTAGTAAAGATGATGTCAAGCTGCCAAGGTACAAAACTGATAAGTTTTGTATCGTCAATTTGCAAATCAATAACGTATCTGCTATGCCAACTACAATTACTTCAGTCACGCTCAATAATCCAAACAAATATGAAATACCTCTTCCGCACGACCCTAAACTGTCAATTAACGATCCTATGATTCCCATTACTGATGGCGGATATATCGTTATCAAAATTCCCAGTACGCAAGAACTTCCTATCAGAGTAAATGCGTATGATGCCATTTATTGCTCTTTTCGCTTTCCATTTATGCCTGAATCAAACACTGTCACTGTACGTTTAGAAACCCCAACAAGGAATTATTCTTTGAAGGTTGCGTTAACAGAATTCCATACTGTTCGTGACCGTTATCGATCTCAACAGTTATGACGAATTCTTTGATAAGCCCTTTTTTCATATCCTCATTTGAAGATTTCCTTAGAAAGTCAATGACATTTTCAATAGTCATGTGCTTCTCTCCTTCCTAAGCCGTTCGCTTGTCGAATAGGCCAAATAGATAAGCTTTATCGCTTAATTTCGTTCGTTATTTGGAACGTCTTGCGTAAAAAAATAACGTTTAACATCTTTAAATCCAATTGTGTCCGCGATAATCTGCATTTCACTTCCTTTAAACTCTGTCCTGTTATTAAACTTATCAGATAGCGTAGATAATGGTATTCCAGTCGTTTCAGATAATTTTCTTAAACTATAGTTGCGTTGTTCCATCAGCCGAAATAGCTCACTGTAGTCATAAATAATCGCCACATTTTTACCTCCTTGCTTTGTTCGTTTTATCGAACTTGTCAATAGAATACCATATCTTTTAAACTTGTCAACCGAAAAATCGAACTATTTTTCATTTTTATTCTTGATATTTCGAACACAGTGAGTTATATTACAGAAACATTACTTTGAAGGAGGGAACGCGATGGATTATAGACAAAATTACCTTCAAGCATTTGGGCAACGTGTCAAATCTGCACGCGAAAGCATAGGCCTTTCGCAACAGGAGCTAGCTGACAAAGTCTTCACAAGTAAAAGTATGATTTCCAGCTATGAGAACGGGTTGAGTGATCCTAGACAATCGATGATTCCATTGCTTTCCGAGGCACTTAACGTATCTATTGGCTGGCTAATGACGGGAGACGACTTCACTCTCGACTATAACCGTTATGGCATTCTCCCAGTCGCCAAGCGCAAGATCCCCGTCTTAGGCAACGTTCATTGTGGAACTCCTACTTATGCCGAGCAGGAATATCTTGCTACGGTCGATTCCGAAATCAATGCTGACTTTGCCCTTATTGCTGTTGGAGATTCCATGATTGATGCTGGAATTGATGATGGAGATCTGGTTTTCGTGCGTCGTCAATCAACGGTCGATAATGGTCAGATAGCCGTAGTTTTAATAAATGATGAAGCGGCAATAAAACGAGTACAAAACTCAGGTGATGTGCTGATATTAAATCCGGCAAATCCCAAGTATGAAACACTAACGTTTCAGGCCAAAGATGGGAAAGATATCCAAATACTTGGTAAAGTCGTAGCTTTTACGCATTTATTAGAAAGAAAAATGTAAGAGTATAGTGGAGGTAGCAGTATGGCTCGTAAGCATGGCGTTATGTGGTCGATCCTCATTGGATGGTGGTTGTACCCTATATATCTTGTGTTGATCGGCTGGTGGTGGATTCCGCTTAAAAAATTGATTGACCGTAAAAAAAAGCCCACTATGCCGATTGTGCTCCTCGATAAGTTCCGCGTTGTTACTTGGGGAGAAGACTTAGAAAGGCTCAAGCAATGGCAAGCTGATCATGCCCGATATCAATGGCACGGAAATTATACCGAGAAACGGACTTATGAATATGGCTGGACGGAAGATAATAACCACGGATCCCTAAGACCGGAGCCCGATAACACGTATGACCCTAATGCCGTTGCCGTGTACTTAGGCAATTTCAAGATCGGCTATGTGCCCCATGAAGTTAATGCTGTCTGTCATGACAAGCTTATCAAGCAGCCCCTCATCACAATTAACATTTATGGCGGCAGGTATAAGTACAAGGATACAGATGGTGAGATCATCACCTGCAAGACAGATACACAAGCGGATGTATCGATAAGAAGATACTGTGAATAATAAAGAGAGCTATTTCCGGAGAGAAACGAGGAGCATATGCCTATTAATGTCGTAATCTACGCCCGCGTCTAGAAAACTGCGTTATTTTAGACCAACTAAACTCTTAGTCCAAGATTTTGGACAGAATTAGATTAATAAACCGGCCGCCCCTACACTCGACCAAAGCACCGGGACGGCCAAAGCACCAGAAGCCCGAAGGCTCATGCTTATTTAGATTATAACATGAGCCTCCACTAAGGAGGTTTTTATTATGCCTAAAAAATCAATTGGAAACCCTGTATGGAATGAAAAGCGCAAGCATTGGAGGATGTCGGCACAGAAGAATGGCATTCGCAGGGATTTTTACTCCTCTAATCCAAGCCGGAAGATGGGCCCTGCTGAGTGCCGCAAAAAGGCCGAGGCATGGCTGCATCGCCTGGAAAATCCATCGGATATCTATTTTGAGGATGCCTGGAATGAGTACTTAGAATACTACGAAGCAAAATATAAGATTACCTCACTATCGACACTCGAAAGCCGGGCCAAGGCTCATTTGCTGCCTGCATTAAAAAATCGAAAGCTGGTAGATATTCAAAAGACTGACTGGCAAAACATTATTTTCCGGGCTTTTGAGCATGAATCAAAGAGCAAGGCAACTCTCAAAGGGCTCGCCACAACAATCAGGACGTTTTGCAAATGGGCAAGTACGAAGGGCTACATGAGAGATACAGACGTGCCGATCTACTTTGCCTATCCGACCGAAAAATTATCTCGGGATAAGAAAATCCTGCAGCCCGATGAGTTGGCCACTCTCTTATCCCCTGAGGAGGATGAAAGCAATTGGTACATCAATGCTTTCCGCTTTTTGGCCTTGACGGGGCTCAGGCGCGGTGAGCTTTGCGCGCTCCAGCTCAAACGGGATTATGATAAAGATAGCATCACGATAAGAGAATCCATCTCCCACGAAGGGTACCTGACCGACGGTAAAACAAAAGACGCACATCGAACCATTTACCTGGGGGATCTGGCAAAGGACATCATTCACAAACACGAAATGCAGCTCATGAAGATTGGTAAACGAAACCGGACGTACTTGTTTTGCAATGAATACGGCCAGCGCATAAGCCCACGAATTTTTAGAAATAACTGGCAGGAGTGGCGGGAGGCTCATGGCATTGACATTACCCTGCACGAGCTCAGGCACACGTTTATTTCTTACTCCAGGCTGAAAACCGGAATCTCCCTTGATGAGCTTAAACGGATTTACGGCCATTCTGCAGGAATGAATACAGATAAAGTGTACGTCCACAGCATTGATGAGAGCCCTGAGGAAAGACGGAAGAAGTTAGAGGCAGACATGAGTAATGCCCGGAAAATTGATCAGACCATCGAAAAGCTGATAGAAAGCATATAGCTTTTTCAAGCTTTATCTGCAGCCCCATGAAAAAAGTGAATAACCATAGAATGACAAAAGCCCCATTTCTGGGGCTTTTGGGCAAGTCACTTATGTTTCATGACTATCATGGCGGAGAGCATGGGATTTGAACCCACGTAACGCTATTAACGTTAACACGATTTCCAATCGTGCGCCTTCAGCCGCTCGGCCAACTCTCCAGGCGCCAAATTGCTTTACATGCTTCTGCAAAGCCAAGTCATTATAAAAAATGTCGGCGCATCTGTCAAATTGTTTTCTTGAGGGGCTTCTTTTTAGCGGAAGTATTTTTAATTAACTTTCTCAGGCTAAAAATTTGCCTCTCCTTCCCGCAGAGCGATACTTAGAAAGAGCTCTGCTTAGAATCCGAACTGGGCTGAGGAAGCGGCTTCCGCACAGAGGGTGATCGCACACTGCGGGCGATCAGCTCACGAATGGCGATCAGGCTTCGGCTTTCCAGAGACCGTGCTTGTTGCAGTATTCGTAGACCGTCACGGGGCCATCTGCAATGTCAAAGCAGGCTTTGGGCTCATCGCCGGGCTTGAGGCTCTTGTTCTGGAATTTTTCGCCCTGGACAGCGATGATATTGGTGATGAAGTGATCTTCTTCCATCGGATGCAGAACACTGCCGACCTGCACTTCGATGTGATTGCCTTCGCGTTTGATGGCAGGGACGTGTTTTTCTTTGGCTGCGTCGGTTGTACCGGCTTTGAGCTCAGTCATGTTCTGGCCGCAGCAAACCAGCTGACCACCGCCTTCATGCAGAAGGACGACGAGATTACCACATTCTTTGCAAAGATAAAATTTTACTTTTTCCATTTTGTTCTCCTTTTTCTATCCTGAGCTGAACGGATAAGAACAGGTCAGGAAGCTCGATATGTTACTTACTCTCTTCGTGGCTATGAAGCGATGCGGCTATTTTGTCGGCATCAGTACTTTTGAACCACTTTCATTTCTATCGTAACTTGCGACCGGATTAGTTTCAAGGCAAAAAGGGTAACATTTGGCCTTCATTGGCTTTTATTGACTCTGACTTTTATTGACTCTGATCAAAAAAAATTTAGCAATAAGTTTTATCTTTAAAAATACTGCTCCGGCATGGGAAGACGGAAAAGCCGTTCTCCCCCGAGAAAAAGCTGAATCTCCTGGAGAGCCTTGTGCTTTCGTCCCGACCTATGCCGGAGCAGGCTGCTTTTTGTTCTAATAATTGTCTCAGGCGTCCGAGCGGCTGAAGCCGTTGGTCATCTTATTGCTGGCAGCATGCAGAACCTTTTCAAGAAGAAGAGCGGTCTCTTTTCTTGCCTCTGCTGCAATTTCCTCATTGGCCTTCTCACAGAAAGCCGGAGCATCCGCAGCGCTGATCTTTTCCTCCACAAACTGCCGGTCGAATTTGTGGATCAACTCAAGGCAGCGAGACTGCAGACGATTCTGATAGCGCTCAACAAGGTTGCTGCAATCACTGTAATGGGCATCAGCGAGAGCCGCAATCAGGCGGCTGTTCCAGTAAAGGCTTTCCGTCGTGACCTCCGGTCCGACCTGAGAGAGATAGGCAGGGGTTTTATTGACGTTCGCGTAAAAAGGAATCATGGCATTGAACACGTTGCAGCCCACGGCCAGCCATTCCAGGCAGCTGATGGCCTCCGGCTGATAGGGACGAATCTGACCCAGGCCAAGGAAATTCGTGCGATTGACGGCAATGGAGCGGAAGGCGTTGCGTTTCAGCGGATCACCATGCTTGCCATAGGGGTCATAAGGTGTCCCCTGGAAGTGATTGGACATCGCAACCTTACAGTCCTCTACAGTAATTTTGCGCTCAGGGACGCGGCACCAGGGAATATCGTCAGAATCAGGACGATAGTCCGCATCCTCACCATCCCAGATATTTTCATTGGGGTTGAAATAGCGCTGGAGGATCCAGGCACGGGGGGTATTGTAAATGTGATCGGAATCACTGTGTGAGCCAAAAGCGTCACGAGGATTAAATCTGCCGTCGAGGGAGAGATCGAGATGATATTTCTCAATAAATTCACGCAAATCATCGGAGCAAAGAAAGTTTTCTTTGGCGCCAAAAGCATCGTCCAGATCGAAAGCATCCAGACCCAGCTGATTAGGAATGACCGCATAGCAGTCATCTGGCAGACGACGGGCCATCCAGTGGTGCCCTCCGACGGTTTCCATCCACCAGATATTATCCTGATCCTGGAAAGCGATGCCGTTCATTTCGTAAGTCCCGTATTGCTCCAGCAGCCGACCCAGGCAGAGAACGCCTTCGCGGGCGCTTTGGATAAAGGGCAGAACCAGGCTGACCAGGTCTTCTTCGCCGATGCCACCAATTTGTTCGGGCACAAAATTTTTCTCGCCCTCTTTGCCCTCGGACTTCTTATAAACGACGAGCGGATCTGCGGCAAGAACCCGTTCATTGGATGTGATGGTTTCCGTGGCCGTCATAAAAACGCGCGCTTCATTAAAACCGCAGGCGCCCCATAGACCTTCGTCATCGATGGCATTGGGCATCAGGGTGATGCGTTGAGGATTCTCCGGCAGCTCAACGCTGACATGAGAGAGAACCGAACGGTAAGTTTTGGGCTGGTCTTCAGCCTTAACGACGATAAACTTCTTGGGGCTGTAGGCGCCGGCGCCGGAGTCTTCGTTACGGGCGACCAGAGTTGAGCCATCATAGGAAGCTTTTTTTCCAACAAGAATAGTTGTGCAGGGCATGGTTTTTCCTTTCCAGCAACGGCCATCAAGCTTGAAAACAGCTTGTTTCATCCTTCAGGCCATAAATTTAAAAGTTCATTTCATTTTAAGTCCGGCCGCTGCCTTTTTCAAATCTCAGAAAAATCTTCATTTGAGATTCACAGGGCCCATAACGTATAATTCAAACAGGAGGAAAGTATTATGGATCCTGCCTATCTCTTTAATATTGGTCAGAATTATGAAGCTTATAAATTTCTTGGGATGCATCGCACTGAGTTGGATGAGCAGGACGCCAGAATCTTTCGCGTATGGGCTCCACATGCTCAGAAGGTCAGTTTAGCCGGTGATTTTAATGGCTGGTCGGTGAATGCTCAGCCGATGCTGCGACTGGGCGAGACAGGAATTTGGGAAACGACCCTCAGCGCAGTGCCATCATGGAGCCGCTACAAATATTTTGTCGTGGGAAAGGACGGGAAAGGTGTCTGGAAAGCCGATCCTTTCTCCCTGCACCAGGAAAACAGACCCGGCACTTCTTCTATTGTCTACGATGAAGATCCCTTTGCCTGGACGGATGAAGCTTATCTCAGCGCACGGAAAGATGCCCGGGAGCCTCAGCCACTCAATATCTACGAAGTTCACCTCGGCTCATGGCGTCGTTACGACGATGGCAATTGCTACAATTACAGAGATATTGCACCTCAGCTTGTGGATTACTGCCTCGACCTCGGCTACAACGCCGTAGAACTTATGGGCATTATGGAATATCCCCTCGACGATTCCTGGGGATATCAGGTGACCGGTTATTTTGCGCCGACTTCGCGCTATGGCACGCCACTCGATTTTAAGTTTTTGGTCAACACCCTGCACGCTGCAGGTATTAAAGTTTTTCTGGATTGGGTTCCGGCACATTTCCCCAAAGATGAGTTTGGGCTCTTTCGCTTTGACGGCAGCGCCACCTACGAATATGCGGACAGCCGATTGGCCGAACAGGAAGAATGGGGCACTATGGTCTTCGATTTTGCCAAGGCGGAAGTGCGTTCGTTCCTGATTTCCAGCGCTTGTTTCTGGCTGCGGGAGATGCATCTGGATGGTTTGCGTGTGGATGCGGTGAGTTCCATGCTCTATCTGGATTATGGCCACCACGAAGCGATCAAAAACCGCTATGGCAGCAACGAAAATCTCGACGCTATCGATTTTCTGCGGGTCTTAAATAAGATGCTCGCCGATGAGTTTCCCTGCTGTTTCATCATGGCGGAGGAATCTACGGCCTTCCCTTACATCACCAAATCTGTGGAAGAGGGCGGTCTTGGCTTCACGCATAAATGGAATATGGGCTGGATGCACGACACGCTGGAGTATTTCAAAAATGATTATTACGCGCGCAAATACGCGCACAATAAGATGACCTTCTCCATGACCTATGCCTTTGCCGAGCGCCATATCCTACCCTATTCCCACGATGAGGTTGTCCATGGCAAGCTCTCTCTGATCGGCCGTCAGCCGGGTGATATCTGGCGGCAGTGCGCCAGTCTCAGGGTTCTCTTTGCCTGGCAGATCGCCCACCCCGGCGCCAAGCTGAATTTTATGGGCAACGAATTTGGCCAGTTTATTGAATGGCGTTTCCGAGAGCAGCTGGAGTGGTTTATGCTTGATCTTGAACAGCACCGCGCTCTGCAAAATTACAGCCGCGAGCTCAACCACCTCTACCTCCAGCATGGAGCCTTCTGGGAGAAGCCTCTGACCTGGGATGGCTTTGAATGGATGCAGGCAGATGACGCCGAAAACAGCATTTTTGCCTTTGTCCGCAAAGGTCAGGATGAAACCATCCTCGCCCTCTTCAACATGACCCCGGCCGTGCTTCCCGGCTATGTTCTGCGCGTGCCCCAATATGGCCGGTACGAGCTGCTGCTGAACAGTGATGACGTTCGTTTTGGCGGTTCCGGCTACTGGGGTGAGACAAGTCAGGGCAAAATTTTCGCCACCAATCCCCTCAGCCAGAAGGAAATGAAAAGACAAAGCCAGGAGCGCGAGAACCGCTGCCGGACGACACTCAGGGAACTTGAGCGTGAACATGAAAATTACCTGAAGCAGCGCCAGCGCTTGCTGGAAAAACTGGATCAGCAAGTGGGTGGGGCATCCGTCGATCACGAGAGTCTCAAGGCCCTGCATCAGACCCTTCCGGCGATACCGAAAGAACTGGTATTTCATGAACAGAGCGAGCTCGTCCTGGACCTTCCGCCGCTGGCAGCCGTTTTTTTTCGTTTAGTTGATGTCTAGTTCGTGGATTTGCTCGATGAATGCTGCATTTTCTTCTGCTGATTTCACTGCAATGCGAAACCAGCCTTCACCCAAGCCCTCGTAATTGGCACAGGAGCGTATCAAAATGGCTCTCTTGCCGAGCAGGAGCCTGGCCTGCAGCAGGTTTTCGGGGTGCTGAAAGAACAGATAATTGGCTTCTCCCTGAATCTCTTTAGCCCCAAACTTACGCAACTCTTCCGCCAGTTCGCTTTTATTTTCATCAAGTTCTTCCAGGCAGGCCCGGATGGTCGCAGCCGGGACTTTCATGGCAGCCTCCGCCGCCGCGGCAGCAGGTGCAGAAACTTGCCATGGGGGCGTCAAAGCTTTGATGTTTTTGCATAAATTACCGTCGGAACAATAAAGCCAGCCGATACGAAGGGCAGGAATAGCAAAGAGTTTCGTCAGAGAATGAAAACTTACAAAGCTGAGATGCTTCGCTGGCGTATGGCCTCCCGAAGGCCCACGCCCCTTAGTTCCTGAATCAGTCTTTTTCGTCGGAAAGTCTGACCTTTGTTCTAAAAAGGGAGCCAGGGCAATTTTCGTGGCCTTAAGTTTTTCAGGCAGAAAATCCAGAAAACAGAGATCCAGCAAAAGAGCCACTCCCTTCTCTCTGCAACGTTCAGCAATTTGGCTCAGGATTTCAGGTCGTATGCTGCGTCCTGTGGGGTTATTGGGGTGGCAGAGGATCACCGCTCTGAGCTGATCACTTATGGCCGGAAGAATACGCTCGTTGACGTCAAACTGCTCTTCCACCAACAGACGATGAGAGAGAATATGGAAGCCTGCAGCGCTGAATGCCGCGCGATATTCTCCAAAACACGGTTCCGCTATCAGGACGTCCTGTCGTCCTTTAAATTCCTCTGAAAAGCGCAAGGCGCAGGCCGTTCTGAAAATCAAATCTGCGCCGCCATTGCCCGCAATCAGCTGTTCTTGCGGAATTATTTCTTTTTCCGACAAGCGTGCTAAAAAGCGTCTCGGTTCGGGTTCTGGGTAGGCAGAGAGTTGCTTCATCGCGTCAAGTGCCGCAGCTGTTATGCCCCAGTTTTGCGCCAGCGGATTGATGTTGGAAGAAAAATCAAGGATAGCTTCAGGTGGAAGCTGGAGTAAAGCCGCAACTTTAACTTTATCGGCCCCATGAGGCATCGTTTTCAGGGAGCGGTGCAGTTCGTTAAGTCTGTTGAGATTCGTCCCAGGGTGAAGTTCATTCGCCGGTTTAAACATATCACGAGGTTTTTCGTGCACTTTTCTCTCCCCTTTCCGCCGATTACAGCAGCGTTCAGACTTTTCTGACCTTGCAGGCTTTTACCGTACCATATTTTCGGTTTTTACCGTACGGTCATTTGCTTTAACCTTCGGATTAATACAAGACAGCTCTTGCTGCGGCTGCTTTAAAGTCTGAGCCATTTCACCCAGGCTACGCCCACGGCAAAGAGAAGAGCCATGAACCCCGCCAGATAAAGCAAACGAATGCTATGGTCTATATCATCGGCTTCGGCATGACGGCGAGGATCTCCGATCGTGGGCTTAAACACCACTTGGCCAAAATACTTATGACTGCCGCCCAGCTGAAGTCCGAGAGCGCCTGCGACGACAGCTTCCGTCTGCCCTGAATTAGGGGAGGCGTGCTTCATGTGATCCCTCTTGAAAATCTTCCAGGCTGACTTGGTGTCGAGTCTCATAAACGGGCAGGCGAGCAATAAAAACAGCGCCGCCAGACGCGAGGGCAGGAAGTTGAGGATGTCGTCACATTTGGCTGAAGCTTTGCCGAAATCTTTGTAACGAGCATTTTTATAGCCGATCATGGAGTCGAGGGTATTCACACATTTAAGAAAGAACATGCCGGGCAGATCAAAGAGGCAGAGAAAAAAGAGCGGAGCCATCACCCCATCGGCAAAATTTTCAGCGACCGTCTCCACCGCTGCTTTACAGACTTCCTCCTCATTTAATTCAGCAGTATCCCGGCCGACAATGCGGGAGAGGCTTTGCCGGGCGGCATCAAGGCCCTGATGACGCAGCTTGAAGGCAACCGCTCCGGCTTCATCCGCCAGATCTTTCAAGGCCAGGAGTTGCCAGCAGAGGAGCAGACGGGCAAAAAACCAGAGAGGCAGACTAAGGCGAAAGAGCAGCCAGAGAAAAGCCGTGAGGAAGAGGGTCAATCCTGCCGGCAGCGCAAGTCCCATGAGAATACCCCTGGCCAGGCGCTGGCGTTCAGAAAGAAGAGGTCGATTCAAAAGGCGCTCGAGCACGGCAATGATTTTGCCGATCAAGCGCACGATATGAGGCCAGCCCTGAGGATCCCCCAGTAAAAGGTCCAGCCCAAATGCCAGTAGGATCGTGACGGGCAGGGTCATGGCAGACATCTGAGAAAGAGAAGGTCCGAAGTTCATGCTTTATTCACCCTTCCCTTCCACCAGGCGACAGGAAATAAGGTGTCCGAAACTCAGCTCGCCAAGCAAGGTGAGGGATTCCCCTTCCTTGAGCATAAAGTGATAATAGGCTGGGCTATTCTGGCAGGGTGCGCCCCCCTCCAGCTGCGTATCGACAAGTTCCGGAAAACGCTCAGCCAGCTGACGAAGAAGTTCCATGATGCTTCCCCCATGCATAACAACCGCAAAACGTGCCGGGTCTGAGCTGCTAAGTCCCCGCGCCTGATTTGCAGACAAAGTCAAATCAACGCAGCTAAGAACTTTTTCAAAGCCTGCAGAGACACGTGCCGCAAAGGCCTCAGCAGGCTCCATGTCAAAGGGTGAACTCTGACCCGAGCTGGCGATCCAGCTGCGATAGTCAGTATCGTCTTTCATCTCTTCCCAGGTTTTGCCTTCAAGGCGGCCAAAGTCACGTTCCCAGAACTCTGGGATAAGAAGGGGAGAAAATTCCGGGAAATAAATGGCCGCAGTTTCCTGACAGCGCTTCGCCGGTGAAGAAAATAACAGCGTCAGCGGCAGGTTCTGACGCTCCTTTTCGCGCCGACGGAGCAGAGCTTCCCGGCCCTGGACCGCAAGCGGGCAATCACGGCGGCCCAGATATTCTCTGCGAAGATTGGGCTCGCTTGCGCCGTGGCGGTAGAGCTTCAGAATAAAGCGTCTGCATTCGTCGGAGGCTGCTGAAAGTGAGTCTTGGGCAGCATCGGAGATCCCGCTGAAAGAGCTTTTTTTTGTCGACATAAGAGCCGTTGCAGTCTGTGATGCTCCGTCAGTTTCTGCGAAAAGCGGGACCTCAGCGCCTTTCAGGCAAAGACCCTGACCCGCAAAAACTCTGTCCACTCGTTCGGCTCTTTGCGCAAGCCACTGCAGCGCTTTGCCGTTGCGTTCACGCAGGGCTCGCAGCTCTTTATCCAGAGGAACTATGCCGCAGCCTCGTTCTTCAAAGAGGAGGACGAGAGGTCGACTTCCCGCACGTTTTTCTGCGTCTTCGACTTTTTCTGCCAGCTGCTGCAGAACGACACAGTCATCTGCACACGGCTGCACGTCAAGCCACTGTTCCAGCCCTTCGACCAGGCAAAATGGCTGATCACTTTCGGATTCAGAGCTTTTATTTGCCGCAGCTTTAGCCTCTGAAAGAGCTGCGCTCAAACATTTTTCGGCATATTCTTTTTTGCCTGAAGCTGCGCCTCCAAAAATCAGAAAGATCATCTTTTATCTTCTCCTCATGCTAAGAAAAGGGCGTAAAGGCTTAATTCTACTGCTTCTGCCACACAGAGAAAAAAACCCGCAAGATCACCGGTGATCCCCCCGTAATGACGTCTGAAATAAGTCGCCGAGAGAAAGGCGAGAGGCAGTATTGCGCCGACAGCAATGAGACCCGGAATGGAAGCGACAAGACTGGCCACTAAGGCGAAAAAAAGCCCTTGCAGAAGCAGAATGATTTTTTTTCGTTCATCTCCGGGGTTTTTGACCAGACCCAGCATTCCAGAGGAACGGGCATAGGGCAGGGACAAAGAAAGATAGCCTGAAGCACAGCGTCCTGCTGCCAGAAAACTTGCCAGGACAAGGGCCAGTCTCCAGCCAGAGGATCCCGGAAAGAGAGGCAAGCTATGTTTCAGAATTTCTGCTAAAGCCGCAAATTCACAAAGCAAGAGCAAAATCACAGAAATAATCGCCATAGGCCCAGCATGAGGGTCTTTCATGATACGCAGTTCTTCTTCCCGGCCACGGCGTGAATAGATCGCATCCGCCGCATCGGCAAAGCCATCAAGATGGATACCACCAGTGAGCACAAACTCACCAAGAAGGAAAAAAGCGGCGAGCAGAAAAGGCTTGTGAGAAAAACTCAGCATCATAAGCAGCAGGCCCAGGATGAGGCCGATGACAAAGCCCACCAGGGGAAAGGCCAGGAGGACATGAGGGGGCGTTTCCCTGCCAAAGTTTTGTGGCACAGGGATACGACTGTAAAAGGAGAAAGCTGACAAGACAGAGTTTCTCAGCTCCTTAAGCGTCCTGCCGAAAAGGCCTGGCAACACCTTTTGATTTTGATCTTTTTTACTGTGCACCATCACTTATACTTCCTCTTCAATCCCCTGCAGTGGTGAGATAAGCAGCGGAAATCCGGCTGTAACCTCACAACAAAGTCCATCCCTGCGTTCGGCCAAAGCCGCGTGCAGGGCGCCCATGAGCCGGATCCATAACTTCGTTCCTGCGTCATAATCCAGAATATCCGAGGATACATCGTTACTCACCAGAATGAGCAGGCGGCACCTTTGCATGAGGCCGTCCAAATCACTGAGTATTTTAAGCTTGAGTTTTTCTACCGAAAGCTCAGTCGCCTCCTGGAGGTTTTCCCGGAAAAGTTCATTAGCCGCCAGATTGCCCAGACATTCAAGAAGAATGACCGCTCCCTGGGGGAGTTCAGAATCCAGCTCTAAAAGGTCACGAGCTTTTTCCACATCTCTGAAGCCTTTGCCTGCACGCTGCCGACGGTGTCGGGCGATACGCTCCAGATTTTCGGGATCATTTCCCGCCTCCATCGTGGCGAGATAAATGAGGGGCGCCGAGAAGCGTTCAGCCGCCTCCTGCGACCAGTCTTCTGCAAGGGCTGATTTGCCGCTTTTGCTCCCGCCAACAAGCAAAAGAAAGTGCTGACTTTCCAGGGGAACAGTCCAGTTTTCACAGCAGAGAAAATCCTTAGTTTTGCTCTGAGCTTTTGGCAGCAAAATCTTCATAGGCCTCAACATGCCCCTCCGCAAAGCGTGGAAGTTCGTTCAAATCCTGCAGTGCAGCTTCCAGGAGCGGGATCAGGAGGATGGCCCCGGAGCCTTCTCCCAAAGCGATATCAAGGTCCAGAACGGCTTTGAGATTTAAGGCTTTGGCCACTGCTGCCGCGCCTTTTTCTCTCGCCACATGGGTGGGGATCAGGAAGGCCTGGCTCGCGGGCACAAGATAAAACGCACAGAGAGCTGCAGCGTAGGAGATAAGACCATCGAGCAGAACCGGAACGCGAGCCTCTGCGGCACCAAGGTAGAGGCCACAGAGGGCGGCAATGTCGAGCCCCCCAATGGCCGCTAAAGCGCCCAGAGGATCTGCAGGCCCCAGCTTCCGGGACGCAAGAGCCTGGCCAAGTACTTTACTTTTGTGACGAAAGGCCTCATCTGAAAGGCCGGAACCCCGGCCGCAGATTTCTTCAGGAGGGCAGCCCAGCAGGGCTGAGATCAGCGCCGTCGAGCTACTGGTATTACCTATGCCCATCTCGCCGCCGACCAGCAGTCTGACCCCTGCGCCTGCCGCTGCCCGGGCACATTCACGGCCCACGGCGAGAGCCTCGAGAGCCTGCTCCCGGCTCATCGCATCCTGCCGCAGAAAGCTATTCGTTCCTTCGGGCATGATTTTGTGTACGAAAACCTCAGCTGCGCCGGGTTCTTCCTCTCCACGATAATAACGGGCGCCCAGATCTACGGGAATGAGATCAAGGCCATAACGTTCACTCCAGAGCTTTACCGTACACTTGCGCTCATTGATATTGCGCAACACCTGGGCGGTCACTTCCTGTCCGGTCTGGCTGACCCCTTCTTCGACAATGCCGTTGTCCGCCACAAAAATATAGGCGGCACGTGGGCTGATCTCCGGGATCTTCTGTCCGCTCGCCCCGGCCAGGCGGCAGATCAGTTCTTCCAGACGACCCAGGGAATAGAGCGGTTTGCAGAGAGCTTGCCACTGTGCCCGGCAAGCAGCAGCTGCTGCTTTATCAGGCAGCAGGGCGGTCTGCTTTAACTCAGCCAGCCAGGTGCTGCACTCTTCGGCAAAAAACTCAAAGCCTCTGAGGGCATCAAGGATCTGCTCTTTTAATCCCGTCTTTTCACCAAGCTTTTCACCAAGCTTTTCAGGCGGCAAGTTTTCACTTATCTTATTATCATGCATAGGATGACTGCCCATCATGGCTTAAAAGAAAGCCCGCTTCTTCTGGGCCTCATATTTGGCCAGGGCCGCCTCAAAACGGCCGTTGCAGTCCAGCATGGCCGCAGAGATATCGTGCAGCTCACGTTCGCGAAAATCCGGGTGTAGTTTCTGCACTTCCGGACTCTCTGCGTAGGCCAGCAGCTCGGCGCTCCCTTGAAGCCATTCCTGAGGCAGCTCTCGTTCCAGTCGGCTGTGCCAGAGTTCTTCGAGCTCTGGCAGGTGTTTTGCAGCAACTGCAAAAGAAAGTTCTCCGCGATCTATGAGTCGGGCCAGAGAAGAATCTGTATCTCGGCCTTCGCGTATGCAGGGGATTTTTTCCTCGCGGCAAATTTGCGACAGAGCAAGATCGGCCTCAGGATCTTCACTCGCTGCAACAAGACAAAAAGGTCGCGCGGGTCCATGGATCAAATGAAGCAAAAGCTCCGGCGTCAGTTCCCCACGAACAAAGCCTAGTTTATCCGGATAAAGTTTCTGTAAATCGGCAAATCCAGGGATAAAGTCGCGGCTCCAACAGCTCACTTCCGCACCGGCTTCTGCTAATATGCCTGCCTTGTTAAGAGCTTTTTCGCCACCGCCAGTCACGATTACCGGCAGGGAATCTAACTCAAGAAAAAATGCACACTCTGACATGTCTATGCTCCTCACTGCTTCTTCGCCACAGAAATCGGGCCAATTTCATTTTAGTTTAGCAGAATACGTCTTGCTTTTTCTCAAATGAGTTATGATGTCAAGACATGTTTTGCCATTAATTTTTGAGAATATCGCAGCTCAGTTCCAGCATCTGAATGGCCAGGCTGTGCAAGTCTCCCAGAATATTATAGAGGCCATCCTCCGAAAGAACGCCACAGCTCAAATCCTCCGGGAAATCTTTGGCTTCCGAAAAGGTCTTGTCCTCCCACCACTCACTGCCGCCATAATATTGGCTCAGTTCCCTGTAGGCAGGTTCCACTTCCGCAAACTTATCCAGGGCCGCCTGAAATTCTGCGGCGCCCGCTGCAAGCAGATTGGCCTTCGTTTCCATCTCCCTGATTCTTGCGATTTGCTTTTCTTTCTTTGTTGCCTTGTCATTCATCATTTTATTGTCTGTCATCATTTTTCCCTGACCTTTCGTTGGGTGTAAAATAGCTGACCCTTTCCTGGCAGAGACCTCCAGGCTGCTGCTACAGAGCCTTGATCAGCCTGAAAAGACTCATCTCGCTGGTTTTAATTCATATGAATGTGAAGGACACGAGTGTTTTCACACTCCCCTGGGCACGCACCGTGCTTTAATTCACATGAAGGTGAAGAGAACAAGCACCAGAACCCCCAGGGCAATGCGATAGTAAGCAAAGGCTTTGAAATCATGCTTTTGCACGTAGCTGATGAGAAAACGCATCGTCAGAATGGAAACAATAAAAGCACTGAGGCAGGCCACAAGCAAAATCACGGTCTCAATGGCCTGGGGCTGATAATTGAGCCGAAGTAATTTTAAGAGGCTCGCTCCGAGCATGACCGGAAGAGCAAGCAGGAAAGTAAATTCAGAGGCCACTTTACGGCTCACACCGAAAATCAAAGCTCCCAGTATGGTGGCGCCGGAACGAGACACCCCGGGGAAGACTGCTGCCAGCACTTGAAACAGGCCGATGATCAGAGCCAGTGACCAGCTCATTTCGTTTAGTGTCAGGATACGGGGATGTTTGCCTTTCAGCGACTGCTCCACAATGATAAAGAGAAGGCCAACGATGATTAAGGCAAGCGCGACAGGCAGGGGGTTATAAAAATGTTTTTCGATGAGATCGTCAAAAAAAAGACCTACTATGGCTGCCGGAACGCAGGCGAGCAGCAGTTTAGCCCAGAGCATGAGGACGTCCGGGCGCAGAAACGAAAAACTTCGCTGGCCTTTCTCGGTCTGCATCTGCCGAGAGGAAGCGCTCATCTGCCGCGGTGGAAAAGCGTTTGCATCTGGCTTAGGACCATTCAGCGGCTGATATCGGTAAGCTGGCCTCTCAGCTCTTCTCTTCTCCTGCTGCAGGTCGGGGCGCAGGTTCTGCGGTGCAGCAGGGCGAGCAGCTCTCTGCGGGATAGAAGCTCTGACAGGGCTTTGCGCTCTCTCCGGTTTTCGAGAATGCGGCTGGCCATGATTCAGACCTGCGTCGTTAAGCCCAGCTTGAGGCCTCTGTTGCGGACGGACAGGCGGGCGATTTCCCAGGGCATGAATCTGGGGCTGGCGAGGCTTGCCGAAAGGCCAGATAACCGACCAGTAGAGCAGCGGCACGGCCATGACGGCTCCCAGCTGAATCACAATGCGAAAAGCCGAGCCAAAGGCCGCTGACATGCGCAGTGGTAAGATCGCTTCAAGCAAAATGAGATGCCCGGTCGAGCTAATGGGGAGCCATTCACTGACCCCTTCGACAACTCCATACACAATTGCCGTGAGAATGCGGCTGATAAAATCTGTCACTGGATCCATCGTCTGCCTCCGAGCTTAAGCGTTAGAGTTGATACATCTACGCTCATCATGTTGATACATCTACGCTCATCACTTAAATTATAGAGAAGGCCGGAGAGCTAAACAAGCTCATGCTATAATGCAGCTTATGAGCCATAAACGTTTACATTCTTCTTTGACCTGGCAGAGCATCGTGGGTTGGCTGTGCTTTTTGCTCTACCTTTGCTGCGTTTTCTCACTTTTACTTTTTAAAACGCTCCCCTTTATGCAGCCTCAGCAACTGTCACCTTATCTGACCCTTCTGGACCCTCAGGTGGGCAAAGCCTTTAACCTGAAACCTTTACACAGCATTCGTCTCTTCTCGCAGCTTTTGGAACCGGGTGGCCCACATTTCCACCTGGCGCTTTTGAATCTCCTCGGCAATCTCCTTATTTTTCTTCCCTATGGTTTTCTGGGTCGTCTGCTCCTGAGAAATAAAGGTCATTTCAGGCTCTTCTTTTCCGGTCTTTTTTGTATCCTCCTGATCGAATTTTTACAATTACTGACGGGCATCGGCGTCTGGGATATCGACGATATTCTGCTCAACACCCTGGGGCTCATCCTGGGTCTGATTCTGGCTAAACCATTCATTAGACTTTGAAATGCCGTAGTTTCAGGGGTTTTTGATTTTTGGAGTAACAAAAAGGTAACAATTTTCAGGTAAAAAATTTTTCAGGCGGTTTTTCGCCTGTTTTTTGAAGGTGTTTTCCTAGCTTTACAAGCCCGCTTTTTAGTTTGCGTTTGAAGGTTGGCCAACTCGTTTCGGCGGCCTTTAATGCTGCTTCACCTTTTAGCCCTCTTGTATGGCGGGAAATAATGCAGGCGTACTCATCACGAGAGAGAAGCCCGGAAGATATGAAGCTGAAAAGCCAGTTTTCATATTCCAGCCCCCAAAAAATAACTAGAGTTTCAAAAAAATCAAATTCCCGCTCAAGGTCGACTAACTCAGCTATGGCCGCTCCTTTATCCTGGGGACTGTATCGGTCAGCGTGCCCACCTTCAGAGTAACAGGCACTTTCCGCTCTGCTGATCTTCTGCCGCCGTCGCGCCAGTGCCTCCCGTTTATCATTCACGTTGGCTTGTTCGTCAGCTAGTGGAATAAAACAAGCCTCAGCTATTCGCCTGTATTCTTCGTCTGTGATGGGTTGTACTGATTCAGAACTAACAGCTTTTGAGGTTTCTAGCATAGCCGCCCCCTGTGAATAATTTTATTAACGCTTAGACGCTGCAATCCTTGCAGCAGCTATCAAGGCTCAGCACCGGGCTGTTCTGATACCTTTTCCGTGTCGGGCAGTATTTCTACAACGTCTTGAACCCGGCAGCCTAGCTCTAAGCATAGCCGCTCAATAACTGTCAGATTTACGCTTCTGTCCTTGCCAAGTCTCGCGAGAGTAGAAGGGGAAAAGCCACACCGCCGCCCAAGCTCTGCCCGGTTTATTTCCTTGTCAATGAGCGTATGGGCTAAAGGCTTATAGCTGATCATATCACCGCACCTCCATAATAAAAGCACTTTTAACCGTTGATAAAATATCCAGATGTATATTATTCATTCTCAAATGCGTTCTAGCGCTTTTTACAGGCTTCGTGTTTTTTGTTTGTAGTTTGTCTCAGTTTTTGTAGTTCTGTAAGCCCTGAAAATAGGGCGTTTCAGGCCCTGCATATTATGCAAAAAACGAACTTCGCAAAATACCAGTTTGTCGAAGTTATATATTTATTTGAATATTATACATATACTTCAAGATATCTTATGTTCTTAAAAAGATTCTAACACCACAAGCGGCTAATAGCAATATAAAGCGGGGCGCTTAGCTTTTCATCGCTTGCGTGCTGAGGGTTTCTATAGGAGCGAGAGGAAATTATATATTTTGTCGGGACTGGCCGCGGTCGACCTTCGCCATAAAAAAAGCCGTTTTCAGTAACCGGCACTTGTCAAAGAAATTTTGACAGCTTCAGCCCTTGCTTTGCCTTTACTAAAGGCGTGAGCTACCTCCTCCCTACCAGCATGGGCGCGCCTTTCGCCGTCACTGCACATAAAAACACATGAAAGGGTGCCCGCTCTTGTTTGTTGTTCCTGATCGTGCTTTAATCGTGTTCTTCTCTCAGCAAAAAGCTGCTAAAAGTGAAATATTTCCAACTATTATTAGCGGTTTCTTATGCGAAAATCTTTTCTTTCTGAGGGTAAGAGGGGGTAGAAATCGCTAGCTTCAAGCGGCCTTGAGTGTGATTATTAGCTCCTTGTTTACTGGCTATTAGCCGTTGCCATTCTCTAGTTTTGCCCTCTTGCTAATCATCTGAGCGATGAAACAATCATGCGGGAAACGTGGTTCATGTTTTCCCGTTGGCCGTGAGGAGCGCGGGGTTTTCGTGAGGAAAGAGAAACACACAGAATACACGGCTTTAACCTGGCTTTAAGTGATACGGCTAAGGGCAGGGGGGTAAAAAAATGCAAAAATCTTTAGGGGGTGGCTGTCGGATAGGGGTTAGCGACAGCGGCAATATCTCGCGCGCGCGTGAGGAAATTTTTGCGGGGTTTCTTGTGATAGCCTTCTGCCATTAAAAAGGGGGCTGCGATATGCAGACCCCTTGCTCCGGCTTTTGTTCTGTTGTACCTCTTTACACCTGGCGGGCCCTGGCAATAGCTTTCAGGGCGGTCAAGTGTTTATTCTTCTGCTTTCTCCCGCCTTTTCCTTATTTCGGTCAGGTATTCTTCTATGCTGTTGAAGTTGCCTTCCTGTTTCAGCTTGCCAGCTATTGCTACAGCGTCAACAATCATTTGAAAGGTTCCGGGCAATAGCTCAGTTGTGTCATAACCGTCTGAGGCATAAGCTATCCCATCTTTGTAGCTTAGTATCAGTTGAAATTTCCCGCCTTCATGGTTCATACTGTCATTAACGGCTTTTAAGTCGTGGGGCTGCTGGTCTGTGGTAAGAGGGCAAGCCCCTTTTTTTGTGCTTTGATGTTTCACGTTTTTCAATCCTCCTTCATGTTCTTTGATGTTGTGTGCCTTTGTGTTTTGTGTTTCTTGTTTGTCCTGTGTGCTTTCTCAGGGTAGGGACGGTTATTTCTGCTTCGCGTTTTTGGTTTTGATACTCTTAAATGCTTTCGTGAAACCTCCTTTGCAATCAGCACCGGGCGCGCTTGAGCAACTATTATCTACTTCCGGTTTATTGCGTGACCAGTTCAGGGGAACTTCGCCAGCTTGGCGAACATTGACGGGGTAGTAGTACCCTGAAGCTAATTGCACATTTTTTATTATTATGTGAACTACATTTCACCTTTTGCGCTTTTTTTAGGGTGTGCCGGGTAAACTGTCTTGCCTACTACTACCTACCCCGCCATGTGTGCTAGGGCTCGTCAAGTTCGCCAACTTCGCCAACTTCGCCAAAGTTTGCCAAAGTTCGCCAAGTTCGTCAATGTTCGCCAAGTTCGCCAACTTTGACGGCTTCATCATCTTCATATTCGATTGAGCATTTTCCTTCATCTTCAGTTCCGAAATGGACTTTTTTCCCTCTTTTAGCCCAGTACCAGCGATTAATCACTGGCGCTCTGTATGTGTCAATTTCCCAACTTCCGCGCAAGGTAGCACGCGCTCTTTCATATGTTTTTCTGCTGATCTCGTTTTTTTCGGCCTCCTCGTCAAGTTCGTTAGACCAAACGGGTTTTTCTTCTAATAAGCCTCTTAGCCAGGTAATTCCCTTATTAAGTGCCGTGCCTTCTTTTTCGGCTGCTTCTTGCAATATGTCGGCCTCTTTGGCTTCAGGGTCGGGGCCAAGCCATGAAATAGTTTTGTCGTTTTCAATGCGGAATATCTGAGGGGGCGCTGGACGATCGAGATTGTTTTTAATCTGAATCATAAGTTTCTGATCTGAAGCTCTGCGGTCATTACCGATTAAAAAGGCAGTACGATAATTTGCCAGCTGATCAATCGAGCCAAGCCCTCTATAAATGGCCTTACCGCCCCCGTATTTATTCATATGACCAACAAGCCCGCAAGCGAAGCTGAATTCATCAGCAAGGCGAGAGAGGGCAGCCATAACCGGTCTGACCTCGTTTGCCTTGTGCATATCAACAGACGCGCCAAGAAACGCTTGAATGGGGTCAAAAATGACAAGGGCGGGGCGCGCTTTTTCTACAGCTCGTTTTATTCGATCTAACTGTGAAAAGTCTAGCGCCTTTTCTCTTTCGTCTAAGGTAAAGCAGCGGGTCATATCTGCCCTCAATTTGATAAGTCGGGGCACTATGGTATGTTCTAGTGAATCTTCGCCGTTTACGTAGAGAATGTTTTCAGGGGGTATCTTTACAGGGCCAAACAAGTCAGGAGGCAGCTCCCCGCGGGTTATTCCTGCGCATATCGAAAGTGTGCTGTATGTTTTGCCACTGCCAGGGTCGCCCTGGATTCCGAATAGCATGCCGCGGGGAATGTATCCTTTCCATAGCCAAAAAACGTCTTTCGGCTCTATATCGGCCAGGCAGACCAAGTCGGTTTTGTTAGCCTCTGATGAATCCCCATCCGGGCTTTGCCTTCCCCCTCCGAACTTCTGCCAAAACGTGTATTGTGTTCTTGTCGTTGTGTTCTCAAGTTCTTTAAAGAATTGTTTACGATTCGGTTCTTTCCAGTCCTTACGATCTCCCGCCAGTAGCACCGCGCAAGCCTCGCCCGCTTCTCTCGTGATCTCTCCGTGCTGAACGGCAGAGACTATCACCATAAGCGCCGCTAAATAGTTTTCTCTGTCCTGCAAGTTCTTCCAGTCATAGTGAACCTGTTTGCGTACCGCCTTCATGGCCGTCAGGTCGTCAATCTGCGCCCGCTCCTCGTTCTTTGGCATAACTTGAGGCTCAGCAGGTGTGACGCGTTCTAGGGGCATTTCCGGCGCTTCCAGCGTGTCAGGGTCTAAGAACTCGCCATCTGTCCGGGCGTAATACAGAGGTTCTACGCCTTTCAGGTTAGTTGGGCGATATAGAGCGCGCGTATCCTCAAAAGAACTCACATCATCATCAACAGGAATAGCAAACAAGGGCGCTGCTGCTTTCGCTTTCGCCTTGTATTCCTCCGGGCTGATCGCTCGTGAGAAAGGAATAATCACGCGAACTTTTGCGTTCTTTCCGTCATAGCTTGCGGTGCTATGAACAGCGTAGTTATAACCGCTCTCACTGAGACAGAAAAGCACCTCATTAAGCGTTTCGCGGTTAATATTGTCTAAGTCATAGGTCAGCCCCTCGCGGGTTAGAATATGGCCTTTCTGCCGCTTTCCTGTATCATCCAGGGCTCCGAAAACGTAGCAAGAGCCGTTCTTTAAATCCCTGCGCTGTTCGGCTGTTAGCTTCGCGAAGTCTTCCGGGGTGTAGTGAATTTCCCGAAACCAGTTAAGCTCTTTAATAAATTGCGAAGCCGTAATAGTCGAGACATTCCATTTCTTAGTCTCAACGCTTTTAGCTGTGCTGATTGTTATTTGTCGGTCAGGCATTCTTTGCCCCTTTCAAGGTTCAGCCGCTCCCGAAGGTAGTTTTCAGCAATACGCCCGCGAACAACGAGAAAGCCCCGTTCTTTGAGTTCTGAGTTTAACTCGCGTATGATCTTATAGGCTGCATCAGGGCCGGTTCCTACGATATTTACAACTTCATTCACACCTAGTAATTCAGCCATGGTTAAAAATCCTCGTCATTTAATACCCAGTCGTTATATAGCCAGTCTTCAACCTGGTCTAAGTCGTCCAACAAGGTGACTGAAGCGTCTCCGCTGGATAGCTTGCTAATGACTGCGTAATAGTTGAAATATTCGTCTTTAGTAATTTGAACGTGATAGGCGCGTTCAAGCTCTTTCATTCGCTTCAGTTCTTCAGCGGTTGCACTGTATTGCTTCATGGTTAGGGTTCCTCCTTCAAGATGTCTTCAGGGGGAACATTTAACGCGCGGGCAATCTTGTATACACTCGACGCTTTACAAGTTCCGCGCGCAAGAATTTGATTAAATCCTTGATAGCTAAGCCCTGCGCGCTTGGCAAATTCCTCTTGGGTCATTTTCCCTTTCAATAACTCAATTTTTTGTCTTGAAATTTTCATGCCTTGCTCCTTTGTGTGTTTGTTACACTATTTCTGTTTCTGTTATTATATTAGTATCTTTATAATACTGTCAAGCTCTAAGAAATACTTATTATATTTTTCTTGCGAAATTGCTTTTTTAGCGATATAGTAAATATAAGTAAAAAACATAAGTGAGGTTTTTATGACTGCGTCAGAGCGTTTGGAAAGTTACCGAATAAGTACCGGACTAAGCTATGATGCGATTTCCGAACAGACGGGAATTTCTCGCGCAACATTGTTTAGAATTAAACGGGGGGACCCTACAGTTTCACAATCAACATTAAGCACGTTAGTTAATGCTCTAAATAAGCTTGAAGTTGAAAGAGCTTTACAAGACCTTCCGGGGACACTGAGGTTAAGCCATGAAGAAAGAAAAGATACTTATTTATTTACTAAAATGATGCTTGATGCTTGCGGCTTTTCCCTTAATTTATATCATGGCGAATTAGAAATCTGGAGTAATCCTGAACGCCCTCATTTTATGGGAGTAAAAACATCTTTTTACGAATTATCGAACTTGAAAAAAATGACCATATCGTATTATCAACATTTACTAAAAACTGAGTACCCTTTTACGTTTGAGGATGAGGAAGAACAGGAAGAAGCGCTTGATGATGATGACCTATGACCGTCTACAAGAACGAAAAAACGGGAAAATGGTTCTGCATTTACCGCATTAAGGACGCGTCAGGAAAGTCAAAGCAGATTAAGAAGTCAGGCTTTCTTCTGAAGCGCGATGCTGAGGCCTACGAGCATGACCAGCTAGCGAACGCTGCTTTTCAGCCGGATATGACCTTCAGTGAGTTTGTAGAGCTCTACAAGAAAGACGTAGACCCGCACCTCCGGGAACATACCATACAGACAAAAGACTTCAGAATTAAAAAACATTTAATCCCTTTCTTTGGCGACATGAACTTGAAAGATATCGACGCTAAAAGGGTTGTAGCTTGGCAGAATGGTTTAATTCAGCAAGGGCTCAGCAATACATACATGAAAGCGCTCCAGGAAACGCTATCATCTATTTTCAATCACGCGGTTAAACTCTACGGTCTGAAAGCCAATCCGTGCTCACTCGCCGGGCCTCCACGCTCAGCAAATGAAGAGAAAAAACATATGCGTTTTTGGACGCTGAAAGAGTACACAAAGGTTATTGCTGAGGTTTCAGACATCAAGGCAAAAACGGCTATAGCGCTGCTGTACTGGTCAGGTATGCGCAAAGGCGAGCTATTGGCGCTCACGTGGGAAAAGCTCGACTTCAAAGAAGGCACTGTGACGATTGACCGGTCATACCAGCGCCTAAAGGGTCGGGCCGTTGTCACACCTACCAAAACAGGCGAAAGGCGCCGCATTATGCTTCCCCGGCACATGATCGAGCTTCTACAGGAATATAAAGCCCACTGTTTCGACACCTCCCCGCAAGCGCCCGTGTTCTTATGGGAAAAACGCTTCATTGAAAAGGGAATAGCTGAAGGCTGTCGGGCCTCCGGGGTAAAGCGCATTCATGTTCACGGCCTCAGACATTCGCATGCTTCCCTGTTGATTCAAGAGGGCGTTAACATTGTATTGATTAGCAAGCGGTTAGGTCACGCGAAGGTGTCAATGACGCTTGATACATACTCACATTTTTACCCAACTGAAGAGCAAGAGGTCATGAACAAATTGAACGGGCTGGGGTAACAAAAAGGTAACAAAAAATCGCAAAGCTATGAAAAACAGGTCAAAATCAGCCTGTGCCGGTACTCACAAGGCCGATAAAATCAAGCTGTTAAATGTCTAAAAATGGTCATATTGTTCTGGCTAAACCATTCATAGCATTCCAGCGCCGATAATGAAGGCCTTTTAAGCTTGATTCAGATCCTGGTCGTCTTAAACCCGCTTGAAAATTATTGGGAAAGAGTTAAAATCGTTTCGAGTGATAAATAATGCAGAATAAATGTGGTCTGAATAGACTTCATCTTATCGCTGAATCAGCTGATTTAAATCATCAAGAGATTGTAGTGCTGCTTATTTATTATAGGTAATTTCGATAGTTTACACCAGGAGCATAGGTTGAGGCAGCACGTATGGCAGAAATGAGTTTGAGGCAGCTTGAAGTTCTGGTTGCCGTAGTTGAGACGGGTAGTTTTACAGAAGCGGGTAAGCGCCTCTATCTTGCGCAATCGACCATTTCCGGGCATATCAGAGAACTTGAAAATGCACTTGGTGTTCGTCTCTTTCGACGAGAGGCTAAGAAAAATGTCCGCCTGACCAGTTCCGGCCGTGGTGTTTACCGTTATGCCAAGGATATTCTTGCACGCTGTAAAAAATTGGAATCTGAGATGGAATTTAATGAAGACCGCGAGCTTTTAATCGGTGCTTCGACCGTGCCATCACACGCCCTTATTCCCGCCTGGCTGACTGCTTTCAGCAAAGAGAATCCTGATTGCTGCTGCCGTCTTCTTGCCGGAGATTCTACGCGTACCCTGCAAAAACTTCTGGATAATGAAATTCAACTGGCTTTTGTGGGACAAACGATCCACCGCTCCAGTCTCGAATCTGTGGCCGTTGCCGAAGATCGTCTGGTTCTGATCACCGAAAACAGCGAGCGCTTTCGCAGGCTTAAACAGGATGGCGTGCCAGGGAGTCAACTCCTGTCCGAACCGCTTATCCTCCGCGAAGAAGGGTCCGGTACTCTGAAACGTATTGAAGAATACCTTGAAGAACTCAATGTCGATGTCCTTTCCATGCGCGTGCGAGCCCGTATGGAGCTTTCCCGCGCCATTATCGCCTCCGTGCGGAGGGGGATGGGCGTTTCCATTATTTCCAATCTGCTCGTGGAAGAAGATGTGCGGCGCGGCACTATCCTGCAATTTGAGCTTGAAGATCGGCCGCTTTCCCGAAAGTTTTTTATGCTGCGCGATCGCAAAGAGGCTCCAACCGCTCTCGCAGAGGCTTTCTGGAACTTTGTTCTGACCCATTCCCAGGAAGATCTGAACCTGCAGGAGACCCCTCAGACGAGCGTCTAAGCCAGCAGCTCAGACTTTAGCCAGCGTCTGCTGGTCAGTGTGGCATGTTAATTTTTCTATCGTGGGCTGATCACCTTTCTTCGTCATGCTTTTCCAAGCCTTCTCCCTGCTTTCCCAGACAGCTGAAATGAAAAAACGGAGCGATCTCTAAAAGAGACCGCTCCGTTTTATGTGCTTAAACTTTTTATGAGACGCAGTTCATAGCCGATGGCACGGAGCTGCTGTTCATAGCCGATGCACCCGGAGCCACAAATCACAGCTGATGGGCTTTCCCCGGTGTCTTAAAAGTTCTGCTTATTTCTTGTCGAAATACTGCTTCAGATCGGTGCTGCGATATTCGCGGGGATTCCGGATCTCGGACTGAGCCGCTGCCAGTCTGGCGATCGGCACACGGAAAGGCGAGCAGGAGACATAGTCGAAGTTGAGGCTGTGGCAGAATGCGATGGAATCGGGCTGACCACCATGCTCACCGCAGATGCCGAGATGGACTTCGGGTTTCACTTCACGGGATTCTTTGGCACAGATTTCCATGAGGCGGCCAACACCCACCTGGTCGAGGATAGCGGTCGGGTCATTTTCGAAGATGCCCTTTTCGTAGTAGGTCTCAAGAATCTTACCGGCGTCGTCACGGGAGAGGCCGTAACCCATCTGGGTGAGGTCGTTGGTGCCGAAGCTGAAGAAGTCAGCCTGCTGAACCACCTCTTTGGCGGTCAGAGCTGCACGCGGGATTTCGATCATCGTACCAACATGGTATTTCAGGCTCTGACCCGATTTGGCGATAAGCTCGTCCGCCACCTTGCAGATGACATTGCGAACAAAAGCCAGCTCTTTGGCGCAGCTGATCAGCGGTACCATAATCTCAGGGAAGACCTTGACGCCATCTTTCTGGACCTTAAGGGCGGCTTTGATGATGGCCGCAGTCTGCATTTCAGCGATTTCCGGATAGACGATGGAAAGACGGCAGCCACGCAGGCCGAGCATCGGGTTGAGCTCGTGCAGATCCTTAACCACCTGCTGTACATCCGCAAGTTTAATGCCCATGGAGTCCGCAAGTTCTTTCATTTCAGGTTCAGTATGAGGCAGGAATTCATGGAGAGGCGGATCCAGGAGACGAATGGTCACCGGGAAGCCGTCCATGGCCTGGAAAATACCTTCGAAGTCGGCCTGCTGGATCGGTTCGATCTTGGACAGCGCATCGCGGCGTTCTTCTTCTGTCTTCGCCAGGATCATGCGGCGGAATTGGAAGATGCGGTCCGCTTCAAAGAACATGTGTTCGGTACGGGTAAGACCAATACCGCCGGCGCCGAGTTCACGGGCCTTTTTGGCATCCTTGGGGGTGTCGGCGTTGGTGCGGACGCTCATCTGGCGAATCTCATCAGACCAGTTCATGATCGTTTCGAAATTGCCGGAAATCTCTGCGGGGACGGTCGGGACCAGACCTTCATAAACCTGGCCGGTAGACCCGTCGAGAGACATTTCGTCAAATTCATGGTAGACCTTGCCGCCAATGGTGCAGGTCTTGGCTTTCTCGTTGACAGAAGCTTCAGCACAGCCGGAGACACAGCATTTGCCCATACCGCGGGCGACCACGGCCGCATGTGAAGTCATACCGCCGCGTACGGTGAGGATACCCTCGGAAACGTTCATGCCCACAATATCTTCGGGAGAGGTTTCGAGGCGGACCAGAATGACCTTCTTACCAGCCTCTTTGGCCGCTTTGGCGTCCTCTGCGGTGAAGACGATCTGGCCGGCTGCAGCACCCGGAGAAGCCGGCAGGCCTTTGGCAATCTTCTTCGCGGCTTTCAGAGCCTTTTGGTCAAACATCGGATGGAGCAAGGCATCCAGGCTGTTGGGATCAATCTGCAGAAGGGCCTTTTTCTTGTCAACCAGACCTTCATTGACCATATCCACGGCAACGCGCAGCGCAGCCTGAGCCGTGCGCTTACCATTGCGGCACTGCAGCATGAAGAGTTTGCCTTTTTCGATGGTGAACTCAATGTCCTGCATATCGCCATAGTGTTTTTCAAGCGTGTTGATGACATCCACAAACTGCTTGTAGACCTCGGGCATCTGCTCTTTCATATGATCGATGTGGAAGGGGGTACGGATACCTGCAACGACGTCTTCGCCCTGAGCATTCATGAGATACTCACCGTAAATGCCGGGTTCGCCGGTGGCCGGGTTACGGGAGAACGCCACGCCGGTACCGGAATCTTCGCCCATGTTGCCGTAAACCATTTCCTGAACGTTGACGGCCGTGCCCCAATCTGAGGGAATGTTGTTCATATGGCGATAGTAAATGGCACGGTCATTCATCCAACTGCGGAAAACGGCTTTAACCGCTTCAATCAGCTGTTCTTTAGGCTCCTGCGGGAAAGCTTCGCCTTTCAGTTCAGCGTAGCGGGCCAGGCTGCGTTTGGCCATTTCCTTCATGTCATCGGCATCGAGATCGGTGTCCAGTTCAACACCCTTCTGCTTTTTCAGATCGTCGAGAATGGTCTCAAAATTATTTTTGTCGATGCCCATGACGACGTCAGCGAACATCGTGATAAAGCGGCGATAACTGTCATACGCAAAACGCGGGTTGCCGGAAAGCTCGATAAGACCTTCGACCACTTCGTCATTCAGACCGAGGTTGAGAATCGTGTCCATCATACCCGGCATGGAAGCACGTGCTCCGGAACGTACGGAGACCAGCAGCGGGTTGTGCTTGTCACCGAAGACCTTGCCCGTCTCCTGTTCCATTTTTTTCAGGGCTGCAAAGATCTGCTCATTGATCTCCGGGCTGATCTCGCGGCCATCCTTGTAGTACGCCGTGCAGGCTTCCGTGGAAATGGTAAAGCCATGCGGCACCGGCAGGCCGATATTCATCATCTCACAGAGATTGGCGCCTTTACCTCCAAGGAGGTTGCGCATTGTGGCATTGCCTTCCTTAAACATGTATACAAACTTCGTCATAAAATTCCTCCATTTCAATTTATCCTATTTCTGCTTATATTCCAGAAGCATCACAGTGTTGACCTGTTGCAGCCTTCGGGAAACCCTTGTTTCGGCTCATATCCGGGTCAGCCGAAGACCCCTGCCTGCCTGTCGCGTTGCCTTCTTAGCAACCGGACGGAAGTCACTTGCTTTGTCTGCTCAAAGAGGTCGCGTTGAGAACCCCACGCATCAAAGCTCAAATTTCCCGTCAAAGTAAGCCTCAAGCTCACTGATGGGAAGGCGGATTTGTTCCATACTGTCACGTTCGCGAATGGTCACCTGCTGATCTTCAACGCTGTCAAAATCATAAGTGACGCAGTAAGGCGTACCGATCTCGTCCTGGCGGCGATAGCGCTTGCCGATGGACTGACGGTCATCAAACTCAACCGTGCCTGACTTGCGCAGGCGGGGCATGAGCTCGAGAGCCTTTTCACTCAGTTTAGCAGAGAGAGGCAGGAGAGCGATTTGCACCGGAGCCATAGCAGGATGAAAATGCAGGACCGTGCGGGTCTCTTTTTCCAGCTGCTGTTCATCGTATGCCGCACATAGGAGTGCAAGGAAGAGGCGTTCAACCCCGACAGAAGGCTCCACGACGTAGGGCAGATACTTTTCATTGCTTTCCGGATCAAAGTAGCGCAGATCCTGTTTGCTGATGTCCATGTGCTGGTGCAGATCATAATCTGTGCGATCGGCCAGACCCCAGAGTTCACCCCAGCCAAAGGGGAAGGCGAACTCAAAGTCGGTCGTGGCTTTCGAATAAAAGGAGAGCTCCTTTTTATCATGGTCTCTCAGACGCAGCTTTTCTTCCGGAAGGCCCAGGCGCAGGAGAAAGTCATGGATAAAGCTGCGCCAGTATTGGAACCACTCGAGATCCGTCCCTGGTTTGCAGAAAAATTCCAGTTCCATCTGCTCAAATTCTCTGGTACGGAAAATAAAATTCCCCGGGGTGATTTCATTACGGAAAGATTTGCCAATCTGACAAATACCGAAAGGCAGTTTGCGGCGGGATGTCCGCTGCACATTGCGGAAGTTGACGAAAATGCCCTGTGCCGTCTCAGGCCGCAGATAGATTTCCGCCTGCGAACCTTCGGTCACGCCCTGGAAGGTTTTAAACATCAGATTGAACTGCCGGATGTCCGTAAAATCATGAGATCCGCAGTTCGGGCAGGGAATGCCGTCCCGACGTATGATGGTCAGGAGTTCATCGTTAGAAAGACCCTCTACCTGAATCGTCTCTTCCTTAGCACGGTAAAAATTTTCAATAAGATTGTCGGCACGAAAACGGCTGTGGCAATCACGGCAGTCAATCAGGGGGTCGGAAAAGCCGCCCACATGGCCAGAGGCTCGCCAGACTTCAGGATTCATAAGAATCCCGCTGTCCAGTCCCACCGTGTGTTCGTTTTCCGTGACAAAGAAGCGCCACCAGGCATCCTTAATACGGCGCTTAAGCTCAGCTCCATAAGGACCGTAGTCCCAGGAATTGGCCAGGCCCCCATAGATTTCGGAACCAGGGTAGACAAAGCCGCGATTTGTCGCCAGAGCCACCAGCGTATCCATTGTGAAATCAGCAGGACTCATCTCAGATCTCCATTTTCTCATCAGCTGCAGAATCGAGAGCTTCAAGCTCCGGCTCTTCCTCAGGCGCTGCGTTTCCAGTCGCTTCTGCCTCAGCCAGGGCCTCAGATTCCTCACTGTGGCGACCAATCAGACGAATCAGCTGCTCTGTAAATTCGCGGGCGGAATCCTGACTGCTCGCATCAGCCATAGCCGCTTCGCGCTCCAACTGTTCGCGGACAGAATTGTTGCTGTTATCCTGACGCTTATTTTCTTCCAGAAGAGCTTCCTCGCGCTTCTGTTTGGCCAGGATCTCCGCCTCAAGCCTGGCGGCTTCCACTTCCGGACGCAGCGGGACGGTAACCTCATGTTTGCCGATGAGAATTTTCAGCGTGTGCTTCGTCAGTTCTTTAGCCGACTGCGTGACAACATTCGTCAGGTCCTCGCTTTCTTCGGTCATGGGCTGTGCCCCATCAATGAGCTGGCGAGCACGTTTTGCCGTAATCATGGCCAGAACATAGCGATTATCCACGTAGGGCAATAATTCTTCAATCGGTGGATCAACCAACATGGTATCTTACCTCCTCAAATCATCCAGGAAGCGGTCTCCCTCTTCCAGTAATTGATCTATTCTCAGCTTTTCTCTGTCACTGCGGCAGCGTTCCGCCGCCATGATCGCGGCCAGAGTTGCAGCCGTTTTGCTTAAGTCTTTGTTCACCAGGACATAGTGGAAGCGCGGAGCCAGTCGGATTTCTGCTCTGGCCTTTTCCAGTCGCTTCAGCAGCTGCTCCTGATTTTCCGTGGCCCGGCCCTGAAGGCGGTCACGCAGAGTCGTCATATCCGGTGGCAGGAGAAACACGGAAACGGCTGCCGGGATCTGTCTCATAATTGCCAGACTGCCCGCTACCGTAATATCGAGAGCGACGTCTCTTCCCTCTCTGATCTTTTCCAGGATGGGGCCCTTGGGGGTTCCATAAAACTGTCCACAAAATTCATCGTGTTCGAGAATTTCGCCCTCATCTATTTTTTTCCGAAATTCATCCTGGCTGCAAAAAAAATAGGAAAGTCCCTCCTGCTCTCCCGCGCGAGGGGCACGTGTCGTCATCGAAACGGATACCCACAGATCGGGGTCAAGCTCCTTCAGGCGTGTGATCGAACTGCCCTTGCCCACTCCTGATGGGCCGGAGATACAGAGCAGAACTCCTTCTTTCTGGCGCGGATTCGAACTCATGCTTTTACCTCCGCTGCAGCCTCAGGAAGATCGCTCATGTTTTTCATAAGAAGCTCCGGACTGAGGGCGGAAAGCAGCACGTGATCAGAATCCATCAGCAAAACCGAACGTGTTTTGCGCCCGGCAGTGGCATCAATGAGGGCGCCGCGATCCCGCGCCTCCTGAATGAGACGGCGAACAGGAGCCGCATCGGGTGCGACCACAGCGACCAGGCGAACAGCAGAAGCAAAACTGCCAAAGCCTGTAGAGAAAAAGCTCGTCTCACTTAATTTCAATAAAACCGCCTGTCATTCCCGGAGCTCTTTACTCTTCAAAAATGAAAAGCAGAAGCTCCAGCTTTTTCTAAAAATAGAAATTCTCGCAAAATCTCAGGAAAGCTCACGTTTTTTATAAATGTCGCCCTTTCCCGCTTCCTAAGAATAACAAAATGCCGGGTTTCTGACCAGCATTTTGTCGAAAATTCGACAAGATGAAATGTTCCACTGTGAGAAAGGGATGAAGGGCTTACAATTGCACAGAATTGCCTCATTCGAGGTTTTGTATCTGCTCGCGCAATTGTTCAACCAGGGTCTTGGCTTCCACCACGAGACGCGTCATTTCAAGGTCATTGCATTTTGAGCCTGTCGTATTGCACTCTCGATTCATTTCCTGAATGAGAAAGTCGAGTTTCTTCCCTGCCGGCTTATCCTGACTGAGGATAAAGCGGAACTGATCCAGATGGCTTTTCAGCCGGGTCAATTCTTCCCGGACATCCGCTTTATCCGCAAAAATCGCAATCTCGGCTGCCACGCGCTGTCCATTATAATATTCCTCACGTTGCTCGCCGAGCAGCTCCTCTACCCTGGCCAGGAGTTTGCGGCGATAAATTTCCGGCACCATAGGCGCCTTTTCGCTGAGGGCTTTCACTTTTTCTTCAAGCTGATCTAAGCCTCTGAGAAGATCCCGGCTAAGATTTTCGCCTTCTCTGCGGCGCATGGCATCAAAATCTTCAAGAGCGAGGCTGAGGGTCCTGATCGCGAGTTCCTGAACTTTTTCTGCATCGGCAAATTCTTCCGAAATACTGAAAACCTCTCCCTTTGAAGCTACAAACGCCAGTTTTCCTCCAGCCTCTTCGTGCAGCAGTTCCGCCAAACGATCGTAAGCCTCGCCATATGCCCGGGCTTTGCTTTCATTAAGTAGCAACTGCGCATCTCCTCCGGCGGAATTAAAGTAGCTGACGCGCAGTTCCAGCTTACCGCGGGAAATGTGCTCCTTAATCAGGTTTTTCCAGCTGTTTTCATAAGCTTGCAAAAGCCCGGGCGCACGCAGATTAAATTCAAAATAGCGGGAGTTTACGGAACGTAGCTCCATGTCCATGCTGAGCTCATCCACACTCGCGTGGGCTCTTCCGTAAGCCGTCATACTTTTTGGCATAATCTTGATCTCCTTATTGATAATTTTATTTTTCCATGAGCGGCCGGACTTCCAGAGGTTGGAAATTCAGGCAGTCCGCCGAAACCAGACTGTAAGAGACCCCGTCGATTTCCTTTCGTCGGAAATTATACGGACTGTCACTTTGATGAATGTGCCCGAAAAACGCCTGCTTTGCCCCGGAATCACGTATTAAGGCCGTAAAGTCGGAAGCTCCCAGGTTTTTGCCAAAAGGCGGGTAGTGCGTGATGAGCAGCAGTTCCCGGCCCTCTTTTTGCCAGGGTAACGCCGCCTCCAGAGAGCGTTCAAGCCGCTCTTTTTCATGGTCTAAAATTTTATTATCGGCCTCTGCAAAGCGGGAATCGTCAGGCCAGAGCCACAAACGCGTGCCAGCGACAACCATGTTTTCACCGACAGCTTCGGCTGTGTTCTGTAAAAAGCGCAGACTGGATAGCCCTTTCTCCTCGGCAAAGCGACGGAGACGGCTGAGCGTCCCCCACCAGTAATCATGATTGCCACGCATCAGAATTTTTTCTCCGGGCAGGCTGTCAATGAGACGCAGATCTGCTTCTGCGTCACGCAGATGCATGGCCCAGGAGATATCGCCGGGAATAAGCACGGTATCTTCACGGCTAACTTGAGCTTCCCAGGCTTCTCTCAGGCGCTGCACATGATTTTCCCAGCGCTGGCCAAAGCGCGACATGGGTTTATCCACCTTGTCCCCCTCACTCAGATGCAGATCCGCTATCACGAAAAGCTTCATCTTCCGACCTCCGGGTGAAAGTGACGATAGACAGCCTCAGCCGTCTTTACAGGCAGTCCGGCCACGGCCTTTAATGCTTCAGGATCAGCCTCTGAGATAGCTTTCAGGCTTTTGAATTCTTTCATCAATAGAGCCCTTCGCCGTGGACCCACCCCCGGAATTTCTTCCAAAGACCAGCGCAGGTTTCGCTTTTTAGCCATTTTTTTATTGAGCTGACCAGCAAATCGATGGGCTTCATTTTGGATCGCCGTGAGCAGGCGCAGAAGGGCCAGGTCACGTTCGCGTTCTTCCGGGCTCATTTTTGCTTCCTCCTGCTGACTGTGGCGCAGCACCAGCAGGCGATGATCCTCAGAGAGCAGGGCATGCGTGCGGTGGCGTTCGTCTTTGACCATACCTCCAAGGCCAATATCCGGAGCTTTCTCCCGCAGCAGACTGGCCACTGCCGAAAGCTGCCCTTTACCACCATCGAGCAGAATCAAATCAGGTCTCTCGGCAAAGCTCTGATCATCGAGATGCTCCAGTCTGCGGGACAGCACTTCATGCATGGAAGCAAAATCGTTTTGTCCCTCAAAACTCTTAATTTTAAAATGGCGGTAGGCCGTTCGCCGGGGTTTCCCTTTTTCAAAAACCACCATCGAGGCCGCGCGATCGCTCTCGCCGGTATTGGCAATATCATAAGCTTCGATACGCTGAGGCGCTTCCGCCAGGCCGAGAAATTCTCCAAGGCTGGCCAGAGCTTTCTCAATCTGTGCGTTCCCTCCGCCCATCAGGGTGTGGCGTTGCAGGGATTCATGTGCATTGCGCGCTGCCATCTTCAACCATTGGGCTTTATGACCCCGCTGGGCCTGGTGAAGCCTGCTTTTTCTGCCGCCTGCCTTTTCCAGAAATGATTCCAGAGGGGCTTGATCTTCAGGCATCAGTGGCAGAATAAGTTCCCGGGGGACTTCGTGACCACGGCCATAGTATTGCGTGATGAAAGCGCTGAGAATTTCGCTCTCAGCTTCTTCCTGATCCGGGAAAAAGAACGCTGCGGCGGAAATAAGTCTCCCTTCTCGGACTTTCAGAAGCTGCACGGCAATCTCTGAGCCGTTGCGGGCGAGGCCGAGAACATCGGCCTGATCGTTTTTCTCCGGTGAAACGATGATCTGACGCTCGTGGAGTTTGCGCAGAGCTTCCAGACGATCCCGGTAACGAGCCGCCTGCTCAAACTTCAAGTCTGCTGCAGCCGCCTTCATTTTGCTTTCAAAACGCTTGCTCAGATCATCCGATCGGCCTTCCAGAAAATCGATGATTTCTTCGCAGACAGCCCTGTAATCCTCCTGGGAGACCGTCCCGAGACAGGGACCGATACATTTGCCGATATGATAGTTCAGGCAGGGTCTTTCCCTGCCGATATCACGGGGCAAAACGCGACGGCAGCGCTTGAGCGGGAAAATTCGATAGATGGCTTCGAGGGCGCGCCAGAGATCGCCGCTCAGATAAGGACCAAAGTAGCGCACCCCCTCTTTTTGATCTTCGCCCACATGAAAACTTTTAAGCAAACGCGGGTAAGGCTCATTCATCGTCAGCTTGAGATAGGGGTATTCCTTATCGTCGCGGAGAAGAATATTGTACCTGGGCTTGTACTGCTTGATAAAGTTATTTTCAAGAACCAGAGCTTCGAGCTCGTTGCTGCAGACCACATAAGAAAAATCTTCGATATGCGAGATCATCGCCAGAACTTTAGCGCTGCCCTGGGGATTCGGCTGGAAATAAGAGTGCAGGCGACGGGGCAGATTGATGGCTTTGCCCACGTAAATCACCGTGCCTTCTGCGTCCTTCATCAGGTACACACCAGGCACTTCCGGAATCAGATCCAGGCGGGCATCAAAGGCTTCGAATGATCTTTCCATAAATAAAAAGCGCGTGCTTCCATATTCACAGAGAAGTGGAAAACGCGCTTTATCCTAATCCTTGTTCATACTGAAGGCCCACAAAGCTACGCCTCCAGAAGCAAAACCTGCGGACGATTTTACTCGGCTTCGCGGGGATCACGAAGCCAGGCCATGATGGCCTCCAGCGCATCTTTTTCATCGGAGCCCTCGGCGATAACGCTGACCTCATCACCATTGTTCAGACCCAGCGACATGAGGCCCAGGAGACTTTTGGCATTAGCTTTACGTTCACCACACTGAATGTGTATGCTTGACTGAAAATCAGAGGCCTTTTGGATCAGAAGAGCGATGGTCTTCATTTGAGCGGCTTCTTCAGTGTTCAAAATAAGGCTGTCCTTTAACATATCTACTCCTATTCCCCTTCCCCGGTCTCTTGTTTTATGAATCTTCCTGAGTAAAGCCGTGTCAGGCTGACTATCATGCGGGGATATACAGCTAAAGTATGCGAGGGCGCTCCCCCTTTGTCAAGAAATGATCCGCTTTTCCATAATCAGAGCATCTTCGCCAGTATCCGCATAATACCGAGGTCTTCGCCCGCAGACACGAAAGCCGAACTTGCGGTAAAGGCCGAGAGCCGGCTCGTTGCTCACACGAACTTCCAGAAGGACACGCCGATCTCCTCTCTGCTCAGCCTCGTCACAGATTTTCTGCAGGAGCGCCGTCGCCAGACCCTGGCCACGAGCTTCAGGAAGACAGGCAATATTCAGAATTTCCGTTTCGTCTACTACCCTCTGCGCGCTGATATAAGCCAGAACTTCATCTGTTTCGCAGAGCAGAAAACGGGAAAAGGCATTGTCTTCCAGGGCCGAGCGCAGGGCTTCGCGGCTCCAGGGGATAGCAAAACAGGCCTGCTCGATGGCTTCAAGGGCAGGCAGATCCTGGGGCCGGGCGCTACGAATGTGAGGGCGAGTGACCATGGTGTTTGTGAACTTCACTTTCTTTTGGGAGACACTGACTAAGCCCGTCGGGTTCGCCGACCCGAGCGATTGTGAGCGGAGCGAACTTTTGAGCGAGGGCGACGGTGCCCGGCGAGAGGTTTCCGCTCACTTGCTCCGCAGCAGCCCCTTCTCGTCTCAGACACGCTCTCTCTTCAGTGCGGCACCTGATGCCGCTGCACTGGGGACAGGATTCTCACTTCACTGCGGTCGTGATCGCGAACTCGCTCGAAGGGGCTCTGCTCCGCGTCTCGCTGGACACTGAATAAGCCCGCCGGGTCCGCCGACCCGAGCGATTGTGAGCAGAGCGAACTTTTGAGCGAGGGCGACGGTGCCCGGGCGGGCGGGAGGTTGCCGCTCGCTCGCTTGCTTTGCAGCTGCCCCTTCGCGTCTCGCTGGTGACCAGCTAAGCGCGGCTCAGGCGCTCTGGCTGAGACAGCGCACAATAGTTCGCCTGGACGTCTTCCCAGCGACCGTCGGCGCCCTGAGCAAAGGCTTTGAGCGCCAGGCGCGCCACAGCGGCAGCATGCAGCGAGGTTGATGTTCCATCGCTGACGATGAAAGGCCTTGCGACCCCGGCTTCTGTCATGAGAACTTCCTTTGCCGCAGAGAGCACCGCTGCTGAACCGTCGCCGACAAGATATATGGGCTGCAGAGAAGACGTTTCTACGTATGTCTGAGAGCGTTCCCGGGCAGGGGACTTTTCCTGTGATGGTGACAGGCATTCCCGAATGTCAGTAATCAGGCTGGCAGCCTGGCGGTTTTTTTCCGGAAGCAGGGGTTTGCTCTGCTGGTACAAGGACGAATAAACCCGACCTCCGCGGGCGTCGATGACCGGCAGTACATAAGCGTCCTGCAAAAAGGCTAAAGGCTCGGCAAGGGCGGCCAGAGAAGATATCCCCAGCAGCGGCTTTCCGAGTTCCCAGGCGAGGGTTTTCATGCTGGCCAGGCCGATGCGGATGCCCGTAAAGGAGCCTGGTCCCGTGGTGCAGGCCAGAAGATCCAGCTCCTGTAAACTGAGTCCGGAATCCTTGAGCAAGGTCATCACGGTCGGAAGCAGTGTTTCAGAATGGTTATAGCCCAGAAAACTCTGCCTCTCTCCAAGTATTTTCCCTTCTTCGGCAAGGGCGACAGAAAGGGCTTTTGAAGAAGTATCCACGGCTAAAACAAACATGAAAATCTCCTGATCATCATCGCTGGCTCAGTTTCACAGCACAATACGTATTGTGCTATTTCCGCCAGTGTATTACGGTCTGAATAGTGCAGACAAATATTATGCTGCCGAATGTTTCTGCAAGTGCTGCCTGATTTTTTGCCAGAAAGTTATTTTGCTGCACTGAATGAACGCTTACGACCTCCGCTAAGTGTCTTTACTCATTCGTCCTCGAACGCATATGAGGCGAGCGCCTTCTCAATTTTGCTTTTAAGTTCTGAAGGAAGGGTCGGCGGAAAGTACAGATCCAGCCGACGGCTCTGCGGCGGCAGAGATGTCGACCAATCCTGACTTGCCGGATCATTTTTCGCTGGCTGCGCAGTCGGACAAAGCTCAATCAGCAGAGCTGTCCGGGGCAGAGCTTCGGCGACACGCTCCGGCCATTCGACTGCAGCGACACAGCCGGGGCTGGGGTAATCGGAAAAGCCGAGTTCAAACCATTCATTGGCCGAGCTGAGACGATAGGCGTCAAAATGTTGCAGACCCGGATGCGAACCGTCACGTGCAGGCGGGTATTCGTTCATCAGGGTAAAACTGGGGCTTTGCACCGGCTCGCTGATGTTCAGGCCACGGGCAAGACCGGCGACAAAACAAGTCTTCCCCGCCCCCAGCTCACCCGAAAGCAGGAGCAGCTCTCCGCCCTGAAGGCAAGTCCCAAGAAGATAAGCGATCTGAGCCGTATCGTCTGGACTGGAAGAAAAATAAGAGGCGCGGGAAACCGCGCCTCCATAAAAATGACTTGCAAATTCCATCGCCGGTTCCCTTAACGTTTGGAGAACTGACTTGCTTTTCTGGCCTTTTTGAGACCGTATTTCTTTCTTTCTTTGACGCGGGAATCGCGGGTCAGGAAGCCTGCCTTTTTGAGCACAGCTTTGTTCTTTTCGGGATCGGCTTCAACGAGAGCGCGGGTAATGCCGTGACGAATCGCACCAGCCTGACCTGTAATACCGCCACCCTGGACATTGACAATAATATCGTAGGCAGCCTCAGTCCCCGTTGCATTGAGGGGCTGGCGAACAATATATTTCAGGGTTTCCATCTCGAAGTACGTATCGATATCTTTGTCGTTGATCGTGATCTTACCCTGTCCGGGATAAAGACGCACGCGGGCAATCGCTTCCTTGCGACGACCAGTGCCATAGAAAAATTGATCCGATTTTGCCATCTTGGGACTCCTTTATCGATTAAAGCTCGTATTTTTCGGGCTTCTGAGCTTCGTGATGATGTTCGCTTCCGGCATAGACCTTAAGCTTTTTGCCCATCTTGCGGCCGAGGCTGTTATGGGGAAGCATGCCTTTGATTGCATATTCCAGAATGCGCTCGGGATGCTTCTGCAGCATCGTGGCATAAGGGATTTCTTTCAGACCGCCCATATATCCGGAATGATGACGGTAAATCTTCTTTTCTGCTTTTTTGCCCGTCACCTGGATTTTCTCCGCGTTGATGATGATGACATAATCACCGCAATCCGCGAACGGGGTGTACTCAGGCTTTTTCTTGCCACGCAGAATCGCAGCGACTTCGGAAGCAAGGCGTCCAAGGGTCTGTCCCTCGGCATCCACCAGCCACCATTTGCGCTCGATTGTCTCGGCTTTCGCCATAAAAGTGCTCATCAGATACCTCCAAGCTTCGTTGCCGGTCATTCCTGCGGAACTTTCACCGCTGCCGGCCTATCACTCTTCCCGGCTGCTGCCTGGACGAATAACATCAATAAACGCCCGAAGGCGCTTTAACAAAATAAGGCTTTCACACCCTGCTGTCAAGCGAAATTCAAAATACGTGATTAGATCATCGTTTTTTGCGCTTTTTCTTCAAAATACTCAATTTTACGCCAGAGCGTTTAATCTCTCAGATCAAACTTGTTCCAGGAGCGACGCCGTCTGCGGCGGCTGATGGAAAAGTAGAGGCTCAGCATGAAATAGAGCAAAAGAAGCGAGAAGAGCAAAATCAGGACAATCAGAACCCAGCGCCTGACGGAGATGTTCGCGGGGTCGCTTTCTTCTGCAGGCAGAACGATTGGCGGCGGCGGTGCAAGCGAAGCAGAAGGTTCCGTCGTCATTTCAGGCTCCGTTGTCACAGGAGCCTCCTTTTGCGGATCGGGAAAAGTCGGCCAGCCATAGGTCAATTTATCTTTCTCGCGAACATCCTCGATTCGCGGCGCGCCAAGTTTTTTGGCCCCTTCCTCGAGAAGTACCCGTGACATGATGACCGGGCCGATAAAAGAGTTCTCAACCGCACCCAGGTAATAAGCATTAAACATAATGGCCACGAGATGGCTGCCGTTGCTGGCTATGGCTGAGCTGGCGAGACAGCTGCCCGCTATATCGGTCATTCCCGGTTTAACTCCGTTAAAGGAAAGAATATATGGGGACTGCAGACCCGAATCACCAAAGGTCACAAGGTAATTGCCGTTGATAATGTAGGACCAGCCTGGCGCTGGATGAAGGTTGGTTGGGGGAAGGCTGTAGGTCTTACATTTGACAATCTCCTGAAAAACTCTGTTCTGCATGGCATGGCGGATGATTTTCAGAAGGTCTGTGGCGGTTGTGTAGTGTTCGTACGCTCCAAAGCCGCAGGGGTCAACAAAATGGGTGTGCTCACAGCCCAGCTCTGCAGCTTTGGCATTGGCCAGATCCATAAAGCCCTCGATACTTCCGCCGTAGGTTTCAGCAAGGGCGTTGGCAACTTCATTCGCCGACCTCATCATCATGGCATAGAGGCAGCTGATGGTCGGTGCGATCTCACCGGGCAGAAAGCCGGCTGTCGAAGATTCCGCTGCCGGCATCTGACAGGCCCGTTCACTGAAATAGACGGGTTTCAAAGGATCAAAATCCGGATGCTCCAGCACCGTGAGGCAGGTGAGAATTTTTGTCATACTCGCGGGATAAGCTTCCTGCTCAGGATTCAGCGAGTATAGGATTTCTCCAGTATCCGCATCCGCGACAAGATAAGACGAGGCTCCGATGTCGGCAAGGCTGGGCCAGGAATTTTCCGGTCTCGGCACATCCGCCAGAGCTTTCTCAAGATCCGGCTCACTTGTCGCGACACTCGTTTCAGAATCGTTATTTTCCTCTCCTGCTTCACCCGGCTCTGTGCCTTCCCGAGCCGAACTTTGAGTTCCTTCAGTCTCAGTCGGACCTTCAGACTCGCTGTTTTCAAGTTCAGAAGGTTCTACAGGCTGAGGGCTCGCGATCTCCAGAGGCGTGCTCTCTGCGCGAACCACACAGTCCCTGGCCAGCAACGGGAATAAAGAAAAGATCAGCAGGAGACTCAGCAAAAAGCAGAGGAAAATCCTCTGCCGCTTAATTGAATAGCGCGAAAAAAAGGCAGGGAAGTTCTCCCCTGCCTTTTCCGCGCGAAATCTCAGGATTTCGCGGAAAAACATCATGATTCGAAACCACTCTTGCCGTTTCTGGTTTTCCACCAGGACCAGAGCGGCCCGGAGATGCAGAGCGAGGAGAAAGTGCCGGAAATTGTACCCGCAAGAATTGGAATAGCGAACTCACGGATACTTTCGAGGTCATACATCAGGGCAAAAATCAGGGCGATGAAAACGGCGATGAAAATGCAGAGCGAGGTATAGATCGTGCGGGAGAGAGAGTCGGAAATGGCTTTATCCACAATCTGATCAAAAGATAGCTCATCGCGGAATTTAGGCAGGTACTCGCGAATTCGGTCGTAAACGACGATGGTGTCGTTGATGGAGAAACCGAGGATCGTGAGGATAACCGCAATCAAAGTCTCGTTAATCTCCGAACCAAAGATAATGAAGAAGAAAGCTGCGAGCATGGTGTCGTGGAAGAGCGCGATCAAGGCGCAGACTCCGGCCGAAGGTCCGGACATCTTGCGGAAGGAGAACCAGACGTAGGCGACAATCAGGAAAGAAGCGATCACCAAAGCCAAAAGACCGTTGCGCAGCATTTCACGCCCAATGCTTGGATTCACCGCCTGCGAAGAGGAAAGCTGGAACCTGGCCTCAGGCCAGGCTTTTTTCAGAGCTTCCGTCATATTGCTGAGTTCTTCAGGGCTGAGAGACTGTTGACCTGCAACGCTGACCTGCAGACGTGTGCTCTCATCGGAAAGGCCCTTGCTGAGCTGAGTCTGAATGGGAATGTTCAAGGCCTCACGCAGGGTTTTCGCAGCTTCTTCCTCAGAGATTTCACCTTCATAATCATAGGAGACAAGGCTGCCGCCTTTGAACTGGATGGAGAGACGAATTCCCGACAGCAGAGAGGCCACAAGAGACAGCGTCAGAACGATAACGGAAATGGAGAAAAGGACCTTCCGCTTAGCGTTAAAGGCGAAGACCTTCTGACCCTTATATTTTTTCGAGTAACCGTAAAGTTCAGGCTTACGGAAGGCTTCAAAGCGTGAAAGCGACGAAAGCATGCGACGGGTCATCCAAACGCCGGTGATACCGTTGAGAATCACGCCGGCGAGCAGAGAATAGCCGAAAGAAAGCACGGTGCCCGAACCAAAGATCATGAGCACAACACCCGCGATGGCTACGGTCACATTGCCGTCCATAACTGAGGAAAAGGCGCGCGTAAAGCCGTTGTAGAGGAAGGTGTCCAGAGATGCTCCGGTGTTAGCTTCTTCACGGATGCGCTCCGCCATAATAATGTTGGCGTCAACGCCCATACCTATGGAGAGAATAATACCGGCGATGCCCTGCAAAGTCAGGGTCTGCTGAGGAATAGAAATGGCCAGCAAAATCCCGCTCACCTGGGCGGAAAGTGAAATGCAGCCGACAAAGCCAGGCAGACGATAGCGCAGAAGCATGAAAATGCAGATAACAATAAAGGCAATGAGACCCGCCTTACTCATGACGTGCAGGGAATTCTGGCCAAGTGAAGGGCTGATCGTTGAAGAAGAGGTCGCCTTCATGGCAAAAGGCAGAGAACCGCCGTTGATCTTAGCCGCCAGGTCAAAAGCCTCTTCCCGGGTAAATTTGCCATTGATGGTTCCGGTTCCGTTGGAGATGACATCCTGCACGACCGGGTTGGAAATCTGTTGTTCGTCAAGATAGATACCAAGGGGTTGCTTCAGATATTTTTTCGTGGCTTCGGCAAAAAGTTTTTTGCCCTCTTCATCAAATTCGAGCTGAACGATGGGCATGTTGTTGCGGGTGTCGATCGCAACGCCGGCACTCCTGACATTTTTGCCGTCGACAAGAACCTTACCGTCAGGGCTTCTGAAAGTGAGAAGAGCCATCTCGCCCAGTTCTTTTAAGGCTTTATCCGGGTTGAAATCCTTTTCATCCGAACGCCAGGGGAAACGCACAGTGATACGAGACGAGGTGGGGCTGGTAATGACTTCACGGTCGAGGATCTGTAACTGGTCCAGACGGAAATTGAGCACTTTGGCCGCGGCTTCCATTTCGCGTGCATCTGCTTTGCGGCCCAGGTTGTCCGGCTCAAAAATAGCCTCGACACCACCGCGGATATCAATGCCATAGCGAATCTGCGGCGCTCCTTTAAGCGCCATAAAATTCCCCTCCGCATCGCGGAAAGGCGTGGTCCAGCCGAAGGCCGCAAGCAGCCCCAGCAAAACGACCATAATCAGGATAACAAATGCAGTCCAGGGCGAACCCTTGATTTTGGACTGGGCGAAAGAACGTTTAGCCATAGAATCCCCCTCAGAGTTTTAAACAATCGTGAGCATTATAGCACAGGCACATTCCACTTAGGCGAAGCATTTGATATACTTTTGTGCGAAAAAAAGAAATGTTCATGCCCCATCATGACGGCTGTCTTAATAGAAGTATAAGCATCGTCTTATCTGAAAACGAGTATGCCTGCGCTGAATTGAGGCTGTTATTTTCTGAAAATGAGCACGCCAGCACTGAATTGAGGCCATGTTTTATGGATAAGAAGCAAGAAAAAATCGCCGCTGAAGTGGCACGTCGTCGCAGTTTTGCCATCATCTCCCACCCTGACGCCGGGAAAACGACCATGACGGAAAAGCTCCTTCTCTACGGAGGAGCCATTCACCTGGCCGGCACGGTAAAAGGGCGTAAAGCGGACCGGCATGCAACCTCAGACTGGATGGAAATCGAAAAACAGCGCGGCATCTCCGTTTCCTCCTCTGTCCTGCAATTTGAATACGAGAATATGTGCATCAACATTCTCGACACCCCTGGCCACCAGGATTTTTCTGAAGATACCTATCGCACCCTCTGTGCAGCCGATTCGGCCGTCATGATGATCGACGGAGCGCGCGGCGTTCAGGAACAGACCATTAAACTCTTTAAAGTCTGCCGTCTGCGCCACATTCCTATTTTTACCTTTATCAACAAGATGGATCGGGCCGCCAAAAACCCTTTCGACCTGATGGACGAGCTGGAAAAAGTGCTCGGGATTTTTGCGGTTCCCTACAATTGGCCGATCGGTACCGACGGTGATTTTCAGGGCGTATACAATCGCAGGCTGAAGCGGGTCGAGCTTTTCCATGAGCGTGGGGATCACGGCGCCTCAAAAATCGAGGCCGCTGTCTTTAAATTGGATGACCCCGCCCTAAAGACCGTTCTCAGCCCCTATTACCTGGAGAAGCTCACGGCAGACCTTGAGCTTCTCGATCTTGCCGGGGATGAGCCTGATCCGCAGAAAATCCTCACCGGTGAGCAGACCCCGCTCTTTTTCGGCTCAGCACTGTCCAACTTTGGTGTGGAATTTTTTCTCAGAGAATTTATCCGCACGGCCCCCGCTCCGGGAGCCAGAATTTCGGCACAAGGCCCGATCGACCCTGTCGCCACCCCTTTTTCGGCTTTCGTCTTCAAGATTCAGGCCAACATGAACCCCGATCACCACGATCGTATTGCCTTTATCCGCATCAACTCCGGACGCTTTGAAAAAGATATGGAAGTGCTGCACAACCGAAGCGGGCGCAAAGTCAAGCTCGCTCAGCTGACACAGTTCATGGCCAATGACCGGGAAATCGTTGAAGAAGCTTACGCAGGAGACATCCTCGGCCTTTTTGACCCGGGCATGTATCATCTCGGCGATTCTCTTTCTGCCGGTAAACGCATCGATTTTGAGCCTATCCCTGTCTTCCCGCCTGAGCATTTTGCCCGGGTTTCCGCCAGGATTTCCATGAAGCGCAAACAGTTTCAGAAAGGCATCGAGCAGCTAGCCGAGGAGGGGGCGATTCAGGTGTATCAGGAGCCTTCTATCGGCACAGAAACCTACATCATCGGGGTGGTCGGCGAGCTGCAGTTTGACGTCCTGGAATTTCGTCTGAAAAACGAATATAAAGTCGATCTCCACATCCAGCATCTGCCCTCTCGCCTCGCCCGCTGGGTGACAGTTGAAGATCAGGCCAAAATGCCTCAGCCGGGAGAACTGAAAATTGGCAGCAGTGCTCTGGAAGTCCTGGATAAAGATGACCGCCTGGTCTTGCTTTTTGAAAGCGAATGGGCCTCTTCCTGGGTGGAAGAACGCAATCCCGGCATCAAACTTCTCTCCATTCAGGATCTTGAGGAAGCCGCTCAGCCCTGAGATCGGCTCTTATGGTCTGCGCTTAGCCCCTGAGATTTCTTTGTTTTTCCGAAAAAGGGCAGGAAGCTCCGGCTCTCAGTCTTCTTCTAATTCCGCTACAGCTCCCGTTTCAGCAGAGTTCGGCTTCTCTTCAAGTTCTGGCTCTGACAACTTTTCCTCCGCTTCTTTCAACGGCAAAGCAGCATCTTTCACCCTGCCTTTGCCCCTGTTTGCGGAAAGCAGGTCGGCAAGTTTTTCTTCCAGTTCTTCCGCGCTCACAGGCAGAAGAAGTTCAGGCTGTGCCTTCCTGTAAGTCTTCATGACATCGACCAGAGCCGGCCTGTAAAGGCCGCACTCTTCAATCAATTCTTCCCTGGCGGCCTCATCTGTGCGCTGTCGATTAAAAATAGCTTTGGCCGAAAATTCCGTGTTCCAGAGCGGATTTTCGGCAGAATAGACCAGTACCCTGGCCTGTTCAGAGGCTTTTTTGCCACGCTGGTGGATGGAGGCAAAAGCTGCGCAGGCCCCTGCATCGAGAAGATAATCGGACGAATCATAAAGGCTGCGGCATTCCCTGAGAATGAGGCGATCCTCACAGTACAGGGAGGCCAGGTGCAGCTCCCAGCTGCGTTGCAAACTGCGCGGAACCTCAAAGAGCCGCTTTTCCGCCAGACTCTTGCGCAAGTCTTCGAGAAGTTCCCGCTTGCGCCCGCAAAGTTCGAAAAGTACAGCTTCCAGACCGGCCGGCAAGAGGCGATCAAGCGAGGGCGTGCAAGTCTTAAAGAAACGGCGCTCCAGGCTATAGCGCCCGCTTCTCAGAAAATCCGGGAAAATCTTATTGCGGCCACTGACCACAATGATTTTACGTATAGGAAGCCCCAGCTCCTTGCCATAAAATGCCGCCAGAAGCGGTCCAAAAGAATAGAGGGGAAGATAAAGATCGACAGGATCTTCCGCACTGAGGGGACACTTCTCTTCAAGCCGGGCAAAGGCGAGAATTAAGAGGATAAGATCGGTCACGAGGCTGAGCGGCGAATGGCCTGCAGCCTCCTGCAAGAGGAAGCCTTTCTCAGCCCATTTCCGGCGTTTTTCGGGATTTGAAAAAAGCTTCAAAAGGCAGAACTCTGCGTCGGCAGCTCCTTCATCGAGAAAGAGGCCGCAATCCTCCTCGTCAAGCAGGGCCGAGATCATCTCGCGCTCTTCCTCTGTGGCGCGCTGATCCAGGCATATGAGCAGCTTTGCCTGCTGTTCAGAGTTTTCCCCACCCTCAGGCAGGCAGCGTTGTGACGCCAGCATGGCCAGAGCTGTGGCCACCGTGCCATCGCCGCAGAGAACGAGCTTATCCTCTCTTCCGGCTCCGGCAAATTCCCGTCTCAGCTCCCGTCCCAGAGCCAGACTGAAATCGAGCGCATGGCCGGAGGGCCCGCCCTCAGCGAGCCAGAGCAGTTCTTTCTCGTTGTAGGGATTCAGAGGCGCAGCCTTCAGCGGATCTTCCCCGAAGAGCTCCTCCGGGAAGGCGGCATGCACAATCTGGGTCGAACGGCTCAGCTCGATCTCCGGCAGGAGATGGGAGAGCAGAAAGGCAAATCCTTCACGAAAACTCAGGCCCTGAACTGAAGAAAGCCCGGATGCGCTGAGCCTGCCAAAATCAGCAGGAAGATATGCGCCACCATCTTCGGCGCGGCCGCGCCAGAAAGCTTCTCTGAAACTGATTGTTTCGCTGTCATTTCGGCTGGAAATAAAATTCACAGGATTCTCCTCAAAACATCAACAGCCTTTCTGCACGACTTGCGCAGATAGCCCCGGTCATTCATGGTTTACTTCTGCGTCTGAGCTTCCTTGAGCCAGTCCGCGTATTTTTCCCAGAGATCTGCTGCTCCCTGATCCTTTCCGGCAAGTTCACGAACAGCATTCTCCAGATAGTCCAGGCGAGAACTTAGCTCAGCCTGTTTCCTCTGACGCCGGAGGATCCCCGGCCGCACGATGAAAAAGAAAAAAAGCAGCAGAGCAATGGCCAGCGCCAGAGCAGAAATCACCATGATTGCTGTCTTTCGCCTTTCTTTTGCCTGGTCTTCCTGGTAAAGGGCGTAGGCTTCATCGGCTTCCGCATGAAAAGCATCGTTTGATTTTTTCCAACGCCCTTTTTGGGGTGGCGAAGCCTTTTTCAGAATACTTGCAGCCATCTCGGCACGGATGGGTAAAAGCATCGATTCTCGCTGTTTGAGGCGCTCACGCTCACGGCGGATCCTGGAGGTTTCCTTAAGAACAGCGGCCAGCTCTTCTTCAAGATGCCGGCTCTCTTCCTCACTCAGTTCCAGCAGACGCACCCGCTTAAACTGTGCTTCCGCCTCCTCAAACTCCCCTGCCGAGGCCAGCAGAACTGCATAGAGATGCGAGGCCTGAGCAAAAAGCGGGTAATCCGTTGATATCTGTCGGATTCGTTCCTGACTTGCCTCAAACTGACCTTCGCTCAACATTTCCAAAACGGTATTGTAAGAAGAAGCAGCCAGCATGACTTCACGTGGAGGTGCAAAAAGGCTCAGATCTTCCTCGCTCAGCGCCTGAAAATAATCGACACGAAGTTTCCAGTTCAAAATTTACTCCTGCCTGTGATCCCGATCGGCCCAAAGGACACGACGCAAAATGGGACGCAGCTGCCCAAGCAGATAAAGTGAGCCAAAAACAACAAGGGGCAGACCTTTGCTTTCTGCCAGGGTCAAAGCCGCCAGCAGCCCTTCTTCGTTATCTTCACAGCTCACGATCGGGCAAAATCCATCTTTTTGATTATAAAGCATTTCCAGGGTATCTGCGAGTTCTTTCCCGCTCAGCTGTAAACACTGCTGCTGCGGCTGGCCTAACGCTTCAGCCGCCTCAGCTGCCAGCTTTTCAGGCGCGAGAGCACGGGCAATGGGTGGACGCAGACAAAGGATCGATGCCGGTTTCAGCTGCCCGGCCTGCAGAACCATTTTCAGCATATCCTGGTGCTGTTTATCCGCCAGCATGCCTACGACAAAGATAAGCTCAGAGCCGGCAAAACGCCGGGATATTTCCCTGGCCAGACCTGCACAGCCCTGCACATTATGGGCTCCGTCAATCAGTACCGGAGGCTGCAGGCGCATGAGTTCCAGTCGTCCCGGCCAAGTTGCCCGTGCCAGTCCCTCATGAATTTCCGCAGGCGTCGCAAAGGATTTGCAGGCTTCAATCGCCAGGGCAGCATTCATTGCCTGGTAATCCCCCAGCAGCTGAATTTCGTAGCGTTCGCCCACTTTCTGCCCAGGGCGCTGATAAATAAAGCTCTGGCCTCTTTCCGTCTGCTCTCTCTCTCTAATATCTGAGGAAGATACAATCGTGAGCGGCGCATGCAGATCTTTGGCTTTTTTTTGCACAACAGCAAGGGCTGACGCGGCTTCTGCGGGATCAGGAGTGGCGTCAGAGGGACGATAAAGGACCAGAGGACAACCCTCTTTGATGATCCCCGCCTTCTCGCCCGCAATCTCGCCCAGAGTGTTACCCAGACGATCCATATGGTCATAGCCAAGGGCGCAAATCACCGTGGATAACGGCTGATCCACGACGTTTGTCGCATCAAGACGACCTCCCATACCCACTTCCAGCACGACCAGATCAACCTTCTCCTGAGCATACCAGAGAAGTGCGGCTGCGGTTTCCAGCTCAAAAACGGTGGGATGATCAAAACCATCCTGGAGCATCCGTTCAACCTGTTCACGGATCTCTGTCATGATTGCGGCAAAACGACTGTCGGGAATTTCGGGACTGCGGTAATTCTGTTCAAAGCGCTCTAAACCCGCACGGCCATCAATAAGGCGTATGCGTTCATTAAATCTTTCCAGATAAGGTGAAGTATACCAGCCACATTTCCAGTCTTTTGCAGCCGCAATGTGGGCACAGAAACTGCTCACCGAACCTTTGCCATTGGTTCCGGCAATATGCACAATGGGATATTGTTTTTCGGGATGTCCCAGCCGTCTGAGCAGTTCAGCAATTCGTTGAAGACCCGGCCTGCTGCCAAAAACTTCAGCACTGTAAAGATATGCGAGTGATTCTTCAAATGTCATAAAATCCGCCTTCTTTCGACAAAAGCTCTCGCTCTCTGTCTGATGACTGGCGACATTTTACTTGCTTTTGCTCACGAAGACAAACAGTTTTCCCACAAGATAATTGCCTACGACTACAAAGACCTGCGTCAGAGCTTTTGCCCAATGAAAATCACTGCCCAGAATGGTTCCTTTGAGTCCGCAAAAATCGTAGAGAAACCAAAAGCCCCCCACTTCGAAGAGCAGGGAGATAAGGATGCGCGAGCTAAAAAAGCGAATAAATTCAGCAAGACATTTTTCCCGGGAACGAAAAACATAAATGCGGTTCAGCAGGTAGGCGACAAAAATCGAGAGGACGATGTCGATAACATTGAAAATGTGGCGCTGCTCCATGCCGAAGATCGCCGTGATCACCGCAAAAAATACAAGATTAAAGAGGGTCGTCAAAACCCCCGCAATCAGGTAACGCAGGATTTCCCTGCCGCCTTCGCCGGACAGACGTTCACGTAAAGCCCGCAAAGATCCGGAAGATTCAATGTTCATCGCAATTTTCAGCGCCGCAGATTGCGGAAAAGGGTAAAGAGCATCACGCTGAGAGAAGTCAGACCGAGCAGGCTCAGAGCCAGAATCAGCCAGGTAGAGGGGGCTCCATCCTTGGCACGAAAGGCGGACTTATCCTTTTCCTGCTTGCTTCCCTCCAGAGTTTTCATATCGAACGCTTTAAAACGCTGACTTGCAGAGTCATACGTATAGAACGAGGCTTTTCCATCAAGTTCAAGATAGTATAGCTTCAGATTCTTTTCAGCCGAAGCGATACGCGGGCACTGCTGATTCAGGATTTCTTCGCTGCCGCCCTGGAAGCCTTTGGGAATCTGCTCCGGTGGAAGACCTGCTGCAGGCACGTTGAGCTTTTGCCCATTGACCGTGAGCAGGTCCTTTTTTTCAGCCGTCGTGGCGGCTTCACTGGGCTTGGGCGTCGGCTTCGGTTTTGCAGAAGTCTCGGCCGGTGTTGTCTCCGCGGCAGGTCCATCGCCGTTGAGACTATCTACGCCATAGTCGCCGGGAGCTGCATTGGGATCCGCCTCTACAGGAGCTAGTTGATTGTTGGGATCAAAGGGTTGTTCAAGGCCTGGATCCACTCCGGCTTCACCAAGCGGTTCTGAAGGTTGATAGGGTTCCGCCTGTCCCTGGGCGGCCACATTCGAATCGACAACCTCCAGGGTCAGTTTATCCGTCACCGCCTTCACTTTTCCGACGCCAACGACACTGACAAAGGAGTCGCCTTTAAAAACGAGAGAAGCTTTATTGATCGGGGCATCGGCTTTGGCCATAAATTCCAGCTGAGCAACAACATTGTTGGGACAATTATAAGCATTGCCAAAGGCGATAATATTTACAAAAGAGCCATTGTCGGTCAGATTGCGCGGCCCGGGTACATCTGTCCCGGAAGAGATCGCATCTCCGGAGGCTTCCAGAAGAGTCGAATTGGCTTTAACAAAGGTAAAGGCATTGGCATCGTAGTAGAGATAAAGCTGCACGCCATCGACCCCACCTGCAGCTCCCGTGGCCGTGATCGTCACTTTAAAGCTCTGTCCGCGCTGAACATCATCAGGGGATTCCATCCCCACAAGGCCTTCAGCGTAGAGCTGGTTCAGACCGGCGGCAGAAAAGACACAGGACAGCAGGCTAAGCGCCAGAAGGAAAGAGAGTAGATATTTTTTGTGCCGAAAAAGAATTCGCATAAATCATTTTCCTTTCTTGAGATGCATTGGAGCTTTCAGCGTTGGGTCACGGTCTTGGCCGCCAGCGTCTGGCTGATTTTTGCTCCACCATTGATCTGCTGAAAGATCAGATTAAGATCCATGACATCCGCGGAACCATCCTGGTTGACATCCAGGGCAAGATCGGCCGCGGTCCCTCCCTGCGACTTCAGCTGCGAGATGCGCGAAAAAAGCATGTTGATATCAAGAACATCTATATTTCCGTCCCCGTTGCCATCGCCTAAAATCACGATGGGAAATTCATTGAGCACACGGCCATTCGCCATCAGCCTCACGGCAGCTCCGGTGCCAACCGGCCCGCTCGCACTGACGCCACTGGCATCCACAACATCAATCTGATAGCCTTCCGGCACAGGATAACTGTTGCGAATCAGCTCAGCCTGATTCAGACCCTGAGCCGGATCAGCGCCGTAAAGATAACCCAGAGCATTCAGCTTGTACTGTGAACTTTTCAGCTGGGGCAGGGCCTTAGGATCCACACCAGCCGTCTCTGAACCCTGAACGACACAGAGCCGATATTGTCGAACGGCGCCCGCCGGCGCCGTTACCTGAAGAAGAATCTCGTTGACACCGGGCTTCAGTATGTAAACCCCGGTACCGTAAACACTGCTTTCCTGGTTCCAGGGAAGGGCCTGGACGTATATGCCCCGGGTTGCCGAGGAAATATCCACACGGTATTCAAATTTTTCAGGGGTAAAATCCTGGATGGGCTTTCCATTGATCCAGAGGTCTCGCAGCCAGTTGTTCGGGTTCCCGCCTCCGGTGGGCGAAGGCGTCTGGGCAGGCATAGAGGCAAAGACCGGAATCAGGAATTCCTTGGCCTCATCCAGGGCGCCCATGCGCACATAGGCCTTGTAGACATCGATGGCCTCATACTCAGGAGCCAGAACATTGCCCATGTACTGATGGGTAAAAGGCCGGGTAAAGCGTGAAAGCAAGTTAAATTTCTGCAGATAAAGGGTCTGCTGATCGACGTTGATGTAATCCTGTCCGATAAAAACAGCCCCGCCGCTGATCGCTCGGGCCGGATCTGTCCAGGGAAAGAGGAAGCTCTCATTCTTAGCTGCAGAATAACCCGAGATCCCATCTCGGGCTGTCATCAGTCCGGCATAAACCGGATCACTGCCACCATAGGCGCCGATATTATAAAAATTGTAATAGCCTATCATATCCTGATAGGTTCCGGAGACACTGTCCGAACCCTTTGGAGAAACTTCCTGTAAGATTCTGGAAGCCAGATGGTAGGGGCTCACTCCGGAGCTTTCGCCGGCCTGAACCAGCAAATCGACATAGGACAGTCCAAGCGTTTGCTGCGAAGCTGAAGTATCCACATAACTGACAGGCACCGTGGGATTCATAAAACTTTCAGCGAGAATGGCCGCCAGACCATGACGATAGTCCATCGCGGCATTATACTGTTGATTTTCGAACTGGAAAATTTGCGTTTCATCCAGAAAATTGCGGGGATCCATCTGGTAGGCAATCAGGGCTTCTGAAGCGCCCACCCAGCCTGGCTCATATTCCACCCAGCTATTGCTCGCATAGTTGAAATCTGTCTCCGCCATGGATTTATACTCCGGAGGCGCCGTAGATGTGACCATGTTCACACCTGGCCGATACTCTCCTCGTACGGCATTTTCAAAGGCATAGTTGGTATGCAGAGCCTTAAAACTCCAGGCTGGATGCTGGCTATGCAAAGCCATCAACTTGGCTTGATAATCCGCAGGGAAACCTTCAGCTTCCAGTGAGGCGCGGAATTCCGCTTCACCAGGTATGTTCATAGCGGGAGGCAGAGGAAGGGTCGGTGTTTCCGCTTCCAGACGTACGAAAATCTGACTTACATAGCCGTAAATATTGCCATATTGAATTTCATACCAGATATTATTTTCACCAACAGCCTCACCTTCGACCTGAGAGAGGACGGTGACTTTGACATCGCGGCGCAGCTCACGCAGCACTTCGCGCGAGGTATTGGGGTCACGCCTCATGTTGCACGAAGGATCTGCCGTAATCACCCCGGGACAGGGAAAGACAGGTTCCGCCTTGGGTAGCTCCCGAAAGAGAAAGAAAGACTCGACAATTAAGACCGCAAGTAAAAAGAGCGGAAGACACCTGCCGAGCAGCCTGAGTCCAGAATTTCGCGGATGATTTTTCACTGCTGTTTCACCTTTCCACCTGTAAGGCAGAGGAATACTTAGCCGTATTTTATCATCGCAAAGAGGCCTCAGTCAGGACGAAAGGCCTAAAAATCAGGTTTTTTGAGAATTGTAGTGTAAATTTATTTCGGCTGTAATTTGCCTGTAACTCCAGAGCTTGCGTCTTTCACTTCCAGGGCTTATAAGTGAAGCATTTTGCACTTCAGCTCTGCTTCGCATCTTGCTAGTCACGTGTAAAGCCCGGCCGGGACCGCCGACCCGAGCGATTGTGAGCGCAGCGAACTTTTGAGCAAGGGCGGTGTGAGCCCGGGCGGGCGAGAGTATTCACCGGGTGCAGTGCGCAGTGTTTTCGCTCGCTTGCTCCGCAGCAGCCCCTTCTCGTCTCAGACACGCTCTCCCTTAAGTACGGCTCCTGATTCTGCTGCATAGGGAACAGGATGCTCACTTTGCTGCAGTCTTGATCGCGAACTCGCTCGAAGGGGCTCTGCTCCGCGTCTCGCTGGGCAAGCTGTCAGTGTTTTGCCGGTTCCTCACCCAAAGAGCGCAGTTCATCGAGCGTCAGCTCAAACGAAGGCAGCATCTGCTCAAGAAAAAGGTTCAGCTCCGGCAGTTTATAACTCTCCAGTTTCTGCCGAATCTCAAGTTCTGCATCTGCGAACTCGCGGTTGGCTGCGCGGCGCTCGTCGAGACACTTGATATAAGCTGAGAGAGTATCTGCTGCTTTAACGATCTTCTGAGCCATTTGCTCTTCAGGACTTTCCTGCGTGGGAAAGAGCAGCGGGCGGTAATCTTCGCGAATTTCTTCAGGGATCCCGGCGTACAAAATCTTCTGTGCGGCTTCTTCCATGCCGCGAAAGGCCCCGCGCAGCTCAGCATTGTAGTATTTGACGGGTGTCGGCAGATCTCCTGTGATAATCTCTCCGGCGTCATGATAAAGGGCAAGCATGACGCAGCGCTCCGGAGATGGACAGGGCGTTTCTTCGGGAAAGCAGCGAAGTCGAATAAGGGCCAGGGCGTGAGCCAGGTAGGCGACTTCGAGACTGTGCTCCTGTATATTTTCGTTCTGGGTATTGCGCATCAGGCTCCAGCGGCGAATCAGGCGCATGCGGTGGAGCAGGGCAAAGAAGAAGGCTTTTTGCGCTTTCATGGGTTTTCCTTTCCATTGATGGTTTTCGCATCTCGCTGGTCACTTGCCAGGCCCGACCGGGTCCGCCGACCCGAGCGATTGTGAGCAAAGCGAACTTTTGAGCGAGGGCGGTGTGAGCCCGGGCGGGCGAGAGTGTTTACGCTCGCTTGCTCCGCAGCAGCCCCTTCTCGTCTCAGACACGCTCTCTCTTCAGTGCAGCTCCTGATGCCGCTGCTCTGGGGACAGGATGCTCACTTTGCTGCGGTTGTGATCGCGAACTCGCTCGAAGGGGCTCTGCTTCGCGTCTCGCGGGTCACGTGCAGCGCCCGGGCGGGCGACCGGCTGCGCTCGCTCGCGCCCTTAAATCTGGTAGAGCAAGTTAAAACTCTGCGTCGCAAAGTGGTCGCTCATCCCGGCAATGTAGTCACAGATTTTGACTTCCGGACCGGCTTCTGCGTCAGGGTAGGCCGCAAGGTAGGCGGCGAAATGGCGAAGTGGCTCATCCTGGCTCCGGGCCAGCTTTTCGGGATCTTCAAGAGCCTGTAGATAGGCCTCAAAGAGACCTTGAATCATATTTTTCGCCAACATTTCGTAGCGTTTTATTTTTGCTGACTGATAGATGAGTGAAACATTTTGATTCAGCAGGGCCTCCATACTCTCGGCTCTTTCGCTCGAGAGGCAGATGGCGTCTTTGTTGCGGCTGGATCGGACGATGTCGAGAACAAGTGAGTTGACGATTTCTCCATTATTGCGACCCAGTTCTGAACGGATGGCCCGCGGCAGGTCTTCGAAACTCATCAGGCCCGAGCGTGCGGCGTCTTCGATATCACGTCCGACATAGGCGATTTTATCGGCCATGCGCACGACGCAGCCTTCGAGGGTTGCGGGCAGGAGATGGGTTTCGGCGCTGTGCTGCAGCTCGGCTTCACTTTTCCGGCGCAGGGGGATAAGTTCGTTTTCACGGTATTTTTCGCCACAGTGAGAGACGATGCCGTCGCGCACTTCAAAGCTTAAATTGAGGCCCTGATTTTTGCCGTTGCGTCCGGCCAGAATGTCGACAACACGGAGGCTTTGGGCTTCGTGCTTAAAGCGACGGTCATAATGATGGGAGATCAGGCATTGGTTGAGCTCGCGCTCCCCGCTGTGTCCGAAGGGAGCGTGCCCGAGGTCGTGGCCGAGGGCAATGGCCTCGATAAGCTGTGTGTTGAGCCCCAGCGCGCTGCCAATGGTTTTGGCAATGTAGGAGACGTAGAGCACATGCTCCATGCGAGTACAGATATGGTCATTGCGGGGATTGAAAAAGACCTGCGTTTTCTGACGGAGACGGCGAAACTCCCGGGAATAAAGGATGCGTCCAATATCCCGCTCGTAGCAGCTGCGAATTTCACAGGGTTTTTCTTTTTTCAGTCGGCCTCTGCTACGGCTGGAAAGCTGGGCATAAGGCGAAAGAACCCTTGCTTCTTCCTCTTCTTTGATTTCGCGGATGCAAGCTTCGGAAGCGGCAGAATTTAAAGCCTCTGCAGGATAAGGCTGCTGCTCTTTTTTTGTACTTCGCTGGATCATTGCCTGCCTCCATAAATTCATGGCTCTGGTTTTCGGCCTGTTCTGGCGCTGGCTCTCACCCTGCTCAAGCTCCGGTCGATGCTGCCGGGAAAATATTAGTCCGGCATTCCGTCTGTATGATCTCTCAGTCCCTGCTGAGAATTTCAAGTTTGGCCATGCTGGCCATCATATGTCGAAGCTTTCCGTCAAATTCAATGCTGAGCACGACATCGCCTGAAAGCTTTTCGTTTTTTCTGACTTCGCCCTCTCCATAGCGTACATGGCGCACCCTGGCGCCTGCTTTCAGCTCCCGCAGCTCTTCAAAAGTCGCCTGCCCTTCTTCTTTCGGATTTGGCACGGCGGCTGCCGGCCGGGCAAAGAGCGGAGCTTTACGCGGGAAAAAGAGGTTTTTGCTCCCTTCTGAAGCCGTTTCACCTGCAGCGTCCGAAGCCTTCGATGGCGTTGCTCGATATGCCGTGACCCGATTTCGGGAAAAGCCGCTGACCGTGGATTTCTGGCCGTGGTGAGGAGAGGCTGTGAAAGCATAGGACTCATCGTCGTCCCAGTGCTGGACTTCACCATCTCCCCGGCGGGAACCTCCGTGTTCCTCAACCAGCTCATCTGGAATTTCGCTGATGAAACGCGAGACAGGATTGTACTGCGTCGAACCATAGAGCAGGCGGCTGCGAGCCGCTGTGATGGAAAGGCGCTTTTTGGCACGGGTAATGGCCACATAGGCAAGTCTGCGCTCTTCCTCCAGCTCCTCCGGCTGATCCAGGACGCGATAGCCCGGGAAAAGTCCTTCCTCTGCGCCAATCAGAAAAACCGCCTCAAATTCGAGGCCTTTGGCACTGTGAATGGTCATGAGGGAAACGGCATCTGCCCCTTCCTCGCTATCCAGATCGGAGTAAAGGGTCGCCCGCTCCAGGAACGCCTGATTTTTCTCCGCAAGACTCTCCCTTTGCGCTCCTTCGACGAGATCATCCGGGAGGAGATCACGGCTGTAAGGATTTTCCTCACCCCAGTCAGCCATCTGTTGCAGCTGCCGCAATTCTTCCTCCAGACGATGCTCAAATTCCAGGGCATCAGAACGCAGCTCACGAAGGTTTTCCAGACGGTTCTCCCCGTCCTGACGGTCTTTTTGTCGAAGCAGCTCCAGGTCATGTTCCAGACCGCTTTTTTCCTGGACGATCGCGATAAAGTCGGCATAGCTGATGTCCTCCCGGGCCAGATCAGCCTGGAGTTCGCGGATCAGACGGGTAAAGCCTGTGAGGGCGGAGGCAGCCCGGGAAAGTTCCGGGTAACTGCGGCTTTGTTCCATGATTTCAAATGCGGTTTTGCCCGTTTGTGCCGCCAGATCTTCGATTCGCTCCAGGCTGACCTGACCGATACCGCGCCGCGGACTGTTGATCGCTCTCAGCAGAGCCAGGCGATCCTCCGGGGAGGCAATAACACGCAGCCAGGCCAGGGTATCGCGAATTTCTTTTCGATCATAAAAGCGCAGGCCACCGTAAATCTGATAGGGCACCCCCAGTTCTCTAAGGGCAAATTCCATGTTACGCGAAAGCGCGTTGACCCGGTAGAGAATGGCCATATCCTTGCACTGCAGCGGATGGGGCTCGCGGCGCATCAGGCGAAGGACTTCGCGGGCCACCCAGCGGGCTTCATCGTACTGGTCGCGCGCTGCATAAAAGCAGATTTTTTCTCCGGCTCCCGCCGACGTCCAGAGCCTTTTCTGCTTACGGCCTTCATTGCGGCTGATGACCGCATTGGCGGCCTCTAAAATCGACGAGCTGCTGCGGTAATTCTGTTCCAGCTTGATGAGCTTACAGCCTTTAAAATCGTCTTCAAAATCGAGAATATTCTGCAGGTTGGCGCCACGGAAACTGTAAATGGACTGGTCATCATCGCCAACCACGCAGAGATTTTTATGGGCCGCCGAAAGCTGGCGCACCAGAATATATTGGGCGTGATTGGTATCCTGATACTCATCGACAAGGACATGGAGAAAGCGTTCCTGATAGGCGGCAAGAATCTGCGGCTGCGTTCTGAAGAGTTCGACCGCGTAAGTGAGGATATCGTCAAAATCCATGCTGTTCTGCTCTTTTAAAGCCTTTTGATAGGCCTCATAGAGAACGGCGACTTTGCGGCGAATAAAATCATTGCCGACGGATTGGGCAAAGGCCTGGGGATCGATCAGTTTGTTTTTCGCGGCTGAAATCTGAGAATGGACGTTTTTGACAGGGAGCAGCTTATCGTCGATGTTTTGCTCTTTCATGATCCGTTTCAGAAGGTTTTGCTGGTCATCCGTATCGAGGATCGTAAAATTACTGCCAAAGCCCAGCGCCTCAGCATGGCGGCGCAAAATGCGCAGCATCATGCTGTGAAAGGTGCCCACCCACATGCGCGCGGCCACCAGACCGAGCAGCCCGCTCAGCCTTTCTTTCATCTCTGTCGCCGCTTTATTGGTAAAAGTAATGGCCAGAATCTGCGCAGGATGAACACCATGAGCAACCAGCCAGGCCATGCGGTGAGTGATCACACGCGTTTTACCTGAACCGGCCCCGGCCAGAATCAAAAGCGGCCCATTGCCATAGCTGACCGCCTCGCGCTGCTCAGGATTTAATCCGGCCAGGATCTTCTTTTCAACTTCCGCTAAACTCGCTGTAGCTAAAGCCTGCCCCCTGAAAGGCACTGCATCCTGCTCAGGTGGCAGCGAAACAAAATCCATCTCACCCGGCATTGGCTCAGGTGGCAGAGTCGATATAAAGCCTCGCTCTTCTGGAGAAGCAGCTCCCGAAAACTGCTGCTGACCCCTTGCTTTTGTCTCAAAAATTTGTTCGGACATGCCCTTTCTCCCATAAAAAATCGCTTTTTCATTATAGCAGACTGCGCATGCTGTATCGGCTCGTGCTTCTTTCCTGTCGCCTTCTTTTTCCTCATGGGTCACCCCATCCTGCACGATCTATCCCGCTCTTCCCTTCCGGCTCATATTGCTTCTACATTTTTATACATCCTTCTGCAAGAGTTTTTCATCAGATCATTTTAGGCTATAATAAAAACACGAAAGGAGCAGCTGGAAAGAAAAATTTTCAGTGGCTTCTTTTTCATCATCAGGACGGTCGGCCACCAGGCCGACGGCGCTCGCTGGAAGGGAGCAAAAACTATGAAAATTGATATCACCGGCGTTGACATGAAGGTTGCGGATTCTCTCGAGGAGAAAATCGAAAAGAAACTGGAAAAGTTTCACCGCTATTTCGGCGACGAGGCCAGCTGCCAGGTTAAGGTTCAACCGGAAAAAAATAAACTCCGTGTCGAACTGACGCTGAAAATTCACCGCGATATCTACCGTGCTGAGGCTGTTGGCGATCAAGCCCTTGACGCCCTGGACGAGGCCACGGACAATCTGGCAGGTCAGATCCGCAAACATAAGGCGAAGCTGAAAAAGCGCAAACATCAAAGCAAGAACATGGAGGAATTCATCTCCGCCCTGCCAGAAGAAGAGAGCCTCAGCGAAGCCGAACTGCCGAAGATCAAACGCCGCAAGAGCTTCCCGATTGAAGCCATGGATGCGGAAGAGGCTGCCCTGCAGATGGAGATGATGGAGCACGATTTTCATCTCTACATCAATCCGGAAAACGGCCGTGTCAACTGCGTCTATAAACGCCGCGACGGCAACTATGGCGTACTGGAGCCAGAGTACTGATCTTTAGAGAAGAGCGCTTTTTGGCAGCTCTGGCTTTGATATAAATTAAACAAGCACCCGCTTTGCGGGTGCTTGTTTATCTTTAAAACTTTTAAGTTTAGAGGGTGCCGTCTTTCTTCGCCATGTACATCAGCAGATCGACGGTGCGGTTGCTGTAACCCCACTCGTTGTCATACCAGGAGACGAGCTTGAAGAAGCGTTTTTCACCGGGCAGGTTGTTCTGCATCGTGGCAAGGGAATCGTAGATGGAGCTATGGTAGTTGTGGATGAAATCGGTTGAAACCAGCGGATCGTGGCAGTATTCCATGATGCCGTTGAGGTAGGTTTCAGAGGCCTTTTTCATGAGGCCATCGAGTTCTTCAATGGAGGTGTCGCGCTTGGCCGTGAAGGTCAGATCGACGACAGAACCAGTCACAACGGGGACACGGAAGCTCATGCCGGTGAGGATGCCTTTTACTTCGGGCAGAACTTCGCCGACAGCTTTGGCGGCACCCGTGGTCGAAGGAATAATGTTGACCGCAGCAGCACGTCCGCCTCTCCAGTCTTTGGCGGAAGGTCCGTCAACGGTGCGCTGGGTTGCGGTATAGGCATGAATCGTCGTCATCAGACCCTTTTCCACGCCGATGCCCTCTTTGAGCAGAACATAAACCAGCGGAGCCAGGCAGTTGGTCGTGCAGGAAGCATTCGACACAACAGCGTGTTCCTGAGGATTGTACTCTTCGTGATTCACGCCCATGAGCAGGGTTTTCACGCCGCCTTTACCCGGAGCGGAGATGATGACTTTTTTGGCGCCAGCCTCGAGATGACCTTCCGCAGCTTCTTTTTTCGTGAAGCGTCCGGTGGACTCGATCACATAATCGACCCCGAGTTTTTTCCAGGGCAGATCTTTGGGATCTTTCTGAGCTTCAATGCAGAGGACTTCGTCTTTGCCATCAATCACGAGAATATCGTCTTTTTCACGATCAGGACTGCTCTTTCTGGATGAGACGGAATAGCCAAACTTGCCCTGGCTGCTGTCATACTGCAGCTGATACGCATAGTATTCTGCATCGGGGTTGACGTCTGCGACAGCGACGACATCGACTTCTTTGCCGAGCAGTCCTTTATCGCAGAGAGCGCGGAAAACGAGACGGCCAATGCGGCCAAAGCCATTGATTGCGAGTTTAATTGCCATAGAAACCTCCTGCATACGAGAAATGTTGCTTTATCGCCGGTGAATGTACAGGTGAAAGGGGCGCTTGATGCTTGCTTTCGCCTTTACTCTTCATAGTGATTTCATTTATTATAACAACCACTTTCGAGATTTCCCACTGTCAATGACGACTAAAAATGAAGGTGAGAAGGCTCAAGTTTTGCCGCTTTGACAGCCCAGGGGCCGTAGAAAGCTCATAGTTAAGAGCCTCTTTCGGACCTGGCGGGCTGACCTTCGAGGTCTTTACGACTAAAACAAATGCGACCCGACGCAAAGTTGACCCGAGGCAAAATCCAGCGGGCTGAAGATTCATAGAACAGAAACGAAGAAAACAAAAGCGCCCATCAAAAAACGGGAGCAGATCTTTTGATCCACCCCCGTTCATGCAGCTCGTTTAAACTCGAATTCTCAAGCTGAATTCCTGAGGCTTTACGCCTTAAGATCTAGCTCCTTGGCAGCTTTAACCTCGTCGGGACGACGCACCGGTGTATTGTGCGGGGCTTCAAGCAGCTTTTCCGGATTCTCCTTCGCTTCTTCGGCCACATTGATAAAGGCTTCGACCAGCTGATCCAGGCCCTCACGGGTTTCCGTATCCGTCGGCTCGACCATCATGGCCTCATGCACAATGAGCGGGAAATACACGGTCGGGGGATGAACCCCATTCTCGATGAGACCCTTCGCCATATCCAGCGTGCTCACTCCGTATTCATCTTTCTGGCGTGTTCCCGCGATGATAAATTCATGCATGGGCTTGCCTTCCGGATGATCAAAGTGGTCTTTCACTTTGGTGAAAATGTAGTTGGCGTTGGCCACGGCCGCTTCAGAGGCATCGTAAAGTCCCTCGGCTCCCATGGCCAGGATGTAAGCGCAGCTTCGGAGCAGCACGGCCGTTGAGCCGTTGTAACTTCTCATGCGGCCGATCGATTTGGGTCGATCGTAATCCCAGCTATAGACGCCGTCTTTTTCCTGCAGCACAGGCTTGGGCAGATAGCAAGCCAGAAAATCCTTGCAGCCCACCGGTCCGGCACCCGGTCCGCCGCCACCGTGCGGGGTGGAGAAGGTTTTGTGCACGTTGAGGTGGACACAGTCAAAGCCCATGTCTCCGGGACGAACGTGCAGGAGAATCGCATTAAAGTTGGCTCCGTCATAGTACATCAGGCCACCGGCTTCATGCACCAGATCGCAGATTTCCTTGATATCAGTCTCAAAACGCCCCATGGTATTGGGGTTCGTCAGCATCATACCGGCGACGTCATCGCCGAGTTTGGACTTGAGATCCTCCATATCCACGGTGCCTGCTGCTGTGGATTTGACCTCACGGACGACGAAGCCAGCCATTGCTGCGGAGGCAGGGTTGGTGCCGTGTGCCGAGTCAGGTACGAGCATGACCTTGCGCTTATCGTCGTGACGATCACGGTGGTAGGCGGCGATCAGCATGACGCCGGTCAATTCGCCATGAGCGCCGGCTGCAGGCTGGAAGGTAAAGGCATCCATGCCGGTAATGTCGCAGAGCTGCTGTTCATGCAGATAGAGCATTTTCAGCGTTCCCTGAACGGTCTCGTCAGGCTGCAGAGGGTGCAGGCGGGCAAATGCCGGGTTCGCCACAATATCCTCATTGACTTTGGGATTGTACTTCATCGTGCAGGAGCCCAGAGGATAGGGCCCATTTTCGACGCCAAAGTTTTTGGTGGAGAGATTTGTGTAATGACGCACCACCTGGATTTCCGAAAGGTCAGGGAAATCCAGTTTTTCTTCCCTGAGCAGAGCATTGTCATACCAGCCTTCGATGTTCGAGCTCAGTCGCTCGTGATCGAAATACGTGCGGTTTCCTCCGGTCTGGGGAAGGTCAAAGATCAAATCGGTTTTATAGCTGATCATTATTTTTCCTCCTTCCCGGCCAGTTCTTTCACCGAGGCCACGAAGCGGTCGAGATGTGCCTTGTCCTTCTTCTCTGTCGCGGCGAGGAGCCAGACATTATTCTCCAAAACCACACCGCCGAGGATCTTTCTGTCGAGCAGCTTCTTATTGAGCGCTCTGAGGTCCAGACCGTCTTTTGCTTTTAACGCAAATTCACGGAAATAAGGCGCATCATAGACCTCTTCAAAGAGGCCGGTCTTCAGCAATTCATCGTGCAGGTAACGGGCTTTATCGGACGACTGCCAGGCTGCTTCAGTCAAACCCTGACGGCCAAGCAGCGCCATGTGGATGGCGGCAGCCGTCGCCAGCAGAGCCTGCGCGGTGCAGATGTTGGAGGTTGCCTTTTCGCGGCGGATATGCTGTTCACGCGCCTGCAGAGTAAGGACATAAGACGTCTCGCCGTCACGGTCGACCGTACGTCCGCAGATACGTCCGGGCATTTTGCGCACCAGCTTATTCGTGCAACACATGTAGCCGAGGGCCGGACCGCCATAATTGAGAGAAGCGCCAAGCGGCTGAGCTTCGCCAAAAACCACATCAAGGCCGGCTTTACCGGGCGTCTTGAAGATGCCCATGGCCACAGGGTCCATCGCCGCACAGGCCAGGGCGTCTGCATCATGGGCGGCCTTGCTGAGCTCATCCAGATTTTCGACGACGCCATAGAAGTTGGGGCTTTGAATAATAAAGGCCGCGTAGCCACCTTCCTTAGGATAACAACCAGCAGACGTCCCGTGCTCATTCAGCTCGCCGATTTCATATTCGAAGCCGTGCGAAATGAAGTACGTTTTCACGCACTCAATATATTCGGGATTCAAGCCTGCGGAGAGCCACACCTTGTTGGACTTGCGCTTCTCGCGAATGGCCATGAGAGCCGTTTCCGCGCAGGCGGAGGCGCCGTCATACATGGAAGCGTTGGCAACATCCATACCGCTAAGACGGCAGATAAAGCTCTGCCACTCAAAGGTCGCCTGCAAGGTGCCCTGCGAAATTTCCTGCTGGTACGGCGTGTAGGAAGTCAGGAACTCTTCGCGGTTGATGAGGTGATGGACCGCTGCGGGCACAACGTGGTCGTAAAAGCCTGCACCGAGGTAGGAATCGTAGTCGTCCAGATTTTTATTCTGGCGAGCCGCTTCATCAAAAAGTTTCAGCAGCGCCTGCTCAGACAGACCTTTTTCCGCAAGATGATCCAGCTTCTGGCGTTTCAGCCAGAGTTCCTCCGGAATATGGCTGAAGAGTGAGGCAGGATCGATGCCCACTTCCCGGAGCATCGCGTGCCGCTCTTCGGCAGCAATGGGGACATAATTACTCATTATTGGGCCTCTTCACAAAGTTTCCGGTAATCGTCGGGTTTCAGCAGCTCTTCGAGTTCAGACGGATCCGAAAGTTTCACTTTGGCGATCCAGGTATCGTAGGGAGCGCTGTTCAGCTGATCCGGTGCATCTTCAATGCTCTCGTTGGCTTCCACAATTTCGCCGGAAACAGGGCTGTAGACGTCCTCAGCCATTTTCACGGATTCTACGCTGGCGATGACATCACCCTTGCTGAGTTCGCTGCCGACCGGTTCGGCTTCTGCGTAAACAAGATCGCCCAGTTCCTTCTGAGCATAATCGGAGATGCCGACGGAAGCGATATCACCCTCAACCAGAACCCACTCATGGGTTTTGGTGTAAACACGATCATTTCTCACATCAATTTCAACAGACATTTTCTTTTCCTTTCCTGGCCCCCCGGGCCTTCCGGTCTCCCGGCACTGCGGCTTTCTGCCACTTTCCCTCTGCCTTTGGCTTCGGGGACTTAACGATCTCTTCTGACAAAGGGCGCCGTGGTTTTCCTGAAGGGCTGCTCTTTGCGGTGAACTTCTACCATAAATTCTTCCACCTCATTGGGGAAAGCTGGATCTACAAGGGCGTAGGCAATGCCTTTGCCGAGGGTTGGCGAGAAAGTGCCGGAGCTGATATGCCCGACTTCTTTGCCATCTGCAAACACAGGGTAGCCTTCGCGGGGAATGGCTCTTCCCTCACTGATCAGGGGTATAAGCTTATGGTGCTGGACGAGATTACCTGCTGCAATAAAGGGCCGATCAGTCTTGACGGCGAAACCGACGCCTGCATCAAGCGGATTCAGCTCCTGACTCATTTCATGTCCATATAGGGGCATGCCAGCTTCCAGACGCAGCGTATCTCTCGCGCCGAGACCCGCAGGCTCTGCGCCAAGCTTTATCAGGGCATCCCAGAAACGACCCGCTTCTGCCGCAGGGAGATAGATCTCAAAGCCGTCCTCACCCGTGTAACCGGTGCGGGAAATGATCATCGAAAGTTCGCCTTTAAAATTCGGCTTGCGCTGCATGCGATAGCCTTTCATCGCGAGAACCTTCTCGATGAATTCGGGGGCTTCGCCGAATTCTTCCAGGAGAGCCTTCATGATTTCCGGGCTTTTCGGTCCCTGAACGGCAATCTGAGCGTAAAACTCAGACTCATCCACAATTTTCACGTCTTTCACAGCCTCGGGATGCTTTTCATAGAAGACGGGCAGAATATCGTTCAGATAGGCAAAATCTTTATCTTTATTTGCTGCATTCACGACCAGCCAGTAATCGCCGGATTCCTGGAAACGGTAGGCGAGCAAATCGTCCACTGCGCCGCCTTCTTCGTAGAGCAAAATAGCATAGCTGACAAGTTCAGTCTTTTTACCGCTGATGTCACGGCTGAGGACCCAGTTGAGGAAGGCATCTGCGGAAGTTCCCGTGACACGGATTTCACCCATGTGGGAAACATCAAAAATACCGACCTTTTCCCTCACGGCCAGAACTTCTTCTTTAATACCGGCGTATTGAATAGGCATATCAAAGCCTGCATATTCGCCCATTTTTGCATTGAGCGCAAGATGCTTGTCATGCAAGGGTGTTTTTTTCATGCTAACCTCCTATTGACCATTGCCCTGCAGGGCTTTCGAACCGCTTAAGAGGCTGCTTCAGCGCCTCCGCGGAATGATTCCCTTTATTTTAACATTAAAAGCGAATAAAAAAAGCTAATAAAAAGCTCTTATCTCAAAAGAGAGGGTCTTTATTTGCAGAAACGAAAAACTAAATGCTAAAGCACCTGTTTTTTCAAATAAAAAAGGAGCTGCCTCACAATGCTATGCTCCCCTCTTGTAGGACACTAAAAAAGTGACTAAAAGGGGGGAGCACACCGCAACACTTTCGTGTTTTTGAGACAGCTCCTTCGTATTACGAGGACCAGGCTCAGCTGCGCTCTCCCGAAAAGACAGAGCGCAAGCGTTCAAAAAAGCCCTGCCGCTTTTGATAGTGGCTCACATTCACGCTGGACTCAAATTTTTCCAGAAGGGCCTTTTGGTCTGCACTGAGGTTTTTGGGAACTTCAATGTTGACCCGAAACTGATGATCCCCGCGTCCGCGGCCATTGATTTTGGGAATGCCCTTTCCGTGGATCGTAAAAAGATCCCCAGGCTGAGTCCCTTCTTTAAGTTTATATTTTTCCGGTCCGTCGATACAGGGCACTTCAATTTCCATGCCCAGAGCCGCCTGTGTAAAGGTGATCGGCACTTCACAGTAGGTGGTTGTGCCCTCACGGCTGAACACCGGATGGGGACGAATGTGAATCTCGATGTAGAGATCGCCATTGCGGCCTCCTCTGCGACCGGGTTCACCTTCACCCCGCAGCGTGAGCATTTCGTGCTCGTCTATACCTGCGGGAACCTGGACAATCAGGCGCTTGCTCTTTTCTTTGAGCCCGCTGCCCCCACAGTGTTTGCAGGGGTTTTTGATGACCTGACCGGTTCCCTGGCAATTGCTGCAGGGCATCGTGGTCATCATCTGCCCGAAGAGCGTCTGCTGCTGGCGGGTCACCTGACCCGAACCATGACAGACCGGGCAGGTATCCGGTTCTGAACCATCTTCGGAACCACTGCCTTTGCAATGATCACAGAGATCCTCTTTGCGAATGCTGATCTCGCGCTCACAGCCAAAAGCCGCCTCATTAAAATCCAGATTCATGCGATAGCGAAGATTGGCTCCAGGCATGGGGGTATTGCGGTTAATACTTCCGCCTGCCCTCGTCCCGGCAAAACCAAAATCACCAAAAATGCTATTGAAGAGATCGTTCAGGTTGATATTGGCGCCAAAGCCGCCGAAGCCGCCTCCTGCACCTCCTCCAAAAGCGTTGGGATCCACGCCGGCCATACCGAATTGGTCATAGCGCGCGCGTTTCTCTTTGTCGCTCAGCACCGAATAAGCTTCATTGGCTTCCTTGAACTTTTCCTCGGCTTCTTTATTGCCAGGATTAACATCCGGATGATATTTTTTCGCCAGCTTCCAATAGGCTTTTTTAATCTGCCCTTCGTCTGCTCCCTTATCGACGCCCAGGACCTCATAATAATCGCGTTTTTTTGCCATTGAGCGTCCTCCTTCCGAGATGGCTGGTCAAAGTTTAAACTCAAGAAAAGCAATGCCAAACCGAAACCGAGCGGCACTGCTTTTCCTGTAGTTTATCTCAGGCTGCACTTGCAGCGCAAACTTTTTTTCATTCAGACTTATTTATCGCCGCCGGCATCCTTGAAGTTAGCTTCGTAGGTACCCTTAGCGTCCTGACCAGGTTCTGCTCCGGGCTGACCCTGAGCGGCACCGCCTGACTGTGCCGCCTGAGCATCCTGAGCCTGCTGCTGATAGAGCTTTTCAGAAGCTTTATAGAAACTCTGCTGTAAAGCCTCTGTGTCTGCCTTCATGGCCTCCGTATCATTTTTCGCCAGGGCATCTTTCAGCTTCTTCACGGCAGCTTCGATTTCTTCTTTATCGGCTGCATCTAATTTATCGCCGGTTTCCTTCAGGGTCTTTTCCGCCTGATAGACGGCGCTGTCGGCGTTGTTGCGGATATCGACTTCTTCTTTCGCCTTGCGGTCCTGCTCAGCATAAGCTTCCGCATCCTTCACCGCCTTGTCGATATCTTCTTTGGAAAGGTTAGACGAGGCCGTAATGGTAATATGCTGTTCTTTGTTGGTGCCCTTATCAATGGCCGTGACATTCACAATGCCGTTGGCATCAATATCAAAGGTCACTTCGATCTGCGGAACGCCACGGGGAGCCGGGGCAATGCCGTCAAGCATAAAGCGGCCGAGGGTCTTATTATCGCGGACAAATTCACGTTCGCCCTGAAGCACATGGATCTCCACCGAGGTCTGGCCATCCGCAGCCGTACTGAAAATCTGGCTCTTCTTGGTCGGGATCGTGGTGTTGCGTTCAATCATCTTCGTCATGACGCCGCCCATGGTCTCAATGCCGAGCGAGAGAGGCGTGACATCCAGAAGAACCATGCCCTTGACATCGCCGGTCAGAACCGCGGCCTGAATAGCTGCACCTACAGCGACGCACTCGTCCGGGTTAATGCCCTTGAAGGGTTCTTTGCCGAAAAACTTCTTCACGTTTTCCTGAACCTTGGGGACACGGGTTGAACCGCCGACCAGAAGAACCTTGCTGATATCTGAAGGGCTCAGTTTCGCATCGGACATGGCCTGTTTCACAGGACCCATCGCCGACTCAATGAGGTCATCGGTCAGTTCTTCAAATTTGGCGCGGGTCAGCGTCAGCTCGAGATGCTTAGGCCCCGTCGAATCTGCGGTAATGTAGGGCAGATTGATGTTCGTCGAAGTGACTCCGGAGAGCTCAATCTTAGCTTTTTCCGCAGCCTCGCGCAGACGCTGCATGGCCATCTTGTCCTGAGAGAGGTCGATGCCCTGTGATTTCTTCATCTCATCGACCATCCAGTTCACGACACGCTTGTCAAAGTCATCGCCGCCCAGACGGTTGTTGCCTGCCGTAGCCAGAACTTCAAAGACCCCGTCGCCAATCTCCAGAATGGAGACATCGAAGGTGCCACCGCCCAGGTCGAAGACCACAATCTTCTGCTCGTTCTCTTTGTCGAGGCCATAAGCCAGAGCTGCCGCCGTGGGCTCATTGATGATGCGCTGGACATTGAGACCGGCAATCTTGCCCGCATCTTTGGTCGCCTGGCGCTGTGAGTCACTGAAGTAAGCCGGTACCGTGATGACAGCATCTGTGACCGGTTTGCCAAGGTACGCCTCGGCATCGGTTTTCAGCTTCTGCAGAATCATCGCAGAAATTTCCTGCGGTGAAAATTCTTTACCATCTATTTTAACTTTATGGTCACTGCCCATTTCGCGTTTAATGGACTGTACGGTGCGGTCAGGATTGGTTACCGCCTGACGTTTGGCAATCTGCCCGACCAGGCGCTGCCCATCTTTGCTGAACGCCACCACAGACGGCGTCGTCCTGTTGCCTTCCGCGTTCGGGATAACAACGGCTTCGCCGCCCTCCAGAACTGCCACACAAGAGTTTGTTGTACCTAAATCAATTCCAATAATTTCTGACATATCTTTTCCTCCTGCAGTATGAAGCACTGCATCTTTCTATTTTTAATTCAAAGGCTTTCGCCGGCTGTAATATTTTCTCCTGACCTGCCCCCGAGGGCAGCCGGTCAATAAACACTTTTCCTTGAGCTAGTTGGCCACCACCACGACGCTGTGACGAATCACCTGGTCCCCGCAGCGATAACCTTTTTGCAGAACCTGGGCCACTTTGTTTTCGCCCAGATCCTTGTCTTCTATATGTTGAACGGCATTGTGCAGCTCCGGATCGAAGCTCTCACCTGCCGCAGGGATTTCAATGACGCCGATTTTTTCCATGGATTCGATCGCCACTTTGCGAACCAGGGCCATGCCTTCGGCCATTTTTTTACTTTCTTCACTGCTGGCCTTTTCACCGCTCTCCACAGCACGATCCAAATTGTCCAGAACCGGCAGCAGAGCCTTGACGGCATCTGCTTTGGCATCTTCGTAGCAGCGCGATTTTTCCTGGCGCGTGCGGCGGCGGAAATTTTCGTATTCTGCCGCCAGCCGGAGATATCGCTCCTGAGCCTCTGCCAGCTCTTTTTCTTTATTTTCAAGATCGGCCAGCGCCTTCGCGTAGCGGGCAGCTTCTCCAGCGTCTGCTTTATCCTGTGGCTCAGCGGACTTCTCTTCTGCAGCAGAACGACCCGTTTCAGCTGTTTTAGCCGGTTTCGACTTTTCAGGCGTCTCTGCCTCTTCTGACTTTTCAGACTGTCCCGTCCGTTCAGGCTCTGCCTTTTTATGTTCTGCTTCGCTCAGGTTCCTGGCTCCAGCTTCAAGCTTTTCATCCTGCCTGAAATCTTTCTGCTCTTCCGGCCGCAGATCTTTTTCTTCGACCGGAGCAGCACCGCCGTCCGACTTGGACTGCTCATGGCTGCGCCTGAACGTTTTTTTGTGTTCATGACTCATGCTTTTCTTCCTCCACTGCTTCGCCTCGTGTTTCCCAGCGCCTGATCATCTTATTCAGGGTGTAATTCACAAAGCTCACGTCCGATATAATTTTTGAGTACATCATGCGCCTGGGGCCCACAACCGCAATCTTGCCGCAGATGTTATCCCCAATACGGTATGAACTCGAGATAAAACTACAGTCCTCCATGCCTTTCAGAGCAATTTCCTGACCGATACGGACCACATAGGCCGGCATCTTATCTTCTTTCGTCACTTCAGTATCCGGCATCTCCGAGAGATACCCTGCCACCACACCTTCTTTACTCATCGTATCGAGATAGCGATGAGCCTTATCCACATCCGCAAACTCCGGCTGTTTCAGGAGGCGATGCTGACCTTCGATGTAGAGGTCGATATTTTCAGCCTGCTTAATGGCAATGTAGGTCTCAAAAAGCAGCTGATTCAGGAGTGAATCCGGAATGGGCTCGCTTTTTCCCGCATCGGTCACTGCAAGCAGGGTGATGTCGTGAAGCTTTTTTCCGGCCAGAGCCTTCTCCAGGGTCTCGGCAAGGCTGCCCAACTGTTCGTTATCCAGCAGATCCGGGATATGGATCAGCCGGTCGCGCACCACCCCTGCCGAAAGCACCACGATGACCAGGGCTTTGCCTGGTTCAATCATGAGAATCTTTACCTGACGCAGACGGCTCTCGCCATAGGTCGGCGTGAGCACAAGAGAAGTGAAATTCGTCTGTTCACTGAGGCTCTTTGCTGCCCTGCTAATCAATTCACGGATTTCAGAGAGACCCTCTCCAATCTCCTCACGAATCTTCCTGGTCTCGGCCGGAGAGAGCGTCATCGGTTCTTCAATCTCATCCACATAAGCCCTGTAGCCCTTATCTGAGGGCACACGGCCGGCGGACGTATGGGGCTGCTCAAGGTAGCCCATTTCTTCCAGCTCCGCCATCTCATTGCGCACCGTCGCCGAGCTTACGCCCAGAGAATGCCGCGCCAGCAAAGCCTTGGAACCGACAGGCTCGGCCGTCTCAACGTAATCATTGACAACAGCCCGGAGGATGGACTGCTTCCGCGGATCCAGATGTTTTGCAGGTTTTTTCGCTTCTGAACTCAAAGCCATCGCTCCTTTCTCACTTTGCCGCTTAATAAAACAGCCCTGGCTGAACCCTGGCATGTTTTAGCACTCGATGATCTCGAGTGCCAAGTTCACTTTATCATTCACTCTGTTGACTGTCAAGGAAAGTCAAGGTGAAGGATTTTGAACGATTGTGAAGGAAAAGTTCAAAGCTCCGCGTCTCGCTGGTCACCAGCTAAGCCTGACCGGATCCGCCGACCCGAGCGATTGTGAGCGCAGCGAACTTTTGAGCGAGGGCGGTGTGAGCCCGGGCGGGCGTGGGCGTTTTCGCTCGCTTGCTCCGCAGCAGCCCCTTCTCGTCTCAGACACGCTCTCTCTTCAGCGCAGCACCTGATGCTGCTGCACTGGGGACAGGATGCTCACTTTACTGCGGTCGTGATCGCGAACTCGCTCGAAGGGGCTCTGCTACGCGTCTCGCTGGTGAGCTGAAAAAGTCAATCCAATCTAGACAAACTCCAGCATCACCTGGTTGGCCAAATCAAGACCCAGCTCCGAAAGGGCGAGCCCTGCTGGAGTCTTTTGCAGGAGGCCGCGCTCCTGAAGCCGGGAAAATGCGCCTGCAAAGCGCCGCTGTGGATCCTCGCCAAAGCGTTCACGATAGGCCTTAAAAGAGAGGCCTTCCGTCAGGCGAAAACGCAGCATGACATATTCTGCCTGCTCGGAGGCTCTGTCGATTTTTTCGTCTTCGATGGCAGCGGCATGTGCCTGAGTTTCCCCGGCGGCCAGCACTTTTTGCTCCCAGAGCTCAAAGTCCTCCGGATTGTGACGGCGAACGCCCTCCGTATAAGAGGCTGCAGCGGGTCCGAAGGCGTAGTAAGGCAAAGCATTCCAGTAAACGAGATTGTGTCGGGAGGCAAAACCGGGACGGGCGGCATTGGAGATTTCGTAGGGAAAAAGCCCGATTTGGCAAAGGCGACGGCGCAGGCTGTGATACATGGCGCGCTCTTCGTCTTCGCCAGGCAGGTCAGAGGGATCGCGATCCATTTCTGCGGCCAGGGGAGTGCCTTCTTCAAGCTGCAGGGAATAGAAACTCAGGTGTTCGAGCGGAAACTGCAGCAGCCATTCGACCTCTTCGTCGAAGGATTCCAGACTCTGGCCGGGCAGAGCGAAGATCAGGTCCGAAGAAATGTTGTCAAAGCCGGCTTCACGTGCCGCACGAAGGGACTCAGCGAAGTCTTCGCGGGTATGAATGCGGCCCAGTCGCTTTAAAAGGCGATTGTCTGCGGATTGCAGGCCGAGGCTGAGACGGTTAAAACCCATGTGTCTCAGGGCGGGGAGCCTGACGGGAAAGTTTTTGGCGGGATTGGCTTCAAGGGTGATTTCCACTTCCGCGTCAAAAGAGAAACTGCGGCGCAGCGTGTCCATGATTTCTTCGAGGGCAGAGAGCGGCAGAAAACTTGGCGTACCCCCGCCAAAATAGCAGCTCGTGAGCGGCGCTGGCGTGCCATGTTTTTGCACAGCTGCCGCTTCGGCGCGGATTTCCAGGCAGACGGCACGGGTATAACGCTGAAAGGCATCTGCTCCCGGACGAAGACTGTAAAAATCACAGTAGCTGCAGCGGGAAGCGCAGAAGGGCACATGGATATAAGCGGCCGTCGGAATCATGCGTCGTCCTGCTCCGAAGGCTGTTTTGCGGCTTGTCCGGGCCTGTCGTTCTCGACGGCAAGGCGAACGATACTGCGAAAACGATTCAGAAAGTTCTTAAGACTCGGCGATTGATTGCGCTCAGGATCCAGCCAGGGGGCAATAGCCTCGGCCCATTTCGCTTTATATATTCCCACAGCAGGATAGCCGATACGGGCAAGTTCCCGCCCCTTCTCCCGACCTTCAATAATTTGTGCTAATAGCTCCCAGGTCCCGCAGATGCTGTCCTGAGTGTAGGATTTCAGGAGAGCCAGGTCGGCTTCCGGAAAGGCCTGACGGAGGGCAAGAGGATCTCCCAGCAGCCAGGCCTCCATCTCTTCGACGGATATGCCGATCACAAAGAAACGTCCCGGCGCGCAGTGGCGAATGAGTGCCTCGATCTTCTGGTAGAGCCTGTTCACATCATCATCGTCTGAATCAAGAACAACGCAGACGATCAGTCCCTCTTCCCGATTCAAATGCGCATAAGCCCTGAGCTTGGCCGGGAGCAGATTGAGCAGGCCGCTGCGGCTATACTCCGGTTTTTCAAAAAGGTTCGCAGGAATATAACCCTTGCCGCGATGGGGATGAATGTCTAGAACAACCCCATTTTGTGAAAGCAGATGCTCGCTCTCCTCTGACACGCCTGGCCATAAAGCCAGGCCCTTTCCTCCTGGAGTTGATTCAACCGCAGCTTGGACGGCTGCGGGAAAAAGGGGCTCGCGACCAAAGAAAAGAAGGTCCCCCAGTATTTTTTTCAGCACCCTGACCGAGGATTTATCTTCACAGAGGACTTCAATGCGCATCTCAGTTGACACCCAGATGGCCGCCGTACCAGAGCATCCCCATATTGATGCCTTCTTTATACATCTGACGGACAATCTCATCCTGCGCCAGGGAGCGCACGTGAATCTGTCCATCGTTCCTGCGCTCGAAGGCCCATACTTCTTCCGGGCTCAGAGCCTCGAGCACCGAACTGTTGTGAGTCGTAAGGAAAATCTGAGCGTCCTTCTGCTCCAGAATGTAGTGGCGCGTGGCCTGCATCAGGGCCTCGATCATATCGTGATAGAGACCGTTGTCAGGCTCGTCGATACAGATCAGAGTACGCGGATCTTCGAGCAGAAGCAGCATAGCAAAAAGTCTCAGATTTCCTGAGGAAATACCCTGATCCAGAAACGCATCACCGACCTTCTTGTAATCAGGAACCTGATCCAGAATGCGAGAGAGCAACTGTTCGTAAGCCTTAGGGTCTTCCTTTTCCCGGTAATTCAAGACATTACGCAGATTATCCATGCGCTCATTGAGATGCTTATGTCCCCCTTTTTCTTTCGCTAAAAGCCCCTTATCCGGCATCTCCGCAGGACGGCAGACAAAGCTGCTGGTGAGCTGCAGATAAAGCCAGCAGAGCTCTTTGTACTGGAGCATGCGTCCAAAGAGCGAGAGAGCCGGAACCTTTTCGTCCAGAAGCTGGACTTCGTCATTGCCAAAGCGCTCTGAACTCACATGGCCTTTTCCCTCACGAACCGAGAGCAACTCTTTTTCTCCCTCAGAGCTGAGCAGGCGTACGGTTTCTTCATAAATAAAGGGGCGGCTGTGTTTATCTCCATTCATGCTGATATGGTAGTGAAGAAACTGTTCCGGTCGCCGTTCATAGATGAAATCAAAGACCATATTTTTCTTCTCAGAAGATCCTTCAGCCGCAGCTCTGCTATTCTCCGGGAAAGTGCGCGGGATTCTGCTTTCCAGGCTCCAGATTTCACCCTCATAGAGCGGGAGCTGGCGTGTGCGCAGGCGGGCAAAACCTCCACGCTGGCCACTACTGGACGCATGGGGCAGACCATAGAGCAAGGCATCGCGGATAAAACTGATGCTACCCAGGAAAGCACTTTTGCCCGTGCCGTTCCGGCCAATAAAACAACTGAGAGCGCTCAGGCCGCCTGAGATTTTCTCTTTCCTCTGTAAAGCCGCCTGAATTTCTTCGGACGTCGGTCCGATCGTCACATCTTTGAGAATACCGAACTGCTCAATATGAATCGAACGAAGCATAGTTTTCCTCTCAGCAAAAGGGCTGCGGCGCAACGCAGCCCTGGGATTTAGATCTTGGAGAAGCCAGAAGGCTCAAAGTGATGCCCTGACAGGGGGTCATCAGCCGACTGCGTGAGTTTGCGCTCGTCTGCTTCGGGTCTCCATTTTTCTTCTATGGGGGACACCGCCTCCGTTTTTTCTGCAACCTGATCGGGAGAAAATTGAGGATCTGTGATCATTTCCTTGATGGAGACAGCGGCAGAAGCAATGCCTTGCATATTTGAAGGGATAATAATCTTGGTCGCGCGGCCATCAGCAACCTTGGTCAGGGCTTCAAGGCCTTTCAGAGCGATAAGGCTCTTGTCGGCCTGCACATCCTTAATCATGGCCAGACCCTTGGCCGTAGCTTCCTGCACCTTGAGAATGGCCTGAGCCTGACCCTCGGCCACGCGAATGGCCTGTTCCTTTTTCGCTTCGGCGCGCAGAATAGCCGCCTCTTTTTCACCTTCGGCCACACGGATAGCCGCTTCCTTCTGACCCTCGGCGCGCAGGATGTTTTCGCGTTTTTCACGCTCCGCTTTCATCTGTCGCTCCATAGCGGTCTGAATTTCTTTCGGCGGAATGATGTTTTTCAGTTCGACGCGATTGACTTTAATGCCCCAGGGATCTGTGGCAATATCCAGCGTTTCCCGCATTCTCGTGTTGATGACATCACGGGAGGTCAGCGTTTCGTCGAGTTCCAGGTCACCGATGATGTTACGCAGAGTCGTTGCCGAAAGATTTTCGATGGCCGAAATAGGATTCTCGATGCCGTAGGTGTAGAGCTTAGGGTCGACAATCTGGTAAAACACCACGGTGTCGATCTGCATGGTGACATTATCCTTGGTGATCACAGCCTGCGGCTCGAAATCCGCCACCTTTTCTTTCAGCGAGATATTTTTGATCACTTTATCAATAAACGGCACTTTCATATGAAGGCCGGTGTCCCAGGTGGCTTTGTAGGTTCCCAGCCGTTCAATGATGAAATTATGAGCCTGGGGTACGACGCGAATATTGCGAATCAGGATAATCAGAAGCACGAGGGCGAGAAAAATAAGAGCGATGAGAGAACCGATACGGTCCTCAGAAAAACCGTTTTGAATGCTAAGAAACATAATGATTCCTTTCTATAAAGCAGCGGCGGCCTGGCGCTTTTGCTCCTGTGTAAGAACACGCCTTAAATATTGTTCCAGAACAGAACAATTTCTGCTTAAAACTTTCGTCAGCTCGACGTTAATTTGATGTCAAAACCCAAAGCTTACAGTTTAAGACACTGACACAGGGTCTGTGGGCCGGACCACAGCTTTAACTCCATGGATCGCCAACACTCTGACTGTTGCACCTTCCGGGATGCTGCTCTGCCCATCCTCCGCAATGGCCGACCATATCTGACCCAGGACCTCGATCTGCCCGGCCTTTTTGACCGGCAGTATATCTTTAATGACACGAGCTTCTTCCCCGATAATGCGATCGGCATTAGTGGATACCGGCCTTTTGATCAGAGGGGCCATCCGCGGTTTGAAGACAAGGATAAACAGCAGCAGACAGACAACCGAAACGAGGAAAAAGATCAGCAGCTGCAACCAGAGCTCCACGTTCAGCAGATTGGCAATCAGAGAGGCCAACGCACCAGCCGCAAACCAGATCGTCGTCATATTGACGGTTGCTGCTTCAGCAATGAGAAAAAGTACAATAAGAACCAACCAGAATATCCACATTATGAAAGCTCCTTTGCTCCTTTGGCCACGGTTCCCGGCGGAACATTGCGGCAAAGCTGTTCGAGAATAAAAGCGAGATTATTGATGCGAATTTCCAGGCGATCCGCCTCACTCAGATAATCATCCTGGCTGCTTTCCGCAGCCACACTTTGAAGCTCTTCGCTGAGCGGACTTGTTTCTTCTGAACGGCCGAAGCGGTCGCGATTCTTCTGCTGCTTTTCAGAGACAAAATAATTGAGCAGGCGGTCGCTGCTGTCAAAACCGCTGCCGGCAATCATGCCATTCACAGAGGCAAAAAAGGGATCGTTGCTCTCTTTAACCGGGCTGTCACATTGTTCAATATCATAGTCGCCGGAGTCGAAAAAGACGACGGGAATCCCCAGCTGATCAAAGGGACTGTGATCGCTTTTCTTTTCTGTCCACTCGCGGTAAATGCACTTTCCCACGCCCGCACATTCTTTTTCGCAGCCGGCCTGATTGGTATAAAGGGCAAAACCGTTGCGGGTCAGCAGAAGATTATCGTAGTAGACGTCGGTACACTCATAGAGTTTGCGGCGCAAAGCATATTTTTTCTTTTCGCCGCTCTCCACAGAATTTTGACCTGCATGAGCATAAACCTTGTCCCCTGCATAAATAGAATCTAAAACGACAAGCGCATCAATTTTTTCACGCTCAGCAGGACTCATCTGATCGGCTGCAAATTGAGCCCCCGCAAAATCAGCATGGCCCGCGCCAAAAAAGGCGATGGTCACATCATAGGCGGCTGGCTTTACTGCCAGAAGCCTGGCGGTTTGCAAAAGGACGCCGAGGGCTGCGGCATTATCGTCGATGCCATCACTTTGAGCCAATTTAGGCAGGTTAGGGTCACTCGCCACAGGATTTCCCTCTTCATCGACTTCCGCCGCCTGAGCTTCCTGATCTTTTTCTTCCGCCTGCGCACGGCTGTAAAGAGTGTCATAGTGTGCGCCGAGAATAATACGCCGACCTTCCAGATCAGCAGGATGCTGCATTTCGGCACTTTTGGCCATTTGCTCGTCCTCCTGCGACTCTGCAGGCTTTAAACCCTTTCCTTTAATCGTGGCCAAAACATTCTGCGAGCTTTTACCTCCCACTTGAAAACTCTGCATCTCAACCTGCAGACCCAGGCGTTCAAGTTCCGCTTTAAGCCAGTCGGCCAGAGCCTTTTCTTCAGGGGATCCGGGGGCGCGGAAGGGAAAGTTCTGTACGATATCCAGACTGCTCTTGCGTCCTCCGCCGCCATATCGGGCAACCGTAAGCGGAGCTCTTTCGGCCCTCTGAATAACAGAGCAGGAAGATAAAGCAAAACCCTGGGTGAGCAGGAAAAAGCCAAGCAAGAGAAGGCTGAAAAATCTTTTTGGGCATGACGTGGTTTTCATGTCTTAAATTTTATCCTTTCCCCTTTCGAAAGAAAAGTGCGCCGGCAAGGGCTCACTGAGCTGGAGAGGCTCGCCCTTCTCCCTGAGAATTTCCGCCTTCAGACGCAGAAGATCCGCGGGAAAAGCCAAGGCCGCCGCAACTTGCTCCAGGCTGTAACCCTGCTCTGCATAATCCAGAAAGCTTTCATCCGAAATCAACAGCTCCGCAGCAAAGAGATTCGCCTCAAGCTCCGGACGACTGCTCATATCTAAAAACATGTGGTCGCGGATGAGAATCTGCTTTTCCGCGAGTTCACGGTGCAGCTGATCATGCCCCAGCTCATGGGCCAGAATCAGTTTTTTATCCTCTTCGCTGAGGCTGTCCTTATAAAAAATACAGGGACGCCCTTCCACTACGGCATACATCCCTTTCAGCTGGTGGAAATTTGAGCGTGGATAAAGCGCGATGCCAAGATTCCTGCAAAGTTGCTCCACATCGCGAGTTCCCCAGGAGGCAAGGAGCTTACGGACAGCTGCTTCCGCCCTTTGAATTGCTCTCCGCTGAGCCATAAAAAGAACTTCCCGCCCAGACTAATTCTTTTTTTCGCGCGAATTACGCCGTCCGTCCCAGTAAGCCTGTTGTATCGCTTCCATGGCTGCATCGCGGTCTTCTTCGCTCAGGCGTCCGCCTGCAAACATGGCTGAAAGCTCTTTGACAAGACGGTCGGCGGCACGTGCATCCTGTGTCTCATGGCTTGCAGCAGATTCCTCTCCGTCTGAGAGCAGATAATCTGCGGAGACATGGAGAAGTTCTGCCAGACGCGCCACAACCGAAGCCTGGCGGGGATAGCAGCACCCTGTTTCATAGTTGATCAGACTGCGCGTTGAAACACCAAGTTGCGCGGCCAGCTCTTTCTGTGTGAGATTATTACGAATACGAAGATCTCTGACTTTTGAACCGAACACCTTTTTTCTCCCGTCATCAAAGCCTTAAGCAAGGCATTAAGCAATAAGTTTCAGTTGACAGTGAAATTATTTTCACCTATGCTGTGCGACAAAGGTGAAATTACTTTCATTTATGAACACAGTATATCCCGCCCAACACAGTGGGGTCAAGAAAAAAAGACTTTATCTGAACTGATTTTACAGACTTCATTTGAGTTGATTTTAAAGACTTCATCTGAGCTATCTGAGCTGATTTTGAGGAGGCCTCTATGGGTGAATTTATTCCTGCCAAAACGAGCGGCAGACGGTCTTCAGCAACTGCACTCACAGGTATCGCAGGCGCAGGCAGAAGCCCGGGTATCGCTGGTTCAGGCACAGTGGGCAGCGGCTCAGACACCGCAGGTGCAGGCGCAGCAGGCAGAGGCTCAGACAAGCTCCGTTGCCAGGCACCCCGCCTGGGTATTCTGCACTGCGATATGAATGCCTACTATGCTTCCGTCGAACAAGTCCTGAACCCCGCCCTCAAAGGTCTGCCCTTGGCCGTCTGTGGCTCGGTAGAAGACCGCCACGGGATTGTACTGGCCAAGTCACAGGAAGCGAAAATTCAGGGAGTTAAAACCGGCGAGACCATCTGGCAGGCGCAGAGCAAATGTCCCCAGCTCCACATCGTGCCTCCTCACTACGAAGCTTATGTGCATTATTCCAAACGGGCACGGGCCATTTACGCTGAGGTCAGCAATCAGGTCGAGCCCTTTGGCCTCGATGAATGCTGGCTGGATGTACGGGGCAGCCGCCAGCTTTTTGGCCCTCCCGAAGACATCGCCGAGCTGCTGCGGCAGCGTATCAAGCGGGAGCTGGGTCTGACCATTTCCGTGGGCGTCAGTATCAACAAGGTCTTCGCCAAACTCGGCAGCGACATGAAAAAACCAGATGCGGTCACCGTCCTGCGCAGCGAGGACATTCCCGACAAAGTCTGGAACCTGCCGGTCGAAGACCTTCTGGGTGTCGGCCCAGCGACTAAACGAAAGCTCAATCTCTGGGGCATCAGCACCATCGGTCAGCTCGCCCACGCCCCGGCAGAACTTCTGCAGCGCCGCCTCGGCATCAACGGCTATCGGCTCTGGCGCTGGGCTAACGGCTGGGATGACGGGCGCGTACGTGTGCTGGGCGAGAGCGGGCCCGTCAGGAGTATCGGACACAGTCTTACGCTGCGCCACGACCTCGTCAGCAAGGAAAGTCTCTGGCCGGTTTTCCTGTCCCTCGCCCAGAATCTTGCCCTGCGTCTCCGGAGCGGCGGTTTTCGTGCAGGCGGTGTACAAATCAGCCTGCGCGATCAAAACTTCTTCGAGGAAGAGTTTCAGACGCCTCTGCCCTACCCCAGCCACAGCAGCGTGTATCTTGCACGCTGCGCCTATAAACTCTTCACCCACATGAGCGAGATGCCGGTACCTCTCAGAGCCGTGGGCATTCGTGCCATCCAGCTCATTCCCCTGGAGCAGCCGCTGCAGCTGAACTTTTTTTCAGATGCACGCGAGCTGGAGCGCCTGGAGAAAATTGAGGACTGTATTTACAACCTGCGCGGGCGCTTCGGCGAAAAGAGCGTAAGCTGGGCTGTGCTTCAGCGCGACCTCGACTTTGCCGAACAAACCCCGGACGAAATCCATCCTCCGGGCCTGCCGGTCTTTGGTCCAGATTAGCCAAGGCAGGTCTGCGCCGCAGCGAGTTCAAACTGGCCAGCCACCCACTCCACCAAATTCATCACCGCAGGCTTCAGTTCGAGTATGAGCCAGAAGATGACGTCTCGCTGCTCTTGTTATCCGCAGTCTTTGCCTCAACCGGCTTTGCTTCACTTGCCCTGGCCTCAGTTATCTTAGCGCCAGTTACCCTGGTCTCAGCCGACTTCACTGCAGAAACACGGGCTTCAGCCTTTTCTTCTTTCTTTTTCCGACGACTGGCGACACGTCGTTTAAAGCCAACAATCAGCAAAACGATGAAGATAAGAACAAGCAGAATCGGCCAAAATTCCACGATAAAGAGGAGCAGCTCTTCCAATCCGGATTTCAGGCCTGTCAATGAGGCCGCAAAAGCCTCGCTGAGGCGGCTGGAAAAAGAGGGATCCTGAGAGGCTACAGGACTCAGCAAAAAAACCTCTTTCAGCGAGATAGAGAAGTCTGAAAAATTGACTTTTCCCTCGATCACCCTCTGACTTGACTCCATCTGGTCGATGCGGCTCTGGCAGTCAATAATCTGCGACTGAATAGCCATGATATCTTCCATGCTTTCGGCTCTTTTATAGAGCGCATTGAAGGCCTCCAGTTTTTTCTTCTCAGAGACCAGACGAAGCGCCGTATCGCTGTAGCTTTCTGTGAAATCCTGGCTATTCGAGGATGAGGAACGAAGCGTGCCCACCTCAGCCGTCACAGCCTTTCGGAAAAACTCAGCCTTATCCCGGGGAATTTTAACCTGAAAGAAAGCCGAGTGGAGATCCTTTTCTTTGCTCGGCTGAACGCTAAGATCTGAGGAAGAAATGTAGCCCTCATTTTCAGCGATCAGGCGATCCAGGGTCGCCACATCCTTTTCGTAGTCGGTGCTCTCCAGTTGAAAGCTGTAAGTGAGCGCAATCATGCGGCCGGAATCCTGCCTGACAGAGTCCCTCCCCTCTGCTTCAAACGCTTGCGATGTGGGCTCAGAGGCTTCCATGCGCTTGGCCTCAAAATCAGCAGGGAAAGCTACAGTCGGAACATTCCGTCTGACACTTCCATTCATTTCGTCCGGTTGAATGACCTCGCCTGAGGGTACAGAATTGGCCGCGCAGGCTGCAAAACAGACACAGCAAAGCAGAAGGCTGAGCAAAATCCAGAGTACTTTCTTTTTCATTGTGAGCTCCTTTCTAAAGTTCTCTCCACAAGCGACGGGCATTGTTTCCGCCGACCCTTACAAAGATCATACGCGACAAAAAGCTTTTTTGTCACTGGCTAAGGCCATTCCAGCACGATAAAAGTTATTTCTATGATAAATTAAGCTTGCAAAGTAAAAGCCGCTTGATGAATCCCCCGCAGGAGAGCCAGGAGAAAGTATGATAAATTAAGTTTGGAGAGTAAAACCGCTTCTTTGAAAAATCCCCAGCAGGAGAGCCAGGAGAAAATATGAAGTCTGAAAAAGCAGCCCTGAAATTCGGTGTGGCCACCGCTTCCGCTCAGATCGAAGGCGGAGCAGTCGGTTCCAACTGGAATCAGTATTCCGACGCCGGTAAAATCCGCGATCACAGCAATATCCGGAGAGCCACCGACCACTGGAATCGTTACGAAGAAGATATTGAGCTTCTGGATCAGCTGGGCATCCGCTACTACCGCATGAGCGTGGAGTGGGCCCGCATAGAGCCTCAGGAGGGACAATGGAACCCCGAGGCCATCGCCCATTACCGCCGGGAAATTCAACTTATGCGGGCGAAGGGCATTGAAGTTCTGCTGACCCTCTATCACTTCAGCCATCCCCAGTGGTTCGAAGATCGCGGAGCTTTTACACGAAAAGAAAACATCCCCATTTTCCTGCGCTTTGTCGAATATACGGTGGAAGCGCTCGGCGACCTGATCCCCGCCTACTGTACGCTCAACGAACCGAATGTCTACGCCGTCAACTGTTTTCTCTTTGGCGAGTGGCTGAACGAGGAAAAAAAGCTCTTTAAGATGCTGCGAGTTATGAGTATCTTTGCCTCCATCCACCTGCTCTCCTATACAAAAATCCACGAAATTTATCGGCAGCGTCAGTGGGGCGAGGTCAAGGTCAGCCTGGCCCTGCACCTGCGCTGTTTCACCCCGGAAAAAGATAATTTTATCGACCGTGCAGGCGCCAAACTCTACGACCGGCTCTTTCAGAGCGACTTTTTCAGCGCCATCACCAGCGGTCACTTTCCCTTCCCTCTGCGTAATTTCAGCGGACTCAAAAGCGGCTGCTACCTGGATGCTATTGCCATCAATTATTATTCACGGGGCATGGTCCATGCTTTTCGCCACTATGATCAAAAGGGCGTGCCGCATAACGACCTGGGCTGGGAAATCTATCCTGAAGGCCTCATCCAATCAGCCGAAAGCCTCTACAACGTTTGTCCCCTGCCCATCATGATTACAGAAAACGGCTGCTGCGACCAGGACGACCGCTTCCGGCCCCGCTTCATCTACGAGCACGTTCGCCTGCTCGAAGAGTCCAGCCTCCCTATCACCCACTATTATCACTGGTGTTTCGTCGATAATTTTGAATGGAAAGAAGGCGAGCGCCCTCGCTTCGGCCTCGTCGCCTGCGATTATGAAACGCAGAAGCGCAGCCTCAAGAAAAGTGCGCTGATGTACCGCGAGCTCATTCGCCAGGGCGGCACAAGCCAGGACATCTATGAGACCTATGTTCGTGGCATAGAATATCCCATGGACGAGCCGGACTAATGGACGTTCAGCTCGCCTTTTTGCTCCAGCTCGCGGACAATTTTATGGTAATATTCTTCACTGATAATATACTTCCGGCGATAGATCCAGTAGCCCAGCAAAATGAAGACCAGCGGCAGGACGAGCATAAAAATCTTGATGGTCAGTTTTCCGCTCGCATCGAGGACTTCAGCAGCAGTGTCCCCTGCCTTAACTCCCGAAAGCAGCAGGCAGAAGCTGGTCAGACCCATAGCCACGGCACCGCCTATTTTATTGATAAGAGGCTGGACGGAGAAAGTGATGCTCTCGTTGCGTTTGCCCAGCTTGAGCTGGCCGTATTCCACGGTATCCGCGAGGAACATCAACATCAGAAGCTGAATGAAAGCCTGGCCGACAAAGAGGAAAAGGGCGGCAAGACTGATTAAGCCGAGGCTGCTGTCTGCGAAGAAAAAGATGGCGTAGCCCACGAGCACAAGGCCCGTCGCCAGGGCATAAAAGCTGCGGCGATTGAGGCGTTTTGAAATCAGGGGAAAGATCGTGAGGGAGCTAAGCTGTGCGACGCCCACAACCGCACCGAGCACGGGATACATATCCGCGTTACCGAAAACATACTGCATAAAATAGATGGAAAGAGTTGTCGTGCTCATATAACCAATCGTAAACAGAGACATCGAAAGCGTCGTCCAGAGCAGCTGATCGTTGGCCGTCAGCACGTGCCAGAGTCCTGCCAGGCTGGTCTTTTCCTGCTCGTGTGTCTGGACTTTTTCGCGCACGCCGAAGATGGTAAAGAGCTGGAAGAAAAGCATCGCCAGTGTACAGCCAAGCGCAATCTGGAACCAGGCCCGGCTGTCGCCCCCGAGGGCTTTGCTCAGCGGCTGCCAGCCGACCATAATGGCAAACATGCCGATATTCGCACAGATACGGGCAAAAGCCCCCATTTTCTCGCGCACTTTCTGATCGACACTGAGCGAAGGCAACATGGACCAGTAGGCAATATCGTTGAGGCCGTAAAAGATATCCCAGACCAGATAGGCCAGCAGGAAGACGATCACAAAGCGGGAATCGCGGAAACCAAAATCGGTAAAGAAGAACATATAGCTCACGCCTCCGACCAGAGCGCCGATCAGCATGGGCGGCTTGAATTTTCCTCTCTTCCAGCGGCCATTGTCGACGATGAGGCCCATCAGCGGGTCGTTGAGGGCATCAAAAACACGCAGAATCGTATAGATAAGGCTGGTCGTGACAAAAAGGGCTTTGGGCAGATCCAGGACATTCGACAGATAATAGATCAGCGCATTCGCTTCGAGGGCGTAGAACATGTCTCGCCCTATCGTCCCGAGTCCGAAATAAATCATGTTTTTCCGGTCTTCTTGCTTCATTTTTCTTCACCACTTTCCTCTTGATGATCTTTGCTTTGATGTGCTTCGGCCTTATGCGTTTCTGCTTGACGACCTTTTTCCTGGCAACCTTCATCCTGACAAACTTCCGGCTGACGAGCTTCGGCCTGACCATCTTCGGCCTGGAGCAGATAGAGCTGTGAGCCAAAATCCCCCCAGAGCCGCAGATCTTTATGATAACCTGTGCCGATAAACTGATTGTTCAGGCAAATGCCCGCCGCCAGCGCCGCGCCGCTGGCCTGAACAGAAAAAGCTCCATCATCCAGACTGTATCTGGCGTCGATCAGGGCAAAAAGCGGACTGCGCGCTTTGATTTTGATGGGCAGGGCATGTTTGATCAGATGCCCGAAGCGGCGAAGCGCCAGCTTCTGCGGCACGGTTTTCAGCTGATAGCGACCTTCAGGCAGAAGGCCCTTCAGACAAAGCATATCATTGCTCTCAGCCGCCCGGGCAAGGGTCTGAGCCAGCAGCGCCACAGCTTTCTGACCAGACTCATCCACACAGAGCCACTGATACTTGTTGGCTTTAAAGCTCTCGCCCCGATAAAATTTTCCGAATTGGAAAAGCCGACGGTACTGCTTGTAAAAGCCCAGCTGCTGCTCGACTTCCTTAGCTTCTTCTTTGCTCAGTTCGCCGGGATCTAGCTCGTAGCCAAGCAGACCAAAAGCGGCCACATTGAAACGAGTGCTGAGGGGCGTGTCACGCAGGGTCTGCTGATGCGGGGCAAGAGAGACATGCGCCCCCATGCTGGAAAGTGGATAAAAAAGCGAAAGTCCACTTTGAATCCGCAGCCGTTCAATCGGATCGGTATTGTCGGAAGCCCAGATCTGCGGCGAAAAAGCCAGCATACCGAGGTCAAAGCGATTGCCCCCGGAAGAACAGCTCTCCAGCAAAATCTGCGGACGAGGTCCAAAAATGCGATTCAGAATCTCGTAGAGGCCAAGGATATAGCGATGGCAGAACTCCCCGGCCAAGCAGTCAGGCGAATAAAATTCGCTCATGTGCCGGTTCATATCCCATTTGACATAGTCAATTTCGGCGCTATCCAGAAGCTCTGAGACTTCCTTCACAATGTAGTCGCGAACCTCCGGGCGAGTCAGATCCAGCAAAAATTGGTGCCGCGAAGTCAGCGGCTTAAGCCCGGGCGCGGAAATAGCGTAATCCGGATGGGCCCGATAGAGCTCGCTGTCCGGGTTGACCGACTCCGGCTCCAGCCAGAGTCCAAAGCTGAGGCCCATCTCGTGAACGCGGCGGGCCAGAGCCGGGAGGCCGGAAGGAAGTTTTCCGGAATTAACCGTGTAATCTCCCAGACCGGCGCGGTCGTTGTCTCTCGCAGCAAACCAGCCATCGTCCAGCACAAAGAGTTCCATACCAAGTTTGCGCCCCTGTTCGGCCAGCTTCAGCAGTTTTTTCTCGGTAAAGTCAAAATTCAGAGCCTCCCAGCTGTTCAGGAGAAGCGGGCGCTCTTTCATCCTCCAGGGACCGCGGACGATGTGCTCGTTGACAAAGCGATGAAAATTCTGGCTCAAGCCGTTCAGGCCCTGATCTGAAAAACTGAGGATCGCTTCGGGTGTCTCAAAAGTCGCTCCCTGGTCCAGATACCAATGAAAGGACTGGGGATTGATCCCTCCCGCCACCCGAACAAGCTCGTGCGAACTTAATTCAAGCAGCGTGAAATGGTTGCCGCTGTACACAAGGTTAAATCCATAGACAAAGCCCTGATCCTCGTTTGCCCCTGCTTCAGCCAGAATAACCCCTGGATTCTGACGATTCGAAGAGTCCCCGGTAGTGCTCTGATTGATCAGGAGGCCCTGAACAAGCGGTTGCTCGGTTCTTTCCGTTTCTCGAATCCAGTCGCCCGTCAGGCTGAGCATACGATAATTGCGATTGGGCAGATCCAGGAGAAAGCTCAGAAAACGGTGCAGAGTCACTGCTTCCTCTCCCTGATTCAATAAAACCGCCCGCCGGCTGATCACATTGGTTTCCGGAAAAACGGTGTAGAACAACTGCAGACGCAGCGGATGCGCCTGCTCCTGCAGGGTCAGGGTCAGCGTCTGTACCCGGGAAGAATCTCCTGCTGTTGCGGTGGGCAGGCCCTGCATCGGCTTGACGCCGTCACACAAGTCGTAGTCAACAAAGAGAAAATCATGGCTCAAACTGCCATCGGAAAAACACAGTTCCAGGGGCGGCTGACGATAATCTCCACGCCCGACACCCGACCAGTTCAGGGGCAGATTGTCGAGGGAAAATTCACTTTCCTCATCCCACATGACCTGAGAGCCATAGGGCATCGTCCGACGATAACGCAGAGCGGCAGCATCTTCTGTCTGCACTCTGGGGCCATAGTAAATCTGTTCCAGATGGCCAAAATCCTCCACGCAGAAAAGATAGGAGCTGGCGTTCGTCTGCAGATGGAAAAGCTTGTCCCGGACTTCAATCATGGCATTCTTCCCCCTGCCTGGCCGTTCTGGCCAAAAGAGCTCTTGCATCCGCCTTCACCTCGGCGGTGAAGTGGCTTGCTCGATCGCTATCTTTTCCAGTCAACGGAGCTGTTCCGTCCACCTCCGGCCCTGCGGATAAAAGGCTTTCTTGATCGTTGCCGATTCCGGTCAAAGGAACTTTAACGTCCGCCTTCTTCTCAGTAGATGAAAAGCTTTTCTCTTCGCTCGCCGTCCGCATCAAAGCCGCCTCATAAGGCCGGAGCTTCCCCTGCCGGAGCGACCCCGGGTAGCTGTGAAAGAGCAGTTCTCCGGAAAAACGGGGGCAGCGGACTTCTTTGGCACTCAAGTTGAGCACAGCCAGCAGCTGCTCCCCATCCTTTTCGCGGGCAAAGGCCAGCACCGGGCCTTTCTGGAAAAGCTCCCGGTAACTGCCGGTCTGCAGCGTATCACTCGTCTGACGAAAACGCAGAAAAGCCTTGTAAAAATGCAGAATCGAATCCTGCTCCTCTTCTTCTGCAGCTACATTAACCTTGGGATATTGGCCGTTCACTTTCAGCCAGGGCGTACCCGACGTAAATCCCGCTTCGGCTGAAGCATCCCACTGCATGGGCGTACGCGCGTTATCTCGGCTCTTCAGACGTATCATCTTCCAGCGCCAGGCTTTGGGGAAATGGAGCCGCTCAGTGAGTTTCCAGATATTGATCGACTCGACATCTTTGACTTCCTCGATGGAGCGAAAATCAAAGTTGCTCATGCCAATTTCCTGCCCCTGGTAAATAAAAGGAGTCCCTCTCAGAGAGAGAAGCAGGAGAGCCAGCGCTTTGCCACTTTCTTTGCGGTAACGCTTCTCATCTCCAAAACGGGGGATGGAGCGGGGCTGATCGTGATTTTCAAAATAATTGGCATTCCAGTCCAGTTCTTTTTGCCAGCGGCTCAGTGTCCTGAGAAAACGCCGGGGCGAAAAGCGCCGCAAAAACCATTTGACGCCAAAACAATCTGCCTCCATGTGGTCAAAGGCAAAGACCGCATTCAGCTCGCCCCTCTCAGGAAGGGTCAGATCAGCCGCCTTTTTCGGCGTCACAAAGACTGTCTCCCCCACGGTAAAGCAGTCGTAACGGCTGAAAACCTCTGTGTGAAAGCGCTGCAGGAGACGATGCAGACCGGGCGTCGACAAGTAGTGCTCGCAACCCGTCAACGCGAGACGCCAGCGCCCATTCTCCAAAGATTCCTTATAAAGAATGTTTATAACATCGCAGCGAAAGCCATCTACCCCACGCTCCAGCCAGAAGCGCATGACGTCCTGAACGGCCTCGATAACTGCTTCATTGTGGTAATTGAGATCGGGCTGTTCCCGGGCAAAAAGGTGGAGGTAATACTCCCCGCGCAGCTCATCAAAGGTCCAGACATCCCCTCCGAAAAAACTGCCCCAGTTATTGGGTTTGCGTCCCTTTTCGCCCTTACGCCAGATATAGAAATCCGTATAAGGTTCAATCCTCTGCCGGCTCTTCTGAAACCACTCGTGCTGATCCGAAGTGTGATTAATCACCAGATCCATGATGATTTTAATATCGCGGCGGTGAGCTTCCGCGATGAGCTCGTCCATCTGCTCCAGCGTCCCGAACTGTGGGTGAATGTCGCAATAATCGCTGATATCATAACCGTTATCCACATCCGGCGAAGGATAAAGAGGCGAAAGCCAGAGCACGCCCACACCCAGGTCTTTTAAATAATCAAGGCGCGAGAGGATGCCGCCGATATCCCCTAAGCCGTCGCCATTACTGTCACAAAAACTTCGCGGGTAAATTTGATAGACAACCCTTTGTCTCCACCACTCCGACTCCATCGACCTTCACCCCCCGGAAAACATCGTGCTTAAACACAGGGTCATTATTTCAGGCTCAATGGAAAGATGCAAATATCAAAGAGAGAGGAAGCAGCCGTTCTATTTTCGCCCGGAAACCCAGAAAAAGGGAATGGCCGCGAGCTGAGCCAGGACGGAAAGAGCGACCATGGCAGTGAGGTTCAGATCGTAAAGACTGCCCAGGAGCCAGCTGCCCAGAAAGAAGAAGACTCCGAAGAAAAATTCAAAGAAGCCATAGCCTGTGGCCCGGTTTGCCTTGGGAATCATGGCGGATACGGCCGCTTTCAGGATGGATTCCTGAGCGCCCATGCCCACGCCCCACAAGGCGATGCCGAGCAAGAGGGCCGGTACGGTATGCAGGGAAAATACCAGGAAGGCAAAGGGCGCGGAAATGAGCGTCGATAACACCAGGGCGAGGCTTCCTTTTTTATCGAAAAGGAGGCCGAAAACCAGCGAACTTATCGCGTCGATCAACATGGCTCCGGCATAGAGCAGCGGCAGAGTTCCCTTGCTCACCAGTGAGGTCGTTTCGGTAAGACTGCCGCTGAGAGCCGTATAAGTTCTGGAGACATGCATGATAATCAGGGAATAATCCATGAAGCCAAAGGCAAAAAAGCTGATCCCGATGATGTAAAAAATAAAGGGCTTTTTTAGCTTAAAAGGAGCAGGCGCTTCCACTTCCGGCTCAAAATGTTCGGGATGAGGAAATTTCTGTTTCGTGAACAAAAGGAGAATCAGAGTGACCGCTCCCGGTATCGCCAGAAGGGCAAAGGCAAAGGAGTAGATCTCAAAGCTTGTTCCCTCCGTGCGGAACAGCATAACGAGGTAGAGAAGCACCGGCCCGAGAAATGCGCCGATCTGATCCAGCACTTCCTGGATGCCGAAGCTTTTACCAACCCCTTCCTGCGTGGCAGCAAAGGACATGAGCGTATCTTTGGCTGGTTTCTTGATGGCCTTGCCCATACGCTGGATGATCAAAAGGGCCGCTGCGGCGATCCAGCCATGCTCGCCAACCAGTGCGAGAGCTGGAACCGCCAGCACATCCAGCACATAACCTGCAATGACCAGCGGCCAGTATTTCTTCGTCTTATCCGTAATTCTGCCGAAGAGCAGGCGCAGGGAGTAGCCGACCAGCTCGCCCAGACCGGAAACAAAACCGATCGTCCCTGCCGAAGCGCCCAGAAGCGCAAAGTAGGCTCCCCGAATACTCGCCGCCCCCTCGTGCGTCATATCCGAAAAAAGGCTCACCAGGCCGAAGAGAACAATAAAGCTCATGGCCGATGAAAGGGTCTTCGTCGTCTTTTTCTGCGGATCGGAAACAGAGCTCTTTTTGCAGAGATTCTTTTTCATAACTTGGCACGATCCTCCTCGGCTTTTGAGTTTAGTGATGATTTTTTTACGTTCAGGTGTGCAAATATTACAGCTGATTCTTTCAGCAGCCAGACTTAAGCTCTGAGTCTGGCGATGATTTTTTCGGCAACGCGGAGACCATCGACAGCTGCAGAGGTAATTCCACCGGCATAGCCTGCGCCCTCCCCGCAGGGATAGAAGCCGGGTAGCTCGACAGACTCCAGACTTTCACCCTCGCGCAAGATGCGAAGCGCCGAGCTGGAGCGTGTTTCAGCTGCTGTCAGGACAGCCTGACCAGCAGCAAAGCCCTGCAGTTTTGTGCCCATGTGGAGCAGGGCTTCGCAGAGGGCGAGGGTGATTTCTCTGGGGTAGAGGCCGGAAAGGTCGGCTTGACGTACCAGCGGTTTATAGCTGGGCCGGGCACGCCGCAATTCAGCAGGAAGAGCCGCGTTGATGTGCTGGACACGAACGAGGACGTCATCGAGCTCGGCTTTTGCTTCGGGATAGCGTGAGAGGACGGCGTTGATAAAATCGCCGACTTCCTGCACGGGCGCAGCATAATCTAAGCGAGTTGCATTGGCACAATTTTCGGCTGCTTCTTTGGCATAGCCTGAGCTAAGTTTCACGGCATCGTCTGCTGTAGCTTTTGGGGTGCCGTCTTCGGCGGATGCCCTGGCGACGTTTGCTCTAGCTTTGCTGCTATCGTCTGCGGTCACTGCCTTGGGCTCGTCCTCAGTTGCTCCCTCCTGCCCCAAAAAACAGGCCTTACGTTCAAGTTCCTCCTGAAAGCTGAGGCCGGCGAGAGCTCCTGTACCGAAATCTTCCTGGGAAACCTGACAGATCAGCGCCGAGTTGGCATTGTCCTCTGCCCGGGCATAGGCGCTCATGCCGTTGGTCACGATGCTCCCGGGGCGGGCATTGGAGGCCACGACTTCGCCGCCCGGACACATACAGAAGGTAAAAACCCCGCGCCCGCTTTTACTCTGCCAGCTGAGACGATAATCCGCAGCTCCCAGACGCGGGTGTTCGGCAAATTTTCCGTATTGCGCGAGGTTAATCAGTTTCTGTGGATGCTCAATGCGAAAGCCGACAGCAAATGCTTTGTTTTCAAGTCTCAGTCCGGCTTCGCGCAGCATGCGGGCGCTGTCGTCTGCACTGTGGCCACAGGCGAAAACGACCGTGGACGCGGCAATTTTTTCCGCACCGACACAGACACCGAGCAGCTTTCGCGACCCCTGGCCTGCGTTCTGAAAGGGACGCCTGAATGTCGCTTTCTTGGGTCGATCCTCGGTGGTACCCTCCGGCAGATTTCTGTTGAGCTTCTTTGCGGCCGCCCCGGCCAAAGCTTTTGTACAGGCAGGGGCAGCTGTACAGGCTTGGTCCTCAGCCGCGCCAGGCGACTCTATCCAAAGCCCGTCGACGCGGCAGTTAAAGCGAAATTCCACGCCCATTTGAATGAGTTTCTGCCGCATCTGATAGAGAACGGCTCTCAAACGATCCGTGCCGATATGGGGCTTTTGTTCCCAGAGAATTTCTTCGGGAGCGCCACAGAGAGCAAAAATTCTGGGCACCAGAGCCGCCCGCGTGTCTTTGATACGACTGAGCAGCTTGCCATCAGAGAACGTGCCCGCTCCCCCTTCGCCAAAGGGAATATTCGCTTCCGGGTCAAAAGGGCCGCCTCGGCGAAAATTCTCCACTTTACGGATGCGCTCAGAGAGTTCGGGACCGCGTTCGAGAATGATGGGCGGAAAGCCTTCACAGGCGAGGGCCCAAGCCGCAAAGAGTCCGGCCGGACCTGACCCGACAACGAGAGGACGTAATTTATTGTGCTGCTGGCTCAACAGACAGGCTGTGTTTGCACTCTCATGATTCGGACTTGACGAGACAACAGCTTGATTTTCCTGACCTGCCAAGCCAGCAGTCTGATTCTCCTGATCGGCTGAGGTGGCAGTCTGACACTCCTGTCCTTTTGAAGCAGCACTTACGCTCTCTTTACTGCACCACTTTTCAGCCTTTTTCTCCTCAATCAGTGAAAGGTTTGGCCTGGCCGCATAGCTCCGATGCCAGGGCAGGTCAACCTCCACATCGGCGAGAAAATGCAGGTCATTTTTACGGCGGGCATCCAGAGAGCGACGACGAAAACGCCAGGTCGGCCTGCAGTCAGAGGCGAGCTTAAGTTCACGGCGCAGCCTCTTCAGGATATCTTCATCACTATAATTTAATGATAATCTTATGTTTTTGACCAGGATGCTCACGAATGCTTAATCCCACCAGAGAACAGGTTCACTTCAGAGAATGCGAACGCACTGGCGAAGATACTGCTGATGAGCCATTTCCTGAAGGGCCCGAAGGCGTTGCTTGCGTTCACGTTCTTCGGTCAGACGAAGGAGCTTCTGCTCTCTCAGACCCAGATAAAAGATATGTAATGAAATCAGCAGCAGGGGCAAGATGAGCAAGCGCAGGTCAAAGGCAGCAGCAGTTAAGCTTAGCGGACAAAAGACCACGCCATAAACGCTATTCCATTCGGTGAGTAAGATTTCCAAAAAACAAAGGGCTAAAAGAAAAAATAAACTCTGGCCAAGGGTCATGCCTCTTCATCGCTGTCCGCCTGGACTTGGGAGTCCGGCCTCGTACAGCACTCCTCTCTTTGTCTTTCTTCGCAGCTGAGGGAAAAGACTTAAAACTAAGAGGACATGCCAAACGCAGCAAATCCTAGCGTTCTCGTTTTTCCTTCTCATACGCCCGAAGGAGTCTGCGCGCGGCCGAAGGCTTAATTTCCTCAGCCAGGGTCAGATCCTTCAGCAGGCCTTCAAAGCGCGTCTCTTCGCTTGCTTCGGCCTGCTTCACTTTGTCGATCAGACGATCCAGACGCAGCCTGATGGTGGGATAAGTCACCTGATAAAGACCTGCCATGGCTTTCAATGAGCCTGAGTTGAGGACAAATTCCTTCATCAAACGGATATCTTCATCTCCCAGGGTGTAAAGCCATTGCGGTAATTCCGCACTGCGCATATCGTTCCAACCGCCTTTACTTTTTCTATAGTATACTTAAATAAAGTTAAAATCAATATTCAAATTTATTTCAATATTATTAAAATCATTAAAGTTTTTCATTAAAACTTACTCCATAGAAGACTGGTAAGTTTTACCTGATCAAAGCCGCGCAAACTCCTTTGTTTGTCTTAAAGCAATCCGTACAGAAAAATGTGTCAGTCGAATGATGGTATAGCCCGATTACCCGAGCGACAAATCTGAGCCTTCGGGGCTGGAATAATTTAACGACAGGGGCTAAGCTGTTAAACAGTAGAAAAAGGCAGCTGTTTTCAGGCTGTATAAGCTCGTCCCGCTTACGGGCGTTCTATCGAGCGCCAGATCGTGCTTAAACAGGCCAGCAGATGCATAGTTGCAAATTAAGTAAACTGCAGAAAGTGGGCTTTGATTCCAATGTGCGGAGCCACAGCACGATCTGAGCTACAGTACCATCCAAGAACAGGATGTTCAGATTCTCACGCCCGGAAACGCTTTCTTCAGCACAGCTCTGAAAGACAAAAGCACTGAAAGACAAAACAAAGCTGAAAAAAAGAAAAAAAGGAGACTCATCATGCAAATTCGCCGAGAAGCCATCGCGGGAACCCTGGAGTCCAGTGATGTTCTCATCAAAATGGAACCCAGCGGTCATCCCCTGGAAGTCATTCTCTCCTCCCCCGTCAAGGCGCAGTACGGTGCGTCGATTGAAGCCCAGGTGCGCCAGTGGCTTAACGAGGCCGGTGTGAGTGTCGGGCGTGTCGAGCTGGAAGATAAAGGGGCTTTGGACTGCACCATTATGGCCAGGCTGAAAACCTGCCTGGCACGCGCCAGTGAGCCCGAAAAAGCGGAAGGAGGGCAAGCCTGATGAGACGCAGCATGATGTTTTTGCCCGGCAACAGTCCGAGTATGCTGATTAACGGCTGTGTGCTCCCGGCAGACAGCCTCATTCTCGACCTTGAAGATGCCGTCGCCCCCGATCAGAAAGATGCGGCGCGCGAGCTGGTCCGGGGCGCTCTCGAGCATTTTGATTTTGGCCGCAGAGAAATCGTCGTCCGCATCAATGACCTGGAAAGCCCCTATTGGGAAGCGGATCTCGCGGCTATTCTGCCCGGAAGGCCTTCCGTGCTGATGCCTCCGAAAGTGGCCTCCGGCGCTACCATTCAGAAACTGTCAGCAGCCCTGGAAGCCAAAGAGAAAGAACTTGGGCTGGCGGATGGCTGCTTTAAAATTCTGCCATTGATCGAAACCGCCATGGGCGTGGAAAAAGCTCTGGAAATCGCCCAGGCCTCTCCGCGGGTGGTCGCTCTCTTCCTGGGCGGCGAGGATTTGAGCGCCGATCTGCGCTGTCCCCGCACAAAGGAGGGCAAAGAGATTTTCTATGCGCGCACCCGCCTGATCGTCGCCGCAAGAGCAAGTGGCATCGACGTCATCGATACACCTTTCACGGACACCGATGATTTAGAGGGCCTCAAGAAGGACGCCAGCTTTGCCCGTAGCTTGGGTTTCTCCGGAAAAGCAGTCATTTCCCCGCGGCATCTCGAAACCGTGAATCAGGTCTTTTCGCCGGGCGAAAAAGAAATTCTCTGGGCCAAAGATGTGATGGCCGTGATCGCCGAGGGCAAGCGTCTGGGCAAGGGCGCTGTTTCTCTGCACGGCAAAATGGTCGATAAGCCCATCGTCATGAGGGCGGAGCAAATTCTCGCCACCGCCAGAGCGATTGAGGAGGTGCGCTGATATGGATAAAGTACTGAAGGACATCAAGCAGGCTCTGCAGCTGGCCGGCCTCAGGGACGGCATGACCCTGTCTTTCCACCATCACCTGCGTAACGGGGATTTTGTGCTGAATCAGGTGCTTGCGGCCGCAGATCAGCTGGGCTTTCGTGATCTTCACGTCAACGCCAGCTCGCTTTTCGACATTCACGCCCCGCTGATCGAATTGATTCGCCGCGGCGTGGTCACTCATCTGGAATGTAATTACATGAGCGCCCGCATCGGTCGGGAGATTTCCCACGGGCTCTTAGAGGATCCGGTCATTTTCCGCACGCATGGCGGGCGTCCCGCCGACATCGCCCAGGGACGCTCACCCATCGACATCGCCTTTATTGCTGCGCCAACTGCCGATAAAATGGGCAATATCTCCGGCAAATACGGGCCCTCAGCCTGCGGCTCTCTGGGCTACGCCATGGCGGATGCCGCTTACGCCAAAAAAGTCGTGGCCGTGACTGACCATCTCGTTCCCTATCCCCTCGCCGATGTCAGTATTTCCGAAACGGACGTGGACTATGTCGTCGAGATCGACCGCATTGGCAATCCTGAAGGGATCGTCTCCGGCACAACGAAGATTACCCGCGACCCCATCGGCCTGCTCATGGCTCAGTATGCCTGCCGGGCCATCGACGCCTCGGGTCTGCTCAAAGACGGGTTTTCCTTCCAGACCGGCGCTGGTGGGGCCTCCCTGGCCACAGCGGCCTTTTTGAAGGACCTCATGCTTGAGAAAAAAATTCACGGCAGCTTCGGCATGGGCGGCATCACGGCCTACCTGGTTCAGATGCTGGAGGAAGGCTGCTTTGAAAGTCTCATGGACGTGCAGTGCTTTGACCTCGAAGCGGTGCGCAGTATCCGCGAGGATCGCCGCCATTGCGAAGTCTCTGCCCTTAAATATGCCGGTCCCCGCCCCGATGTGAAGAGCTCGCTGGTGGATAATCTGGACGTCGTCATCCTCGGCGCAACCGAGATGGACAAAGATTTTAACGTCAACGTGCACACCAACTCGCAGGGGGAGATCATGGGCGGTTCCGGCGGACACAGCGATACCGCTGCAGGCGCAAAAATGGCCATGATTATCGCCCCGCTCATTCGCGCCCGCCTGCCTTTAATCGTCGATCAGCTGGCCTGTATTTCCACGCCCGGCGAAAGCATCGACTGCCTGGTTACCCAGTACGGCCTGGCCGTCAACCCACGGCGCGAAGATCTTCTCGCACGCTTTAAAGAGGCGAAGCTGCCCCTGCTCACCATGGAAGAGCTGCAGCAAAAAGCCGAAAGCTTTTCCGGTAAGCCCCAGCCCCTCGATCTCTCCGGCAGAGTCGTCGGCAAAGTGCGCTACCGCGACGGCCGCATCATCTCCGAACTGCATGAGGTAAAGGACTGAGATAGCGACTATAACGGATCGCATTTTTCATAAAAAAGCCTGAGGGAAGAGCGTTAAAGCAATAAATGAAGCCTGACCTGAAAAGGGAGCTGTTTCAAAACACGAAAGTGTAGCGAAACAGCTCCTTTTCTAATTTTCATGAGTGAATGCCTTAACTCGATATCCGCAATGTTCAGATATTCTCAGGGCAGAACAGTTTAAATCTTCGGTTTTTTAAGAATTAAGAGGAAACCCGCCGCTGCCAGGATAAGAAGGGGCATCCCCCATAACTCGTGCTGACCCGTACGTGGCAGCACGCTGGCTTTGGTAACGGGCACTGTGGTCTCACAACAATAACGCACCGTTGTACAACACGGTTCCGTTGGTCGTGTGGGTTCTGTGGGATGTGTAGGTTCTGTCGGTTTTGGTGGTTCCGGTTTTTTATTGTCTATGGTGATCTGATAAAGGCCACGACTTGGCGTCGTGACTTTTTGATCCTCCACGGATAGGATAATTTCATCCCCGGTAATGGCGTCTTTACTGGTCGGCCTAAGCTTAGGCACTTTCAGAATCGTTTTATCGTCGTGCCTTTCCAGATAGAGATTGTACTGCAACAGCCACGGCTCGACTAACTGACCTTGATTGTCATAATATTGAATTTCCAGAGTTTCTGCTTTAACAGGAATTCCTGCAAAAGCAGCCTTTTCGTTCCACTGATAATCTTTTGCCACATATGACATGCTGCTCTCAGCAAGACTTTCACCTTTTTCATCCAGAAGACTGTATTTAACAGTAAAATCTTTCAACTCCCACTTGTCACTATCAAAGATACCTGCCTCAGGATGTTTCATATAGTAGTTGGAATAGGTCGCATTAAGGTTATCCCACTTTGAAAACTGTGGGCGTTTCAGTGTAAACGAGAGCGTTTTTCCCTGTGGTATAGTCACAAATGGAGACAAAGTCACCTGGTACTGATCAGACTGGGGTTCTCTGATGTAAAGCGAAACGTCAGAGTTCGGATCAAAAAAGCTCTGCGCCAGATCACGGAAAACATGGGAGAACTGATTGCTTTCGTTTAGCTCGACGGCTTCAATTAGCCAGTCAAGCCCACTGTTTTTCGATTTACCTCTCAATTCGACAGTAATGGGTTGGGGATTGAGTCCCTGCCCCCAGGTCTTGATCACTTGCAGATCTTTTTTCTCTTCTTTTTTACCAATAATGACGGTGCCATTAGAGCCAATACCGCCACCACGGGTATTCGAGTGATTGCCGGAAATCACAACCGTCGCCAGTTGTCTGGCCTCAGCACTGATCTGGCCTGTAGCAGTCAGAACCAACATATCCTTATCGGCCAGGGTTCCCTTCAGGCGCTCATCAGGAACAGGATTGTCATAATAATCATGCCAGAGGTAAGGCGTACCTCCCAGCATGCGCGTGGCAATCTCGTATTCAGCAAGTCCGGAATGTGCGCCAAAGTTCAGATTAGAGTAAATGAAGATGTCATCGCCTTGAGGAGAAGGCGTCGTGTGATTTCCAATAATAGCCGCTCCCTCTGTCAGATAGACATATGTTTTAGAGACGGGGCAGGCCGCAAGACCGCCGCCGCCAAACTGATCTGCCGTATTATCCTCAATCAGGGCATTGCTGATCTGGAGTTCCCCATTGCGCATATGGTATTCATTTCCCTGCCAAAGCCAGGTCTCCGGTCCGCCATTGACATAAATGCCGCCCCCACCAAAGGTCTTTTCGGTATAGCCATTACCATTCATCACATTATTGATGATCTGGCCGGCAGTGATAGTGGCAGAGGCATTGTGCACATTATTCAGACCCGCCTGGACAAAAAGACCACCGCCTGACGCACCGGCAGAATTTCCTCTTATAATTCCACCGTTCATAAATACGCAATCATGACCATAACTTGCCTGGCGCGTTCCAGCACTGATCCCTCCGCCAACTTCATCGGACACGTTACTTTCAATAAGTGGCTGCCCGCTAATAGTGAGCGTACTGCCGTGATACAGAGCAATTCCCCCACCAGCAGCATAAATTTGGTCAGCAAAAGTATCACTCACACGTTTCGCATGATTCTTGCTGATCTGACCTCCCGACAGTTCCATACTCGACTTACCGAGATAAATCCCGCCACCGTTGGTCGCCTCGTTATTCTGAATCAGGCCGCCAGACATGCTGACGGTGGCCTCATAAGCCTCAATAGCTCCGCCCCAGGCACACATGTTTTTTTCTGCCTTTGAGCGATTATTCTGTAAGACCGTTCCATCCTGTATATTCAGATGTCCGTTAACTTTGATAAGAGCTTTTCGCAGTATATCGGCAGAGCTTTCGCCGTCAATCGTCAGGTCATGTAAAGTGGCGGATTTCCCCATCGCGACATTAAAAAGGTAGCCGCCAAAGTTGTTTTCCCGTTTAATGGCTGCCATAGTACCCTGAAGGCTGATGTCGCCTTCCAGCTCTGTGGTTCCGGTGACAAGAATGTCGGTAATGGCGCTGTTCTTCATGGCCAGTTCCTTTGCTCTGGCGAAACTCCGTACCGCTGCATCAGCTGAACTTCCGTCGTTGGCATCATTGCCGTTCTGACCGTTTAGATAAATCTGGGAAGCTGAGGGAACTCTCAGGGGCTCCTCATTCAGCTTTCCGCTGGCGTATGTCTGTGGCATCAGCAAAAGAGCATAGACTGAAAAATCTTTGGCTCGGATTGTGACTGTAGTATAAGCTGGTGGTATTTCATTATCCGCCTGTGATTCCAGTTCACCTTCCTTCGTAGCTTCACTTTGTGCTGACAAAGTCTGAGCAGCTGTCAGTTCCGCTGCCACTTCCACTGCTTTTAAAGCGCCGTTTTCATCCGCGTAAATATGGAATGCACGAACTTCAGCCTGTGAGAAAAGAGGAGAGCTGAAGCACAGGTTTATTTCCGTCTGCGGTTCCAGACATTCACCAACGGAATTAAGAAATTGAAAATCATAAGCCAACACCCTGTAAGCACTGTCGGCCATCACCGTTTCCGGAGACGATTCAGGCAGAGGATTAGCCCATTCGTCTGTAAATTCTACCTGTGGCGTTACCTCGTTATTTCTGAGGCCTGAGTCCGTGGATAAAGCCTGCAAGTCCTGTAAACCCGAATCTCCATTCCCCGCTGGAGCCAGTAATTCCCGCTCATCCTGAAGCGCTGCCTTGATGGCCACTTCAACGGACTGAAGATCGTCGTCTTTAAGTTCTTTAACATGAGGTGTAATTGCTTCGCTGAAAGCTTCGTCAATATTAGAGAGGGAGAGGCTCAGAAAATCAAAATTAAAAATCTCTTTAACTGCTATAGCTTCTGGAAGATCGGTCTGCATCGAAGCAGCCTGTTCAGGGACATCCTGCACATGATCGACCAAATTGATTTCATTCGGAGGAGATTCGGTGTAAATATTCTCTGTTTCTGGAAGAGCTGTTTGAATCTCTGACTTCCAGAAAAAAGTAAGGGATGATTTCATGTTAGAAAAAAGTGACTTAAAGTTATTGATGAATAGTTTTCCTTTTTGGAAGCAATTAACTCCCGAACAAAAGAATCACATAGAAGAAAAAGCATTTTCTAAAACATATTTATATTTTGAGAAAGTTTCAGAATCAAGAACTGATATTTGTCATTCTTTAGCTCTATAATATTTATTTCGCTTTCTTCTGTAAGAAGGCTT